>Ga0265334_10001302_pt1 | contig 12051 bp, 10 predicted proteins | sample 42023metaG_FD_192442 | JGI IMG/M metagenome (GOLD analysis project Ga0265334, IMG submission 192442) | Rhizosphere microbial communities from Carex aquatilis grown in University of Washington, Seatle, WA, United States - 4-20-23 metaG | ecosystem: Host-associated > Plants > Roots > Rhizosphere... | reverse complement strand
GGATGCGGCCGAAAGGAGCTTCGCCGCACAGGTGACGCGCGACGACACGATGGCGGAATCGATTTACCTGTCGCTGCAGAAGAATCCGGCGCGCAAGGTCGTCCACATCACGGGCGCTTTCCACGCCGAAGGCGGGCTCGGCACGGTGGAGCGGCTGAAGCTGCGCGCGCCGAACCTCAAAATCGCGGTGATCGTGCCGGCCGAAGCCGAGCACCCCGATGCCCCGTCGGTCCAGGCCGACGACGCCAAAGGCAACAATTTCGTCTTCCTGCTGCGCGGCTCGCCCAAGGAATATGTCAGCGACGCGGAACAGAAAGAGGCGGAAATGCGCATGCAGGCGAATTTCCGCAATTTGAGACCCGCAACGGGCAAGTGCACGCTTTAGCCAATGCATACCGACGCAATAGATACAAAGGTCATCCCGGGCGAGCGCGATCGCGCGAGACCCGGGACCCACCGGGACAGCGTCTGGGTGGGTCCCGGCGCACGCGCTGCTTCCGCAGCGCTGGCCGGGATGACAACATTTGCTGGGAGGATGGCGTGACAAACAAACGAGGCATCGTTTCTTATGCGTGCGTTGCAGCCGCGGCGGCCGCGTTATCGAGCGCTGTGACTTATGGTGCGATCGGCTTTGCCTCGCCTGCTCTCGCGCAAACCGCACCGGCAGGCACCGTGCCGCTCTTGCTCTGGCGCTGACGATGGAGGCGGCCGTCGCCTATTTCATTCGCGACAACCTCACCCTGAACGTGCTCAATCTGCTGTACCCGATGGACTTCGTTCACCGCTGGCAAAGCGGTGGCGCATAGTCACCGCCCGCGCCGGCGGAAATCAGCGAGGATTTCGCGCGCCGCGTTGTGGCCTGGGACGCCGGTGACGCCGCCACCCGGATGCGTGCCCGACCCGCACATATAAAGCCCCTTGAGGGGCCCGCGATAATCGCCGTGCCCGAGAACGGGGCGCGCGGAGAACATCTGATCCAGGCTCATCCTTCCGTGGAAGATGTCGCCGCCGACGAGGCCGAACGTGCGCTCGAGATCGAGCGGGCTCATGATCTGGCGTCCCAGCACGGCGGCTTTGAAATTGGGCGCATATCTGTTCACGGTTTCGATCATCAGATCGGCGACGGTTTCGCGCGCATCGTCCCAGCTTGCGCCATTCGGCAATGTTGGCGCGACGTGCTGGCAGAAAAGGCTCGCCACATGGCGTCCCGGCGGCGCAAGGCTGTCGTCCAGCGTGGAGGGAATCACCAGTTCGACGATGGGCTCGCGCGACCAGCCGAAAAGACGCGCATCGAAATAGGCCCGCTCCATATACGAAAGCGTCGGCGCGATGACGATGCCGGACGTCAAATGATCGCCGGGCTCCGGCAAACAGGTGAACCGCGGCAGCTCGGAGAGCGCCACGTTCATCCGGAAGGTTCCGGAACCGCAAGCATAGGCCTCGATCCGATTGCGGAAATCGGCCGGAAGATGCCAGGGCTCCATCAGCTTGCGATACAGCAGCTTCGGATTGAGGTTCGAGACCACCGCGCGCGCAACGATCGCCTCGCCCGCCTCGGTTACCACACCCATCGCGCGGCCCTTTTCCACCAGCACCTCGCGCACGCCGGCATCGACGCGAATCTCGGCGCCCCTCGCGCGCGCCGCGCTCGCCATCGCCTGCGTGATCGCGCCCATCCCGCCGATGGCGTGGCCCCAGGCGCCCTTTTCTCCATTCACCTCGCCGAAAACGTGATGCAGCAGCACATAGGCGGTGCCGGCTTCATACGGGCTCGCATAGGTGCCGACGATGCCGTCGAATCCGTAGAGCGCCTTGAGGGGATTGCTCTCGAACCAGCGGTCGAGAAAATCCCCCGCCGAACTTGCGAACAGCGTCAGGAGATCGCGCCGCACCGCCATCGGCAGGTGCGAAAGCAGGCGCACGATCTTGCCGCTGCGCCACAATTCCGGAAGCGCCCGGCGCCAGCCGCCGCCCTCCACCACATTGGGCGGCGTCTGTATCACGAGGGTCCGCAGCGCATCGGCAACACGCTCCAGGGCCGCTGCGTAATCGCCGAGCCGGGCTGCGTCGGCGGCAGAAAATTTCGCCACTTCGTCATGCGTCCGCCCGCCCCCCGTCAGCAGATAATTGCCATCCTCCGTAGGCAGAAAATTGGCGGCCCGGCGGTGGACGATCTTCAGGCCGTGCGCGGCCAGATCGAGGTCGCCGATGATCTTCGGGTTGAGCAGCGAGACGGTATAGGACGCGACCGAGTTGCGGAAACCGGGATGGAATTCCTCCGTCACCGCGGCCCCGCCCACGACGGCGCGCCGTTCCAGCACGAGCGTCTTCAGCCCCGCGCCCGCAAGATAGGCGGCGCACACAAGCCCATTATGCCCGCCGCCGATAATCACGGCGTCGTATGCGATGTCCGCCATTTCTCTCCCCGTCCGGAGAACGATGCTAGGGCCGGCGCGAGCCGCGGGAAAGCAACCCCAGGGGGCGCCCTTGCCCGCGCCTTTCAGTTGCGGCACTCTCCGCCCAAATTACAGAACAAGCCCAGTGAAACCCACATTGTGAGGAAACCGCCATGAAGAAATTCGTTCTTCCGCTCGCTCTTGCCGCCATGGCGATCCCCGGCTTGGCCTATGCCGAACTGCCGAAGGACGTACAGGAGGCCATCGCCAAGATGGGCCACGTCAACGATCCCAAGACCGCGCCTTTGTTCGCGCCGTTCCACAAGGACGGCATTCCGGCCGACATGAAGGTCAGCCGCGACCTCGCCTTCGGCTCCGACCCGGCCCAGAAGGTCGACATCTTCACCTCAGGTCAGGGCGCCGGCAAACCGATCCTGATTTATGTCCATGGCGGGGGCTTCACCCGCGGCGACAAGCATCCGCCGGGACAGTTCATGTACGACAACGTCATGATCTGGGCCGTGCAGCACGGCATGGTCGCGGCCGAAACGAATTACCGCCTGGCGCCCCAGTTCAAATATCCCGCCGCCAATGACGACGTCTCGGCCGCCGTGAAATATGTCCGCGAGCACGCACGCGATTACGGCGGCGATCCCAACAAGATCTTCGTCTGGGGCCATTCGGCGGGCGCGTCGCTCGTCGCGATCCTGGTGTCGCATCCCAATTTCGTGAAGGCGACCGGCGGCAATCTCGCGGGCGCGATCATCACGTCGGGCCAATACGAGTTCAAGGCGCCCCATCCCTATGCGGGCGACGATCCGGCGAAAGTGGCCGAGGTCAATGCGGTCGAGGGCATGAAGAAGACCGACATCCCGCTCTATTTCACGCGCGCGGAGTGGGACATGCCGAGCCAGATGCAGCAGGGGGACATGATCGACAAGACGCTGACTGCCGCCGGCAAGGAACACGGCTTTCATCTGATGGCCGGCCACAATCACATGTCGCAGGTCTATTCCATCGGCACCGGAGAGACGCAGCTGTCCGATCAGATGCTTGCCTTCATCCAGAAGAATGCAGCAAACGTGAAATCGGCCTCCGCGAAATAGGCCGTCCGATGTGCGTTTTGCGCGCGGGCGGGGAACATGTTCCCCGCCCGTTGCGTTTGGGGACCGGCGATGGCGGACAAAGACGACGATTTCAAACGCGAACTGCGCGGGCTTCAGATTCAGCTCGTCAGGCTCCAGCGCGATCTCATCGAGAACGGGTCGCGCGTGCTCGTCATTTTCGAGGGGCGCGACGGCGCCGGCAAGGACGGCACCATCAGGCACCTGACCGAGCATATGAGTCCGCGCGACACCCGCATCTTCGCGCCGCCCAAACCCTCCGACCGCGAAACCCATGAATGGTATTATCAGCGCTTCGTGCGCCATCTCCCCGGCGCGGGCGAGTTCGTGTACTTCAACCGCTCCTGGTACAACCGCGCGGGCGTCGAGCGCGTAATGGGCTTCTGCACCGAAAAGGAGGTCGAGGAATTCTTCGACACGGTGAAGGAATTCGAGAGCCTGCTGGTGCGTTCGGGACTTTCGTTGCGGAAATACTATCTCGACATCACGAAGGACGAGCAGAAGCGCCGCCTCGCCGACCGCCAGAAGGACCCGCTGAAGGCCTGGAAGAACTCGCCCGTCGATGCGGCGGCCCTGAAGAACTGGAAGGCCTACTCATCGGCGCGGGACGAGATGTTCCTGAGGACCAGCCACGGGCTCGCACCCTGGCGCCTCGTCAAGGCCAACCACAAGAAGCGCGCCCATGTGGCGGTGCTCAGGGACCTCCTCGACAGCTTCTCCTACCCCGGCAAGAAGAACGCCCTGGTGGAACCGGATCGCGAGACGGTATTCGTTTGGACGCCCGGCATCGAGCGCGACGGCGTGCTGGCACGCTGAACCGCCTCGTTCGCGGCTCCTTAACGCTGATTTCCGTGCGGACCCGGCCGGTGTTTACAGCCCCCCTGCCTCGGGCTAATACCCCCCTACACACATCTATCGGAGGCAAGACAGTGGTTGAGAAGGTTCCCGCAGCCGTAAAAATGGGCCCCTATGAGACGGTCTACCGCGAATTCGACATGCCCGAAATCGACGACGAATCCGCGCTGATAAAGGTCGAGATCGCCGGCATCTGCGGCAGCGACGTGAAGAATTACGGCAAGCCCATCCAGAACGTGATCATGGGCCACGAGAATGTCGGCATCGTCGCCAAGGCGGGGCACAAATGGCTGGCGCGCAAAGGCGTCAAGGAAGGCGACCGCATCCTGCTGGAGCATTATCTCCCGGACATGACCTGCGAATGGTGCCATCAGGGCGAATACCGCCATTGCGAGGCGACCGACTGGCACACCAACCCCAATGCGATCCGCTATGGCTATACCTCGGCCGATCTTGCCCCGCATCTGTGGGGCGGCTTCTCGCACTATCTCTACGCCCCCTGGAACGCCATCGTGCACAAGGTGCCCGATAACGTCACGGCCGAGCTTGCAGGCATCGCGACCCCGCTCGCCAACGGCATCCAATGGGCGCTGTTCGAAGCGGGCATCGGCTATGGCTCCACCGTGCTGATCCAGGGTCCCGGCCAACAGGGCCTGGCCCAGATCGTTTCCTGCAAGCAGGCGGGTGCGGACTGCATCATCATCACGGGGACGACCAAGGACGCCAAGCGTCTGGAAGTGGCCAAGGCCTTGGGCGCCGACTACACCATCGACGTCCAGACCGAGGACCCGCTCGCCCGCATCAAGCAGATCGTGCCCAAGGGGGTCGACGTCTCCATCGACTGCACGGCAGGCGCAGGGACCGCAGCGATGCTTCTGGGCATCTCGGCGCTGAAGCGCAAAGCCGGCGTCCTGGTCATCCAGGGCAACGAGATGCCGACCTTCCCGGATTTCCCGATCTATCGGGTGACCCAGAAATACGCCTCTTTGAAGAGCGCGCGCGGGCATTCCTACAAGGCCTGCGAACTTGCGCTGAAGCAGCTCGCATCGCACCGCTTCCCGCTGGAGAAGGCGATGACCCACACCTTCGGTCTGAAGGAAGTGGATTGGGCCATCAAGTCGGTCGCCGGCAAGGGCGCGGAAGGCGTGATCCACGTCTCCGTCAACCCCTGGAAGGACGCGGCGTAATCGCGTTTCGGGTCGCAGACCGCCCCCTCTCCCGCTCGGGGCTCCAGCCCTTCGCTCCCTCTCCCCCTCCGCGGGGAGAGGGCAGCTGAGGATTGGCTTGCCAAATCCGAAGCGGGTGAGGGGGCGGTGTTTGTCCCATGCTTGACTCAGATCAAGGCTCTCGCCCGGCCAAAACCCATTGTACCAGCGAGGATTTGCAGGAAACCCCAGCCCTTGCTCTCGGCTTGTCTCGGCTTCGCACTGGTTTATATACGTCCGATGATCCCGTCCCCCATCAAGGACGCCGCCGCTCGATGAACAGCACCTCCCTTGCCGCGGTGATGTTGAGCCCCCGCCAGACGGAGCTGCGCGAGCTGCCGATCCCTGAGATTCCGACCGATGGCGGCCTCCTGCGCGTGGTCGCTTGCGGCATCTGCGGCAGCGATTGGGGCAAGTATCTGTCCGGCAAGTTCAGCCCCTGCATCCTCGGTCACGAGATCGTGGGTTATGTGGAAAAACTGGGCGAAGCCGCGCGCTACCGCTGGGGCATCAAGGAAGGCGATTACGTCGCGCTGGAGGAATACCTCCCCTGCGGCCATTGCGATTTCTGCCGCACCGGCGAATACCGCTCGTGCCTGGAGACCGATCATTTCAATCCCAAGGGCGTGCGCTTCGGTTCCACGCCCATTACGGTCGCACCCGGCCTTTATGGCGGCTACAGCCAGTTCCTCTATATGCACCCGCGCACCGTGGTGCACCGGCTGCCCGCCGATATCCCGCCCCACATCGCCGCCATGGCGCTGCCTTTGGGCAACGGCTTCCAATGGGCCTGCATGGACGCGAAGACCGGCCCCGGCCAGACCATCGTCATCATGGGGCCGGGCCAGCAAGGCCTGGGCTGCGTGGTCGCGGCAAACGTCGCCGGTGCGGCAAACATCGTGGTGGTGGGCCTCGCGCGCGACGCCAAGCGCTTCGAAACCGCGAAAGCGCTCGGCGCCACCCACACCATCGCGGTCGATGAAGACGACGTGCGCGAGCGCGTGAAGGACATCACCGAGGGCCGCATGGCCGACACCGTGATCGATGTCTCCAGCGCCGGCCCCGAAATCGTCAATGGCGGGCTGTCGCTGATCAAGAAGCGCGGTCAGATGCTCTGCACCGCCTGGAAGAAGACGGCCGTTCCGGTCGATCTCGACCGGCTGATCCGGTTCCAGGCGTCCTTGCGCGGCGTGCGCGGCCATTCCTATGAGGCGGTCGAACTCGCGATCCAAACCATGAAATCGAAGAAGTACCCGCTCGATCTGATCTCGACGCATGTGGTCGGCCTCTCCGACGTCGATCGCGCCTTGAAGATCGTCGGCGGGGAAACCAACGAACCCGCCATCCACATCACGGTTGAGCCTTGGAAATAGGAAGACACTCATGTTGACGGTCGAAGAAAATGAACGCGTGACTCGAGTAGGCGCCGGAACGCCGGCCGGGAAATATTTCCGCCGCTTCTGGTGGCCGATGTGCCTCTCCACCGAACTCCCCGAACGCGACGGCGCGCCCTTGCGCGTGCGGCTCCTTGGCGAAGACCTGGTCGCCTATCGCGACACCGAAGGAAAAGTGGGCCTTGTGGATGCCTATTGCCCCCACCGCCGGGCGCCGCTTTTCTTCGGCCGCAACGAGGAGTGCGGCTTGCGCTGCGTCTATCACGGCTGGAAATTCGACCGGCACGGGGATTGCGTCGACATGCCGTCGGAGCCTGCCGGAACCACGCTGCAGGCAAAGGTGAAGATCCTCGCTTATCCGTGTATCGAGAAGGGCGGCGTGGTCTGGGCCTATATGGGGCCCAAGGATTTGCAGCCGCCCGAGCCCGATTACGAATGGACGCGGGCGCCTTCGACGCACCGCTATGTCTCAAAGACGTTCGAGAACTGCAATTATCTGCAAGCGGTGGAAGGCGGCCTCGACACCGCCCATTCCTCCTTCGCCCACAACAACAAGCTCGGCGACCGCAGCAATCTGCGCCAGCACGACAAGGCGCCCAACATCGACGTCGAGCGAACCGATTACGGTTATTGCTATGTTTCGACGCGCCACGTGGACGACGGCAAATACATCCGCGTCTACCATTACGTGATGCCGGCCCAGCAGCTGCGCGCCTCCATCATCGGTTACGAGGGCGTGCGCAACAAACCCGCCCGTCTCGACGGACACATCTGGGTGCCGATCGACGACTACACGACGTTTGTCTACAACATCATGTGCGCGCCCCATCCCGAGGACGAATTGGTTCCCGAAGCGGTGGAAAAGCGCGAGATCGCGGCGGGGCGCGGCGATATCAACAATATTCCCGGCACGTTCCGTCTCAAGCGCAACCAGTCGAACGATTACCGGATCGACCGCCAGATGCAGAAGACGCAGAACTACACCGGCATCGTCGGCGTCAACACGCAGGATTTCGCACTGCAGGAGGGCATGGGACCGATCTGCGACCGCTCGAAGGAATTCCTCGGAACGTCCGACAAGGCCATCGTCGCCATGCGGCGGCTGCTGCTGGACGCCATCGCACAGAACGAAAAGGGCGGCACCATTCGCGGGCTGCATCCCGACACGTACAAGACGGTGCGCGCCTATGATCGCGTGATCCCCACCGAGGCCAATTGGAAAGACGCCATGGCCAAGGACCTGGTGGCGATTTGGTGATGCCCGGCGCCATCTGTTCCTCCCCCGCTTGCGGGGGAGGTGTCCGCGAAGCGGACGCAGGGGGGGATCTCTCCGTATGCTGACGGCTGAAGAAAATACCCGCCTCACACGCGTAAGCCCCGGCACGCCGATGGGGACGCTCATGCGCCGCTATTGGCAACCGGCGTGCCTGTCGTCCGAACTCCGCGAACCGGACGGCGCGCCATTGCGCGTGCGCCTCATGGGCGAAGACCTCATCGCCTTCCGCGACACGTCGGGCAAAGCCGGCCTGGTCGACGCCTATTGCCCGCACCGGCGCGCGCCGCTTTTCTTCGGCCGCAACGAGGAATGCGGCCTGCGCTGCGTCTATCACGGCTGGAAATTCGACCGGCACGGCAATTGCGTCGATATGCCGTCAGAGCCCGCCGGCACCACGCTGCAGCAGAAGGTGAAGCTCCTCGCCTATCCATGTGTCGAAAAAGGCGGCGTGGTCTGGACCTATATGGGGCCCAAAGATCAGCAACCGCCCGAGCCCGATTACGAATGGACGCGCGCGCCGGAGACCCACCGCTTCGTGTCGAAGACCTTCGAGAACTGCAACTTCCTGCAAGGGCTCGAAGGCGGCCTCGATACCGCGCATTCCTCCTTCGCCCACAACAATTTCAAGAGCGACAAATCCGAGCCGCGCCAGCGCGACCGTTCTCCGAAAATCGATGTCGAACGCACCGACTATGGTTATTACTATGTTTCCACCCGCGACATGGGCAACGAAGGCCGATATGTCCGCGTCTATCAATATCTGATGCCGGCGCAGCAGATGCGCTCCAACACGGTGGGCTGGTTCGGCGGCAAGAACGAGCGTCCGCGCATCGACGGCCACATTTGGGCCGCGATCGATGACGAGCACACCTGGGTCTACAATTTCATGTGCTCGTATGACGAGACAGTCGCGTTCGACGAGGCTTGGATCGAGGAGCGCGAATCCAACATGGGGCGCGGCTCGAACGATCTGATCCCCGGCACGTTCCGGCTGAAGCGCAACCAGTCCAACGATTACCTGCTCGACCGGCAGATGCAGAAGACGCGCAACTATACCGGCATCGTCGGGATCAACACCCAGGATTTCGCGCTGCAAGAGGGCATGGGCCCGGTCTGCGACCGTTCACGCGAATTCCTCGGCACATCCGACAAGGCGGTGGTCGCCATGCGGCGTCTGCTGCTGGAAGCCGTTGGCGTCGCGGAGAAGGGCGGCAATCCGCGCGGGCTCGATCCCGCCTATTGCCGCACGGTGCGGCCGCACGATCGCATCGTGCCGCCGGGCGAGGATTGGCGCGCGATATTCGATAAAGAACTCTCGGCGAAATGGTGATGGGGGAATCGGTGGGGCATTTTACGCAAAGTCCGGTCGATCCCGGCCGTTCGGTGTTGGAGCTTTCGGTCGCGCTCTCGGACAATCCGCGCACACGTCCCGTCATCGAAGGCCGGGTGCCGTTCGAGGGCCTCAGGCTGGTGCCGACCACCGTCCACCCTTCCGAGATGTTCTGGCGCCAGCTTCGCTATGGCGATTTCGATGTGTCGGAAATGTCGCTGTCGACCCTGACCATCCTGACGTCGAAGGGCAATCGCGACTGGGTGGGGATTCCCATCTACACGATGCGCAAATTCTTCCACAACGAGATATTGGTGCGGAAGGACGCGGGCATCGAGGTGCCCGCCGACCTCAAAGGCAAGCGCGTCGGCGTGCCGGAATATCAGCAGACCGCCGCCATCTGGACGCGCGGCGTGCTGCAGCACGAATTCGGCGTGCACGCGCGCGACATGACCTGGTGGATGGAGCGCAGCGACAAGAGCCACGGCCATTCGTCGGGGTTCAAGGCGCCCGACGGCGTCTCCATAACGCCGGTGCCGCTCGACACCAATCTCGGCGACATGCTGCTCGGCGGCGCAATCGACGGCATCGTGCACTACATCGCCAACAACAATCTGGTGGATCGCAGCCGAGTCGATGTCACTGCCGATCCGAGGGTGAAATATCTCTTTCCGGACCGCGAAGCGGAATCGGCCCGCTATTACGGCAAGACCGGCATCTTCCCGATCAACCATTGCATGGTGATCAAGCGTTCCGTGTACGAACGGCATCCCTGGGTGGCCCTGAACCTCTATTCCGGGTTCCTCGCCGCCATGGAGCAGGTGCGCAAGGATTCGCTTGCCTGGATGGCGCTGTATTACGAAATGGGGCTGGTGGACCGCGACGTACGCCGCGTGGTGACCAAGACGCCGATGCCCTATGGCGTGAAGGCCGCGCGGCCTGTGCTCGAAACCATCACGCAATATGTGCACGAGCAGGGCCTCTGCGACCGGCGCGTGGATGTGGCCGAACTCTTCGCCCCCAACACGCTGGACCTGTGACCGGTCCCCCGCGGCTGCCTGTTGCGATTGTCGGGGGCGGCCCGGCGGGTTTGATGGCCGCGGAAATTCTCAGCGCGAACGGCATCGCCGTCAGTCTGTATGACCGCATGCCGACGGCCGGGCGCAAATTCCTGCTGGCCGGGCGCGGCGGGTTGAACCTCACCCATTCTGAACCCTTCGCGACATTCCTCACCCGTTACGGCACAGCCGCGGAACAGTTGCGCCCCATACTGGAAGCGTTCCCGCCCGCAGAGCTGATCGCGTGGGCGGAAGGATTGGGCCAGCCGGCTTTCGTCGGATCGAGCGGCCGGGTGTTTCCCAAATCCATGAAGGCCTCTCCGCTGCTGCGCGCGTGGCTTGCGCGGCTGCGCGCACAAGGCGTGCAATTTCACATGCGCCACGAATGGCGAGGCTGGGACGACGAGGGCCATCTCCTTTTCCGCACGCCCGGCGGGGCGGAGGTACATGCGCGCGCCGGCGCAACGATTCTCGCGCTCGGCGGCGGCAGCTGGCCGAAGCTTGGCTCGGACGGCGGCTGGATGGAAATCCTCGCGCGCAAGCACGTCGCCGTGAACCCGCTGCGTCCCTCCAATTGCGGCTTCACCATTGCCTGGAGCGATATGGTTCGCAGGCGCTTCGCCGGTCAGCCGCTGAAGCACGTCGCCCTTGCGTTCGGCGGACGCACCATCCGCGGGGAATGCGTGATTACCGAATACGGAATCGAAGGCGGCGCCGTCTACGCGCTCTCGGCTCCCTTGCGCGATGCGATTGCGGCGAAAGGAAGCGCGAAACTGACCGTCGATTTGCGTCCGGACATCTCGGCGGACGAGCTCGCGAAAAAGCTCGCGCGTCCCCGCCGCGGGCAATCGCTGGCCAATTTCTTGCGCAAAGCAATCAATCTGTCGTCGCTGGAAACCAATCTCTTGCGCGAAGCCTACGGCGCCAATCCCGATGCCGACAGCGATGTTCTGGCGAAGCGGATCAAGTCTGTGCCGCTGATAGTGACTGCGCCGCAAGGGATTGAGCGCGCGATTTCGACGGCGGGCGGCGTCGCATTTTCCGCGCTCGATGAAAACCTGATGCTCCGCGCCATGCCGGGCGTCTATGTGGCAGGCGAAATGATCGACTGGGAGGCGCGGACCGGCGGCTATCTCCTGCAGGCATGCATGGCCACGGGCGTGACGGCGGCAAGGGGCGCGCTGCGCGCGCTCACGTAAGGGCACCTGACTGTCACGCCCGCATCCCGCAGGCAACTCCCGAATGCGTGAGCAGCGATCACGCGAAATTGCGCGAAACAAGGCCGCATAGTTTTAGCTCCATGATGGTCCGTCTACAGATCACATGAATGTGCGAATTTTGTACCGGTTATTATCCGCCTACGGATCGATGAAGCAAATGCGCCACACATCGTTCCCAATCGCCGCGTCTTAA
>Ga0265334_10001301_pt1 | contig 12051 bp, 14 predicted proteins | sample 42023metaG_FD_192442 | JGI IMG/M metagenome (GOLD analysis project Ga0265334, IMG submission 192442) | Rhizosphere microbial communities from Carex aquatilis grown in University of Washington, Seatle, WA, United States - 4-20-23 metaG | ecosystem: Host-associated > Plants > Roots > Rhizosphere... | reverse complement strand
GGCCTTCAGGACCCCCACACCCATCAACAACGCCACCGCCACAACCGCGAACCGATATTTCATTTTTCAGCTCCTCTTCCTCAATGAATTTACCGGGCCCCCAGGGAAGTCCCGGAACGTCGTTGTCCTTACGCCCTGACCTTCGCCTCGGGCTCGAATTCCAGGTCCACCCCCAGGTCGGCCTCGAGGGTTTCCAGTTCCCCGGCGAATCGGTGGGCGGCCTGGGCATAGGGCACTTCCAACTGGAGGGTCAGGGTGAACACCGACCGGGCGCCGGACCCGCTTCGTCGGCTGTGGAGCTCGGTGATGTTGAGCCCGTGCCTGGCCGCGGCCTCGGCCACGCGCCGGAGGGCCCCGGGTTTCTCGGAGCCCCGGAGGACCAATCGGTGGATCCGGCCCCCTTCCTCCCCCCGGGTCTCGTCCTCCCCGGGCACCCGGCAGGTCAGTTGGATCCCCAGGCGCTTGGCCTCGTCCTGCAGGGAAACCCGGACGGGTTCGGGGTCCTTTCCCTCGGGCAGGGAGGCCCGAAGGAGCGCCGCGAAATCCCCCGCCAGGCGGGTCATGCTGGTTTCCTCAAGGCGGCAGCCCTGCTCATCGAGCACTCGGACCAGCCCCGCCACGATGCCGGGACGGTCCCGGCCGATGGCGGACAAGGCGATCATGGGAGACAAGGGGCACCTCGTTGGAGATCCCACCCAGCATGGGGGCAAGAAGCCCCCGGTTTCAACCCCGAGGGCCTCCCCGGCCCGGAAAGCCCTGGTAAGATGCCCCCGTGAGCCCCTCCCCTGAACCCCGAGGCCCCCGGGCGCTGGCCGTCCGGCATGGACCTTTTTTGGTCCTCCTCCTGGCCTTCCTGGCCTTCGCTTGGGTCACCCGCTTCCATTGGGGCCTGACCACCGACGAGCCGGACGTCTACCTGAGGGGGATGCGGCTGGCCCAATACTTCCAGGGGCAAAACCGGGACGTCCTGACGCCCAAGGTCTTCTACGCCGACGGCGACGGCGACCTGTTGTATTGCCACCTCTACGCCCTTCTCCTCTACCCCTTCAACCCGTCGCTCCAGGCCGCCACCGCGCACTTCCTCAACCTCGCCTTCGCGGGTCTCATGCTCCTCGCCGGGTACGGGTTGGCCTGGTCCGTCACCCGTTCCAAATGGATGTCCCTCCTGGGCCCGGCCTTTTTGGTCCTGTCCCCCCGGCTGTTCGGCGACCTTCCCAACGACCCGAAGGACGGCGCCTTCGCCGTGTTGTACCTGCTCGCCCTGGCCTGGATCGTGGTCTCGGCCCGGCAAAAGCCCTGGGTGCGTTGCGCCCTCGGCGCCCTCCTCACGGGGTTGGCCGTCTCTTTGCGTCCCATGGGCGTCACGATCCCATTCCTTTACGCGCTCCACCACGCCTGGGAAAACCGGATCCGGCCGAAAAAAACCAAGGGGACCGGTCCCCAGGGCGGGTCCCTCCTGGGTGAACCGGCCCTCATGGCCGTGGGGGGGGGCGTCCTCCTGCTCGTCTTCTGGCCCTACCTGCTCCAGGATTTCCCGTCCCACCTGGTTCCCCTGGCGCGGATGGCCCTCGCCTTTCCCCACGGCGGCACGGAGCTCTTTTTCGGGCGGAATCTCCCCGTCGGCCAATTCCCCTGGTGGTACTGGACCGCCTGGCTGGGCTTGGGAATCCCGGTGTTCCTGCTGGCCCTGTCCGCCCTGGGGCTGATGGGGTTTGGTGCCCTGGGGTCCCACCCGGCGGGAAGGCTCACCACCGCCGCGCTGGTCTTGAACCTCCTCGCCTGGACCCTCCTGCGGCCCGTCTGCTACGACACCATGCGGCACTTCCTCTACCTCTGGCCGATCCTCTCCTTGGTGGCGGCCCTGGCCTTCGCCTCCCTCTGGGCGAAATGGGATCGATTCCCGCGCGCCATCCTGGCCGCCCTCACCTTGGCGGGAGCCCTCAGCGCCGGGATCGACCTCGTCGCCCTCCATCCCTACCAATCCCTTTACTTCAGTGAATGGATCGGCGGACTCCAGAAAGTCGAGGACAAGTTCCCCACGGACTATTGGGGCGCCTCCCTGGGCGAGGGCCTCGGCTGGCTCTCCCAAAACGAGTTGACCGACCCGACCCGGACCTACCACGTGGCTTTTTGCGGGGTCACCGCGGTGCCGGCGGTGTATTACCTGCCGCCCAACGCGAAGTGGACCGCCCTACCCGAGGAGGCGGATTATTTCGTGGGGACCTCCTGCGCCGAGGATCCTCCCCTCGCCTACGCCCAATTGATCCATCAAGTGGTCCGGGAGGGGGTTCCCCTGCTGTCCATCTACCGGCTCCCGTTGCTCCCCAAGCCGCCCCATCGGAAGGCTTCTTCCCCGAAGGAAAAATCCAGGACCGGCCCCCGCCTCCTACGAACCCCTGGGGGGCCGCCGCCGCCATGAAACCCGCCCCGTCCCGAAAGCCGCTCCTTTACTTCCTTCTCTTCTATACGGTGCTGGCCTTCGTCCTCCACTCGGACTTCGGCCTGACCTGGGACGAGTCCAACGTCTACATGCGGGGCTGGCTTCTCCAACAGTCCTTCAAGACCGGCCAACCGGGCCTGCTCGTGGAAAAGCGCGAGGACCCCGACGGCAACGAGGTCTACAACCACACCTACGGCATGCTGTTGTCCCTCGCCAATCCCTCCACGAACGTCGACCGCTTCCACGGCTTCAACCTGGCCACGGCGGCCCTGGGTTACGCGGCGGCCTATGAGCTGGTGTTCCAATCCACGGGCGACCCCCGGGCCGCCCTGCTGGGGCCCGTCCTCCTGTTGTTGAACCCCCGGTTCTTCGGGGATTCGGCGGCCAACCCCAAGGACATGCCCTTCGCGGTGTTCAACCTGCTGTTCCTCGCGCTCCTCGCGGCGCTGCCCAACCGGCGACTGGGCTGGAAAACCGTGATGTTGGGCCTCGTCCTTTTCCTCGTGTTGAGCCAGCGGTTGGCCGGCGGGTCCCTGGTCCTTTTGGCGGCATTTTGGAACCTGCGCCTCGCGCCGGGAAACGAACGGCTTTCCCCCGGCCGGACCGCCCTGCACCTCGCGGGCGTCTCGGCCATCGCCCTCCTCCTCCTCTACGGCACTTGGCCCTACCTGCGCCTCGCCCCCCTGGCGCACCTGGGGGAAATCCTCAGCCTCACGGCCCATTTCCCCTACAACGGAAGCGTCCTGTTCATGGGAAAGGCCTCGCCGGTCCATGATTTGGCCGCTTCCTACCCCTGGGTCTGGCTGGGGATCGGCGTACCCCTCGGGATCCTGGCCTTGGCCCTCGCCGCGCCGTTCCTTTACCGGACCGGACGCGAAAAACCCGCGGCGGCCCTGGTTTTCGCGGCCCTCGGCCTGAACCTCGGCCTGATCCTCCTGTTGCGGCCCTACCTGTACGACGGGCTCCGCCACCTGCTCTTCCTCCTGCCCCTGCTGTCGGTGGCGGCCGCCCTCGGGGCCTGGGAGGCCGGGCGCCGCCTGCCGAAGGGCCTGCCGCGCTCGACCTTCATCGCGGCGCTGGTCTTGGCCAACGCCTCCACGGCTTTCCGCATGGCCGACCTCCACCCCTACGAGTGCGTTTACTTCAACGAGGCGGTGGGGGGGCTGAGGGGCGCCGAGGGGAATTTCGAGACGGATTATTGGGGGGCGGCCTACCGGGAGGCGGCCACCTGGCTGAGGGACCACGAGCTGGCGGACCCGAAGCGCGACGTGAGGATCAACTCACAGGGCATGGCGTTCCAATGCCTGGCCTTCCTGTCGAACCGACCCGTCCATTGGGTGCCGGCCGACGCGGATTGGGATTATCTCATCAGCTCGACCCGGTGGGATGGATGGAAGCTGGCCGGGAACCGCGCCCCGATCTACTCGGTGGTGCGCGACGGCGTGCCTTTATGCTATGTTTTCAAGCGTTGATCCCATAATAAGCGAGGCATGAACCATGCGCTTCAAGCGGCTCTTCCCCATCCTCTTGCTGGTCCTGGCGTCGCCCCTGTGGGCCGGGGCGCCCGTCCAATCGGTGAAGGACATCGACCAATACCGGGCGGGGCTCGAGAAGGACCTCAGCGGCGGGAAATTCTCGATCCGGATGTTCGTGAAGCCCATCGGCAAGTCGGGTGACTGGAAGGAGATTTTGCGGGATAAGGACCTCGACCGCCTCTGCAAGAACGGCTGTACGGACAGCCTCTCGGTGTACCGGAAGGAAGGCCGGGTCCAGGTGGTCAGCCTGGAGTCCGGCGACCCCAAGGGCGACTGGTCGCGGTACGTGGAGTCCTATTTCCGGGAGGACGGCACCTTGGCCCTTTCGCGGTTGGACTTCCGGATCCACCGGACCGGATACGACGGGAAGCCGACCTTGGTCCAGTCCGTCCGGTACCGCTACTACAGCCCCGAGGGTAAGATCCTGAAGCAGACGCATCCCGAGTTCCGGGACCTGCGGATGAAGAAAACCCTTTCGAAGGCCGATCTTCCCGAGACCGAATGGATCGTGTATGCCCATACCTCGGACCTGCCGGTCGCGAAAACGCCGAAGTAATCCCGCTTCCCGGATCAAAACATGGCCCTCAAGATCTTCGAATGGTTGTCCCAGCCCTTCGTCCTGCTTTTTTATTCCTGGGCCTACGCCACCGTGGCCTTCGTCACCTACCTGGCCTACACGGGTCCCCTGTGGGCCGCCTTGAACATGGCCTGGGCCATCCGGATCAAGCGGTCGGGCCGGCGGGACTACGAGCGGCTCGTCTTTTACAACGCGGCGCTTTACCTGCATTTCCCGTTTTTCTGGTTCTGGGGCATGACGGTCGTGCGCGCCCGTCAGGGGACCGCCGAACCGGGGTTGATCGTGTATTCGGCGGTGTTCCTGGTTTTGGTGACCCTGGCCTGGCGCCGGGCCCTGCGCCACAAACAAAAAAACGGCACCAGCAATAAGGATTGAAACACGGGGAAGACGGAGTTCACGGAGCACAAAAGCATTCAAAGTATTAGTTAAGGCTTAAATTTTTCGGCAATGGATTTATAGCCACTAACAAAGCCAGAACAAGCGGCTGATTTCACCACACAGGTCACTATCCGTCGGCCTTCGGCTGAGGGCGTAAACGAGGACACAAAGAAAAGCATCGGATATAAAGGATTTAAGCCAAAGGCATTCTCAGTGAACTCGGCGATCTTGGTGTTTCAAAAGGTTTTGTCAGCCGTTCTTAAGCTTGGTTGATCCCCGTGGCCTCCGTGGTTCAATCATTCGTGTCGTCGCCTCAGCAGGCCTTCAGGACCTGGGCGAGGAACCTCGGGCGGGCCACCACGGGTGTCTTGAGGCAGGCCTCCACCGCGGCCGCGATGGGCACCTCGACCTTCTGCTTCGCCGCCAGCTCCACGGCCAAGGTCGCGGACCGCACCCCCTCGGGCACCCCGCCGCCCATGGCGTCGAGGGCGTCCTCGAAGTTCTTGCCCCGGCCCAGGTATTCCCCCAGCCGCCGGTTGTGCGACTCCGTGGAGAAACCCGTGGCCACCAGGTCGCCCAGCCCCGCGAGGCCGTTGAGGGTCTCGGCTTGGGCGCCCAGGGCCGTCCCCAGGCGGCGCATTTCGTTCATCGAGGCCACCGCGAAGGCCGCCCGCAGGTTCGATCCCCCGGAATCCAAACCGTCCAAGAGCCCCAGCCCGATGGCGTACACGTTCTTCAGCACGCCGCCCCACTCGGCCCCCGCCACGTCGGAAATCGTGTCGACCCGGAAGTGGGAGTGCGTGAGGGCCGCCGCCACCTTCGTCCGGCAGGACTCGGACTCGGAGGCCGCCAAAACGCAGGTGGGTTTCTTGCGCGAGAAATCCATGGCCACCGCGGGACCGGCCAGTGTCACGAAACGCTCCGAGGAATGCCTCGCGGTCTCCGCGAAGACCTCGCTCAGGCGCTTGGACGTCGAGGGCTCCAGGCCCTTGGCCACGTTCAGCACCACGGCCTCGGTCTTCAGGAAAGGCAGGCTCTCGGCCATGACATGGCGGAAGTAGGGGGAGGGCACGGCCACCACCACCATGGAAGCTTCCTTGACCACGCGCTCGAGGATGAGCTCGCCTTGGATGGAGGGATGCAGTTCGACGCCGGGGAGGTAGCGTTCATTGCGGTGGTTCTTGTGGATATCCTCGACCACCTCGGGCACGTGGTCCCAACAGGTGACCTTCCAACCGTTTTCCGCCAGGAGACCGGCCAGCGCCGTCCCCATATTGCCCGACCCGATCATGGCGGCTTTCATATCGATCCCCCCCGCGCGCGGCAGGTTGACCTGTCGGCGCTTCTATTATAAACCTTACGTATGAAATCAACGGTTTCTTCTCACCCCGGGCGGGGGGCCCGCAAGGCGCTTCCCGGGCCCTTCCTTCTCCTCATGGATTACGACGGAACCCTCCTGCCCCTGAAACGGCACATCCACCAGTCGTACCTTCCCGTAGCCACCCGGCGCCTGCTCGCGCGCCTGGCGAATCGTCACCAGGTCGTCTTGGTGACGGGCCGCGACCTGGGGGACCTGAGGCGCATCGCGGGCCCCTTAAGGGGGATCGGCAAGGTCGGCACCCACGGCCTGGAGGTTGAGGGCCTGCCGGGCCTCCGCCTCGCCTCGCCCACCCGGCTCAAGCGCTTGGAGCGGGACGCCGCCGGGATCTCAAAGGCCGTGACCTCGGCTTATGGGCGAACTCCGGGGGTCCACGTTCAGGTCAAGCGCTACGCGCTCTCGCTGCATTACGCGAGGGACCTCGCCGGGAAAAAAGGGGAACGGAATTTCCGCGCGGGGTTCCGCCGCCTGGTGCGGCGGCATGGGACGGCGGGTCTCTGGCAATTCCAGGGCGGCAAAGCCATGATCGACCTCAGGCCCCGCGGGTTCTCGAAGGCTAACGCCGTCCGGGCGCTCAAGAGACTCTTTCCCACCCATCCGGTCTTGTTCGCCGGGGACGACTTGTCGGACCTGCCCGCCTTGAAGGCCGTCGGGAAGCGCGGGATCCGGATCGGCATCGGTCGGGTGGTCCCGCGGAAGGCCTGTGATCTCTGGTTCCCCACGCCTGGGTCCTTCACGGGGTGGTTAAAGCGCATGGCCCGCTGAAAGATTCTTAGCCGTGCTGGTGCGCCACGTACCCCACCGGTACCTTCACCCCCCGCCGGGCGATCTTCTCGGTCATGAGGGTGTTCTTCATGACGAGGCAGGAAACCAGGTAGGCCGAGGCGCAGCCCCCCAGGAGCGGCAACAGGCCCGAGGCCTGCAGGGTGGTCTCGAATCCGAAGACGACCGAGGCCAGGAAGGACCGCGCCGCTCCCGTGAACATGGCCGCCATCCCCACCAAGGCCCCCATCCGGGGATCGACCCCCGCGTGCGGGAACAGCCAAGCCGCGCCCGAAGCGAGGAGGAAACCCAAGCCGCTCCCTAGGGTGAGGAGCGGCGCGAGGGTCCCGCCCGACGTCCCCGTCCCCAACGCCACCGCCCAGGAGATGAACTTGAGCGAGCAGAGGACCAGGGCGGCCTTGAGGGCGAAATCACCCGAGATCATGTGTTGGATGTTGTCGTAGCCCACGCCCAGGGTCAGGGGACCCAGCAACCCGATCAGCCCCACGAAAACCCCGCCCAAAGCCGGCCACCACATCCAATGGATCGGGAGCCGCTCGAACGCGTCCTCCACGGCGTAGACGGCCTTCGTCACCCCGACCGAGGCCCAACCCACGACGGCGCCCAGGAGGAGGTAGACCGCCAGCGCCCGGGCCCCCGGTAGGTCGAGGGTCGGCATGGGAAAGGCGGCGCCGGGACCCATCAACAGCAGGTGCATCGCCTCCGCCACCACCGCGGCGATCGCCACCGGGATGACGGAGCGCGGGTGGAACTCGAACAGGAGGAGTTCCACCGCCAGGAGCGTCGCCGAAACGGGGCTCCCGAAGATGGCCGCCATCCCGGCGGCCGCGCCGGACGCCAAGAGGACTTTCCTTTCATGGGGCGTGAAGCCGAACCGTTGTCCCAGCAGGGACCCCAGGGCGCCGCCCGTGGCGATGATGGGACCTTCCGCGCCGAAGGGGCCACCGGTCCCGATGGCGACCGCCGCGGAGAGGGGCTTGAGCCAGGCCACCCGGTGGTGGATGCGGCTCTCGTTCGTCAGGACTTGGTCCATGGCCTCGGGGATCCCGTGGCCCCGGATCGCCTTGGATCCGTAGCGTGCCATGAGGCCGACGACCAGCCCGCCCACCACCGGCACCGCGACGGCCCAAGGGCCCCAGGTCGTCCCGGCCGGGGAGACGGAGGCGAGTGAGAACCGCCCGTAATAAGCGAGGTTCGTCACGAAGCCGATCAGCATGACCAGGGCCCGGGCCACGAACCCCATGAGGACGGCTAAACCGACGGCGCAGGCGCAGAGGACCGCGACCCGGTGGTCCACCACCCCTCGTTTGGACCCAAGATTGGAACGGGTACTACGTTTAAGGGGGACGGTCATGGGTTCTCCGGGAATGGGAATGATGGGAAGACCGTATTGTGGGACTGGCCGGCGGAGGATTGCAAGACGGGCCGGAGGGCGGGCATATCGCCGGATTTCGTTGAATGCCGATCGGCCTGTTGTCGGCGGGGACCTGATCCAGGCCCACATGCGGGAGAGGATGGCCCTCCAGGGCGTCGTCCACGCTTAGATTTCGCCGAACGGCCACCAACTACAACAGCAAGCGATATTGCAACCACAGATGCACGCAGATTCACAATGATGAAATATTCACGAACCTATAACCAACCTTAGAACTCCAGCGTGAACTTCTTGGCCTTGCCCCGGTAGGTGAACTTGCAGTGGGCCAGGATATCGCGGCCGATGAGGGCCTGGACGTCCGAGTCGGGCATGGGCGCCCCGATGAACACCGCGCCGAACTTGATTTTCCCCAGTTGGACGTCCAGCAGGAACTCATGGGAGGACACCTGTTCCTTCAGGGCGGTGCGCATCTTCACCATCCCCACGGGAAAGATCCCCAGCTTCTCCATCAACCCCTCCCGGAGGATGCTCCGGGACGAGCCGGTGTCCAGGAGGGCGTCGACCTGGATCGAGGGGGCGGCTTTTTGGCCCTGGCGCTTCATGGCGCGGCGGGCCGCGGCGCAGGGGCTAAGGCGGATGCGCACCACGGGCCCCCGGTCATGCAGGCGGTCGCTCACGACCTCATGGCGTGCCATGGCGGCCTCCGGGTCAGGGGATGGGGATCGGGTGGGGCGCGGGCGGCAGGACTTTCTTGACGAGGAAAGGGACGTTGCCGAGGCGGTCATAGCCGGCCTCGACGCCCTCCAAGAAGGAGCCATAGACCCCGACGCGTTCCCGGTCGTGGACCAGGACGTACTTGCCGGGGCACTCCTTCAACCAGGCGTTTCGGTGCTGTTGGAAATAGACCCTTTCGATCTGCAGCATGGCGCGCCTCCACGGGAATGGATTGTTCGGCGCAGGCTCGATGGCTTCGATCGTTAAGTGGGTACGCACCTACCCTTCAACAAAAAGGCTACTCCTTCTACCCCGGAATTCAAAGGCCCCCTCCCCATCCATGGGGGGGCGCGGATGATCCGGCCCCATAAAAGGGGTACCAAAAAGCTCGAAAGTCATTTACTCCACAAACCCTCACCCCTTGGGGAGAGGGAGTAAGCCTTAAAAACGTTTCCGAATCGCCTCCTGGAAGCCTCACCCTTTAGACGGTCGGACCGCCCCTTATTTCTTCTTGTGGAAGGCGGACCAAAGAGTGCCGACCAAAACCCCGACGGCTGCGGCGGTGGCCACGGCCTGCTTGGGGTTATTCCTGATGTGGCCCTCAGCCTTCTTCGCCTCAGCCTTGATCTTGACCTTCAGGGCCAGGGCCCTTTTCTTGTACCCTACCGCCTTCTTTTCCAGGGCCTTGCGGGTCTTGGGATCCCGGAGTTTGGCCTCCAACTTTTCAAGCTTTTCCTTTCCCTCCGCGATCCGCTTGCGGATCTCCGCCTTCGCCCATTCCTGGTTCTTCTTGTCCAGCAGGGCCTTTTTCAGTTCCGCCGCCTTCTTCTCGACGTCTTTCCGTAATGCCATGTCCCCACCCCCATTATTTTCGTCAAACTGAGCCTGTTGTCCCTGCGATTTCCGGTGGTTTGCCCTGAGCGGCCGCAGGGAGTCGAACGGGTCCCTGTGTTGAACCTTTTATTTTCGCGTCAAGAGCCAGGCAATCCAGGCCGGCAGGAAAACCAAAAGCCCCCCCGCGGTGAAGGCCACGCCCCGGGAAACCCCCCCAAGGTCGATGGCGAGGAAAAGTATCCCCAGGATAAAGATCGTAAATCCCACGCCCATTAAGACGGCCAAGAGGCCGAACAACAGCATCCTTCGGGTTTGGGCCTCGACGCCTTTCTCCAACCGATCCGTCAGGGTCGATCCCAGGGTCTTGAGCCACCCCACCATGGAAACGGCTTTCTCCACCATCGTGCCGATTCCCGGTTCCTTGCCCCCGGCCGCGCCTTCCTTCTTCCGTGCCATAGGCCCCCCCTCGGATTCAAGCCGCCCATCGCGTTTTCACCACGGTTGGAACGTCCTCAGGCAGGATAGCACCCTCGGGACACGCCCCATGGGGCACTAGAAGGCATTCGATCTTTCTTTATCTATGAAAACCCGCCATTCATTCAAAAGTAACGGCCCATTAACCACGGGGGACACGGAGATCACGGAATACAACCCATTGACATCAATACCGCCTCAAAAGGGAAATATCCCCGTGCCCTCCGCCTTCTCCGTGGTTCAAATATATTAGGTTACTTTAAAAATACTCCAACACCACCGAGGTTTCGGCCTGGCGGTCGGGGATCAACCAATATTTCCGGAGCAGGCGGTCCCTCTCGGCGGGGCTCACCAGCCTGAAGCCGTTCTTCTCATAGAACCTCACGGCCCAGGTCGCGGCGCCCCAGGTCCCGACCAGCACCGGGGGACGGGCCAGGGTCAACAGGTGCTCCAAGAGCGCGGCTCCGGCGCCCTTGCGGCGATCGGCCGTCCGCACGTAGGCGTGGCGGATGAGGGTGACGTCCTTCACGAGCTGGATGCCCATGACCCCGAGAAGCCGTCCCCCATCCTCCCAACCCCAGAATTGGACACCGGAACGGATCTCTCCATCCAATTCGTCTTCTTCCATGTAAGGAGTCTTGAACCTGTCGACGGGGATAAAACCCCGATAAGCCTCCGCGGCGTCGTTCACGATCTCCAGGATGACGGGGTGGTCCCCGGGGCCGCAGGCGCGGATCATTTGCGTTTTTTCCGGCGAGGCGCGGGACGCCCTTCGATGGCCATCTCCCGGGCGTAACCGAGTTTCCCATAGGCTTTGATGTGGCGCAGGCCCTCACCCCGGTCGGAGTTGAAGAGGACCGAATAGATCTGCGCGATCTTGTTGTTGAGGGCTTTGCATTGGGCCCCGGGATCATCGTAGGTCTGGCATTCGGCGCAACTGCCCCGGCCCTTTTCCATGCAACAGGTCCTGGCCTTGCACCAGGTCGCCTTCTGATTGGCTTGGCAACCCATGCACTTACCGGAGCGGAATTTCCCGCAGGCGCCGCAATACAAGCCACACATAGAGACCAGGTAGGAATCAATCACGATTGGCTTCATGGCTCATCTCCCGGCTTCGCGGCCCTCCATCAGGCCTGGAAGCCCTCTTCCCTCGGGGATTACTTTAGGATGGATGCTGGATAACAAGTCTGGCGGGCGTCATATGATTCGTTCCGACAAAACAACAGCAACGGCAACACCCATGTCCACCACAGAGACACAGAGCCACAGGGTTCAGGCACACAACATTTGATCCAGATAACACCCAAACGACTAAAACATCTTGTGAAAAACGGAGAGCCACCGTGATCCGTACTGCGACGAACGGCAACACCCATGTCCACCACAGAGACACAGAGCCACAGGGAACAAGGGCTTTACTGAGGTCGTTTCAAATATAACTAAAATTGAGCTCATATAAAATGGGGCGCTTATTCACTTGAGGTGAAGTCAAACTCGGTGACCCTGTGTCTCTGTGGTGAATGTCTGTGTTAGGGATTGATCCACTTTGATTGCGGGAGCGGC
>Ga0265334_10001299_pt1 | contig 12056 bp, 9 predicted proteins | sample 42023metaG_FD_192442 | JGI IMG/M metagenome (GOLD analysis project Ga0265334, IMG submission 192442) | Rhizosphere microbial communities from Carex aquatilis grown in University of Washington, Seatle, WA, United States - 4-20-23 metaG | ecosystem: Host-associated > Plants > Roots > Rhizosphere >... | reverse complement strand
CGTTTTGCGCCGCAACGCCGGCTTTAATGCTGCCGTCTGGCAGCGGGACCGCGATCGGGGCAACTTGGACTTTAGCGAAGTCGTTGTCTTGCGTGATGCCGATCTTCTGCGCCGTGGAGGACGAGATATCCACGATCCGGCCCTTCACATATGGTCCGCGATCCTTGATGGTCACTACAGCGCTCTGACCAGTGTCAATGTTGGTCACCTTCGCCGTAGTACCAAGCGGCAGCGTCTTGCTCGCGGCATTGTCGCTGTGTGGATCCATCCTGATGCCGTCTGCCATTCGTCTTCCCGCAATCTTCTTCGCATAAAACGATGCCTCGCTGAACGGATCATGGAAGCACATCCGCCACCACAAGCAAACGCAGACGAAAACTTGATCCCTTTTACCGTCGACGTTGTCCATCAGAACAATGTCACCGCCATGCACTCAGTAGGGAGAGAATAATGGCGAGTCCAGGCCGGTACGGAGCCACTCGTAGATCGTTCTGGCTCACTGCGTAACGAACATCTGCCCGCGAATGTGTATGTAATATCCGGGCGTAGGCAATCCTGGCATGGCATCGCCTTCTGTCCATATGGCTACGATGCTGCCTGCCGGATTCATCGAGATGGCGTTGTCGTAGATTTCGTTCGGTATGCTTGAAACCTGAACCTGAAAGCTGGACCCGTCCAACGTGCCATTGGATTTGACACGCTGACGGTGCGTGGATGTCATATTGATATTCGTGAACTGGTCATGACCTCACCTGCGGATCCAACGTGAATGCGGATGGTCCCCATCCCGACGCCTATGAAACAAGCGGAGGCACCGTTGCCGGCACGATAAATCATCAACGCTGGCCGAGCCAGTGGATGGTTCATGTGGACAGTTCCGGCAACGACGATGGCACTGGGTTGTTCGCCTTCCTCAAGAATCGTCCGTTGGTGAAGCGTTAACAGGTCGATGCGCGTTGCCTTAACCGTAAATCTTTGATCGACTGCGGGGCACGTTTCGAAACCGTGTCAATCCGCATCAATGGTACGACTACCCCTAAACGCGCTGGATTGATTTCGTGATGGCTCGCTGAGCGGCATGATCCGTTGGCCGTACCCGTGATAAGGGCGTGTCGTCGCATCTGCATGAACCGGTAAATGCACCCAGTTGCCGCTGGAATTGATGTATCAACAAAATGAGAAGTAGCTATAGCAATGGGATTTTAATCAGCATCCACCTAAGGAATCCTGGAAAACAACTCCTTAAATTTCGCTGCGGCCTTCGGATATTGGTCGTGGCTTAGTTTGCTTTTGAAGCTGGAATTGGAATCCCAGTAAGACGCGTAAGCAAAGTTGTTCGCCGTCATCCAGTTGTACATCTGCTCAATGAAGTAGGGATCATCGGTATTGATGCCCCATTCCGGCCAGCTCATTGGTTTTCGGTGCGCCGCGGCAAACCGCTTTTGCTATGCCAGACCGTAAGACTGCTCGACCATCAGTTTCCAGCGTTTGACCGGATCGCCACCAGCACCGTCGTATTGCACATTGTCGTAGGCGTCAGTGCCGATTACGTCGACAACATCGTCGCCTGGATAAGCCTGATCGGGTGAAAATTGGAACTTGCCGAAGGCGGTACACCAGTCGATGGCAAACGTCGGCGATACGGTAGTGAATATCCGGCTGACGCGGCGGAAGGCGTTGATATAGTCCTGCTGGCGCCCTTTCGCTGCCCAAGGGTACCAGCCGCCGTTGAATTCCCAGCCGATGCGGATAACCGCGTTGGGATATGAGGCGGCAATATGCTGCGCCGTCTCCGTGAAAGCGTCGTCGTACTGGCCGGCAGCGACGTGCGCCAGCGAGGGATCGGCCTTGGTGGCGAGAGAGATGGAAAACATCATGTTGCGGTCGGGCCTGTTGGCCTTCTTCCAGACGCCGACCGCCCAGCCCACCGAGCCGGGCAAGGGATCGTTGCCGCGGTATTCGGTGGCGGATGAGAACTCGACGTTGTAGTCGATTTTGCGTCCCAGCCAAGCGCTGTAGCCATCCGCGGCCGCAGGATCGGTTCCACCGGAAAAAACGCCCAGATGAAAGCCTGATTTCAGGAACGGCTTGACCACACCGGCAGCTGGCGGCCGGGGAAGCGGCTGCGGCGCAGTCGGAACCGGCACTGGCACCGCTGCTACGGCAGCGGATGTCAAAGTCGGCGGTGACGTTGCGGACGCGATCGAGATCGTCGTCCATGTCGTCGTGCCGTAATGCACCGAATCGCACCAGGTGAGACTAAATGCCGTCGCGGTCGCCGACAAGCACCGGTTGATGCTCCGGCTCTTGAGCAGGACCGCGCCGTTACCGGTATCGATGGACTGAAACGTTTCGCCGACGAATCGAACTGGGTCGCAGTCTGCCAGCACTACGCCTGTCTGCGAGTTGCTCAGACACCGATGCGTTTCGGCGTTCTTTAATACGACGTCGCCGTTGCCGCTGGTTCGCGCCGTAAATGCCTGAGGCCCGGAAGACGCCTTACTGCAGGAAGCCAGGATCACGGCCGTTCCCGCGACACTCACGCACTGGCCGGTGGAGTGGTTTTGCAATGCGAAAGTTCCGGCAAAAGACGCCGCGTCCGCGCACTGAGTAGCGAAGCCGAGCAGGAACGCGACAGCAAGAGCACGCAATGGCGAGGACATGGCGCTGAATCATTCTAAGGGCGTAAAGTTGAATAACGTAGAGGCGTCATCTGCGATGACTTCGGCGAAACGACAACACTGCGACGCATCCAGGACACGCTCGTCACTGTGTCTCTGCGACTCGTTATTTTTCACAGAAAAACAAATCCAAGCTCGATGGAATCATGCCGTGCTGCTCGCGATCGAAAGCGTCAACGGTGGGGGCGGACCGCGATGCCTTTCCAAGGCAGGAGTCTAATAACGTTAATTCAGACATTTTCCATTTTTACATTGTAATTTCCGACTCCATGGTGGTATTATATATTATAAAACGACAAATGCAGTGGCTCAGTCAGCTTTTATGTATAGGAATCCGACATGGCGCTCGTTACAACTCCTAAGGGCGACATTGCCGCTGAACGCAGCCTGCAGCGGTCCGCCAAGTCCGGCAAGCTCGCCCGTATTTATCCGGGAATTTACACCGACCATCCGGACGAGGCCACAGCAGAAGTCCGACGCAATCTCTTTGAACTTTGTGCGCTGATCCTGCCCGGCTGCATCATTAGTCATCGTTCGGCGTTCGAGTTGCCGCGCATTACGGAGGACACTCTATTCCTGACCGGGAAGCGCCGTCATACCATCCGCTTGCCCGGCCTCGATCTTAAAGTCACGGCAGGGCCGGGCCCGGCAGCCGACGATATTCGGATTCCCACATCGCAAGGGGACACCTTCCGCTCCTCTGAAGCACGCGCGGTACTTGAGAACTTGCAACAAAGCCGGAAAGTGGACGGACTCTCACGCGCTCTGAGCTCGAAAGAAATTGAAGACCTGCTGGAGCGCATTCTGTCACGCCATGGCGAGGCCATGCTCAACCGGATACGCGACCAAGGCAGACGACTGGCCAACGAATTTCAGTGGCAAAAAGAGTTTCAGGTGCTCGACGACAAAATCGGCACCTTGCTCGGGACCCGCGAAGCCCGGGTAACCTCGGAACGCGCGATAGCGCGTGCCGCCGGCAAACCCTATGACGGCCCGCGTGTCGATCTGTTCGATCACTTGCTCGGCTACTTGAACGCCCACGAGTTCATCGTTGAGCCTGAACCACGAGACTTCAACGAAAGGCTGCAAGCGTTTGCGGAAGCCTACTTTTCCAATTACATCGAAGGCACCGAGTTCGAGATCGAGGAGGCATACAACATCGTCGAACGCGGCCAGCCAATGCAGTACCGCGAGGATGACTCGCATGACGTCCTGGGCACATGGCGCGCGATCCGCGCCAGTCGTGCGCTGAAATTTCCGGACAGCTACCCGGCTTTTTGGGAGCAGCTTCGGAACTGGAACCGCGAGGTCATCTACGCGCGTGCGGCGAAAAGGCCTGGCGAGTTGAAAGACAAGAACAATGTCGCTGGGGGCACCGCATTTGTCGACAAGGACTTGTCGCTCGGCACGCTGGAAAAAGGTTTTGAGCGTATCGCTGCGGCGCGCAGTCCCGGCGCGCAGGCGGCAATGGCAATGTTCGTGGTGGCGGAAGTCCATCCGTTCGGCGACGGCAATGGCCGAACTGCACGCTTGGCGATGAACTTAGCACTGACGATCGCCGGCAGGACACGCGTCATTATTCCTACCGTTATGCGCGACGACTATATCCAATCGCTCAAACGACTCACCAATCACGGGGAAGCCGACACCTTTGTGCGGGTACTCAACGTCGCGGCCGAATTCAGCCGAAAATTACGCTTCCAGACCTTCGAGGAACTGCGCGAAAGTCTGTTGGTATCGAACGCGATGAAAGCGCCAGACGACGCGATCCTCCGTTTGGCGGTCCTGCCGAATGCGCCAGCAATCCCACCGAGCAGAGGTCCAGCGGCAACTGATTGACGCGATCCGTTGACGCAAAAGATCAAAAAACGGTTGGCAACATGCGTATGTAAGTGGTTGTTTTTTAATGTATCGAATTGCCGTCAAATGCGCCACTGATTTCGATTATTTTTATAATTAAATCAGTTAATTAAGATGACGGAAAGGGCTTTCCCCCAGGCAGGTGCGCTACCAGACTGCGCTACGCCCCGACAAAGATCGCCATTATATCGATGCGGCGCGGCTATGCCAGCCGCCAAGAGCATGAGCCGCCTCTCCGCGCGTGATGAAGCTGATTTTAGGCGCTGCGCGAAAATGGCCGAAGTACTCAGCTGTCCTGCGGACATTATTTACGGCGATGCCACGCGATCAGTGCCAGCGCGAGATGCGGCGGCAGCAGCAGCAGTATCCAACTCAGATTCGACTGCCCTAGCATCGGAAACAGCTTGAGCACGAGCGTCAGCGCCGCGAGGAAGGCCACGATGGCGGACAGTCGCTGTATCCGCGGCTGCGTACGCATATCGCCCCGCGCGTAGGTGATCCAACCGGGCAACAAGAAAAGACATAGCGGATTCAGAAGTAGAAGGTTTTCGTTGTACCAGCCTGACCAATGCTCGGTAAATCCCCACACGACACCAAGTATTACCCCGCCAATGCCACAAACCAGCATGAATGCGCAGGCAAGGGTCGAAAGCAGCACGCGTGCCGTTTGCACATACCGCATGCGGGCCAGCAGCAGCAAAATGCCAGCGAATGCGATTCCAGTGAGACCTGATGGCAGGCGCAGGTCAGGTGCCGCTACTGGCGGTTCCGGCAAATCGCCGCGAAGGATCTTCCTCTCGTCATCGACAAGCGGATGCTGGCGGCCGTCGGGTGCTACGACCTTGATGCCGCGAAGCGCGTCCATGAATACCATTGGGACAAAGCTTTGCTGCCAGAGATCAAGCGGACGATCGGCTGCGGGTCCCAGCGCGACATCCATTGCCAGTGCCACCCATAAATCCGGTGCCATCAGCCTGACGGCTTCGCTGCGATAGGTCGTAGCCGTCATCCGGCCTTGCAACTGCTGCTGCAGGGTGCCGCCGAGCACGCGGTCGAGCGCGTCGCGCACTCGTGTCGAACAGTTCGCGCGAAAATAGTCATAGCGATAGCGCGTGTTTTCGGGCTTTGCATTCCAGTCGAGATAATCACGCAGTGCGATCCGTTGCGCCGGCTCGAGATCGAGATGCTGAACCACCACCCAGCGGCCTTCCTCTTCGTACATACGCAAATCCATGTACAGACTGTCTGCGGCCATGCGGTAGGTCATGTAGCCGCGCGCGAAATTGATCAGGAAATTCTTCTGATTGAAGTCGAATAGGCCGTAGTTGTAGGCCACGGCGTTGTCTTCATCATCGCCGTTGCGCACGAGGATCGCGTTATGCCCGAACCGTTCCCAGTAGATCTCGCCCGGCCCGAAGGTCAGCAGACTGATGTCGGGAACTTCGATCGAATTCGAAGCAGCCGTGGATGCGGCGGGGGCAATCTCGCTGGCGATGACAGTGTCAGGTATTGCCGCGATCGACAGGGCGCAGAAAATACACGCGACGATCGCGATCCCCACGCGAGCCGCTCTTTTTGCCGTCATCAGGTTTGTGACAGTGTGACTTGCAGCAGATGCAGGCGACGGCTGTCCGCACGCTGGACATTGAACTGGAAATGATCGATAGCGATGCTCTCGCCGCGGCGCGGCATATGGCCGAAGCCGTGCATGACCAGACCGCCCACGGTATCGAATTCCTCGTCCGAAAATTCGGCCTTGAAATATTCGTTGAACTCGTCGATCGGAGTCAGGCCCATCACCAGGTAATGACGATCGTCCTGCTTGAGGATGTGGGCGCTTTCCGTCTCGTCGTATTCGTCGTCGATTTCACCGACGATCTGTTCGAGCACGTCTTCGATTGTCACCAATCCCGCGACACCGCCATATTCGTCGACGACGATGGCCATGTGGTTGCGACTTTTGCGGAAATCCTTGAGTAGCATATTGACGCGCTTGGATTCCGGTACGAATGCCGCAGGGCGCAGCCAGCGCGCCAACTCGAAGGTGCCGGCATCGAAGCCCGGCACGGTCGCCGTGAATCTGAGCAAATCCTTGGCAAGCAGAATGCCTACGATTTCATCGCGCGAATCACCGATGACCGGATAACGTGAGTGGCCGGATTCAACGACCGCGCGCAGGATGCCGTCCAGCGGCCAGTCGCGCTCGATCACGACCATCTGTGCGCGCGGCACCATGATGTCGCGCACTTGCAGCTGGCTGGTTTCAAAGACGCCACGGATCATATCCGCCGCATCCGCGTCGACCAAGCCATCCTCGCGCGCGGTATCGAGAATGGCAATCAATCCGGCGCGCGTCTGCGGGCCACCAGCGAGACGTTGCGCCAGCCGGCGCAGCCAACCGGCGCCTGGGGACTCGGGTTCTGGTTCTGGCTGGCTACTGGGGCCTTCGTTCATGCAATGTTCTTAATGGGAGTGCTTATTACGGTGCGGGAGCATCGTGGCCAATCGCGGGCGGGTTCCGGTTCGTCACGTGTAGAGCATATGGTATCGGATGACGGCTGGCGACGACGCTGGACCGATGTCAGGATTGAATGCGTGTATTCCGTTTTTCATAGCAGCCGTTCGACTATGGGGCGCTGAAATTCTGTGGGAAATTATCCAATCCGGACATCCGGTTCCGTACAAGTTGAACGAGCTGCCATCCGATGAAGATGAAATTGGCGAGAAAAGCATGCCTGTTCCTGGTGCTGTCACTATTGTCGTGCTCCGCGTTTGCGGCATGGACGGTGTCCCAGCTTGATACGCTCAAGCAGCAGTTCGAAACCGGCATCAGCCGCGCCTATCAAACGGCCGAATTTCCGTGGCTGTTTCTGAATCCGGCCGACTGTTTCTCGCCCGGCGTAGTCTGCTATTTCTCGAATCCTGACGGCCCCTACGGCTACCCATTCATGGGCAATGGACTGGGTTTGTCCACGCGCATGGCGAAGACGGACGCGCTGGTTCTGATTATGGAAACGCCGCCGGCGATGCGTTATTTCGGCATTACTCCGTATATTTTCTCGCGCTATTACCCAAGTCTTCCCAAAATGCCCAGGCAATCGGGAGTCGTCCAGGTGTTCGAAAGCCTTGGCGATTCGGTCAATTTCACCAATATCAATACGGCTGGATCGCCGGTTGCCGGAAGGAGTCCGTTTACGCAATTGTCCGTATTCGTGATGACGGCCGATCAGAACACGTATCAGCAGATATACACCCAGTTCGTGGGGCTCGGCTTTCCCGGATATGCCATTAACCTCGTCGCGATGCCGTTAACGGCGATTCCGCTGGAGATGGGAACAGGTCCGGCCACCGACACCTTTACCATCCTGATGCGCCTGGCGTATCCCAACGATCCGAACCAGATGCAGGACTATCTGGCGCGGGCGCCCGTACGCTACCTGCACCTCACCGCATTGAATAGCCGGCCAACGCTAGCTCTGCCGACGCCGGTGAGCAAGATTCCTGGCGACGGCATCAAGGAGTCGGCGAGTCTCGCGACCGCGCGCGATCAATTGGTGACGCAACTGCTCGCCCAGTATGGGAGCACATACAACATCACGGAGCAGACCATTGTTCTGACCCAGACCAACAACTACGTCTGCGTCGACAACGGCATCCAATGCAACGTCGACAACCCCGACGGACTTTATACCCGCGACGTCAATGGATTCGTTCCCACTTCCGCAGCAGATAAGATTCTGATCGTCGGCGTCAATCATGTCGCCACCGGCAAGTCGACCTACGTAAGCCATTCGGTGATCAACGATCTTTATCATGTCGGTGTGGAGGGCGTCAGCGACGCTTGGTTCAACGGCTCCGCATTGACCATGGCCGGAATTTCCAGCACCAACGATCCGCGATACGCGACCTACAAGCAGTTGTACGCATTCACGATCAGCTATGACTGCACGGGCGAACGGGTTTGCTTGCTGGTGTCGCAACCCACTGCCACGAATCCGGTCGGTGTGCCGTTTGGCGATCCCTTGGATGTCAGCGCGCGCTACTACGTAGACCCATCAACGGAAACGCGGCCGAGTTCCAGCGAAGTGATTTTCCACAGAGTGTTCCTGCTGAAGAAAAAGTGAGCGTGTCGCCTCACGCGCCTAAATACTCTCGACGATCACCCAAGTCCGACAGGCCGCCGGCGAGTTCAATACGGATCGGGGAATCCCAGTTGGGCCAGGACTTCGCGTTCCTTGGCCTCCATCTTTTCCGCATCCACCTCGTTTTCGTGGTCGTAGCCCATCAGATGCAGCGTGCCGTGCACCACCAAGTGCGCCCAATGTGCCTGCGACTCCTTGTTCTGCTCCACCGCTTCGCGCGCGACCACAGGCGCGCAGATAACGATATCGCCGAGCACGGGCACATCCAAAGCCTCGGCGTCGTACGGAAACGACAGCACGTTGGTCGGGCAGGGCTTGTGGCGGAAGCGGCCATTGAGGTCCGCGCTCTCGGCTTCCTCGACGATACGGATTGTCAGCTCGATCGGTGAATGGTCACCAAGTGCGACCAGCGCCCAGCCGCGCAGCGTTGACGACGCGGGTATGCCTTCCGGTGACACGCGCCGCTGGACATGGATGTCGTGACCGCGGTTGACGGGAATCATGAATTCTTCCTGCCGCTGCGCTCGAACGAGTCGTAGGCGCGCACGATCGCCTGTACCAGCGGATGACGTACCACGTCTTCGTTGCGGAACTGTGTCATGCCGATACCTTCCACGTCTTCTAATACCTCTATTGCGTGTTTGAGACCGCTGGGGATGGCTTTCGGCAAGTCAATCTGTGTGACGTCGCCGGTAACGACCGCCACCGAACCGAAGCCGATGCGCGTCAGGAACATCTTCATCTGCTCGACCGTGGTGTTCTGTGCTTCATCGAGGATTACAAAGCTCTCGTTGAGTGTGCGGCCGCGCATGAACGCGAGCGGCGCCACTTCGATGATGCTGCGCTCGATCAGCCGCGCGACCCGATCGAAGCCGAGCATCTCGTACAGCGCATCGTAGAGCGGACGCAGATAAGGATCGATCTTCTGGGCCATGTCGCCGGGCAGGAAGCCGAGCTTTTCGCCTGCTTCGACCGCCGGCCGCACCAGCACCAGCCGGCGCACGCGGTCGCGCTCCAGCGCATGCACGGCGCTGGCAACGGCGAGGTAGGTCTTGCCGGTGCCGGCCGGCCCGATGCCGAATGACAGATCGTACTTGGCGATATTACGCAGATACGTTTTCTGCAAAGTACTGCGGCCGCGCACCACGCCGCGCTTGGTGCGGATGACGATGTCACCTTCGCCGCCGCTCTCAGCCACCGCATCTTCGCTGGTTTCACCCGCGCCCGCGCCATGTTCGCGTAGCGCCAGGTGCACGTCTTCCGGGCTGACGACACTTTCTCCGGTCTGCTCGAACAGTTCGCGCAAGATACCCTCGGCACGCAGCACATCGTGTTGCGGTCCCAGCAGGCGAAAGTGGTTGCCGCGATTGCGGACCTCGATGCCGAGCCCCAGTTCGATGGCGCGCAGATGCCCATCGAACGGACCGTTCAGGTTCGCAAGGCGCGCGCTGTCATCCGGCTCGAGCACCAGATCGAGCCGCGCGGTAGGCTGTTGCGAAACGGGCGTGCTCACGCGGCGACGGTTGGTGTAGCGTTGGATTCGACTGCGACGAGCCGTCCGCGCAGCGAATTCGTCAGCGCTTCGGCGATGCGCACGGTAGCGAACTGTCCGATCAGCGTGTCGGGCGCGACGCCGGCCGGCACCGGGAAATTGACCCAGCGATTGCACTCGGTCTTGGCCGCCAGCATGTTACCGCCCTTGCGCGCCGGCTTTTCGATCAGCACGCGCTGATCGCTGCCGATCAGCCGTTGCGCGAATTCGACACCGAAGGCGCGGATGCGTGCCTGCAAGCGCTCAAGTCGAATCTGCTTGGTCTCGTGGGCAACGCTGTCCTTGAGGTTGGCGGCCGGTGTGCCGGGGCGCGGGCTGTAGATGAATGAATACGCGGAATCGAAACGCGCCTGATCAATCAAGTCCATCGTCTGCTCAAAATCGTCGTCGGTCTCGCCGGGAAAGCCGACGATGAAGTCGGACGATAGCGCTAGCTCAGGGCGCGCGTCGCGCAGCCGGCTGATTTTGTCCAGATACTGCGCGCGCGTATAGCCGCGCTTCATCATGCCGAGAATGCGGTCCGAACCGGATTGCACCGGCAGATGCAGATAGCCGGCGAGTTTAGGCTCGACGGCAAAGGCTTCGACGAGTCCATCGGTGAACTCGGCGGGATGCGAAGTCATATAGCGGATGCGGCCCAGCGTCGGGAAGCGGGCGAGGATGTGGACCAGCAGCGCCAGATCGCAGACGGTGCCGTCGGCCATCGCGCCACGATACGCATTGACGTTCTGGCCCAGCAGCGTGATTTCGCGCACACCCTGTGCAAGCAGGCTGTCGATCTCCGCGAGCACGTCATCGAGCGGGCGGCTCACTTCTTCGCCGCGCGTATACGGCACGATGCAGAACGTGCAGTACTTGCTGCAGCCTTCCATGATCGAAACGAACGCCGTCGGGCCTTCGGCGCGCGGCTCCGGCAGACGATCGAACTTCTCGATTTCAGGAAAACGGATATCGATCGCCGCCTTGTGCGTGCGGCTCGCTTGTTCGAGCAACTCGGGCAGCCGATGCAATGTCTGCGGACCAAACACCACATCCACCATCTTCGCGCGCTTCGCCAGCGCTTCGCCTTCCTGGCTGGCGACACAGCCACCGACCCCGATCACGCGGCCGGGCTTCAGCGCCTTCCATTCTTTCCAGCGGCCGAGCTCCGAGAACACCTTCTCCTGCGCCTTCTCGCGCACCGAACAGGTATTGAGCAACAACAGGTCGGCAGCATCCGGATCATCCGTACGCTCATACCCGTGAGACGCCTTAAGCACGTCCGCCATCTTCGACGAGTCGTACTCGTTCATCTGGCAGCCAAAGGTCTTGATGTAAAGCTTGCGGGGCAACGGGTCGGGCATCCGGAAGTACTGAATCGCGGGAGGCGATTATACCGGAGGGCGCGTGGGCGGCTCGTGGTAGCGGAAAACTCTATTGGGGATAGTATTTGCCTAAAATAAAATCAATTTCGAGCGGGGCTGACTCAAAGCATTTCGCGCGCATTCATACTGCTGATAATCACCGATCAGATTTTCTTATGATTAGCCACTGGTATTTGGTTTGGTGGTCAACGACTTATGTGGCGGCTCCAGATTTCGAACCCGCTGACGGGGAGCGAGTGTTGTGCTCGCAAGTTCACTCCAACGCGAATTAGATCGCGCCTATAGTCCCACGCCGCGCATATATTGTGCCTCGACAAGCTATAGACTACCATTAGTAGTGTTCACAGGGCTTAGCTGGGCGTGGGCTGCATAGCGGTGCCGCAGCTTTCAGCGAGGACGCCGCACGCCGGGTTTTCCGGGGTGATGGTCAGGTCCGACTAATCATCGCGCCTGCTGG
>Ga0265334_10001296_pt1 | contig 12069 bp, 9 predicted proteins | sample 42023metaG_FD_192442 | JGI IMG/M metagenome (GOLD analysis project Ga0265334, IMG submission 192442) | Rhizosphere microbial communities from Carex aquatilis grown in University of Washington, Seatle, WA, United States - 4-20-23 metaG | ecosystem: Host-associated > Plants > Roots > Rhizosphere >... | reverse complement strand
GCCGCGACGCAGTTCGCGCTCCTCTTCCAGCCCGAGCCGCTGCTCATCGAGGTTCGCGAGGCTCGCCAGCGCCTCGTCGTGAGCGTCGCGCGCGCGCCGCAGACTCTCGGCCGAACGCTCGATGTCGGCGGCGACCTCGGCCTGTTCGGCCTCGATACGCCCGCGGCGCATGCCCGCTTCATCCAGTCGCGCCTTGTGCGCCTCGAGTCGACCGCGGTGCTCGGCATGCTCGCGGTGGGCACCGGAGATCCGGCTCTGGATCGTCTCGCGCCGCTGTTCAGCCTGCACCAGCTGCGCGCGCAGCCCAGCCAGCTCCTGTTCCAGCGTGCGCACGCGGCCTTCGGCCGCTGCCCCCTGCTCGCGCAGCAGCTTGAGCCGCTGCTCGCGCTCGAGCACTCCGGCGTGCACGTCGCCACCACGGTTGACGCGCAGCCAGTCACGACCGAGCCATTCCCCGGCGCGCGTGACGATCGATTCGCCGGCGGCCAGCGCGCGGCGCGCGGCAAGCGCGGCGCCCAGCGATTCGCCGACCTGAACCCGCTGCAGCAGCGAGCGCATCGGCGCCGGGCCGCGGACATGGGCCGCGAGCGTGCCATCCACAACGCCGGTCCCCGACTCAGCCGGCTCGAAGAAGCTCAAGGAGCCGCCATCGAGGCCGTCGAGCGGTGCCGCCAGCGCATCGAGCGTCTCGACTTCGACAGCCTCGAGGTAGTCACCCAGCACGGTCTCGACGGCGCGCTCCCAGCCTGCGTCCACCTCGAGCGTCTCGGCCAGGCGTGGCCGAGCCTGTGCACCCGGCAGCGCAGCGAGCCAGCCCTGCGCCCGCGCATTCTTCTCGCGCAGCGCCGCCTGCTGCAGTGCCTCGAGCGACATGAGCTCGGAGCGTGCGTGCTCGCGCTCCTGCCGCAGCCGTTCCAGCCGGGCATCGGACTGCTGCTGCTCGAGCCGGAGCTGCTGGACCTGCTCGAGCGCACCGGACAGTTCGGCGCCGAGCGATTCGGCGAGCGCACGTGCCTCGGTCTCGCGCGCACCGAGCGCGAGCAGCTGCGTGTCGGTCTGAGCGGCAGTGAGGGCCTCGAGTTCCAGGGCGAGACGGTCAGCCTGCGCCTGCAGCCGGTGTCGCTGGTTCTCGAGCTGCTCGATGCGTGCCGATTCGACCTGCGCGCTCTGGCCGGCGGCGCCGAGCTCGCCGTTGAAGGTCTCCTAGCGCTGCTGCCACTCGGCAAGTGCGGCTTCGGCTGCGCTCAGTGCACCGGCGGCCACCGCCTCGCCGTCGCGCCGCGTGGCCGCGAGCGGCTCGAGGTCGGCCAGCTCGCTGCGCAGTGCCGCGAGCTGCTCCTCGTCGCGGCGCTGCTGCTGCGAGAGGGTATCGGTCTGTGCGTGGATCTGCGCCAGATCCGCGCGTGCGCGCTCGCGCAGCTCGCGCCGGTAGCGGATGTTCTCCTCGGTGCGCGTGACCGCCGCACCGAGCTCGTAGTAGCGACCCTGGATAAGTGCCAGCGCCGCATTGAGCTCGACCTGAAACTCGCGCTGTCGGTCGATCGCGGCCTCTGCGGCGCGCTGGTCGGCCAGCGAGCGCTGCATCGAGAGCTCGCACTCGCGCACGGTGTGGTCCTGCAGCGCGGCCCCCGCGTCCAGCTCGCGCAGGCGCAGGGCCAGCAGCTCGGCGCTCAGGTAGCGTTCCTGACTCCGAAGCTCCTGGTAACGGCGTGCGACACCCGCCTGGCGTTGCAGGTGGCGCAGCTGCTTGTCGACCTCGTCGCGAAGGTCCTGGACCCGCGCGAGGTTCTCGCGCGTGTCGGTGATGCGTCCCTCGGTCTCTCGGCGCCGCTCCTTGTACAGCGAGATCCCGGCCGCCTCCTCGATGAAGGCACGCATGTCATCGTGCCGCGCCTCGATGACGCGCGAGATCATGCCCTGCTCGATGATCGCGTAGCTGCGCGAGCCGAGTCCGGTGCCGAGGAACAGCTGCGTGATGTCCTTGCGGCGGCAGCGCCCGCCGTTGATGTAATACGCCGAGCTGCCATCGCGAGCGACCGTGCGCTTGAGTGAAATCTCGCTGTAGGCCGCGTACGGGCCGCCGATCTTGCCGTCGCCATTGTCGAACATCAGCTCGACCGACGCGGCACCCACCGGCTTGCGCGCGCTCGAGCCGTTGAACACGACGTCGGCCATCGACTCGCCCCGCAGGTGGCGCGCGGACAGCTCGCCCATGACCCAGCGGACTGCGTCAATGATGTTGGACTTGCCGCAGCCGTTCGGGCCGACGACTCCGGTGAGGTTGCTCGCGAACTGTACCTGCGTGGGATCCACGAAGGACTTGAAACCGGCCAGCCTGACCTTGTTGAGCCGCATCGATCCTGTTCCGGTGCGCCGGGCACGTTGGGAGGGGGCGGCCCGCCTCGCGCCGCGCCCGGGGGCCGGCGTCATCGCAATCGGGGCGTGCCGGGTGCGCGCTAGTGTAAATTATCCGGACGCCGCAATCGATGCGGTCTCCTGCGGTGATCACGCACCATGCCGACACAGCCTGCGACCCGGATCCAGACCTTTCCGAATCCGGCGCCTGAGCAGGACTATACCGTCCGGATGAGCGTGCCGGAATTCACGTGCCTGTGCCCGCTCACGGGCCAGCCCGATTTCGCGACGCTCGAGCTCGAGTACGTGCCGGACCGGCTGTGCATCGAGCTCAAGGCGTTCAAGCTGTACCTGTGGTCGTTCCGCGACCGTGGCGCCTTCCACGAGGCGGTCACGAACGAGATCATCGGCGAGCTTGCCGGGGCAACCGCACCGCGCTTCATGCGCCTGCGGGCGCACTTCAACGTGCGCGGCGGCATCACGACCAGCGTAATCGCCGAGCGTCGCGCCGCGGGCTGGCGCGCGCCGGAGGCCGTAAGCCTGCCCTGAACGCCGACCGGGGGCGGAGTCGGCCGCGCTCTGTACAGCACCCCTCGCGCCGGTATAATCGCGCGTTCTCAAAATGGCCGACCCTGAAACGGCCAGTCGTGGATCAGGAGCGCGCCGATGCCCGGCAAGAAGCCCGGACCTAAGAGCACCAAGCCGAAGAAGCCCGCCCCGGCGAAAGCCGCGGCGCGACGCGCAGAGCCGAAGAAGAGCGCTCCCCCGAGCCGCAAACCGGTTGCGCCTCCTGCCCGCACACCGGTGGCCAGGAGCACCCGACAGGCCGAGACCCGACCGCGCCCCGCACCGAGCGGGCTTACCCCAGTGCCGACGACGCCGCACCGGAGCGCCGAGCGCGAGCGGGTAGTACTGCCAAGCTCGCTGCCCTCACGCCTGACCGTCAGCCCCGAGGCGGACGATGGCGAGGGACCGGAGCCGGGCAGCCTGCTGGCCGGCCCGCGCAACGTCAAACCCTACGTCGCCAAGCGTGGCGAGCAGTACATGAGCAAGGAGCAGCTGTCCCATTTCCAGCAGATCCTGCTCAGCTGGAAGCGCGACCTGATGGAAGAAGTCGATCGCACCGTCTCGCACATGAAGGACGAGGCTGCGAATTTTCCTGATCCAAACGACCGTGCTACGCAGGAAGAGGAATTCAGCCTCGAACTGCGCACACGCGACCGTGAACGCAAGCTGATCCGAAAGATCGAGGAAGCGCTCAAGCGCATCGAGGACGGCAGCTACGGCTATTGCCTCGAAACCGGCGAGGAAATAGGCATCAAGCGCCTGGAGGCGCGGCCGGTTGCGACGCTGTCGATCGAGGCCCAGGAGCGTCGAGAGCGTCGCGAGCGCCAGTATGGCGACCGCGACGACCGTTACCGGTAGCGCGACTGCAACGACACTTCGTACCGTGGCACGGCGCGTGCCGGCTGCTGAGTCCTCCCTCCGTCCGCTCATCACCTCCGACCGTTCACGTCACCGTCCGGCGACGTGCTGGTTGGTTGGTGGTTACGCGAGTAGTATGTCGGGCGAGGCTGGATAAGGGGGGAACAGCCGGGGTCGAGCGGACTTCTAGCACAAGAGGGCTGCCGTATGAGCGAAGTGCGCATCATCAAGAAGTACCCGAACCGGCGTCTCTACGATACCGTCGAGAGCCGCTACATCACGCTGGAAGATGTCCGGCGGCTGGTGCTGGGTCACACCGAGTTCTGCGTCATCGACAAACGTACCCAGCAGGACATCACGCGTCCGGTGCTGCTGCAGGTGATCGCCGAGCAGGAGCAGCACCACGGCACACTACTCAGCCAGGACTTCCTCGCGCAGTTGATCCGCAGTCACGATGCCGGCATCGACGGCATGCTGTCGATCTACCTGGAGCAGAACCTGCGAATGTTCCTGCATGACAAGCCACCGGCCGGCGACCAGGCCGCAGCGGCCAGTCAGCTCGCGCACCAGAACCACGAGCGTTGGCACAGCGCGCAGGATGAGATCTTCAGGACGCTGATGAAGGTGACCCACGCCCCGCAGGCGGCCCCTCCGGGTTGAAGGGGCCGGTCCGAGCCGATTGCAGGCCGGGGCGCGCGGGAGCCGCGCTTCAGGCCGCGTCGACGTTGCGCATCGAGAGCCGGATGCGACCCTGGCGGTCCACTTCGAGCACCTTCACGCGGATCTGGTCGCCTTCCTTGAGCTTGTCCGACACGCGCTCGACGCGCTCGTCGGAGATCTGCGAGATATGCACCAGGCCATCGCGTCCGGGCAGGATGGTCACGAACGCGCCGAAATCCATCAGCTTCACGACCCTGCCCTCATACACCTGACCGACCTCGACGTCTGCCGTGATCAGTTCGATGCGCCGCTGCGCTTCGCGCCCGGCCAGGCCGTTCACCGACGCAATCTTGACCGTGCCATCGTTCTCGATGTCGATCGTGGTCCCGGTCTCCTCGGTGATCTGCCGGATCACGGCACCACCCTTGCCGATCACATCACGGATCTTCTCCGGATCGATGCGCAGCGTGATGATCGACGGAGCCCATTCCGACATGGTCGCGCGTGGCGCGCTCAGCACCCTGCCCATCTCGTCCAGGATATGCAGCCGTCCGACACGCGCCTGCCGGAGCGCGACACGCATGATCTCGGGCGTGATGCCCTCAACCTTGATGTCCATTTGCAGGGCGGTCACGCCCTCGCGCGTTCCGGCAACCTTGAAATCCATGTCGCCCAGGTGATCCTCATCGCCGAGGATGTCGGTGAGCACCTGGAAGCGCGCACCTTCGAGCACCAGGCCCATCGCTACACCGGCAACCGGCGCCTTGACCGGCACCCCCGCATCCATCAGCGCGAGGCTGGTGCCGCACACGCTCGCCATCGAGCTCGAACCGTTGGATTCCAGGATCTCCGAGACCACGCGAATCACGTACGGGAATGTAGTCATGTCCGGCATCACGGCGCTGACGCCGCGACGCGCCAGGTTTCCGTGACCGATCTCACGCCGCTTGGGCGAACCCATCATGCCGGTTTCGCCGACCGAGAACGGCGGGAAATTGTAGTGCAGCATGAACGGCTCGCGACGCTCGCCTTCGAGAGCGTCGATGATCTGTGAATCGCGCGAGGTGCCGAGCGTGGTCGTGACCAGCGCCTGTGTCTCGCCGCGGGTGAACAGCGCCGAACCGTGGGTACGCGGCAGCACGCCGACACGCACGCTGATCGGGCGCACGGTGCTATGGTCGCGGCCATCGATGCGCGGCTCGCCGGCCAGGATGCGCTCGCGAACGATGCGGCTCTCGAGCCTGAACAGCTCGTCCTTGACCGCTTCGGGCTTCCACTTCGCCTGCTCGCCGGTCGCGAGGGCGCCAAGCAGCTCGTTCTTGATCTCGGACAGCCGCGTGGTGCGCTGCTGCTTCTCGGTGATGCGGTAGGCCTCGGCGAGATGACTCTCGGCGGTCGTTGCCACTGCCTGGCGCAATGCGTGCTCCGCATCCGCCGGCTTCCAATCCCAGCGGGGCTTGCCGGCTTCTGCCGCCAGCTCGCGGATATTGGCAATCGCAACCTGCATCTGTTCATGGCCGAACACGACCGCGCCCAGCATGACGTCCTCGGACAGTTCGCTCGCCTGGGACTCCACCATCAGCACCGCCGGGCCGGTTCCGGCGACCACGAGGTCGAGCTTGGACTCGAGCAGCTCGGCTCGGCCCGGGTTCAGCAGGTATTGGCCATCGCGGTAACCGACGCGCGCAGCGCCGATCGGGCCATTGAAAGGTACGCCGGCGATGGCGAGCGCCGCAGAGGCACCGAGCAGCGCAGGAATGTCGGCATCGATGTTCGGATCCAGCGACACCACGGTCGCGACGACCTGCACCTCGTTGTTGAAGCCGTCGGGGAACAGCGGGCGAATCGGGCGGTCGATCAGCCGCGAGGTCAGGGTCTCGCGCTCCGTCGGGCGACCCTCGCGCTTGAAGAACCCGCCGGGAATGCGTCCGGCCGCGTAGGTCTTCTCAATGTAGTTGACGGTCAGCGGGAAGAAGTCCCGCCCAGGTATCGCGGTCTTCTGTGCGCACGCGGTGACCAGCACGACCGTCTCGCCCATCGTCGCGAGCACCGCGCCATCGGCCTGGCGTGCCACCTCGCCCGTCTCGAGGCGAACCGCATGGGGACCATAGGAAAAAGTCTTGTGGAAGACAGTCACGCTTCAGACCTCGGAATAGCTACCGTGCAGACAGCACAAGCGGCCGCGCATCCTCGACGAGGATCGCGCGCGACCGGACTTTGAGAATCGGCGGCAAGGCTCAGCGACGAAGACCCAGGCGCTCGACCACTTCCTGGTACTTGGCCGGGCGGGTGGCCTTCAGATAGTCGAGCAGCTTGCGGCGCTGGTTGACCAGCTTGACCAGTCCACGGCGCGAGGAGTGATCGCGCTTGTGCACGCCGAAATGCTCGCCCAATCCGTTGATCCGTTCGGACAACAGCGCGATCTGCACTTCGGGCGATCCGGTATCTTTCGGATCGCGGCGGTACTGCGCGAGTACACCGCTCTTCTGTTCCGTCGACAAAGCCATGCTTTCCTAACCCTCTGTGCCAGAAGCGCTGCGCTCGAACTTCGCCCGAGCTTCGCTTGGTGATGTATGCCGTTTTGAAGGTCGCGCATTCTAACCGCAGACCCCGCGGGCCTCAAGCCGAACAGGCAGTTACACCTCCAGTGGCTGACTGAACAGGCGCCGGACCCGCAGTTGCCCGAGCGCGTCGGTGCTCCCTAAGCCAAGGAAGCGCCCCGCCGCGTCGTATAGGCGCCACGATGCGCACGCTCCGGCCGCCACCGGGACCGGGCGCCCATGCATGAGTGCCGTCGCCTGTGCGCCATCGAGGTGCAGCGGCGGCAGGTGTTCCACGGCACGGTCTGCGGGCAGTACCGGCCAATGCGGCAGTGCGCCGGCACCGCCCTCGCGCTGCTCGAGCTGCTCGAGCTGCTCGAGCTGCACCATCGGCAGGCCGGCGAATGGCTCGACGAATTCGCGGCGCAGGCTGTAGAGCCTGCCGCAGGTTCCAAGCGCACGGGCAAGATCCTCGGCCAGTACGCGCACATAGGTCCCCTTCGAGCACAGCACCCGCAGCTCCAGGCGATCCCCCTCGAGCGCGAGCAGCGTGAATTCCTCGATCGTGATCGCTCGCGCCGCCCGCTCCACGCTCATCCCGGCTCGCGCCAGGCGGTACAGCGGTACGCCATCGCGCTTGAGCGCCGAGTACATCGGCGGGACCTGCTGCTGCGGACCGTGCAGCCGCTCCAGTGCCGCGCGCACCATCGGTTCGGACAACACCGGAACGGCGCAGCGCTCGACGATTGCGCCCTCGGCATCGCCGGTGTCGGAGCGCTCGCCGAGCTGTACCCCGAAACGGTAGGCCTTGCGGCCTGCCAGCAGCTCGCCGGCCAATCGCGTCGCCTCCCCCAGGCAGATCGGCAGCATCCCGCTTGCCAGCGGGTCGAGACTGCCGCCGTGCCCGGCCTTGATGCCGCCGGCCAGGCGGCGCACCCGCTGCAACGCAGCGTTCGAGGACAGACCGACCGGCTTGTCGAGCAGCAGCAGCCCGACCAGTGCCTCGCTCACGCCTCTGGATCCGCAGGAGGATCCGCGGACCCGTCCGGCAGCGCTCGCGCTCGGTCGGAATCGACGGCGTGGTCGATCAGCTGCGTCAGATGTGCGGCACGCTCGATCTGGGTGTCCAGTTCGAACTCGAGCCGTGGAGCGTGCCGCAGCTGCAGCTCGCGCGCGACCTCGCCGCGCAGGTAGCCGGCCGCGCTGCGCAGCCCGGCGATGACTTCCTGCGCCTCATGTGCGCCGGCAAAGGGCAGGAAATGCACCCGTGCGACGCTCAGGTCCGCTGCCAGCTCGACCGCGGTGACGGTCACGTTGCCGACCCGCGGATCCTTCACGCCCCGTCGCAGCAGGCTGCTGAGCGAGCGCTGCATCTGCGCCGCGATCCGCACCGCACGCGCACCGGATTTCGTGGCCATCGGCAGCTCCGCCCTTACCTGAGGCTTATTGAATCGTGCGTGTGATTTCCACGCGCGAGAAACACTCGATCTGGTCGCCGACGCGTACGTCCTGATAGTTCTTCACCCCGATACCGCACTCGGTGCCGGCCCGCACCTCGCCGACATCATCCTTGAAGCGACGCAACGACTCGAGTGCGCCCTCGAAGATCACGACGTTGTCGCGCAGCACGCGGATCGGATTGTTGCGCTTCACGGCGCCCTCGGTCACGAGGCATCCCGCCACGACACCGAATTTGCTCGAACGGAACACTTCGCGCACCTGCGCGATGCCGACGATCTGTTCCTTGATCTCGGGCGCGAGCAGGCCGCTCATCTTCTGCTTCACGTCGTCGATCGCCTCGTAGATGATGCTGTAGTAACGCACTTCTACGCCGGTCTCCTTGACCGCCTCGCGCGCCGCGGAATCCGCGCGCACGTTGAACCCGATCACGCTCGCCTTCGAGGCCGCCGCCAGCTGGATGTCGGACGCGGTGATGCCGCCGACGCCGCTGGCGATCACGCGCACCTGCACCTCGTCGGTCGCGAGCTTGACCAGCGCATCACGCAGTGCCTCGGCGCTGCCCTGCACATCGGTCTTGATCAGCACTGCGATCACGCCGGCTTTGGCCTCGCCCATCTGCGAGAACACGTCCTCGGCGCGGGTGGTATTGCGCGCCAGTTTGACGTCACGGAACTTGCCCTGGCGATACAGCGCGACTTCGCGCGCCTTGCGCTCGCTCTCAACTACCAGCAGCTCGTCGCCCGCGTTCGGGGCACCCGACAGCCCCAGCACCACCGCAGGCATCGATGGCGCCGCCTCAGTGACCGGCTGACCGCTCTCGTCGAACATCGCGCGTACCCGGCCGAACTCCGAGCCGGCGAGGATCGCATCGCCCACCCTGAGTGTGCCGCGCTTGACCAGCGCGGTGATCACAGCCCCGCGCCCCTTCTCCATGCTCGATTCGATCACGACGCCGGCGGCCAGCCCGCCACGCGGTGCCTTGAGCTCCAGCACCTCGGATTGCAGCAGGATGCCCTCGAGCAGTTCGTCGATCCCCTGCCCGGTCCGGGCCGAGACCTGCACGAACATGTTCTGGCCGCCCCAGTCTTCCGGGATGACGTCCTGTTTGGCCAGTTCGGTACGCACCCGCTCCGCGTCGGCGTCTGACTTGTCGATCTTGTTCACTGCCACGACGATCGGGACGTTGGCGGCGCGCGCATGCTGGATCGCCTCGATCGTCTGAGGCATCACGCCGTCGTCCGCAGCGACCACGAGCACGACGATGTCGGTGGCCTTGGCGCCACGCGCCCGCATGGCGGTGAACGCGGCGTGACCGGGTGTGTCGAGGAAGGTGATCTGGCCGCGCTTGGTCTCGACATGATAGGCGCCGATGTGCTGGGTGATGCCGCCGGCCTCCGCCGCGGCCACCTTGGTGCGCCGGATGTAGTCCAGCAGCGAGGTCTTGCCGTGATCGACGTGGCCCATGACCGTGACCACCGGCGGACGGGTCTGCTGCTGCTCCGCGTCGGCCTCGGCTCCCTGCAGTCCCTCCTCGATCTGGTCTTCCTTGACCAGTCTTGCGCTGTGGCCGAGTTCCTCGACCACGAGCACGGCGGTGTCGCGCTCGATCGGCTGATTGATCGTGGCCATCACTCCGAGGTTCATCAGCAACTTGATGACCTCGGTCGCCTTGACCGCCATCCTCTGCGCCAGCTCTGCGACCGTAATGGTCTCGCCCAAGGCGACCTCACGCTTGACCGGCGCGGTCGGCATCTCGAAGCCATGCTTGGCCTCCGCACCGACGGCCGGAGCGCGCGTCTTCAAGCGCTTCTTCTTCTTGTGCCGCGCGCTCACGTCGCCGGCAATGTGCAGTTCCTCGCGGCCGTAGCGCGTCCGCTTGTCGTCGACCTCCTCGCGTGGGGCCGGGGCCACGTGCGCCGGCGGCTCGCGCGCAGGCTCGGTGGCGCGCCGCGCGCGGGTGCGCTCAGCCTCCTCCAGCGCCTGCTGCTCGGCGACGCGGCGCTGCTCTTCGGCCTTCTTGCGCGCCTGCTCCTCTTCGATCCGGCGACGATTCTCCACCTCGATGCGCTCGCGCTCGCGCCGCTCCGCCTCGGCGCGCTCGCTCTGGGCGCGCTGCGCCTCCTCGGCCTCGCGCTTCTGCGCATCGATCTGTTCCTGCTGCGCGCGCGCCTGGCCTTCGAGCACGTCGCGCTTGATATAAGTCCGCTTCTGGCGCACCTCCACGTTCACGGTGCGTGCACGGCCCTGCGCGCCGGCGAGCTTCAGCTCGCTCTGCGTCTTGCGCTTGAGCGTGATGCGGCTCGGGGCGCTGCCCTCGGAGACCTGCCCGTGGCTGCGGCGCAGATGCGTGAGCAGCTCGAGCTTCGCCTCCTCGCTGATCATGTCGTCCGGGCTCTGGACGCTGATGCCGGCCTGGTCCAGCTGCGCGATCAGACGGTCGACCGAGACCTTCAGGACATCGGCGAATTGTGCAATGGTTACATCAGCCATGTCGGTTCACCCGGCGCCGCGCGCCATTCAATGCTGCGCCTCGAACCAATGCGCCCGCGCCTTCATGATCAGCACGCCGGCCTCGTCGCTCGAGAGTCCCTCGATGTCCGCGAGATCGTCGATCGCCTGGTCGGCGAGCTCATCGCGGGTGCGCACGCCACGGCGCGCGAGCGCGAGCGCCAAGTCCGGTCGCATGCCATCGAGCGTCAGCAGGTCGTCGGCCGGCATCGACTGATCCAGCGACTCCTCGCTGACGATCGCCTGCGTCAGCAGGACGTCACGCGCGCGGTTGCGCAGTTCCTTGACGATGTCCTCGTCGAATTCCTCGATCGCTGCAAGCTCACCGGCAGGCACGTAGGCGACCTCCTCGACGGTGGAGAAACCCTCCTGCACCAGGATGCTGGCCACGTTCTCATCGACATCCAGCTGCTTCATGAAGGTTTCGACCAGCGCCCGGGCTTCCGACTCGCTCTTGGCCTCGGCATCCGTCTCGGTCATCACGTTCAGTTCCCAGCCGGTGAGCTGGCTGGCGAGGCGGATGTTCTGGCCGCCGCGGCCGATCGCCTGCGACAGCTTTTCCTCGGCCACCGCGATATCCATGCTGTGCGAGTCCTCGTCGACCACGATCGACTGCACTTCGGCCGGGGACATCGCGTTGATCACGAACTGTGCGGCATTCTCGTCGAACGGGATGATGTCCACGCGCTCGCCGGCGATCTCGTTCGAGACCGCCTGCACGCGCGAGCCGCGCATGCCGACGCAGGCGCCGACCGGATCGATGCGTGGCTCCTGGCTGCGCACCGCGATCTTGGCGCGTACTCCAGGGTCGCGGGCGGCGCCCAGGATGTGGATCAGTCCCTGGCCGACCTCCGGCACTTCGAGCTTGAACAGCTCGATCAGGAATTCCGGCGCCGTTCGGGTCAGGAACAGCTGCGGTCCGCGCGGCTCGGCGCGCACCTCGCACAGGTAGGCCTTGACGCGGTCCTGCGGCTTGAGCTGCTCGCGCGGAATCATATCGGTGCGGGGCACGAACCCTTCCGCGTTCCCGCCAAGATCGACGTAGATACCGTTGCGATCGATGCGCTTCACGACACCGCTGACCAGGGTATTGACCCGATCCTTATAGGCTTCGACGACC
>Ga0265334_10001295_pt1 | contig 12072 bp, 9 predicted proteins | sample 42023metaG_FD_192442 | JGI IMG/M metagenome (GOLD analysis project Ga0265334, IMG submission 192442) | Rhizosphere microbial communities from Carex aquatilis grown in University of Washington, Seatle, WA, United States - 4-20-23 metaG | ecosystem: Host-associated > Plants > Roots > Rhizosphere >... | reverse complement strand
GGCGTCCGCTGATCCTGTTCTATCGCGACCACAAATCCGTCGGGCATGTGGCGGAGGCGCTCGGTCTGACCCCCGACGCGGTCATGCAACGATTGACCCGCGGACGCCGCCAATTGCAGGAGCGCATGCTGGAATTCGTGGAAACCACGCTGCAGCGGACGAATCCCGGTCCCGAATTCACGCTCCAGGTCCAGGCCGCCATTCCCTTCCTGGTGGGAGCGGGACCGGCCGTCGCGATGGGCACCGCCGCCAAGGGCGGTGCGGCGGCCAAGAGCGGCCTGCTCGCCTCCCTGCTGACGTGGGCCGCACCCTTTGTCGGAGTCTTCGCAGCCGCCGGGATGTCCTGGGCCGAGATCGCCCAGGCCGCCACGAAACGCGAGCGCAGGTTCGCGGTCCGGTGGACGCTGGTGCTCTGGCTCTCAGTGGCGGGATTTGTCGCGGCATTGGCCGGCGCCGGCCATCTGGTCCGGTCCGCCGGGCTGGATCGCCGCCAGGATTGGACGACGACCGCGCCGCAGGTCGCCGTCTGGTTCGGTTACGCCATGATCGCGATCACGCTGATCGTGTTCCTGCTCCGGGGAAAGGCCGCGCTCCGTCGTCAGCTGGCTGCCGAGGGACTCATCCCGTCCTCCGCGCCGGCGCCGGCCTCGATGAAAAAGCGCGTGGCCATGACTGCGGGTTTTCTGACGGCGGCTTTCTGGGTTCTGATTTTCGTGGCCTGGCGGACCGGCGACCGCACTGTGGCCGGAGGCATCGTGGGCGGCGTCATCCTCCTGGGGGCAGCCCCTTTCTGGCTTGCGCGGAATCACCCCGCGCCGGTCGATGAGGCGAAAGCGGGCGGCTGGTACGTCTCCTTCTGCGGGCTGGTCTTCCTCGGCATCCTGAACTGGCGCCTCGATGTGTGGCTGGCGCCCATCTGCGGCGTCGGCGTGGACACCATGCGACACCTGCTCCCCATGGCCGTCATCCACGGGCTCTCCGCCATCATCGTCGCCTGGACCGCCGCCCTGGTGTTCATCACCCAGCCGGACGAGAAGCCCTGAGCCGGCGCCGGCCCGGCGCCGGACGAGGTGCGGCGGCTGGGCGATGCCAAGATCCCGATACAGCACCACTCCCGGCCACACGGCGCGGGGGTTGTCTTCTCCAAAGCTCAAAGGCAATCCGGGCCGGTGCCGCAGCCGTTGGGCGATTGTCGGCGAGTGACCTGCCCCGCCGCGATTCGGCGACAGCGGCAGGCGTGGTAGGGCAAGACCCCATGGCACCCGCGGCGTGGGCACGACATGATCGCTCGGCACCCCGTACCATCGGCAACCCCCACCTCGGATCGCCGGCCGTGAAACTGCCGCGGCGACCCATGGCGACGCAGGAGCCGCTGGAAAAATCATCATGATGACCGAACATGCATTGTCCGACGACCTCACTCCCCGGATCATCGGTAGCTCGATCCGCACCTGGAAACTGGCCGCCCTCTTCCTGATCGGCGCCGGGCTGAGCCTCCATGCCCAGGAGTTCTCCGTCCTGGGCGGCACATCGACCCAGGCGGTGTTCAAGCATTCGAGCTACTCCTGGCAACTCGACTATCGGCAGGATTTCCTCCGGAACTTCGCCTCCTCGATCGCCTACATCAACGAGGGTCATGTGCCCGGTCATCATCGTGACGGCACCGCGTGGGAAGCCTGGGGAAACCTGCCTTTGCTCAATGATCGAATCGCGATCTCGTTTGGTGCGGGCATCTACTATTTCTACGACACGGAGGCGGGGCCCGGCGGCACGTCGGCGGATGTTCACGGCACGGCGCCCATATTCAGCCTGGCGCTCACGGGCTATCTCTCCGAACGCTGGTTCTACCGGATCATGCTCAACCGCATAAGTCCATCGAGTGACATCAAGACCACGACCGCAGTCGTCGGGGTGGGCTACTGGTTCGGACGGAACCGGCGCCCGCTCGGCGCGCAACCCGGCAAGGATGACACCGCCGAGATGCAGTATGTCACCGAGCCGCAGTTCACGGTCTTTGGCGGCCAGAGCATCGTGAACACATTCTTGAGCGAAAATGCCCTGGCGGGCGGGGCGGAATATCGCCAGGGCCTGCTGCCGCATCTGGACGGCACGGTATCGTACATCTATGAGGGCGATCCCAAGATCGTTCGCCGGAGCGGAGTCGCGCTGCAACTCTGGCCGGTCAACACCTTCTTTAATAGGAAGACCTCGGTGGGCATCGGGATCGGTCCGTATATCTTCCTCGACCGCAAGCATCCCGTGAACTCAGGGCAGACCCTGAACGTGGGGCGAAAGAACCCCGCCGCAATCGCGCCGATCGTTTCGCTAACCGTCGCCCGGCAATTGTCCGATCACTGGATCGTCCGGGCCGTCTGGCACCGCGTCACCACCAACTACAGCCGCGACTCCGACATCTTCCTGATCGGACTCGGCTATTGCTGGCGCTAGGGCGCAACGACACGACGACGGGCATGCCCGGGCCCGGCCAATCGGGACGCCACCGGACCGAGGGTGGACAGTCACAGGGTCGGATCCCCCATCCCGCGGCGGCCGCTCCACGCTTGAGTAGGGCTACACCCCATAGCTCGCGCAATGTTCCGCGTGCATCATGAACCGCCGGGCAGACTCGCTGCGCCCGATCCGACACCGCGCCAGCGACCCTGCCCCGCAGGATCAGATCCCTCCCTCGAACCTGTCGTCCATTTCCACGCGACAAGCTCTTTTCCCTGGGGGGCTAAAGATTTCCCCGCCCTGCCGACACTCAACTGCTCAAAACACTCCCTGGGATGATGAAATCACCGGCATCACCGTCGGAACTCCCCTCAAAGCCATGAAGCAGGTCGTTGATGCGGCAGATCACGACCCGCGCGTGGCGATCGCGGGCAGCGGGGGCGGCCGCAGCAGGCCCGGGTTCCGGAGCCCGCGGGCCGGTGATTCACCGGTCCGGCCGTTGGACGGGCCGGGCCAGCCGGGGCGCCTACAGCGCGGCGGCGGCCCAGGCCGGCAATTCAATCCGGTGCCGGTGGCCATGATCATTCAGGAAGTTCTGCAGCCACACGCGCGTGCAGCTGAAATCACTCGCGCGAATGAATGTCTTGTTCTGCTCGGTTTCCACCACGTAGTTTCCGATCCGGATCGTGATGGGCGCAAGTTCGCCGTCCAGCAGACAGGAGACCTCCACCGTCTTGCGGCGGGAGTCGATGGTCAGGCCCTGCACCTTGCCGTAGCGGGCGATCAGCCTGTTGGCCCAGACCTGGGCGGCCCGGCTGGCGAGGGCATCTTTGGCGGCGTGGAACATGATGCGGGGCGCCGGTGCGTGGCGACGACGGTGCTCCTGTTGGATTGGAGCGCCAAACGGCGGCGGTGGTTCCCCTGCAACGAGCGGTTCGGAAACCCCGCCTTGGCGGGCAGCAGTCGCCAGGAGACGATCGGACGAATGAATCACCATTGAATCGCGCGTCCGCCGTCGTGCCTTTCGCGCGGCGGGCTGCACCCCCCCATGAAACTACCGGCTTTCCATCTCAAACGTTACGGGCAAATCATCGCCCTGCTGTGGAAATACGGCCGCTCCGACCTGGCGCAGCAAATGAGCTCGGAGGAAGGTTTCGGCGTCGACCGATTGCCGCCGGAAAACGGTCAGCCGTCGACCGGCGCCGCACCGCCGGCCGCCGGCCAGGCTTCGCCGGAGCATCTGGCGGACGATCTGGAGGCGATGGGGCCGACCTTCGTCAAACTGGGCCAGGTGCTCGCCGGCCGGCCGGATTTGCTGCCCGACGCCTATTTGAAGGCGCTCGCGCGGCTGCAGGACAATGTGAAACCGTTTTCCTACGCCGAGGTGGAGGAAGTCGTCATGGCCGAGCTGGGCGTCAGGATTTCCAAGGCGTTTTCGCATTTCGAGGTCGAGCCGATGGCCGCCGCCTCGCTGGGGCAGGTCCACCAGGCCGCGCTGCGGGACGGCCGGGCGGTGGTCGTGAAGGTGCAGCGCCCGAATATCCGCCGCCAAATCGCGGAGGACTTCGAGGTGCTCGAGCAAATCGCCGGCTTCCTCGATGCCCACACCGCGCTGGGACGCCGCCACCGCTTCCTCGTCACCCTCCAGGAATTCCGCCTGACGATCCAGCAGGAGCTCAATTACGAGCGCGAGGCGCACAACCTCGTCGCGCTCGGCAAGAACCTGAAGGAATTCCCGCTCATCCAGGTGCCGCAGCCCGTGCTGGATTATTGCACCCGGTCAATCCTGACCATGGACGAGGTCCAGGGACAGAAGATCTCCGCGCTCGGCCCGATGGCCAAGCTCGAGCTCAAGGGCGCGCCGCTGGCCGAGGAACTGTTCAGGGCCTACCTGCAGCAGGTGCTCGTGGACGGGTTGTTTCATGCCGACCCGCATCCCGGCAACGTCTTCGTCACGAAAGACGGACGCATCGCGCTCATCGACCTCGGCATGGTCGGCCATACGGCGCCCGCGATGCAGGAGAACCTGCTGAAGATCCTGCTGGCGATCAGCGAAGGGAACGGCGAAGTCGTCGCCGAAATCGCCATCCAGATGGGCGAGAAACTCGGGGAGTTTGCGGCACCGGAGTTTCGCCGGCGCATCTCGCAGCTGGTGGCGTTGCGGCGGGACCAGGGTTTGGAGCAGCTCAATGTCGGCCGCTCCCTCCTCGAGGTGAACAGCATCGCCCAGGAAAACGGTCTCGTGGTCCCCAGCGAGCTGGTGCTGCTGGGAAAGACCATGCTGCAGCTGGATGAGATCGGCCGAATCCTCGATCCGGCGTTTGATACCAACGCCTCCATCCGCCGCAATGTCACCGCGCTGATGTCGAAGCGCATGCGCAAGGACCTCACGCAGGGCAGCGTTTACAGCTCGTTGCTCGAGATCAAGGACTTCACCGTGGGACTGCCTTCCCGGCTCAACCGGATCATGGATACGGTCTCCAATTCCGAGCTGGAGGTGAGGGTGAAGGCCACCGACGCCAAGATGGTGATGGATGGGATGCAGAAGATCGCGAACCGCATCGCCATGGGCATCGTGCTGGCCGGCCTGATCGTCGGCGCGTCATTGCTGATGCGCGTCGAGACCCGTTTCCATCTCTTCGGCTTTCCGGGGCTGGCTATTCTCTGCTTTCTCGCGGCGGCGACCGGGGGGTTCTGGCTCGTGATCAGCATCTTTGTCGCGGACTACCGGAGCCGTCAAAAGTATCCCCACTGAGCGGCCTCGGTCCGTCCGGCGCTGTCTGCACCAACGGGCATCCCGAACCGCGACTGTCTCGGGAACGGCCCGGCGCCGATGAAACGTCCGGGTGCCGACTCTACGGGCGCCCTTTTCTCAGCAGGGCGAGTTCCTTTTCGGCGGCCGCAAGTTTCGCCTGCAATGCGGCGGAGCTGGCCCGGCTCTCCTCCAACTGTGCCTGGAACCGGGCGCTGTCGGCCTTCGCCTGATTCACCTGTGTCTGCAGCACTGTCGCCTGCGCTTTGGCGACCTCCACTTCGCCCTGATGCCGGATGGAGGCCACGGTGGCGTCCTCCATCTTCGATTGGAAGCCGTTGGCTATCGCCCGGGTTTTGTCCAATTGGGTTTGGAGCTCGGCCATGCCGGCCTTGGCCTTGTCCAGCTGGCTGATGAGCGCAGCGGCCCTGGCCTCGGCGTCATCGACCTGGGTCTGAAGCTTGACCGTTTCGGCCTTGGCCCCATCCACCTGCGCCTGCATCGCCCCTGTGGCGGATCCAAACTGGGCGATTCGGTTCTGATTCTCCACGAGCGCGGTTCCCTGCACGCTGACCTTGAACCAGAGAGCCAGGACGAGAATGAAAAGGACGCCGGACAAAGCCCCCAGACCGATCACCAGCCGGGTCGACCCGGTCGGAACAGGGACCGGGGCATCCGTCTTGACGTCAAGGGAGTCACGAGCGGCCTTCTTGCCGGGATCGGGGGCCGCGGCAGCGATTTTCTCGGGGCTGGAAGCGGGAGCATCAGGCATGGTAACACCAAATTATACCCGGCCTCCTTCGGGCGGTATGGGGTGTAACCCGTCGGGGTGCCCCCGGTGGGTCGTGAAGGCGTGATGTCCGGTCCAGGATCGTGCAGGGCTCGCCAGGGATTCGTCCGGCAACCCCGGCGCATCGCGCCCTGCCAGCCGGCTGGACCGACGCGCCACGCGCCGAATTCGGCTTCCCCCGGCCGCTGCCCCCGCCTAGGTTCCCCGCACACCGCACCGCTCATGGCGAACCCCATCGATCCGAGCACCGCGCGGCGACTCGTCGGCGCCACCCTCGCCTGCCTGGCGCTGACCGGTCTCGCCGTCGCGTTCGTCGACCTGCCCGCCGCCACCTTCGCGCATTCCCATCTGCGCGGGATCGCCGTGTTCCCGTGGCTGACCCACCTCGTCGATCCGCTCGTCCCGGCCGCGGTCATCCTCCTCGTGGTCGCCGCCGCTGCCGTGGTCTCCGGCTGGCAGCCGCCCGCGTGGGTCCGCGCGCTCGTCGCCTGCAGTCTCTCGCTCGTGATCGCGGTCGTCATCAAGGACCAGCTGAAGTTCGCCTGCGGACGCCTCTGGCCCGAGACCTGGACCCACGGCAACCCGTCCTGGATCGACAACGGCGCGCACGGCTTCTTCCCGTTTCACGGCGGCGAGGGGTGGGAGTCATTTCCCTCCGGACACATGACGCGCATTGCCGCGGTGATGGCCGTGCTCTGGCTGCGCCTGCCGCGCTGGCGCTGGCTTTGGGGCACGGCCGTCGGCCTCGTCGCCGTCGGGCTCTACGGCGCCGACTTTCACTTCGTGGGCGACATGATCGCCGGCGCCGGCCTCGGGACGGGATGCGCCGCCGGCGTTATGGCGTGGATGTATCCGCGCCGGCTGCGCCCAGAGAACAGAGTCACAGAGGACAGGGGACAGCGAACGTAGATCAGAGGGCAGTTGACGGCTTGCCCTGGCCGCGCGCAACGCGGCATTTACTTTTTCCGCCGGTCCCCCTTACCTCCCGCGCTGCGCCCCTCATGAACTTCCCCGAAATCGCCCGATCCATCCCCGCCGCGGCCGTCACGCAGATCGACCGCCTCCCCTTCCCCCGGCTCGCCTCCGGCAAAGTCCGCGAGATCTTCGACCTCGGCGACTCGCTGCTGATCAGCGCCACCGACCGCCTCTCCGCCTTCGACGTGATCCTGCCCGACGGCATTCCGGGCAAGGGGATCGTGCTCAACCAGATGAGCCTGTGGTGGTTCGCCCAGGCCACCCACCTGATCCCCAACCACATCCTGCCCGGCCAGGAGGACCTGCTCGCCACGAAATACCGGCTGTCCCCCGACCTCCGCCTGCGCAGCATGGTCGTCCGGAAGCTCAAGCCGCTGCCCATCGAGTGCGTGGTGCGCGGCTACCTCGTCGGCAGCGGCTGGACCTCCTACCAGAAGTCCGGCGCCGTCTGCGGCATCCGGTTGCCCGCCGGCCTGCGCCAGGCCGAGCGCCTGGCGGAGCCGATCTTCACGCCGACCACGAAGGCGCCCAAGGGGCACCACGACGAGCCGATCGACGACGCGCAGGGCGCCGCGCTCGTCGGCGCCGCGCTCTACGACCAGGTCAAGGCGGCGAGCCTCGCGCTGTACCGGTTCGGCCACGACCGCGCCGCGCGCGCCGGCATGATCCTCGCCGACACGAAATTCGAGTTCGGCACCGACGCCGCGGGCGGCCTCATCCTCATCGACGAGATCCTCACGCCCGATTCCTCGCGCTACTGGCCGCAGGACAGCTACGCCGTCGACCGGTCCCCGCCCAGCTACGACAAGCAGTTCGTGCGGGATTATCTGCTCGACCTCAAGTGGGACCAGAAGCCGCCGGCGCCGCGGCTGCCGGCCGACGTCATCCGCCGCACCCAGGAGAAATACCTCGCGGCGCTGAAGAATCTGCTGGGCTAGGTTTTCGCGGCACGCGAAAATCTACCCGATCAGCGTCGCGCGGCGCGGCGGCGTGCTCACGCCGCGCGCGGCCCGCCCCAGTTCCCGCCGCAGCCAGTCGAGCGCCATGGTCACCGCGCGCTCGTTCACCGTCGTTCGCGCCGCCACGTAGCTCATCTTCTTCGACCACACGCCCTGCGGCGAGTACAGCCCGAGATAGATCGTGCCCACCGGGTTCTCCGTCGTGCCGCCGCCCGGGCCCGCATATCCCGTGATCGCCACGCCGTAATCCGCCTCCAGCGCCTCCGCCACGCTCGTCGCCAGCGCCACGGCAACCTCGTCGCTCACCGCGCCGTGCTGCTCGATCAGGCACTCCGGAACGTCGAGGATCTGCATCTTGGCGAAATTGCCGTAGCATACCACCGACCCCCGGAAGACCTTCGAGGCCCCGCAGATGTCGGTGAACAGGCTCGAGAGCAGGCCGCCCGTGCACGATTCCGCGACCGCGAGGGTCTTCCCCTGCGCGCGGAGCAGGTCCGAGACCACCCGCGCCAGTGAGTCGTGCCCGAAATTGACGAAGTCCTCGCCGAGCAGCGCGGCGCACTCGTCGGCGATGGCCTGCAGCGCGGGCGCCGTCAGCCGGCCCGAGGGCGAGCTCAGGCGCACGTCCGCGCGCCAGAGGTGCGCGCAATAGGCCACGCTGAGCGCGTCGCCGTGGCGCGCGAAGACCGGCTGCAGCTTGGTCTCGAGCGCGGACTCGCCCACGCCGGCCGTGCGCAGCTGCACGTAGGCCTCGTGCTCGCCGACCAGGCCGAGCCGGGCCAGCCGCGGCAGCACCTGCTCGGTGAAGAGCGGACACATCTCGTTGGGCGGACCCGGCAGCATGACGAGGACCCGGCCGTCCTGCTCGATCCACAGCCCCGGCGCCGTGCCGTTGGCGTTGGGCAGCACCTCGCCGCGCTCGAACCGGTCCGCCTGCTTGAGATTGTTGGGCGTCATGCGCCGGCCGAGCTTCTCGAAACGGTCGGCGATGGCGCGCTCGATCGCGGGATCGTGCACCAGCTTCTGGCCGATCGCCGCGGCCACGGCCTCGCGCGTGCGGTCGTCGCACGTCGGACCCAGCCCGCCGGTGGTGATGACCACGTTGGACCGCGCCCAGGCCGCGCGGACCTCCGCCGCGATGACGTCCGCCTCGTCGCTCACCGTCACGTTGCGGGCGAGCTGCACGCCGCGGCGGCCCAGCTGCTCGCCGATCCAGGTGAGGTGGCTGTTGGGGGTGAGACCGAGCAGCAGCTCGTCGCCCAGGGTGAGCAGCTCGATTCGTCGGGCGCCCCCGGGGTGCGGATTTGGGGCTGGAGTGCTCGTGTTGGGCATGGATGCTTTCCGGAGCGGCACGCTAGTGAATTTTGACCAAAATGCCAGCCCCCTCCCGATATCGGCGGACGGGTCCCGCCCACTCGTCCGAGCTCAAGGAAAAGGTCCGCCAGCTGCCCGACGGACCCGGGGTCTACCTGATGAAGGACCGGCTCGGGCGCATCATCTACGTCGGCAAGGCCAAGAACCTCAAGAAGCGCGTCTCCTCCTACCTCCAGCCCTCGCGCCGGTTCATCAACCAGCCGAAGATCCGCGCGCTCGTCGGCCTGATCGCCGGGCTGGACGTCATTGAGGTGCGGTCGGAGCCCGAGGCCCTGCTGCTCGAGGGGCGGCTGATCAAGCAGTTCAAGCCCCGCTACAACACCGAGTTCACCGACGACAAGCGGTTCCTCCTCGTGCGCGTCAGCCTCGAGAGCGAGCTGCCGCGCTTCGTCCTGACGCGCCTGCGCAAGGACGACCGCTCGCGCTATTTCGGGCCGTTCGCCTACAGCAGCCTCGTGCGCAAGACCCTGTCCGAGCTGCGGCGGCGGTTCGGCATCCTCCTCGGCGACGCCTCGCCGGTGAAGATCGCGGACGACCGGTGGCGGCTGTATGACGACGTGCGCGCCGAGCTCTACGGCCACGCCAACGAGGTGACGGCCGCCGGGTACCGCGAGCGGGTTGACGCCGCCTGCGGATTCCTGGAGGGCAAGAGCCGCGAGTGGCTCGCGGCGCTGCGCGCCGACATGCAGGCGGCGGCCGGCCGGCAGGAGTTCGAGCGGGCCGCGCAGCTGCGCGACGTCGTGCTGGCGCTCGAGGAAACCCTGGCAAAGACGCGCCGCTTCGAGCGGGCGCAGCCGCTGCTGCGCACCGGCGAGGTCGCCCTGCGCCTGCTGGCCGAGGCGCTGCGCCTGCCGGGACCGCCGGCGCACCTCGAGTGCTTCGACATCTCGCACATCTCGGGAACCTTCGTCGTCGCCTCGATGGTGCATTTCACCGACGGACGGCCCGACAAGGACCGCTACCGGCGCTTCCAGATCAAGAGCTTCGTCGGCAACGACGATTTCCGCGCGATGACCGAGGTCGTGGGCCGGCGCTACCGGCGCCTGGCCGACGAGCACCGGCCGTTCCCCGACCTCGTCGTGATCGACGGGGGGCGCGGCCAGGTCGGCGCGGCGCTGAAGGCGTTCGCGGCGCTCGACCTGACGCCGCCGCCGCTCGTGGGCCTGGCGAAGGAGCGCGAGACGATCATCTTCCCGGACGAGCGGCCGCCGCTGAACCTGCCGCCCGCGCATCCGGGCCTGCAGCTGCTCCAGCGCCTCCGCGACGAGGCCCACCGGTTCGCGAACACGTACAACGCGGATCTCCGCTCCAAACGGATCCGCGAGTCAGTCCTGGACGACCTGCCGGGCCTCGGTCCGGCGCGCCGCGCGGCCCTGCTCGGGCATTTTGGGTCGATCGACCGCCTGCGCGCGGCCTCCGCGGCGGAGATCGAGGAGGTTCCGGGCATCGGCCCGAAGTTCGCCGTCGAGGTGCACGAGTTCCTGCGAAAGGAATAGGTTTTCGCGCGGCGCGAAAACCCGGCGCTAGGGTTTCGCCGGAGGCGAAACCCTCCGCAATCGGACCATCCAATCGATCGCGCGGGGCGGCAGGAGCCATCGGAGGAAAAGCACCAGCTTCGCGTGCCCGGGCCCGGCGTAACGCGGCGCCGGCCGGCGCGCGACCAGGGCCTTCTCCACCAGCCGCGCAATGCAGTCGGGCCGGCCCGCGATCCGGTGGTACCGCCGGTACTCCGCCTGGAATCCCTTGAAATACGGCGCGTAAGGCCCGGCGTCCTCCATGACCGGCGTGGAAACCGCGTTGGCCGTGTCCACGAATTCCGTCAGGATGAAACCCGGCCGTACGAGCACGACCTGCACGCCGAACGGCGCCAGCTCGCCGCGCAGGCCGTCGGTGACCGCCTCGAGCGCGTGCTTGGTCGAGTCGTAGACCGCCGACAGGGGCCGGGCGATGCGGCCGGCCACCGAGCCGATGTTGACGATCCGTCCCGAACCCTGCCCGCGGAGGTGGGGCGCGACCAGCTGCGTGAGGGCGATGAGCGAGAACAGGTTGGTCTCGAAATTGCGCCGGATCAGCTCGACCGGCACCCGTTCGAGGGGGCCGCGCGTGCCGTAGCCCGCGTTGTTCACGAGAGCATCGATCCGGCCGAACCGCTCCAGGGCGGTGTCGACGAGCCGGCGCCGGTCGGCCTCGACCGTCACGTCGGCGGGCACGGCGAGCACGCGCGTGCCGGCGGGATCGAGCTCCCGCGCCAGCGCCATGAGCGGCTCCGCGCGGCGGGCCCCGAGCACGAGCCTGGCCCCGCCGCGGGCCAGCCGCCGCGCCGTGGCCCCGCCGATGCCCGACGAGGCGCCCGTGATGATGATCACCTGTTCTGCCAGTGAGCGCATGATCCGCCATGGTGCCCGCCGAAGCGGCCGCGTTGAAGCGAAATCACGCGGTCTTGCCCCCCGCGGCCGAATGCGGCCTAATGCCCTCCTGCCATGCGCGCCGGCCATATTCCCGCAACCCTTTTTGGATTCATCCGCCACCGGCTGCGCGGCGGCCGCCGTGAGCTTGCCGCTTGTCGCCTGATGCTGGCCGCTTCAGCCTTGGTCGCGCTGCTGGCTCCCATGAGCGTCTCCGCCGACGTCGTCCTCGCACCCCTGTTCACGGACCATGCCGTGCTTCAGCAGGGCAAACCCGTTCCGGTCTGGGGCCGGGCGGCTCCGAACGAAAAGGTGACCGTCGCCTTCCGCGACCAGGTCGTCGCGGCCACCGCCGGCGCGGACGGG
>Ga0265334_10001294_pt1 | contig 12080 bp, 11 predicted proteins | sample 42023metaG_FD_192442 | JGI IMG/M metagenome (GOLD analysis project Ga0265334, IMG submission 192442) | Rhizosphere microbial communities from Carex aquatilis grown in University of Washington, Seatle, WA, United States - 4-20-23 metaG | ecosystem: Host-associated > Plants > Roots > Rhizosphere... | reverse complement strand
CGCGTGATGCAATTGTCGGTGCAGTGACATCAAGAGGACGTCGGCTCCCCGATAAATTGCTATGCTTGCGATGTGGGAGCAGCGGCGGCGGCATTGGGCGATTCTAGGCACAGCACATCGGAGTATCCGCGAACTTATATGCCAAGCGCGGGCTGGCGCGCGTTCATTTTGGGTCTGGGCCTTCTGGTTCTCATACCCAGCGTGGCCGGACTAGCATACGCAGCAACGCAAAATGTGGACGCGCCCGAATTTGTCGCTGTGGTTTGTCTGGGTTTTGCATGTCTTGGCGCGTTCATGATCTGGGACATGCTGTCGTCGCGGCTGATTCTCGAAGCCCACGCCATCGCCTATGAGCATTCTTACAGCCGGCGCCGACTAGAGCTGAGCGAGATCGAAGGCCGGTGCATACAATCCCAGGGCAAAGGCCCGGCGGTGCTGGTTCTCAAAACCAACCGGCCGGACCTCAAGCCGCTCAAGATCGCACGGATTTTCCGTACCGACCCGGTGTTTGATACTTGGCTGTCGCAAATTCCGGACCTCGACACGGTGGCGGCCCAAGAGAACGCGCGCCAGGCACAAGCTAGTTTGGAAGAAATTCTCTCGGACGCACGCTATGGGCAGACGCGCGAGCAACGCCTAGCGCGCCTTACGCATGCACGTTCCCTGTCGGCCGTGCTGAACGGCATCGGGTTCGCGGTCGCCTTCTGGGCCTTCTTCTATCCCCGGCCTTATGCAACCTCAATTGCCGCGATTGGCATATTGCCAGCGCTGGCGGTCATCGTGGCATGGGCATCGCGCGGACTGGTCCGGCTCGCCGCGATGAAGGGAGAGGCGCGTCCGAACCTCATGCAGCTGGTTACTGTGCCTTGCTGCATGTTGATGTTCCGCGCGTTTCTCGATGTTCACGTGGTGTCCTGGCTGGATGTTCTTCCCTTCGCGGCCGGCGGTGCGGGCGCAGTGCTGATTGTCACGAGTCTGGCCCACAGGATGACGCAAGGGCGGGGCGCGAAATTGCTCGGCATCGGGTTCTTCGCGGCATTGTATGCAATGGGCGGGGCCATTCTTCTCGACGTCTTGACCGACCGTTCGCCAGAACAGCTTTTTGATGTCGCTGTTCTGGACAAGCACATTTCCACCGGCCGCTATACAGTACGCGATCTGCGCGTGACGCCTTGGGGACCGTGGCAGGAGCCCGAAGACATTTCGGTTTCCGCCGCCGATTTTGACGCTGTCGGAATATCCGGCTTGATTTGCGTACGCATGCGCGAAGGCACCCTGGCCATAAGGTGGTTCGTTCTGGGCAATTGCGAAGGCTACGAGGGCGATTATTCCACAGCCTCGCGCGCTGTTCTGAAGCTTGCCGACGCGGGCGATCCCCACGCCCAAGTCGTTATGGGCCGCTTCTATGCAAGCGGCAGCACGGTGCCGCGCGACGACGCGACAGCCGTCGAATGGTACCGTCGGGCGGCCGCGAAGAACGACCCCGACGGCATGAATAGCCTCGGCTACAAGATCGATCATGGCGAAGGGGTGGCTTCTGACCCGGCCGAAGCGCGCGGCTGGTACGAAAAGGCCGCTGCGGCAGGAAGCCTTGCGGCCACGAATAATCTTGGATTGTTGTATTTGGAGGGCCGCGGTGTGCCGCAGAATTTTGACGAAGCGCGCCGCCTTTTCACCCGAGCTGCCAATCGTGGACATACGGCCTCGATGAGCAATTTGGGCTATTTAGCATCTGGAGGCGGTGGCGCGCCGAAGGATGAGAAGCTAGCCGCCCAGTGGTATGGCAAAGCAGCGGGGGCCGGGAACGTAGATGCCCAATACGCAATGGGAGTGCGGTACATCAGAGGCGATGGCGTTATGCGCGATTATGTGCGGGCCCGGTTGTTTTTTCGCATGGCGATGTTACAGCGCGATCCGCGCTCCACATTCGAGCTCGGGTTAATGGATGATCAGGGCTGGGGCAGTCCTCAAGATCCTGCAACTGCGAGCAAACTGTTCGAACAGGCAGCAGATGAAGGTTTGTTGGAAGCTACCTTTCGACTCGGTCAGAACTACCATCTGGGCCATGGCGTTCGGCAGAATGACGCAAACGCGCTGTTCTATTTCCGGAAAGCCGCAGAGGGGGGATTCGCGCTAGCTCAGGACGCCTTGGCTTACCTTCTCCAACTTGGGCTAGGCACGGTTCAGGACCCCGGTCAGGCTGCCATGTGGTATGAACGTTCGGCAAAACAGGGATATCCGGGGGCAGCCCACAACCTCGGTGAGATTTACGCATATGGTAGAGGCGTACCGAAAGACTTCAAGAAGGCGCTCTTCTGGCTGGATATTGCGGAGAGATATTATCCTCGTGGGGACGAACACGTGGTGTCGGTTCGCCTCTTACGCCAGCAAATCGTTCGGCAGGTGACAGCGGCAGATGCCGACGAAGTGAGCCAATCGGTGGCCGCCTGGAAGCCTCAGCTTGAACCACGTCCACCCGGTTTCGTGGAGTTGCCCTCTTGAACTTGGCTGGATTGTCAACCTGCGTGTAATATTCCCTGATGACCGATCTCTTTGGCGCTGCCGGTTTGGAGAAGGACGCGCCGCGGCCCTTGGCCGATCGCCTGCGCCCGCAAACGCTCGCCGATGTCGTGGGCCAGAATCATCTCCTGTCGCCGGAAGGTCCCCTGGGCCGCATGATCGCTGCGGGCCGGCCTTCGTCGATGATCCTCTGGGGACCGCCCGGCACCGGCAAGACAACCATCGCGCGGTTGCTTTCGACCGTTTTCAAGCTCCACTTCGAGCAATTGTCCGCTGTCTTTACCGGCGTCGCCGATCTGAAGAAGACCTTTGAGGCGGCGCGCAACCGCCGCCGCGTGGGGCAGGGGACGCTTCTCTTCATCGACGAAATCCACCGCTTCAACCGCAGCCAGCAGGATTCGTTTCTGCCCGTCATGGAGGACGGCACAATTACGCTGGTGGGCGCCACCACGGAGAATCCGTCTTTCGAGTTGAACGGCGCGTTGTTGTCGCGGGCGCAAGTGCTGGTGCTGCGCCGGCTCGACGACGGCGATCTGGAAACACTGCTCGCGCGAGCCGAACAATATTACGGCCGCGCGCTGCCGCTGACCCAAGATGCACGCGCGAGCCTTCGCGCCATGGCCGATGGCGACGGGCGCTATCTGCTCAATCTCGCCGAAGAACTGGCCGACATGAAAACGGCAGCGCCCCTCGACATCGCGGCATTGGTCGCAGCGGTGCAGAAGCGCGCGCCGATCTACGACAAGTCGCGCGAGGAGCATTACAATCTCATTTCCGCGCTGCACAAATCGATTCGGGGCTCCGATCCCGACGCCGCGCTCTATTGGCTCGCGCGCATGCTGAGCGGTGGCGAGAGCCCTCTCTATATTGCGCGTCGCCTGGTGCGCGCGTCCGTCGAAGACATCGGCCTTGCCGATCCGCAAGCCGTGGCTCAGGCGCTCGCCGCCAAGGACGTGTACGATTTCCTGGGCTCCCCCGAAGGCGAACTCGCCATCGCGCAGGCGGTGGTCTATCTGGCGACCGCGCCCAAATCGAATGCCGTCTACACGGCCTTCGGCGAAGCCAAGCGTTCAGCCGGTGACCATGGCTCGCTGACGCCGCCTGCGCATATTCTGAACGCGCCGACGAAGCTGATGCAGGATCTGGGCTATGGCGCAGGCTACGAGTACGACCACGGCGCGGAGGATGCCTTTTCGGGCCAGAATTACTTTCCGTCCGATATGGAGCGGCAAAATTTCTATCGTCCGTCCCCTCGCGGCTTCGAAAAGGAAATCGAGAAGCGGCTTGCCTATTGGGCGAAATTGCGCGCCCGAAAGGGCTGAATTGGCGCCGCTGCCGCGAACCGGATAGACTCTGCCACAACCATAGAGGAGGGAACCATGGCCAACAGAGTGTGGCTTTCGCTCGCATTCGCGGCACTCGCCGCGATGCCCACCGCGAGCCTGAACGCACAAGACAACGCGCCCAATGCGCAGGCGGTGCTCGCCGCGGCGAACAAAGCGATGGGCGGCGACAAGCTTCATACGCTGCAATATTCGGCGACCGGTTATGTCGGAGCGCTGGGGCAGGCTTATGCCGGCAACCTCGACGACACCTGGCCGCGCTTCGAACTGAAGACGTTCGTGCGCACGATCGATTACGACACCATGTCGATGAAGGAGGAGCGCACGCTCGTGCAAGGCCCCTGGCCCGCATCGCATGGCGGCGGTCAGAGACCCATCGTCGGCGAGCGCAAATCAACCCAAATGGTCAGCGGCAACTACGCCTGGGACGTGAACGCGCAAGGACAACCGGTTCCCCAACCGACGCAAGGCGAACTGCGCCAGCTCGAGCTCATCATGACGCCGCACGGTTTCATCAAGGCGGCGATGCAGGCCAAGGACGCAACCGCCAGCGTGCAGCAGGAAGGCACGCGAAACATGAAGAAGGTGACGATCGTCTCCTTCAAGGCGTTCGGCAAATATCCGGTGAATGGCTGGATCAACGACGACAACACCATCAATAAGGTTCAGACTTGGTTGCCCAATCCCGTGCTCGGAGACATGTTTGTCGAGACCCGCGCCCAGCGCGGCTACAAGGATTATGGCGGCGTAAAATTCCCGGTGAATTTCCATCAGAGCATCGGCGACCCGCCTGCGCCCGGCTACGATCTCACGATCACGGATGTGAAGCCCAATGTCGCGAACGCGTCGCTCCAAGTACCTGACATGGTGCGCCAGGCAGCCGCCCAGCCGGCCCGCGTGGCGACCCGTCAGCTCGCGCCGGGCGTCTGGTTTCTGGGCGGCCCTTACAACAGCCTCGCCGTCGAATTCAAGGACTTCGCGCTGGTCGTGGAAGCGCCGATGGATGGCGAACGCTCGCTCGCGGTGATCGCGGAAACGCACCGCCTGATGCCGACGAAGCCCATCCGGTACCTGGTCAACACACATCATCATTGGGATCATTCCGGCGGCTTGCGCGAATTCGCGGCCGAAGATGCCCTTATCGTCACCCATGAATCGAACTTCGATTACTACGAAGGCGTGGTGTTCGATTTGCGGCCGCGCCTGGTCGCACCCGACCGGTTATCCAAGGCGCCGCGCCAGGTCCATTATCTGCTGGTGAAGGACAAGCGCACCATCACCGACGGCGAACGCTCCATCGACATCATGCATATGGAAAACCTCGAACACGCCGAGGATATGCTCATCGCCTATCTGCCGAAGGAGAAGATCGTGGTGGAAGGCGATATGTACAATCCCGCGCCCGCGGGCCAGCCGCAGCCGCCGGTGAACCCGCAAAACCAGAACTTCCTCTACAATCTGGAGCGCTGGGGCATCCAGCCGGAGACCATCGTGTCCATCCACACCGGCGTGCATCCGATGAGCGATTTCCTGAAGCTGATGGGAATCGACCGCATCCCGGTGCGCGGCCGCGGCTTGAATGCAGAGCTCAACGAATAGCGTGCTCGAGGGCGGGTAAAGACGGGCGGGAGAGATCGTCCCGCCCGTTTTTTTTGCCGGTCCGCGATGCTACAGGTGCTCCATGGGTTTCGGTATTCTTCTCGCGATTGCAATCGGCGGCGGCCTCGGTTCGCTGGCGCGGCACTATGTGTCGACCGGCGTCTACCACCTGACAGGAACCGGCTTTCCCTACGGCATCCTGGTGGTCAATATTCTGGGCGGCCTCATCATGGGCATCATCGTGGAGCTGGGCGCTCTCAAGCTGAGTTACAGCCCGGAGCTGCGCGCCTTTCTCACCACCGGGATTCTCGGCGGCTTCACCACTTTCTCGACCTTTTCGCTCGATACCGCGCTTCTCATCGAGCGCGGCGACTGGTCCAGCGCGTTCATCTATATGATCGCTTCGGTCGCCCTTTCGGTCGGCGCATTATTTGGGGGGCTCTGGCTGGTGCGCACCTTCGCATGAGCACGACCGAGCAGGTGGAACAGGAGGAAGCGGGTCTGCGGCTCGACCGCTGGTTCAAGCGGCATTACCCAGCGCTCGGCCATGGGCCGCTGGAGAAGCTCCTCCGCACGGGACAGGTCCGCATCGACGGCAAGCGGGCGCATGCGGGCGACCGGCTGGAGCCGGGGCAGGCAATCCGCATCCCGCCGCAGCTTCAAGGCGCGCCGCCGCAAGCCCGGCACATGCCCCCGGCTGTGCCCGATGTCAGCGACAGCGACCGCGACTTCATGGAGCGGCTGGTCATCCACGAGGATCCGGCCGTCTTTGTGCTGAACAAGCCGAGCGGCATTCCAACCCAGGGCGGTTCCGGCGTGAAGCGCCATATCGATGGCTTGCTCGATGCGCTGCAGGGCAAGAAGCGGCAGCGCCCTCGGCTGGTGCATCGGCTCGACCGCGATACGTCCGGCGTGCTGGTGGTGGCGCGCACAATCCCTGCGGCGGCGGCGCTGTCGGAATCGCTACGCCGGCGCGACGCGCGGAAGATCTACTGGGCCCTGACCAAGGGTGTGCCGAGGCCGCATCGGGGCACCGTGAGGCTCGCGCTGGCGAAGGAAACGGGTTTCGGCCATTCCGGGCGCGACGAACGCATGGCCCCGGCTGATGAAGATTCCGTCGACGCGAAATCGGCAACCACTCATTACGCGGTGATGGGCACGGCGGCAGGACAATATGCCTGGGTGGCGCTTCGTCCCGTGACGGGCCGTACCCATCAGCTCCGCGCGCATCTTGCCCATATCGGCACGCCCATCGTGGGGGATTTCAAATATGGCGGCGAGGCCGCGAAGGGCCTGGGCGAACTGGAAGACCGCCTGCACCTTCACGCGCGTGCCATCGACATCGCCCATCCCGACGGCGGGCGGTTGCGCGCGACTGCTCCCTTGCCGCCGCATATGCTGCGTGCGTGGCGGCTGTTTGGGTTCGATCCCGACAGCCACGAAGACCCGTTTGCGGAGCACGGGAAATGAAGGAAAGGCCGCGCCCGGATTTCATCCGGCACTGGTCGGAGATCGAACCCGGCGAACCGTTTCGGCTAACCGGCTACGATGAAGCCTTCGGATTCGATGCCAATTTCTCCCACCACACGGGCATGACGCGGCTCGGCCTGCACCATGTGCGTATTCCGCCTGGCCGGCGCTCCGGTCTGCCCCATGCGGAACGCGATGAGGAAGAATTCGTCTTCGTCCTTGAAGGGGAGCCCGACCTTTGGGCCGACGGCGAACTATACCGGCTAAGGGATGGTGATGGTGTGGCATTTCCCGACCGCACCGGTATCGGGCATTGCTTCCTCAACAATACGGACAAGGACGTGTGCCTGTTCGTCATGGGCGAAGGCTCGCGCTATGCCTCGCGCCTGTTCCACCCCCTCGATGCCAAGGCCAATGCGGCTATGCGCGAGCTGGGCAAGCTCTGGGAAGACGCGCCCAAGCGCAAACTCGGGCCCCATGACGGCTTGCCCCATGCAGCAGGAAAGGGGCACCCGCGCAGGCGCAAACCGCCTTCCTTCGTCGTCAATTGGCGCGACATCCTGGGCGGGGACACAAACACTTATCCCAACAGCCCCGAATTGCACGGCATCGACTCCCTGTTCGGGCGCCATTTCTGCTTCTCGCGGATCGGGGTGCACCTCGAAATCCTGAAGCCCGGGCGGCGCACCTCATGGCCCCATGCCGAGCGCGACGAGGAAGAATTCGTCTATGTTGTCAGTGGAAATGTGGATGCCTGGATCGATGGCGCCCTGCATGCGATGCACACGGGCGATTTCATCGGCTTCCCAAGCCGCACCGGCATTACGCATGTGATCATCAACAATGGCGAGGCGGACGCGGTACTGATCGTGGGCGGCGAGGCGTCGCGCGCGCGCAACCGGTTCTTCTATCCGCTTCATCCGAAGCGAAATCAGGAGATCGGCGATCTGCTATGGACCGATCCGCCGAAACGCAGGCTCGGGCCGCATGACGGCCTGCCGGACGCCCTGCGGACGGCACAAGCGCAAAAACCCAAGCCCAAGCGCAAACCCGCTGGCTGCCGCTAAGGATGGCCGCGCATCAGCCGAAACGCTTCTACCAGACCGTCAGCGTCTCGCGCGCGGCGGGCGGTTATGGGGTTAGCCTGGACGGCAAACCCCTCAAGACGCCCGCGGGCGCCGAATTGATTCTGCCGGCGCCGGCGTTGGCAGAGGCAATCGCGGACGAATGGCGGGCCCAGGGCGAAAAGATGAGCCTCGACACCATGACGCTCACAAAGCTCGCCAATGCAGGCCTGGACCGAGTTGCGACAGACAGGAAGGCGGCGATCGAGCAAATTCTCCGCTTCGCGCGAAGCGAAACCCTCTGCTACCGGGCCGATGCGCCCAAAGCGCTGGTGCAGCGGCAGGGGGCCCTCTGGGACCCGCTGCTCGAATGGGCGCGGGTTCGCTATGGCGCGGCGCTTGCTTGCGTGGCCGGGATCACTCACGTCGAGCAGCCCCCTGACGCTCTCAGTACATTCGAGCAAGTCATTGCAGAAGAAGATAATTTCTCAATTTCAGGATTGGCTTCTGCTGCCGCCTTGACGGGCTCGCTCGTCATCGCTTTGGCGCTGTTGGAGGGCCGGCTTGACGCCGAGCAGGCATTTGCCGCGAGCCAGCTCGATGAAATCTTTCAGGCCGAACGCTGGGGCTGGGACTTCGAAGCCGAACAGCGATCCCGGACCAAAGCAACCGAGCTCGCTCAGATCGGTCGCTTCCTGCGGCTTCTGCGGAACGCCGCCCTTTCGCAATGTCAAATTGACGAACCGTCAACATAAGCTAAAGTTCCCTCATGGAACCACGGCGGGGTGACACCGCCGAAGAAGGACGCGCGATTGGAAGCTCAAACTAACCGCTTGCCAGGTCAGCGAGCGACCGGAAAGCGTGCCCTAGTCAAAGAGCAGAATCGTCGCGTGATTCTCGATGCGGCGCGGCGCGTCTTCGCGCAGCTCGGCTATGGCCCCACCACTGTCCGAGACATCATCCGCGCGACTCCGCTCGCCTCGGGCACGTTCTACAATTACTTCCGTTCGAAAGACGAAGTGTTCCAGGCGATGCGCGATGAGGCCGCACTTACGCTACGGCCGCTTTTGCGTGAGGCGCGGGCCAATGCCGAAACCGCCGCCGTCTTCGTCTCCGCAACATTCGAGGCGTTCTTCTCCTATGTCGTGGCAAACCGCGGCAATCCCGCCGTTGCGCGCGGCGATATCCATGTGCGCGTGGACACGCCCGAAATTCTCGCCGGGCTCACAGAGCTGCGCGCCGATCTCGAGCGCGCAATCGCGCGCGGAATATTTCCCCCCGTCGATCCGGAGTTGCTGGCCGCTTCCATGATCGGCACGGCCTTCGAAATCGCGGAAATCCTGCAGCGGCGTGAAGCGGCCGGCGCGGAGGAGGCCGCCCGTTTCGCGACCACTTTGTTCCTTTCCGGGCTCTCGGCGTTTCCAAAGCCGGTGGCCGGTTAGGCGTTTGCCGCACGAGCGCACTGCACTAAGGTTGCGGCAAAGACGCGGGAGTGCCCAATGAAAGCCGCAGCAGCAACCGTTCTTTTCTTCGCTTCCACATTGGCAGTGTCGGGGGCGACGCCCGCGGCCGAACCGCCTCATCCTCAGACCATGGCTGCCATCACGGCAGCCGACATCCTGGCTCGCGACAAGGCGATCGCCGACGATTATTTCGAGGGTCGCGGTCCCGGTACGCCGGCCGGCGAGCGCGCCGCAAGCTGGATCGCCGACGAGATGAAGCGAATCGGGCTCAAGCCCGGCAACAAGGGGAGCTATTTCCAGGAAGTCCCGTCCGTCAGCATCACCATGGACCCGGCGAAATCCTCGCTCTCCGTCGCCGGGCCGGACGGCGACAAGCCCTTGAAATTCGCCGACGAGGCCATGTGGGTCACCCCCCAATATGCCAGCAGCGAGGTCCGCATCGACCGCGCGCCGCTGGTGTTCGCCGGCTATGGCGTGGTCGCGCCGGAGGAGCATTGGAACGATTATGCCGGCCTGGATATGAAGGGAAAGATCGCCGTCGTCCTGATCAACGATCCCGGCTTCTTGACAGGCGATGCCACCCTCTTCAAGGGCCGGGCGATGACCTATTACGGCCGCTGGACCTACAAATATGAGGAGGCCGCGCGCCAGGGTGCGGCCGGTGTCATCATCGTCCACGAGACCGAGCCCGCAGCCTATCCCTGGCAGGTGGTGCGAAGCTCATGGTCCGGCACGCAATCCTATCTGGAAAGTCCCGACAGCAACAAAAGCATGCTGCCGATGGAGGCCTGGGTCACGCGCGAAACGGCGGAGGCGCTCTTCAAGCGCGCAGGGCTCGATTACAATGTGCTGAGGATCGCCGCGAACAAGCGGGGATTCAAAGCCGTCCCCATGGCTGGGCTTACCGCATCGGCCGTCATGCACACCACGATCACCCATATGACCACCCGGAACGTGATCGGCGTCGTCACCGGCAGCAAGCACCCGGACGATTATGTCCTCTACACCGCGCATTGGGATCATCTGGGGGTGAAGCCGACCCTCCCGGGCCCGGACAAGATCTATAATGGCGCCATCGACAACGCGATGGGCGTCGCGAGCGTTCTCGAAATCGGTGAAGCCTTTGCCAAGGCGCCCACGCCGCCCGAGCGTTCGGTCGCCATCATTTCCTGGACGCTCGAAGAGCAGGGGCTTCTGGGCTCGGAATATTTCGCGCGGCATCCGATCTGGCCGCTCTCCCATATCGTCGGCGGTGTCAACAGTGACGGCGGCCTTCCCCAGGGCAAATCGCACGACATGGTGGTGGTCGGAAACGGCGCCTCAGAAGTCGAGGACATCCTTGCCCAAGTGCTGAAGCGGCATGGCCGTGTCATCTCGCCCGATCCGCAGCCTGAAAAGGGTTCCTTCTATCGCTCCGATCACATCAGCCTCGCCAAGGTCGGCGTGCCGGTGATCGATCCGGATGGGGGCTCCGATCTTCTGGTGGGCGGCAAGCCGGCGGCCAAGGCCGTGCGCGACGACTATACCGAGCATCGCTATCACCAGCCCTCGGACGAGTTCGATCCGAAATGGGATATGGCCGGCCCGCTCGAAGATACTGTTGTGCTCTACGAATTCGGCCAGACACTTGCCAACAGCGAAGCCTGGCCGAACTGGTACAAGGGCAACGAATTCCGCGCCATTCGCGACGCCAGCCTGAAGAAGTGAACCGCCTCAGTCCGGAGCCTGCATGTCAGACGATATCACCACCATGAACATCCGCATCGAAGGCGAGGTGCAAGGCTGCGGCTTCCGCGAATTCGCGGTCCGCGAGGCCAATACCCGCAAACTCAGAGGCTGGGTGCGGAACCGCTCGGACGGCTCGGTGGAAGCGGTGGCCTCCGGCCCCACGAAAATCGTCGAGGAGTTCATCGCCGCCTGCATGCAGGGTCCACGCGGCTCCCGCGTCACCGCGTTCAACCTTCAGCCGGTGGACCCGCCGGAGACGCTCGGCTTTACTCGGCGGCCGTCGGTCTGATTGCAGCGCCCGATGGGATGGCATCGGCGGTCTTCATCAGAACGCTCCAGACCGAGAACGCGAACACCACCATCCCGCCGAATGCGAGGAATTCGCTCAAGATGAGCGGCAGCAGGAAGGGCGAGCTCTCGCCTTGGATCAGCACCATGCAAAGCGATGGGAACATGATCGATATGCCTGCATTGTTCAGCCAGAATACCGTCCAGGCGAGCTTCTTAGAGGCTTCGCGCGCCAGCGCATAGAACGTCCCGTAAAGCGCCATCGTTACCCAGCCGATCAGATTGAGATGGGCATGCGCGGGCGCCAGCGTGAAATTGTTGGACGCGCCCATATAGATGCCGAACCCCATTCCGATCAGCACGTAAACCGGCGCAAGCGCGAAAAACCAAAGCGAGACGCGTGGCATGGGAATCTCCCCCTACGGAGTTGCAGGCGGAAATGTGACTCGTTTCCGGATTGGCCTGCCACTGATTTCTTGAGCGTGAGCGGTCAGCCGTTCGGCGCGGCGGGGCCGAATATTTCCTCGAAGGCGCGCTTCAGCGCGACGTCCACGTCTTCCATGCTAACCGGCAAACCGAGAGCGGCGAGGCTGGTGACGCCATAT
>Ga0265334_10001293_pt1 | contig 12086 bp, 10 predicted proteins | sample 42023metaG_FD_192442 | JGI IMG/M metagenome (GOLD analysis project Ga0265334, IMG submission 192442) | Rhizosphere microbial communities from Carex aquatilis grown in University of Washington, Seatle, WA, United States - 4-20-23 metaG | ecosystem: Host-associated > Plants > Roots > Rhizosphere... | reverse complement strand
CATCCGGCCGTCCGGTGCCTCGGCTGCCCCCTGGACCGCCGTCCCGGTCGTTCGGGTGCCCGCCGTCCTGTTCCTCCCGTTCGCCGCACTCGGCGCGCTGCCGCAGTGCCGCACCCAGGTGGCAGAGGTGCACCGACCGGTCGGGGTGGTCGGCCGGCAACAGGGCGACGGCCTCGCGGAACAGGGCCAGGGCCTCGTCGAGATCGCCGTTCTGCCCGCCCCGGCCGGCGATCCCGGTGCGCCCGAAGCGGGTGACCAGTGCGATGCCGAGGTTCGCCAACCGGCGGGGTCGGTCGGGCCGATCAGCGGCGGTGGTCGTGACCGCCTCGCGGAACAGGGCCAGGGCCTCGTCGAAGTCGCCGTCCCCGCCGGTGCGCCCGAAGCGTTCCCACAGGCTCACCCCGAGATTGGAGAGGTACTTGGGGCGATCGCAGTGCTCGGCCGGGGTCGCGGCCACGGCCTGGCGGTGTGCCGCGATCGCCTCGTCGAGGTCCACGTCCTCACCGGTGCGCTCGAACCGGTCCCGAGCCGCTACGCCCAGGCTGGAGAGCCGCTTCGGCCGGTCCCGGTGCCCGACCGGCGTCGTCCGGACCGCCCGGCGGTGGACGTCGATCGACTCGTGCAGGTCGGCGAGCTGGCCGTTGCGCGTGAAGCGGGTCCACAGGGCGTTCCCGAGATTCGCGAGCCGACCGGCTCGTTCGGGATGGTCCGCGGCGGTGGCCGTGACCGCCTCGCGGAACAGGGTGAGGGCCTCGTCGAGGTCCTCGGGATCTCCGGCGTGGCCGAACCGGGTCCACAGCCCGTCGCCCAGATTGGACAGGTACCGGGCCCGGTCGGGGTGGTCCCGCGGGACGCCGTCCAGCGCCGCGCGGAGCACCTGCACCGCCTCGTCGAGGTCGGCGGCACGTCCTGTGCGCTCGAACCGGTACCCGAGCGCATTACCCAGATTGGACAGGTGACCGACCCGTCCGGGATGTCCGGCGGGCAGCACCCCCACCGCGGCCCGCCCGACTGCCACGGCCTCGTCCAGGTCCTCCGGGCACCCGGTGGCCTCGTAGCGGCTCTGCAGGGCGTTCCCGAGGTTGGACTGGTACCGGGCCCGGTCCGGGTGGTCCGCCGGGACGGCTGCCGTCGTCTGCCGGAGCAGCAGGATCGCCTCGTCGAGGCCCTCCGGACGTCCGCCGGTCTCGTACCGGATCCGGAGTTCCGCCGCCAGGTTGGACGACCGCCCCAGGCGCAGCGGGTGATCCGGGTGCGTCGCCAGCAGGGCCTCGCGGTGGGCGACGAGGGCTTCGTCGAGGTCTCCGTCCTGTCCGAGGCGCTCGAACCGGGTCCACAGCGCATTGCCGAGGTTCGTCAGGTGGCTGGGGCGATCGGGGTGGCCGGCGGGAGCGGCGCGCAGGGCCTCGCGGTGGACGGTGAGGGCTTCGTCGAGGTCCGGGGCGTGCCCGGTGCGCTCGAACCGGGCGCGCAGGGCGGTCCCGAGATTCGCGAGTCGCCGCGGACGCAGGGGGTGACCGTCGGGGGTGGCCAGCAACGCCTCGCGGTGCGCCGCGACCGCCTCGTCCAGGTCCTCGGGCCGCCCGCTGCGCTGGAACCGGCTGTGGCGGGCGTTGCCGAGGTTGGACGCCATCATCGCCCGTTGCGGATGCCCGGAAGGGGTGGTCCTGATCGACTCCTCCAGCAGGGCCACCGCCCGGTCGAGGTCCACGGTCTGTCCGGTGCGCTCGTACCGCGTCCGGAGCACGGTGCCGAGATTGGACAGGTATCCGGGCCGCCCCGGTGCCTCGGTGGGACAGCCGGCGATCGCCGCCTCGAGCTGGGCGACGGCGTCGTCGAGGTCGGCCGTGCGGCCGGTGAGTCCGAAGCGGGCCTGGAGCGAACCGCCGAGGTTGGACAGGTACCGGGACCGGTCGGGCGAGGCCGCCGGTGCGGCGTCCACCGCCTCGCGGAAGAGACCGATCGCCCGGTCGAGGTCCGGCGGGTCGCCGCGGCGCTCGAACCGCGTCCAGAGCACATTGGCCAGGTTGCTGCAGACCCCGGCGCGGGCGGCGCTGCCGGGCGAAGCCAGCTGCTCGGCGGCCAGGAGAACATCGAGCGCCTCGTCCAGATCGGCCTGCCCGCCGGTGCGCTCGAACTGGAGGCGCAGGGCGGTGCCGAGACCGGACAGCCGGACGGCCCGGTCGGGGTGCCCGTCGAGGGTGTTCCCGACCGTTGCCCGGAACAGACGGACTGCCTCCCGCAGGCACTCCTCGTCCCCGGTCTGCTGGTGTTGCTCCTGGAGTCGTGACGCTTCGGCGAAGGACGCCGCGGCGGAGGACTCGGACGGCAAATCAGCCACATCGAGTAGCTAACCAGTCACAGTGGAGCTTCGGCATGGAATGCTCTGTCGAGACATCGGCGACTCGTACCGGGGAGCATGTGCGGTGAGCGACCAGGAGGGCGTCTCCGCGACGCCCGCGGACCAGGTGCCCTACGAGGACGACGACGATCCGGCGTGGGACGACCGCGCCCTCGAACTCGTCCGGAACAACGCGTTGCAGCTGGAGTCCTTCGCCCCGGACGGCCCGGACGGGGTCGTCTCCGTGCGGGTGAGCGGGGCCTGCCCTCGGTGCCGGCACGACCTGGATGTTCGGCGCACTCTCACCGCCCCGCTCCTGCGGACCGCCTGGCGGTCCCTGCTCGGCGGCCACGCGTCGACGGCCCCGCAACTGCCGGGCCCCCACCTGGTGGACGTCGCCTGCGGCTGCGGGCGTGCTCACCCGCAGGCGCCCGGCGCGATGCGCGGGTGCGGGGTCGCCTTCCGGATGCCCCTGAGCCTGCCTGCTGCCGGGGTGGGCGATGACTGAGCCGGCTGCTGGTCCGGGGGCGCCGCCTGAGCCGGGAGCGGCGGGCGCCATGGGGACGCCGGGCGCCATGGGGACGCCGGGCGAACCGGCGCCCGGTTCCCGCCGGGTGCTGCGGCCCAGCGCCGCGGACGAGGTTGCCTTTCAGGCCTTGCTCGACGGTGCCCTGACCACGGCGCAGAAGATGGCCGGCGCCTGGCGGACCGGGATGGCCGGGCTGGTCACCCTGATCACCACCGGGGTCGTGGTCTCCGGCCGGACCACCGCGAGCAGCCTGACGACTCCGTGGCGGGCGGTGGTGACCCTGGCGGTGGGCGGAGGGCTGGCCCTCGCCGTGCTGGGTCTCTGGCACGCGCTGGCCGCGGAGGTCGGAGTCGCGGCCCGACCCAGGTCGCTCGACGAGATCCTCCGGGAACAGGCCAGCGTCGAGGCCTACACCGTGCGTCAGGCCTGGCGGGCGGGGGAACGGCTCGCGACCGCCCGTCGGTGCGTGGCCATCGCCCTCGCGCTGTTGCTGACCGGGGTCCTGCTCACCTGGTGGGCGCCGGAGGCGCCGAGCGACCCGCCTGCCCTCGTCACCGTGACCGGCCCGGACGGTGCCGTCTGCGGCACACTGCTCTCGGCGGACGGTGGCGCCGTCCGGGTGCGGGTGAGCGGGCGGCACGATCCGGCCGTCATCCCGCTCGATCGACTGCGGAACATGGCGGTGACCGCGACCTGCCGGTAGGGGCACTCCCTGCGACGCGTGCCGGAGGGGCGGCGCGTCATCCGTTCACCCGATCCCGCTGGATGCGAACTGTCGACACCGGATCACGCGTGGTAGTTATTGGGGATGCGTGGAAAGAGTTGGTGTCTGGCGGCCGTGGTCCTCGCGACGAGCGCCCTCATGGCGGTGGGTGTCCCTGCTGAGGCTGCTCAGGCGCGGTCGGTGAAGATCGTTCACTACGCGAACTGCACGGCCCTGCACAAGGTCTACCCGCACGGCGTGGGCAGGAAGGGCGCGCACGACAAGGTGCGTGGTCATGCCAAGCCCGTCACGACGTTCTTCGTGAACACCGCGCTGTATCGGGCGAACACCGGCCTGGACCGCGACAAGGACGGCGTCGCCTGCGAGAAGCGGTAGCCGAGTCGTCGGCGATGCCGCCCGTGCCCGCAGGCGTCACGCCGGGTCGTCACCTGAGCCGTCGAGGCCCGGGATGCCCAGGTCCTCGTCCAACCGTGCGCGCAGCGTCGGGCGGTCGTCGGTGGGCGTGAGCACGAACTCGTAGGCGGCGTCGTCCGGAACGCCGTCGAGCAGGTGTCCGTCGATGCGCACGGTGTACCACCCGGGCGGTACCTGGGCCCGACGGTGCCGGGCGTCGTCCGGATCCCAGCAGGTCAGCGCGCCGGCGCCACAGAACACGAGCGACCCCGTGGTGGTGCCGAGCACCCACCCGGGCCAGGACCGGCACGGCCGGCCCCAGGGCGAGGGCGTGCTCGGATGCCGTATGAGCACGCGGTAGTAGGCCGCCTCCGGGTTCATCAGCGGGATGGCGACGCCTTCGGCGGCGACGCGGTCGCCGAGCTCCGTGGTGCTGAACAGCGTCAGCAGATCGCGTCCGGTCGCGGCGCCGCCGACCGCCCGGTCGAGGCGCTCCGGGGCGAGCAGGACGAAGCCGTGCAACTCCGGGAAGCATCCCGTCCAGCTCACCGCAGGGAATCCCACGTCCCCGACGGTAGCGAGGTCCCCGGCGGTTGCCGCGAGGTGAGGCGGGGGCGAGGCGTTCCGCGGTGGTGAGGTGGTGCGGCGCCGACTCGACATGCGGGCCGATCACCGGGCAGCGTGGCGCCGCCCGTTGCCGCTACCGCCCGTTCCTGGCGCCGCCCCTCGCCTGTGTCACCCGATTCGGAACCGATCTGTATCAACGCGCCGGATCCGCACCCCTGACTGAGTGTTAGAAGTCAGTCACCTGGAGTAATCAGGGGCTGGGCTGAACGACCCACCACGGTGTCGTCGAACGGCCCTCCCGCGGTCAGTGCGACCGCGAGCCCTTGGAAGCTCCGGACTCCTCGGAAGGACACACCTCAATGACGGGGAACCTCACCACCGTCCGCCGACCGCGTCGCCACGGGCGGAGGACCGCCGCCTCGGCTGCCGTCCTCGGCCTGCTCGCCGGAGGGATGGCGGTCGGTGCCGCGAGTGCCGATGCCAGCACCGGGCGCCAGGCTCCGCTGCTCACCGTGCACGGTCGGCTGCTGCCGCAGCGGTACATCGTCGTCCTGCGCAACGACGCGTCGGGGGCGGCCGTCTCGGCCCGGCACGGGTTGCAGGCCGACCACGTGTACGGCGCGACCGTGCACGGTTTCTCCGCCACCCTGACCTCGGCGCAGCTGGCCGCCGTCCGCCGGGACTCCACGGTCGCCTACGTGGTGCCGGACTCCGTGATGACCGCCTCGGACCTGGGCCCGGCCCGGCCGTCCACCGCCGCCGACCTGTTGTCCGCAAGACTGGGCGCGGGCCACCCGAAGTCGGGTGCCACGCAGCGTGCGGCCGCGGTCGGTCCCCGGGTGGTGCAGTCCGGGGCGCCCTGGGGCCTGGACCGGATCGACCAGCTCAGCCGTCCGCTGGACGGCGCCTACCACGTGACCGCGACCGGCGCCGGAGTCACCGCCTACGTGATCGACACCGGCATCCTGGGCTCCCACGCCGACCTCGGTGGCCGGGTGGGGGCCGGGTTCACCGTGATCGCGGACGGTCGCGGCACCACCGACTGCAACGGGCACGGCACGCATGTGGCGGGCACCATCGGCGGCGCGACCTACGGGGTGGCGAAGAGCGTCGCGTTGGTTCCGGTGCGGGTGCTCGACTGCTCCGGGTCGGGCAGCACCTCCGGGGTCATGGCCGGTGTCGACTGGGTGACCTACATGCACGCCGGACCGTCCGTGGCCAACATGAGCCTGGGGGGCGGTTTCAACCAGGCGCTGGACGACGCGGTCGCGAACTCGATCGCCCAGGGCGTCACCTACGCGATCGCGGCGGGCAACAACGGTGGGGACGCCTGCCAGGTCTCGCCGGCGGCCACCCCGCAGGCCCTGACCGTGGGGGCCACGGACGCCACGGATACCCGCGCCACCTTCTCCAACTGGGGCAACTGCGTGGACGTGTTCGCGCCCGGTGTCTCGATCACCTCGGACTGGATCGGGTCCACGACCGCGATCAACACGATCTCCGGTACGTCGATGGCCACCCCGCACGTCACCGGACTGGCGGCGCTCTTCCTGCAGGCCAATCCCTATGCCACCCAGGCCGTGGTGAACGCGGTGCTCACCGGTGACGCGGCCGCCGGAGTGGTGTCCAACCCGAACGGCAGCCCGAACCGGCTCGCGCGCAAGTGGAACGGCACCCTCACCGGTCAGGGCACCTCGGTGATCGCGCCCGACGGCAGCTACTGGCTGCAGGGCACGGGCTACATCCAGGCCTGGCTCGCAGGCTCGTCCGGCTACGACCCCGACCTGTTCCTGCAGCGCTGGACCGGGACGTCCTGGGCGAATGTGGCCTGGTCCAACAGCGTCACCGCCAACGAGCGGATCCTCTACGCCGCCTCGGCGGGGTACTACCGCCTCATGGCGTACGACTACTCGGGTGCGGGCAGCTACGACCTGTGGGTCACGCACCCCTGAACCGGCGCACGACCTGGATCTCGATCCGGGACCGCCCACCGATCCGATCCGTGATCCGATCCCTGTTCTGGTCCGATCCCGGTGGTCCCGCTGACACCGGTCACCGGGGTTGTCCCGGCCCACGAGGCCGTTCCGGGAACGGGCGGGACGAGCTCTGACTGCAGTGGAGCCGGTGGTGGCGAGCTCTTCCCGAGCGCGCTGCCACCGGCTCCACTGCGTCCGTTGGGCGATCCCGTCGCCGGACAATCCTCCGGGTAGCGGGTAGCGGGTAGCGGGTAGCGGGATGCCGGTTGTGGGCGGCAGAGGTGGGGTGGGATCGATGCGGAGAACGACCGCCCGATCGCCCAGGACCAACACGCCGGTCGCGCCTTGCCTCGGCATCCGCCCGTGATCCCGAGCGGTGCCCCGGGCGACGCGGACCAGGTGAAACGGCGTGGTCACCTCACGACCTGTCAGCTGTGGTGGTGGCCGAGCACCGCCTTGGTCGGCTCGAGAGCGAACGGACGAGGGACGGTTGGGCGCCCGGATTCGCGCGTCGACCGTCAAGGGGCCGAGACCGGACGCCGATGCCTGGAGTATGAGCGCGAGCGCGACCGCCACCGAGCGAGTGATCGAGGCGATGCGGGCCGACCCGTCGCTCGTCGGTGAGTTCCTGGCGGACCTGGGCGGGGATCCCGATCAGTACGGTGTCCCGGACCGTGACTGGTCGGCGGCATCGCCCGAGGACCTGGGCGAGACCTTCCTCGAGCACTTCCTTCGCGTGCTGATGGAGAGTTCCCCGGAGGTGGCCGGGAGCTTCACCGGGATCGACTTCGGCGAGGTGGACCGGGCCGCCGTCGGTGGCGAGGTGGCATCCCTGCTGATGGATCCCCGGGCCCGGGATTTCTGACCCGAGCGGGCGCCTGGCGACCGCGATCCAGGCGCGCGGCCGGTCACGCCGGCGAGGACCCTTTACCCGGTGACCGCCCGGACCCTGCAGCGTCCTGGCCCGTGACCGTGTCGTCCCCGGGGCGACCTGGCGGTGGAGAACCTCGCGCCGGAACGGCCGGAGCATCCGGTCGCTGGGTGCGATCTGCGCCGTTGGTCACTTCGACCGTCCGGTCACTTGGTCAGGCCCGCGACTCACTTGGTCAGGCCCGCGACGAGGTTGATGGTCAGTGAGATGATCACCGCACCGAACAGGTAGGACAGCAGGGCATGTCGCAGCACCGTCGCGCGGATGGTGGGTGTCTGCAGGTCCGTGTCGGACACCTGGAAGGTCATTCCCACGGTGAACGCCAGGTACGCGAAGTCCGTGTACCGCGGCGGCATCTCCTGGTTGAAGTCGATGCCACCGTCGACGCCGGTGTAGTAGAGCCGTGCATAGCGCAGCGTGAACAGGGTGTGGACCAGGGCCCACGACAGCGCGACCGAGGTGATGGCGAGCGTGATCGCGACCCCCGGGCTGATCGAGTTGTTCCGGGCGGCGCCCAGGGCGACGACGTAGCCGACCCCGCCGAGGCTGGCGACCGCGGCGAGGAGGAGCACCAGATCCGAGAGCTGGCGGGAGTTGTCCTCCCGGACGGCCACGGCGGCGGTTCGATCGGCGTCGGCGGGGCCGATCTGGATCCACATCCACACCAGGTACACCAGGACGGCGGCGTCCCATCCCGTCAACGGGGCGAGCAGTGCCGGGCCGACGGCGGCGAGCACCCCGGCGACGAGCAGGCCGATCAGCAAGCAGATGCCCAGCCGCAGCGAGGCCCTGGGATCGGTGGTGGCGAAGGGCGCCGGCTGGTCCATTGCGGCGGTCCCGGGATGCGCGGTCGTGTTCACAGCCCTCTGCATGCCCAGCGCAGGCGGCTGCTCAACCTCTCTGCCGGTACGCCGTCGTCCGGGTCGGCTGGTCGCGGTCGCTCGGGTCGGCTGGTCGCCGTCGTCCGGGTCAGCTGGGTGCGGTCGCCAGGTCGCGGCTCGGGGAGACGCCGAACTTGCGGGTGTACTCCCGGCTGAACTGGCTCGGGCTCTCGTACCCGACGTCGAAGGCGGCGAGGGTGACCGAGGCGCCACCCGTCCTCAGCAATCGCCGGGCCTCGAGCAGCCGGAGCTCCTTCTGGTACTGCAACGGGGTCGTCGAGGTGATCGTCTTGAAGTGCTTGTGGAACGACGAGACGCTCATCCCCACCCGCCGCGCCAGTTCCGGGACGGCGATCGGCGAGCGGATGTCCCCGCGGATGTGCCCGATGGCGTGCGCGATGGCGCTGGCGTTGCTGTCGGGGCGGGTGAGGCTGCGGAGCATGCCGCCGGACGGAGTCGTGAGCAGGCGGTAGTGGATCTCCCTCGCGGTGAGCGGACCGAGCACCTTCGCGTCCGCCGGGGAGTCGGCGAGCGCGAGGTACCGACGCAGGGCGTCGAGCAACCCGGGATCGGCGCGGTGCGTCTGCGCTGCGCGGGCGGTTCCTTCCGCGAGGTCCGCGTCCGAGACCTGCTCGCGGAGCTCCCGGACGGTGGCGACGTCCACCACGAGGACCAGGGCCAGGTACGGGGCCTTCGTGACCCTGGAGCGGACGGGCAGGTCGTGACTCACGAGGAGGCACTCCCCGGGGTTGAGGGACAGCGTCCGCTCCGCGATCGAGACCTCCTTCCTGCCCTGGAGGACCAGGCAGAGGACGGGTTCGTACAGGGAGGCCTCGAGCGGGCTCGGGGACTCCTGCCGGAGCAGGAGCAGGCCGTCCATCGGCTGGGTGGTCGGGTGACCGCCGTTCTCGCCCGTGCGGACCCGACGGGAGACCTCGTCGGCGAGTTCCTCGAAATGCATTCCCCGCCCCCGTCTCCGCCGGTGTCCTGGGCCTGTCCGCGCCGGACGGGGTGCATTATTCCGGCGCCTGCAGGATCAGGCAAGTATTTCGGAGGAGTGAGCAGGCACGTCGGCTCGGGTGACGAGTAGGGTCCTGTACATGTCGCTCTCCAGGGAGAATCCCGTGAAGACCCTGACGATGGCCACGGGTGTCGAGATCCCTTACCTCGGTTTCGGTACGTACCTCATCCCTGACGACGAGGTCGCTGCCGCGGTGGGCCAGGCCATTCGTGCCGGATATCGACACATCGACACCGCGGAGGGTTATCAGAACGAATCGGGGGTCGGCGCGGGAATCAGACAGGCACTCGAGTCCGGGGGTCTGGCGAGGAGCGAGCTCTTCGTCACCACGAAACTCTGGCCCGGCAATCCGGCCTGGGGCCAGCCGGCGAAGACCACCGAGTCCACCATTGCCTCGCTCGACGAGAGCCTCGAACGGCTGGGACTCGACCACGTGGACCTCTACCTGATCCACGCGCCGTTCGAACGCGACCAGCGAATTGCCCAGTGGCGCGGACTCGTCGAGCTGCAACGGCAGGGGAAGACGCGGGCGATCGGCGTGAGCAACTTCAGCATCAGGCACCTCGAGGAGCTGAGGACCGAGGGACTGCCGATGCCGGTCGCCGACCAGATCGAGTTGCATCCGTGGTCGCAGAAGCCGGAGCTGGTCCGGTACCTCCGCGACCACGCGATCACCCCCATCGCCTACAGCAGCCTCGTCCCCCTCTCCACCTGGAGAAACGCCGAGGGACAGGACAGCGCGAAGACGGACCGGATGAAGGCCGACGGCGAGCAGGCGGACAGCCCCTTCAAGGCCATGGCCGGGAAGTACGGGGTCGGTGAGGCACAGGTCCTGCTGCGGTGGGCCGTCCAGAAGGGGTATCCGGTGATCCCGAAGAGCACCGACGCCGACCGGGTGCGGATGAACGCCGACATCTTCGGATTCGCCCTCGATGACGCGGACATGGCCGCGATCGAGCAGCTGGATCGCGGGGACGGCATCGCCTGGGCCTCGGGCGATCCCACGAAGGCTCCGTGAGCCGGCGCGGTGGTGGTCCCCTTCGAGAACGACATGAAGATCCCGAATGACGTGGTGAGCCCGGTCGAGACGATCCGGGTGGACGGAGAGCACAGATGAAGATCCTGGCGATTGCGAGAATCGATTCCCGGACCACGCCCGAGATGCTGAGGCCGTTCCTGGAGGAGGAGTCGAGGTACGCCTGGAAGCTGTACGCCGAAGGTGTCTGTCGAGAGCTGTACGATCGCCCGGATCGTCAGGGGGTCGTGTTCGTCATGGAATGCGACAGCGTTCCCGAGGCGCGGGCGGCCCTTGCCGGACTTCCGTTCGTCCGCGAGAAACTGATCGACTTCGACCTCATTCCCCTCGAACCGTTCGCCTACTTCGGGATGCTCTTCCGGGACGGCGAATCCTCGCGGCGGGTGTGACGGAGCCCGCCGGTACGGGTGAGGATCCCGGCTTGGGCGAGGATCTCTGCAGGGGCGAGGATCCCGGCCCGGCACCCGCCCACGAGGAGGCCGTCGTGGAGCGGGTTCCGGCCGGCTCAACAACATCCATCAGGTCAGGATGTCGAACTCGTGGAGCCGCTTGCGGTCCTTCTTGGTCGCGGATGCCTGCAGAGCCAGCAGTTCGGCGTAGGTGCCTCCCGAGGCGGCGAGTTCGTCGGGGGTCCCGATCTCGTCGATGCGCCCGCCCTTGAGGGTGACGATGCGGTCCACCGTGGAGATCGTCGACAGCCTGTGGGCGATGATCAGTGTGGTCCGGCCCGCCATGAGCCGCTCCAGGCCCTGCTGGACCAGCCGTTCCGCCTTGGAGTCCAGGGAACTGGTGGCCTCGTCGAGGATGAGGACGGGTGCGTCCTTGAGGATCGCCCGGGCCACCGCGATGCGCTGCTTCTGCCCGCCGGACAGCTTGATGCCACGCTCACCGATCTGGGACTGGTACCCGGCGGGGAACCGCTCGATGAACCCGTGGGCATTGGCCGAGCGCGCGGCCTGGGTCACCGTCGCCACGGAGGCATCCGGTGTGCTGTAGGCGATGTTCTCGTGGACCGTTCCGGAGAACAGTGCCGGGTCCTGGAAGACGACGCCGACGCGTGAGCGGACCGCCTCCAGGGTCAGGTCGGTGAGGTCGGTCCCCGCGATCCGGATCGTCCCCGAGGTCGGGGCGTACAGGCCGAGAAGCAGGCTGACCAGCGTGGTCTTGCCTCCTCCGCTCTCGCCGACGATCGCGACCCGTTCCCCCGGTTCGATAGAGAACGTGACGTCGCACAGCACGTTCTCGCCCCCCTCGTAGCCGAAGCACACCGACGTGAAGTCGATCGCCACGGGACCCTCGGCCGAGGACGGGGCGGTGGAGTGCGCAGGGGGGAGGTCCTCCCACTCGCCGGGTTCGGCCATGACCCGGAAGTAGTCCCGGCTCCCGGCAATGGCCCGTTGGGAGGCGTCCACGATGAAGCTCATCGAGAACACGGGTTGGCGCGCCATGGTGACGAACTGGACGAGCAGCACCATCACCCCGACGGTGAACGCGCCCTGGGCGGTCCGGGTGAAGATGACCACGAACACCCCGAAGAAGATCAGGTTCAGGGCTCCCCTCCGGGCGATGTCCATGGCATGCCAGAACCTCGACTGCCGCTGGGTCGTCCGGATCGTCCGGAGGTAGCGGTCCTGGAACGCGGTGAGCTCGCGGCGTTCCTGGACGAAGCTCTTGACCACCCGGATCT
>Ga0265334_10001292_pt1 | contig 12087 bp, 9 predicted proteins | sample 42023metaG_FD_192442 | JGI IMG/M metagenome (GOLD analysis project Ga0265334, IMG submission 192442) | Rhizosphere microbial communities from Carex aquatilis grown in University of Washington, Seatle, WA, United States - 4-20-23 metaG | ecosystem: Host-associated > Plants > Roots > Rhizosphere >... | reverse complement strand
GGTCCGGCCCAATGCCCTGGTCGTCGCCGACCTGCCGTGGCTCAGCTACCACGTCGGCGTCGAGGACACCGTGCGCAACGGCGCCCGGCTGATCCGTGCGGGCGCCCGGGCGGTCAAGCTCGAGGGCGGCGCGAAGCGCGTGCCCATGATCCGGGCCCTGGTGGACGCCGAGATCCCCGTCATGGGGCACATCGGGCTCACCCCGCAGTCGGTGCACGCCCTCGGCGGCTTCAGAGTGCAGGGCCGCGACGCGGCCTCGGCCCGCCGGCTGGTCGAGGAGGCCCAGGCTCTGGTCGAGGCCGGGATCTTCGCCCTGGTTCTGGAGGCCGTGCCGGACGCCACCGCCCGCATGATCACCGAGGCCGTCTCCGTGCCCACGATCGGCATCGGCGCCGGTCCGCACTGCGACGGCCAGGTTCTGGTGTTCCACGACGTCCTCGGCCTGCAGGACCGGCTGAGGCCGAAGTTCGTCCGCACCTACGCCACGTTGAAGCTCACCGCGGTCGACGCGCTCACCCGCTATGCGGCCGACGTGCGGTCGGGCTCGTTCCCCGGCCCTGAGGAGAGCTACCACCTCAGCGAGGAGATCGCAGCCACCTTCGGTCGGGACGCCGCGGTCGACGACCGTCGCTGACCCACCTCACGCGGTCCTCGCTGACGCGCCTCACGCAGTCCCCGGCGGACCGATTCCACCGGCCCCCGCCGCACGCGGTCCCCGGTGCGAGCAGGCGCTCGCGCCGGGGACTCGTTCACGACGTGCGGGCACCCAGGCTGCGCTCGCCCCGGCGGGGCCGCAGGTCCAGGATCCGTCGCTGCAGGTTCTCCCGGGCAGAGGGCGGGTTCTCGCCGGCGGCGGACGGATTCCCGGGGGTAGCGGTCGGGTGTTCGCCGGCGGTGGACGGGAAACCCGGTGCCCCGGGTACCGCGGGGTCCGCCGGCGGACCGGCGGACGTCCCGGACCCCGTCCCGCGTCCGAGCAGCCGGGTCGCCCGCGGGAAGACCTCGTCGAATGCGGCGTTGAGGGCCGCGCCGATGAGCACCGCGATGGCCAGGAAGTACAACCAGATCAGGAGCACGATCGGGGTCGCCAACGGCCCGTAGATCGAGGGGCCGCCCACGGACTCGGCGATCAGGTCCCGCAGCACGAAGCTCGTGACCACCCAGATGCCCAGGGCGAGCACGGCCCCGGGCAGGTCCCGGCGCCAGCGCGACCGGACGGGTGTGGCCACGTGGTAGAGCGTGACCAGGGCGAGCACGGCGATCGCAATCACCGCGAGCCAGTACACGATCCGGCTCGCCGACCCCGAGGCGACAGGCACGTGTGCCGAGTCGACGAACCGCGAGACGAGCGCAGGGCCGAGGAGCACGAGGGGGACGATCACCACGGCCAGCACGAGCGAGGCGACGTAGAGCGAGAACGACAGGGCCCGGGTACGGACGATCCCGCGCCGTCCCCCCAGGCCGTACATGATCGAGATCGTGTCCACGTAGACGTTGAGGGCACGCGACCCCGCCCACAACGAGAGCACGTACCCGACGGAGGCAAACTCCAGCCGGGGACGGTGCACGACCTGGTCGAAGGTGGGGAGCACGACCGTCTTGACGGCGTCGGTGGTGAGGAAGGTCCCGGCCAGGTGCTCGACGCGGTTGTGCAGCATCGTGAGGACGTCCGAGCCGACCCACTGCCCGAAGAACCCGACGCTGCCGACGAGCCCGAGCACCAGAGGCGGCAGGGAGAGCAGCGCGAAGAAACCCGCCTCGGCGGCCAGTCCGGTGACCCGGTAACGCATGCAGACCCGGAAGGTCACCGCGATCAGGCGCCACAGTCGCCGTCCCAAGGTGCCCATCCGCTCCCCCGGCAGCTCACCGGCCTTCCCGGTGGGCCATGTCGTGTCCGTCGCCACGGGTTACACCGTAGTCAGCCGAAGCGGTCCGTGAGGAACCTTGGGCTGCCCGACGCCCCGGTGGGTCACGCCGGCTCGTCGAGGAAGGCACGCACGCCGATCAGGAACGGGTCACGAGCAGCTGCCTGGGGACAGGGCCACGAGCCCTTACCGGGGACGGGTCACGAGCCCCTACCGGGGACGGGTCACGGGCACTTCCAGGGGATGGGTACGGTGAAGCCGTGGCGGATACCGACGACTCCCTCAACCTCGTACCCGCGCCGGTGGACCACGATGTCTTCTCCACCGACCACGCGCTCGTCGAGGCGGTGCGCCGGCACGAGGCGGAGTCACACCTGTCCCGCCTGCGTGATCTGGGACGACTCGCCGGTCTGCCCCGGTCGATCCGCTGGGCCGAGTTCGTCGACCGCTACCCGCCCCAGCTGCGCAACTACGACCCCTTCGGGCAGCGCGTCGACGAGGTCGACTACCACCCGGCATGGCACCGGCTGCTCCAGGCCGGGATCCGGGGCGGCCTCACCGCCGGCGCCTGGGAGCCCGCCGCTCCCCCGGCCTCGCACACCGCCCGGGCCGCTGCCCTGCTGGTCTGGGCCCAGGTGGAGACCGGCCACCTCACCTCGCTGACCACCACCTACGCGGCCGGACGGGCCCTTCACGTCGAGCCGAAGCTCGAGCAGACCTGGCTGGCCCGGTTCGCCTCCCGGTCGTACGAGTCCGGGCTCCGCGAGCCGGCGTCCAAGCTTGGCTGCCTCGCCGGACTCGCGGTCGCCGAGCGGCAGGGCGGCAGCGACCTGCGCAACAGCACGACGGTGGCCCGGCCCCAGCGGGGCGGACCGTTGGAGGGAACGGAGAGCTACCGGCTGACCGGGCAGAAGTGGTTCGTGTCCTCGCCGATGAGCGACGCCTTCGTGGTCGTGGCCCAGGCGCCGAGCGGGCTCACCTGCTTCCTCGTCCCGCGGGTGCTCACCGACGGACGGCGCAACCCCTGGCACCTGCTGCGGCTGAAGCAGAAGCTCGGCGTGCACTCGAGTGCCTGCGCCGAGGTCGAGCTCGACGGCACCTGGGGGGTACGGCTGGGCGAGGAGGGCACGGGGACCCGACTCCTGCAGGACGTCTCCGAGCACACCCGGCTCGACAGCGTCGTCACCTCGGCGGGGATCATGCGCCACGCGGTGACCCGCGCGGTGCACCATGCCCGGCACCGCAACGCCTTCGGCTCCACGCTCGTCGACAAACCGCTCATGCAGAACGTGCTCGCCGATCTGGCGGTGGAGAGCGAGGCCGCAACCGTGCTGGCCATGCGCCTGGCCGCCGCGGTGGACGCCGGGGAGACCGAACTGCTGCGTGCGGCGATCCCGGTCGCCAAGTTCTGGGTCTGCAAGCGGGTCAACGCGGTCGTCGCGGAGGCGCTGGAGTGCCTTGGCGGCAACGGCTACGTCGAGGAACACGGCATGGCCCGGGTGCTGCGCGACGCCGCGATGCACGCCCTGTGGGAGGGACCGGGCAATGTGAGCGCCCTGGACGTGCTGCGGGCCATGTCCGTCCAGCCGCGTTCGATGGAGGTGCTGCTCGCCGAGGTCGACCGGTGCCGCGGGGGCGATCCCCGCCTGGACCGGGCGATGGACGGCGTCGCCGGATTCCTCCAGGCCGCGGCCCGGGAGGCCCGGCGTGACCCGGCCGCGGTGGAGGGCGGGGCCCGCTGGATGGTCGAGCGGCTCGCCGTGGTCCTCCAGGCCTCGCTGCTGCTGCGCTACGCCCCCTCGTCGGTGTCCTCGGCCTTCCTCGCCACCCGGGTGACCGGTGGGGGCGGTGCCCTGTTCGGCACGCTGCCGGTCGGCCGCAAGACCACCCAGGCAGTGGTCGAGCGGGCACTGCCGAGCTGAGATTTCCGGACCTCTCGGACGTATCCGTACGCGCGGCCGGGTGGTCCTCCTGCTGTCGAGGATTTCTGGGAGCGCTTACAGCGGCGGGCGCGTAAGAATGGCTGGATCCGCCGCTGCGGGTGCCGACCGTCTTGGGGAGTGCATGGAGATCTGGCCGGGGTCCCAGTACCCGCTGGGTGCGACCTTCGACGGCGCAGGGACGAACTTCGCACTCTTCTCGGAGGTCGCACAGGGCGTCGATCTCTGCCTGATCGACGATTCCGGTGCGGAGCAGCGCATCCCGCTCCCCGAGGTCGACGGCTTCGTCTGGCACGCCTACCTGCCGCGGGTCGGTCCCGGCCAGCGCTACGGCTTCCGGGTGCACGGGCCCTACGACCCGGCGCGCGGCCACCGCTGCAATCCGTCGAAGCTGCTGCTCGACCCCTACGCGAAGGCGATCGAGGGGCAGGTGGACGGTGACGAGGCGTTGTTCTCGTACGCCTTCGCCGATGCCGGGCACTTCAACGACACGGACAGCGTCGGGCACACCATGCTGTCCGTGGTGATCAACCCCTTCTTCGACTGGGGGACGGACCGGCCGCCACGGCACGAGTACCACGACACCGTGGTCTACGAGGCCCACGTCAAGGGCCTCACCATGCGACACCCGGCCGTTCCCGAGGAGATCCGGGGCAGCTACGCCGGCATCGCCCATCCGGCGGTGATCCAGCACCTGCGCGATCTGGGCGTGACCGCGATCGAACTGATGCCCGTGCACCAGTTCGTGCAGGACACCACCCTCGCGATGCGCGGACTGTCCAACTACTGGGGCTACAACACCATCGGCTTCTTCGCGCCGCACAACGCCTACTCCTCCGCCGGCCAGCGCGGACAGCAGGTGCAGGAGTTCAAGGCGATGGTGCGCGCCCTGCACGAGGCGGGGATCGAGGTGATCCTCGACGTGGTCTACAACCACACCGCGGAGGGCAACCACCTCGGACCCACCCTGTGCTTCCGCGGCATCGACAACGCCGCCTACTACCGCCTGGTCGACGACAACCGCGCGCACTACTACGACACCACCGGCACCGGCAACAGCCTGCTCATGCGGCACCCGCACGTCCTGCAGATGATCATGGACTCGCTGCGGTACTGGGTGCTCGAGATGCGCGTGGACGGCTTCCGGTTCGACCTGGCCGCCACCCTGGCACGGCAGTTCCACGAGGTGGACCGGCTCTCCGCGTTCTTCGACATCGTCCAGCAGGACCCCGTGATCTCCCAGGTCAAGCTGATCGCCGAGCCCTGGGACGTCGGCGACGGCGGGTACCAGGTGGGCAACTTCCCCCCGCTGTGGACCGAGTGGAACGGCAAGTTCCGCGACACCGTGCGCGACTTCTGGCGCGGGGAACCCTCCACCCTGGGCGAGTTCGCCTCCCGCATCACCGGTTCGAGCGACCTCTACCAGGACGACGGCCGGCACCCCATCGCCAGCATCAACTTCGTCACCGCCCATGACGGCTTCACCCTGCGGGACCTGGTCTCGTACAACGAGAAGCACAACCTGGACAACGGCGAGCAGAACGGGGACGGCGAGAGCCACAACCGGTCCTGGAACTGCGGCGTCGAGGGCGAGACGGACGACGAGTCCGTGCAGAGCCTGCGGGCACGCCAGCAGCGCAACTTCATCGCCACCCTGATGCTCTCGCAGGGCGTGCCGATGATCACGCACGGCGACGAGCTCGGCCGCAGCCAACGCGGCAACAACAACGGCTACTGCCAGGACGGCGAGCTCACCTGGGTCGACTGGGATCTCGCCCCCTGGCAGAAGGAACTGCTGGAGTTCACGCGACGCATGGTCGATCTGCGCCGGCGCCACCCCGTGTTCCGGCGTCGCCGATTCTTCAAGGGCGAGGCGTCCCAGGGCGGGCAGAGCGAGATCGGCGACATCGCCTGGTTCACCCCCACCGGCACCACCATGTACCCGCGGGACTGGCAGAACGGCTACGGCCGGGCCGTGGCCATGTTCCTCAACGGCGAGCGCATCATCACCCCGGACCGGCGCGGCCAGCGCGTCATCGACGACTCGTTCCTGGTCATGTTCAACGCGCACTACGAGGACCTCGACTTCACCATCCCGGTCGAGGACTACGGGGCCTGGTGGACCGTGCTCGTCGACACCGCGGACGGCGAGGGCGAGAGCGAGACCGGGGACACCTACGTCCCCGGGGACATGGTCAGCGTCGCGGCCCGGTCCACGATCATGTTCACGCGTCCCTACGGGGTCACGGTCCGGCCGGCCCTGGCCGCGGCCGAGCGCTCCCGTTCCCCGCGGCACACCGTCCTCTCCCTGCCCAGGGACCCGCTGCCTGCCCTGGCCCGGTCCACCCGGCTGCCCCCGCCCACCCCCGCACGTTCGGTGGGCCGCGCCCACTGGTGACCCGGACGTCCGACCCCATCCGTCGGACATCTGGATCAACCCGGCATCCAGGACCTCCATCCCTGATAGGGATATTTCCGGCCTGACCGCCGAAAAACCCCTTCGACCAGGTAGCACGAACCGCTCACCGCTGCGCAACGCTGTGACATGATGCCTTTCCGTCATCGGCTCCGGAAAGGAGAAGGCCGATGCCAGCCCCGTTGGACGCACCGCATGAGCCCTCCACGACAGTCATACCCCCCACTGGATCCGCCCCCGCGGGACCGCAGCCCCAGCCCACCGGGGCAATTCCCCCGCGCCTGACCGATCTCGTGGAGGAGTTCCAGGCGCTCGGTGAACGGGACCGGCTGCAGCTGCTTCTCGACCTCAGCCGCGACCTGCCCGAGCTCCCCCCACGGATCGCCGAACGCAAGGATCTCCTCGAAGCGGTCGTCGAATGCCAGTCCCCGGTGTTCGTCCTAGCCGAGGTGACCCCGTCGGGGCCGGAGGGCCTGGTTCAGATCTTCGTCGACGCCCCGGCCGAATCGCCGACCACACGCGGTTTCGCCGGCATCCTGCTCGAAGCCATGAACGGCCTGCCGGCGCGCGAGGCGCTGGCGGTGCCGGACGACGTCCTCACCCGGCTGGGCCTGACCGCGGCGGTGAGCCCGCTCCGGCTCGTCGGGATGTCCGCGATGCTCCACCGGATCCGCCGTCAGATCCGCGTGAAGGCCGGTCTCGGCGGAACGGCCGCCCGGTGAGTGAGCTGCGCCTGCTCCTTCCCGGCAATGCCTCGCTGGGCGACCTCACCCGCGGCCGGGCGGAGGCGGTCCAGGCCCTGGCCGACCTGTACGCCTATCCGCAACCGCTGCCCGCGCACGGCTGGGTGCGCGCCACCGTGGTCTCGACCCTGGACGGCGCCGCAGCCGGTCCGGACGGACGGTCGGCCTCGGTGAGCGCGCCGGTGGACCGGGTGGCGCTTACCGTGTTCCGTGGCCTGGCCGACGTGGTGCTCGTGGGAGCGGGCACGGCCCGCACCGAGGGCTACGGGGCACCGGCGGTCCGGCCCGAGTTCGCCGAACGCCGCGCGACGTGCGGCCAGCCCGCGGCTCCCGTCCTCGTCGTGGTGTCCCGTTCGGGGGACCTGGCCACCGGGCACGACCTGGACAGGGACCCCCGCGTCCTGGTGATGACCTGCAGTGCCGGCGACGTGTCCGGCCTGCGCCGGCGGCTCGGCCCCGACCGGGTCATCGTGGCCGGGGAGGAGTCCGTCGAGCCCGACCTCGCCACGGCACAGCTTGCCGCCCGAGGACTGCGACGGATTCTGCTGGAGGGAGGCCCGGCCCTTCTCGGAGCCTTCGTGGCCACCGGGCGCCTGGACGAGCTGTGCCTGACCCTCACGCCACGCCTCGTCGGCAGCAACGCACCGCGCGTGGCGCACGGGCTGCCCGCGGAGTTGCCGGTGCGCACCACACACCTCCTCGAGTGCGACGGCGTGCTCCTGGGCCGCTGGCTCGTCCAGCGCTGATTCCCATTCCCCGGCGCTGAATCCCACAGGGACCGCCGCGGAGTCCTGCGCGACCGCCGTTGCCCCGCCCAGGGACCGAACTGTCAGGGGACCGGCCCGTCGGAGACCGGCTCGTCAGAGACTGAGCAGGAAGCGCGCGACTGCGGTGTCCCAGGCCACGGGGTCGGTGTTCCACTCCTGCCCCGGGCAGGCTCCGCGGAACGGGACCGCCGTGACCAGGTTCGGACGCGCCAGGGTGAGGCGGTGCCCCGGACCGGCGGAGCCCTGCGGATCACTGTCCCCGTGCACGAGCAGGGTCGGCAGGCGGAGCTCGGCGGCCCGGTCCAGCCATGAGGTCGCGCCCGGCTGCGGCACGCCGGCCTCTGCTCCCGACGACGCCGAGGTCGAGCCACCCACCCGGCCGCCCGCGGGCACGGGCCGACGGGGGCGAACCCGGCCGGCCAGTACCTCCCGCCAGTCGAGCGAGGGCGAGTCCAGAACCAGCGCCCGTACCCGGCCCGAGGCCCACGACCGCGCGACCGTCTTCAACGCGAGCGCCCCACCCGAGGCCCAGCCGACGAGGACCACCTCCTCGGCCCCGTGCAGGACCGCGTGCACGACGGCCGCCTCGACGTCCTGCCACTCCCCACCGTCCGCCTGACGACGGGGAGACCGCCCACGTGGCGCCAGCGGGTCGTTCCGGTAACTGATCACCAGGCTGGTGAGGCCCAGGCGGTGCAGGACCGGCAGGGCCCGGAGGCACTCCTCCCGGGTGCCGCCCTGGCCGTGCACCAGCACGGCCCACCGACCGCGCGCGGGGACCGACGAGGTGGGGGCGACCAGCCAGGCGGCCAACTCCCCGACGTCGGAGGTGATCACGACGTCGCGGTACGGCAGGCCGAGCGTGCCGGGGGTGCCCGCGTAGAAGTCGCCGCTCCAGCGGGCCGGGCCGGGTTCCGGACAACCCTGGTCCACGCCCAGGACCTGACGGGTCACCGTTCCGGTGGAATCGTCGTGACCGACGATCTCACCCACCTGGGCATGTCCCCGCCCGCCGTCCAGCCAGAGTCCGTAGCGTCCCGGCGCGAGGGTGCGCGAATCCGCGCACAGGGTCAGCGTGCCCGGGCCGACCGCGAGGATCTCCACGTCGTCGACGGGTCTGGGCACCAGGACGCCCCGGCGGCGGGCGTGCGCCAGGACCAGTCCCACCGCACCGAGCGCGGCCCCGACCACGAGAGCGCCGAGAAGCACATCACGCGACCACGACGAACGCCGCGACGCCGGGACCACGGGACCCGAGCCACTCACCGCGGCCCCGCCTTGGTTGCGCACCATGGTGTGATTGTCCCCGCTCGGCAGTGCTCCTCGGGCGCGGACCTCAGTCCTCTCCCGGCCGGAAGAGCAGCCACCCCATCGCGAACAGCATGAACGCCGAGACCGCCGAGAGCAGGGTCAGCAGCGGCGGCACACCATGGGCGATCAGGTTGGCCAGACCGAGCCAGATGGCCAGCCCCATGAGGAACACCGGTAGCGTGCGTTCCCCGCTGCTGGTGGCCGTCTCCGTCACCACCGGAGCCAGCCGGGCGCGCAATCGCAACGTGACCGCGCTCGCCGAGGCGCGGCCCACCGGCTCGCGCACCGGCAGGTCGAGTTCATGGGCGCGGTACAGGAACGTCAGGCCCATCGCGAACATCGAAAAGGCCGAGACGAGCGCGGGAACACGCAGTGACATCGCGGCGTCGTCCGCCGTCTGTACGCCTGCGCCGAGTGCGCACCCGATCATCATGAGTGGGGGGCCGAAGACCTTCACGCAAACACACTATCTGCTCACCTTGGGTAAACAGAACAGGTAGCAAGGGTCATTTTGGCGCCCTTCGCCGCCGGCGAACACGTCCACGCCCGGTCGGCGCCTGGGGCGCTGACAATTCGGCGGTTCGGGAGCCTCCGCCCGGCCCATCACGCTCCGCGACGACTGTCGGTAGTGCCCGATTCCCGCCGGGCCCCGTCCCGCCCCCGCCGGAATGGCGCCGGACCCGCTCCCGGTCCAGTCTGGAGACACGGCCCTTGCGGGGGACGGACCCGAAAAGACGGACCGGGAGGCGACGTGGACGACGACCTCACCGACGACCAGTGGCGGATCAGGCTCACCCCCGCGGAGTACGCCGTCCTCCGGCAGGCCGCGACGGAGCCCGCCTACTCCGGTGAGTACTGGGACGACCACGCCGAGGGCGTGTACACCTGCCGCGCCTGCGGTGTCGAACTCTTCCGCAGCACGGAGAAGTTCGAGAGCCACTGCGGCTGGCCGTCCTTCTTCAGCCCGCTGGCCGGGGACCGGGTGGTCGAGTCCGAGGACCGCAGCTACGGGATGGTACGCACCGAGGTGCGGTGCGCCCGCTGCGGCAGCCACCTCGGGCACGTGTTCGCCGGCGAGGGGTTCGACACCCCCACGGATCTGCGGTACTGCATCAACTCGATCGCCCTGCGCCGGCGTCCCGCGGCCTGACCCAACGGCCGCGGCACAGCCAGGATCAGGGCAGCGAGGCGACCAGATCCCGCAGCGGCACCCGCGGCCCGGTGTAGAACGGCGTCTCCTCCCGTACATGGCGCCGCGCCTCACTCGCGCGCAACTCCCTCATGAGGTCCACGATGCGATGGAGCTCGTCCGCCTCGAAGGCGAGCAGCCACTCGTAGTCGCCCAGGGCGAAGGACGACACGGTGTTGGCGCGCACGTCCGGGTAGCCACGGGCGCGCACGCCGTGGTCTGCGAGCAGGGCCCGGCGTTCGGCGTCCGGCAGCAGGTACCAGTCGTAGGAGCGCACGAAGGGGTAGACGCACAGGTAGTCCCGAGGTGGCTCACCCGCCATGAACGCCGGCACATGCCCCTTGTTGAACTCGGCCGGCCGGTGCAGGCCCACCACGGACCACACGGGCCGCAGGAAACGCCCCAACCGGGTGCACCGCAGTCCCCGGTAGGCGGCCTGCACCCCCTCGACGGTCGGCGCGTGCCACCAGACCATGAGGTCGGCGTCCGCCCGCAGGCCGCCGACGTCGTAGAAACCGCGCACCTGCAGGTCCGCGGCGGCCAGCTCGTCGAGTAGCCCCGTGACCTCCGCGGCCAGAGAGTCCCGGTCCTCAGGTAACGGCGAGGCCGCGAAGACCGACCACATCGTGTACCGCACCGTCGCGTTGATCTCGCGCGCGCCCCGGAGGACAGCTGCGCCCTCGATCTCCGTCGATCCCGTCGTCTCGGCCATGGCGGCATTCTTCCGTGGCGGCCCTTCCCCCACCCACCGAGCACCCGGGTTCCTGCGTGTCCCGGGCATCGCGACCACCCTGTTACCACGCAGAGATCAGAATGACATCCGAGGAGAGGAACCTCAACGTCCGCGAGTGCGTCACAGGCAATGCCCCGTCCCGCCGCGCAAGGAGTCCGCCATGGCCGTCCGCCACCGTCCCCGATCGCGCTCCGCGGTGCTCGCCCTGGCCACGGTGCCCTTGGCCCTCGGCACGCTCACCGCCTGCGGGGGGACGTCGCAGGCGGGCAGCAGCCACGCCGCCTCCGAACCGGCGCCGGCGAACGCGCCCGCGGCAGGTGTTCGGGACGGCTTGACCCGGTCCGGGCTCCGGTTCGACGCGTCCGACTCCGCGGCCCAGGATCCGGGCGCCTCCTCCTCGGGGGGATCGGGCACCACCGAGCACAAGGACGCCACCGCCACGCAGAGCACCGGCGCCTCGTCCACCTCGCTCGGGGACCCCTCCCAGGACCGTACGCGGTTGATCCGCACCGTCCAGCTCGTCCTGGAGACCCGGGACATCACGAAGGCCGCCGCCCAGGTGCGGGTCCTGACGGCCGCTGCCGGCGGGTACGTGGCCTCCGAGGTGACCGGGACGGTCCCCGCCGAGAACCAGGTGGTGGTCCCCGGCGCGGACGCGACGGGCCAGGCCACGATCGATCTCACCTCCCTCGCGGCGGCGGCGGGGCAGGACTCGGCGGTGCTCATGCTGCGCATCCCGGTGCAGGCGCTCGACCGCACCGTCGGGGGCGTGGCAGGACTCGGCAAGGAGCTCTCGCGCACCAGTACCGCCCTGGACGTCACCGGCGACATCGCCGATGTCGCGAGCAGGGTGCAGACCCAGCGGGAGAGCCTGGCCCGGGTACGTGCCCTGCTCAGCCGCGCGACCAAGCTCGGCGACGTCGTCCAGCTCGAGTCGGAGCTGAGCCGGCGCGAGTCCGACCTGGAGGCTCTGGAGGCGCGGCAGGCGTCGCTCACCGGCCAGGCGGACCTGTCCACCCTCACCGTCGTGGTCCGGACGCCCCAGCAGGGTGCACCTCGCCCGCATCACGACGACCACGGATTCGTCGGTGGCCTGGAGAAGTGCTGGCGTGCGGTGACCAGG
>Ga0265334_10001286_pt1 | contig 12126 bp, 15 predicted proteins | sample 42023metaG_FD_192442 | JGI IMG/M metagenome (GOLD analysis project Ga0265334, IMG submission 192442) | Rhizosphere microbial communities from Carex aquatilis grown in University of Washington, Seatle, WA, United States - 4-20-23 metaG | ecosystem: Host-associated > Plants > Roots > Rhizosphere... | reverse complement strand
TCAATACTTAGCACAAGCAGATTTACTAATTTCTATGTACCCACATCCTCCTGAAGCACACAGCAGAGCCTGGATAGCGGATGTTCTGAGTGATTGGGATATTCTTGATATCTCCAAGTTAACAGAACTTATCAAGGAAGCTAACGTGTGCGATTGTAGGATTCCTGCTCTCCACAGACCCTATGGCTCAGCAAAGAATGTTAGGAAGTGTAGGAAGAATGAAGTTGTTGAATCTATGTTGTTCGAGTTGGATACGATGGATCCTAGCGACGGATTCAAGTGGATCTCCTTCCTACTATGTGTAGAGATAATTAAGAGGCACGAGCTTCACGAAGTTAGGTGCTTCATTGAAGATTCTATCTTCTAACGAAAGCTGGCGCATCCACCATTTTTTTCCACCAAAGAAAGCTCGCTTCAGAAATGTAATCCAAGATTACATCTCTTAAAACTTAACGGGAACCCACTGTTCATCTAGTACTGAGAACACGTCCCACTTGAACGGTAAACAAATCTCTCCATTATCATCTTTATTCGCATCGCACGCTTCGCAGACCGTACAACAAGCGTTCTCCTTGAACCAATCGAGCACATCCAACATCTCTTCATAATCTTCATTCCTTAATCGGAGGCACACTACTTCGTTAACATTACTTAAGGGGACATTAATAACTTGTTCTTGGAGTCTCTTATATTCTTCCTGCATTTGAAATGGAACAGATAATCCCACCAGCACCACCGCTACCAGGAGTCCCATTCCTAGGATGGCAAGATGCCCCATTAGCAATCTACCAACCTATCAAGAAGGAGATGGACAAGAGGTTCCATGGCCTCTATAGGGAATATATGAGCAACGCGGACCCTGAAGTAATTGAGAACCTAGATCAAGAGATAGAGTCCTTGTGGAAGGAGTTCTATGAGGTAGAGTACATCAACAAGGTGTTCGCAGCACTGTAAAGCTTATCAATTCTATGAATTGATAAACAATGTCTAACTCAGGATCATTCCAGAATCTCCTAACGGACAACATAATCTCCTACACTCCAGGAGGAACAATAACATTTGGTTCGCCAGTGGTCTTCCCTCCCACTCCCACTCCTCCAACCTTCGATGAGATTAAGGTGAATACGATCGACACTAACACTCTAGGATATGTGAATGTTATAACGCCTCTACGTACTCTTGATGTTCTTGTGAATGCAGCTAATGGTGTCTACACTAACTCTATTCACGCTAGGACAGGAACAGTGACCACCGTTAACAACGATCTAGTCGTTATCGCAGGTCACGATCTCAAGACAGATATAATAGACTCAACAAGTGGAGGAGTAATCACAGTCAATAATCCTATTACAATGGCATCAGGGCAAGAGATTAATGCTGGGATTATTAATGCTACTAGCGTTGTTAGTACTGGTGCGAATATAGATACAACTAGTACAGATATCATAGAATCGAACAACAATAACTTCGTAAGAATTAGTGGACCAGTCCAATTCTCAAGTACAGCCCTAACTCAGCCTGCAGGGAACGTAGCTCCTATGATTGAGTTACAGAATAATAGTGATATACCAATAGAAGCTGTAACAGGAGCTTCTACTATCTACTCTGATAGTAACGGTATTCTCAGTAATATCGGATCCTTCGGACGTAACAAGTTCCTCAACACACCCTTCATCAACGTCTACAGTCAAGGATCAGTCACTGGGACTCCACTCGCTAGCAATGCTAATTATTACTCTCTACTATCTACGTGGGTACAAGATGGAGCTTCTAACTTCACACTTGCTCGTCCTATTACTGATAGTATTAATATCCGATACATGGGTCCTACTAGAAGAGTATTCATAATGGCTAACTTCTCAACAGTCATCACTAACTCAGATACTATTACCTTCGTAGTCTCGCTCAACCCAACCTTCAACACAGGAACCAATGTAATAACATTGAGTCTCGATGGAGCTTCATTCGCGAGGACACTTATGCCTACTGCTGGTGGTACTTACAATGCATGTGTAACAACATCCTTCCTCAGTGATCCAGGAGACTTCTATTACTTCGGTGTGAGAGCTAACACGAATACTAACTCAGTTACCTTGTATGGAGCTGATATCACTATGTGGGCCATGCCTATTGGACTAGATTAATCTTATCAGATACTACTTCTGTGAAGTAGTATTACGCGCCTCTACGAGTATATCTTCCGTCTATATCCAAGAGTACGTGGTGGATTAGTGAGAACAACACACAGAGAAGTCCTTCCGCAGTTACTCTTCTCTCTTCTTCACCCAGAATCCTCTCTAGCTTCTGCTGTTGCTTCACAGCGTTATTGAATACGAACATTATCTCCTTCCTACACTCTCTTGCAATGCGAATGCCTTCTATGTTATTCAACTTCCTACAGATCTCTTCTGTACACTCTAGAAGCCTGTTGAGTTGCTTCTCTATCCCATCCATTTACTTACGTGTAGTATCTACACGTAACTCTACCTGAAGTTTATTCGTTCTCCACTACTAGTAGTGGAACCTACTTGTTGAGCTACTCCAAGACGAAGCTCCCGTACCTTGCTAGCAAGCGAAGCCAACGTAGCGCGCATGAACATTAATCTATTAACGATCTTCTGTTGGAACACTAACCCATTAGCACTCTCAAGTAAGGAGATTATATCTTGCACCACCGAGAAGGGGACACACACTAACTTCGAGTCAGCTGGAACCATAGAAGGGAAGTTAGCCTGATTAATAGGGCCTATTCCTATGTTATTCAAGTCATTCTCAATACTAACAAGTCTGGCTATTACCGAATCCATTTACTACTTGTAATATACGATGGTGACGATGGTGTCCTTCCCTTGTAAGCTCATTACTCTTCCTCTATCATCGTAGAGGGTAACCTTGAGTTGAGCTACGTTACCTCCAAGGAGGAGTTCCTGACCCCAAGACTGTCTGTATATGAGCTGTCCTTGGTAATCTACGTCGTTGGGAACGGAGACTAAGAAGTTGAACTGGTTCCCGCCACTGAAGCTCGCTCCAGTATACACTGTGTTCACCTGTAATCCTGTTACAGAGACGTTCACTACGTTCTGCCATTCGTTACTAGCGATGTATGGAGAGTGAGCTCCAGTTACTCCATCAGCGTCAATAGTGAATAGTCCCCTGGAGATGTCTCCTCCGTTGTAATGAGCAGCGTCATTGAAGCCGAGCATCTGAGCGATATCTCTAGTGAACACGAGGCGAATTGAGTGTCCAGGCTGAACGCTAATAATAGTATACCCATGTACATCAAGACCGAAGCCTACAACGAACCCGACAGCAGCAGTAACGAGAGCCCCTAGTTCAGTACATAATCCCCCTGCTGTGTACTGAGCAACGGGAACGAAGAGAAGGTTATCCCCTCCTCCGTCAGCCCTTACGTTGAACTCGTTATTCCACGCATTAATATTAGTGAAGTACTTAGGAATAACGATACTATCCATAATCAACTTCTTAGCGATGATTGAGTACCCAAGATTAATAGTGAAGTTCGCTCCAGTCTCCCCAGGCAAGGTACTATTCTTGCTGTTCAACTGTATCATACCAGAGGTAATATCAGATTCACACTTAGCCATATTTACCTCGCGAGGTAAATAATGTCGATAGTATTAGCAGAAGTTCTGATCATAGGTGGAGGGCTTGGGATGGCCTTCTACTTCGCCAACAGAGCATTCGAAGGAAGTACAGCGAGACACGTAGAAGAACAGACTTCGAAGCAATCGGGACGGGCATTAATCGGAGACGCATGTTCGCAGGCCTCAGATTGTTCTACTCTCCTAACTCGACCAGGGGCAGGGGCCTCAGCCACATCAGATGTATGTTGTTCTAATAACGTGTGTAGATTGAAGAGACCAGGGGCCCTCAACATTAAGTATTGTCCAAGTGACGTTCTAGCTCGAGCCCTTCCTCAACCGCAAGAAGAGAGGAACGCTATTCAAGAGAGGATAAGGGATAATCCTAAGCTTACCGAACTAATTACTTCTACGACGGCAGCGTTCTCGACTAAGGGAATTAACGAGGGGTGTACGTTCGATGCGGATTGTGCAGATTCTGGGAAGGCAGGAGAAGGACCAGCTCCCTTCGTCGGTAACAAGGTAGGTTGCTGTCACGGAACGTGTAAGAGACTGAAGAAGGATTGGGTGGGCGTTGGTAACTGTCCAGAGGTGTGTGTAGGAGCTCTCTTCGGTCGACCAGGCAGCTGCTCTCAGGATTACTAGTTCATTGTAAAGAATGGATAAGAAGCAATCACATCAAGTCCTACTCGAACTACATTATCCTCACGTTGATAGGATAGCGAAGTATTATTGGCTCCTTGCAATGGACGAGCTCTCTATATTAACTGAAGATAAGATTAATGATAAGATACACGCCGACCTTGTAATGTTAGCGTACATGGAGAAGTATAGATTGAGAGCTGAGAAGTTGTTGAGGAAGCTCTCAGCTGTGAGAAGTGCCCAGGGTGGTATTGGACATACATATTACCTTCGCAGGAACACAATCTTGATCAAGTTGTGGGATATCCAGAAGACGGCAGGTTGCCTTGCTTGTGATCCATGTCGTTGACATGGAGCCTACTTGTCGCTAGCCGTGTAGATAATATTACTCTCAAGGAGTAATATCAATAGTGCAACTACTTAATCAATCCAATCTCCATTCCCTTGATATACCAGATAGCTTGGTACTTACCGAAGGTGGTAATTGTATTAGTCTCACTTGCGGTAGGGTTGAAGGGGTCGATAAGTTGAAGGCCTTGTAATTCAAGGACACATTGAGCTTGCTGAGAGATGTCGATACCAGCGGAGATATCGTTGTTACTGTCGTCTATCTCTCTAGCGTTACCATCAGTAGAGATTGCCATAACGAAGGTAGGAGGATAAGTAATGTGGTCGTCTACGTATATAACCTCGTGGTAGTTACCAGTGTAATTATAAGCTACTAACATCTCTTCGTTAATGTTAGGGTCGATGGTATTAGGTCTGTAGTTACCGAAGAACCTCATCACCTCTATTAGGGGTTGAGTAACATCTACATTACTCTCAGGCCCAGGTAACATGTTAATATAATCCTTAGGGTAGTAGTCGTTCCCTATCTTCAACCTTATCTGTTGAATCTGATTCTTAATGAAGGAGGAGAGCTTGAACGTGTTCTGAGTATTGGCAACGTAAGAGTTCTGTTGCATCACAGCTAAGAGTCCCAAGAACCTCTTCACGTTGTAGGACAAGAGGAGTTGCTGAGAAGAACTATTAATGTTGGATAGATTGAAGTTAACCCAAGCTTCGTACCCGATAGCCATACCAGAGGAGGAATTAATCTTATCGTATAAGATCCTCTCTTCTTCGAGTGAGAGCTTCGCGCTGTGGTAATAGATTCTAGCGTTAGTGACGTAGTAAGTAGCTTGAGACGTAGGATTAATAACCACGGGTCCTGGAAGAGTAATTGGAGTAGGAGCTTGGACCAAGCATAGACCAGGATCTTGTAGATATAGGGTTATACGGAACTGGACGTTAGGAATAAGCTTGAGAGGTAAGATATGATCGAATATACCACATCCAAGTAAGTTGATAGCGTATCTCTTCGGTCGACCAGTATAAGCGAAGTAGTTGAAGGCCTGCTCTCCTTCACCATATAGTTGTTGTCCATTCGTAACAGAGGTATCCTTCAACTTCATACGACTTAGTATAGCGTGTAAGTTCCCGTAATTAATAATATCGAGGTAAGGTTGAGAATTAATCTCTACTACGAGTCTCTGAATAAGGGACGAAGACGAATACTCAACTCCAGGATAAGATATGTTACCTGGATTAATAGTCGTGATAGCGAATTGAAGGTTCACTGCTGCGGTAGAGAAGTTCCCTACGATCGTAGGGAGAATAGGTACAGGACCAGGCACTATTCCTTGTGAGAACTTGAAGTAAGGACAAGTGTTAACGAGTTGAATCTGGAAGTTAGGCCCAGTAGTAATCGTACTTATCAACGAGACGAAGTTAGGACCTCCTGGAGTGTAGGGACCGAATAGTTCTATGATCCCTGGGATCGTGTAGAGAGCTCGAGTAAGACGATCGTTCGCAGCATCCGCTCCCACTCCTGCTAAGTAATTGAAGTTGGTAGTTAGCAAGCCTACGGTAGGACTCCCAGTGTATCCAACTCCTTCGTACAACACTACATCGTAAGCATCGTGACCTTCGAAGGAGATTCTGAAGAATCCACCAGTTGGAGGACCAGTAGCAACGCTAAGGTTCTCACATTGCCAAGTTATTACTTCGTTGTTCTGAGCCACGTTCTCAGGGACGTTAACATCGAACTCAACGTAAGCGTCTCGTAGATCAGCGAAGTCTGCTCCGTTGAGAGTGAATCTAATCGGTTGGAGAGGCAAGTTCTGCCCTGGATTATCAGATACTTGATATATAATCTCCCTTGTCTTCGGGATGTAATACCTGGTATCCAAGAGCGTGTCAGTGGTGCGTGAATATTGCATTCTTTCGCTCGTAGAAATATGAGTGGAGAGAAGCAGCGTCAGCCGACCGTCTGTGAAGTGCGCGTAGAAGCGAAGCAACGCGGTATCCGAGTAACCAAGAAGAAGGAGAGTGGAAAGGGATACCGTCGTAAGGATGCTCTCCTCAGAGCCATTGCTAAGGATGATAAGAAGAAGAAGAGGGAAGCTAAGAAGAGGGGAGAAGAATACTACTAGAAACTCAATATGCCCAATATGAGCTGTGGAAGAACACCTTGTCGTTGTCCAGTACAACGCGTTAGAGCCCATGCTAAGGTAATGGGAATAAGACTTACTAAGGCTCATGGTGGATACAAGACTAAGGCTCAACTTAATCGAGAGATTAAGAGAGCGATGCACGGTCGGAGAAGAATGTAGCCTCCAAGAAAAATATGCCAAAGGAGCGTAAGAAGCGTGGTTACCATGCTATGACAGTATGTCAACTAAGAGCGATAGCTAAGAATAGGAATCTTCGTATAATGAAGAAGACGAAGCCAGGAGAGAAGAGATCAAGAGGATATAAGACTAAGGCTTCGCTTATTCGAACATTGAAGAGTCAGCGCACTGCTGGATCTCACAGGCCTACATACACGAAGAAGATGAAGCGCGAAGAAGACGTGTACGAGAAGATTCTTCACTATTCTAAGCCAAGGGCCCCGAGGAGGACTAGGGTACGCAACGTGGGTGACCACGTTAGTAGAATGACGAGCCATCCTTCCTTCAGATACTAGTTAACAACTTCTCAGAAGTTGTTATTACACACTTATTCCAGGTAAGAATCCTGGGTCAACAGAACCAACAGGAACCTTCGTCTTCTCATCTTCATTGAAGGGAGGGACGTATCCTTCCTCAACCGCCTTCTTCATTATCTTCTCCTTCCCACTCTCTGTCTCCTTGTCTTCGAAGTGAGTGTCTCCACCAACGTGACCGAGAACCATCATTACGCAAGCTGCAGGTAAGGTGAATGCAGGATCACTTAAGTATCGTAGAGTCTCTGATGCTCCGTACTTGGCACATAGGTCATTGTTGAGGTCCATGAACCTCTCTCTATCATCGTAGAACTTCTTCGCTAACGTATCGTTGTTAGGAATATAACCTCGTGAGAGAAGAATCTTATCAACGATTCCGAAGCCCATATACTCTGCAAGGAAGAGAGTCTCTGAACCCTTCGACAGAACACGCTCCGCTACATCCTCATCGTCTTCTGTGTGCTTCTCATAGTGCTTGCTGCAGTAACCGCAGGCATAGACCTTCTTCCCACAAGGACCATTCTTGAGAGGATGCTTGCACTTGTCAGATGGATAGGTATCATAACTCGTTGCTGTAGATTCTGGATTACCTTCTTCCACTTGAAGGATCTGTGATCCGACCTGAGGAGCTTCGACGTTACTCGAACCTACTTGTTCTTCTTGTAAGAGGACGTTAGGAGCTTCGCTTGGCTCGTGTTCGAATGTCTTCTTCTCAGTTGTATCTGGAGTTGGTTCGTAAGTGATTACTATCTTGGGTCTTCCTAGTCCTCCAATAGCATCCTTGATCCCCTTGAGACAATTATTCTTAGCGTCCAAGGGAGTAACGGCTGCTGGTGTCTCTTCAACTTCTTCGGTTGGTATAGGTACCTCCTTAACCGCCTCCTTAGTTCTTCTCTTCTTCTTACGCTTCTCCTCCATAACTGGTTGCTCAACGATCCCTTCTTCCAGCTGTGTATCATCCATATCTTTGTTGCATCAAAGAATCAATGGAATTGTCAATAGCGGTACCAGTACTAGCAGCACTCGTAGGGTTCAAGCTCTGGCTGAACGGAGGAGGCAGGGGCGGCCAACACTCCTCTACCAAGGAGGATCCTGAAGAGTACGAAGAAGTCACCAAGAAGGAAGGAATCAAAGTTGTGGAGTCCTCGAAGGAGGGTCAAACCGCTGACACTAAAGCTGACGATGCTTCTGCTGTGTGAGGATATACAATCTAAGATTGTATATTAGTTAGGTTGAACCGAACAAGAACCTTCCTCTTGATAAGAATTGGGTCTCGTTACCTGGATCAACGAGAGAAGGTGCTATGCCTCCTGGGATCCCTGGATAGATCGTTGGCATTGGTCTACCAATAGAAGGTGGTGGTGTACGATTAGTTCCTGGGAAGGATTGAGACTGAACTAGTGAAGGTTGAGGTCTATACGATACTGGTATCTGACTCGTTGTTGAGATGTGAGGAACGCTAGTTCCTGGACTCACTTTTTTTTTGCCATCACTTTCTCCGTAGCGAACGAGGACCCGAACACTGATATAGATTCAGAGAGGATATCAGCTACGAGACCTTCTCTACTCTTGATGAAGAGCTTCTGGTAGCCTACTCCAACGAGGATAAGATAGAGGTCCCGCATGAAGCAGTAATCACACTCTCCTAAGAAGTTAAGAGAAGCGAGAGAACCCGTTGCCACAGAAGTACACTCAGTTCCTTGAGGGGATCTGATGTAAGGATAAGCAAGGTACGCTAAGCCGTGTACTGCTGAGTCCTTGAACACTTCCTTGGGAGTCTCGTGAGCCATCTTCATACTCTTCTCTGCGTATTCTACTCCGTACTTGATTGCACCGTAAGCTCCTGTATGAACAAGAGCGTCCATGAATGTATCGTTACAAGCCATATTCATAGTTATTTTACTGGAGAGTAGATTCGCTTGTCTTCGCAACCTAAGATTGCGAAGATCACTGTGAGATCCCTGTTACGTTGACTATTGTAGCCTGAACGGAACGTTCTTGACTTCAGTTGATGATCAGAGATCAGTTACTGAAGTCTGAACTTTAGTGCGACCCCTTCTCTTGTTGCGTAGAAGTATTCGAACTTGTCAGGCCTGAGAGTCTTGATTATCTTGTCGTGATCTTTCTCGTCGCGGATAATATCTGGAAGATCGCTCTTGATCTCTCCGTAGAGATCGTCATCCATCTTGGTAGCAATAAGACGTGTCCACATATCACGTACAATCACAGGGACGGATGTTAGCTTGTGAGTAATAATAATTGAGCTACAATTGAAGTGTCTCATTGTAGTCCACACCTTCTCAATATCTCTCTTCTCCTTCCCTTGACTAATGAGTTGTCCTGTAATATCATCTAGTAGAAGGAGGATTCGAGGAGTCCCTGCATCCTTGTGTCCCTGCATCCACTTCTTAACGTGATCTCCCTTGAACGAGTCCCTAATCGTGAAGACCTCTTCGAATTCACTATAGGTTCCTTCGACTCCACATATTATATAGATTGCGTTGAAGTCGAGAACTGACATTAAGTACTTCGCTATGATTGTCTTCCCTGAACCTGAACGACCATATATTAGCATATGGAAGTGTTCTGCTAGATCCGCTACTATGTCACTCATTATCTTTACTACTCCTAAGAAGTAGTAAGTTTTACATGAGGATCTCGTCCTCTGGCTCGTCTTCTAACTTACGAAGCTCTTCCTGTACAATAATATTCTCTTGTGTAGATTGTGATATCTGATCTAGTTCATCGAGTAGTTGATCGTCTAAGGGTGGGGGAGGAAGAGTAATCAAGGTCTTCTCCTTCTTAGGCTGAGTTAGTTCTCTCCTCGCGTTCTCGATCGAATCAACGATCCTCTTCAACTTAGCTGAATCTGGATCTTCGGGAACGTATGAAGAATAAGGAATAGCCTCAGTTCTATTATCTTCGCTATCTTCATCTGGGGTAGCTAATTCTAGCGCAGTCCTCCTCTTGTACTCCGTGTTCCAGTTACTATAGTCAATGTATCTGTGGTGCCTTCCGTACATCTGATAGAGATAAGCCCACTCTCGAGGAAGATCACCAGGTTCACTACAACGCATACTGTCTCTTAGATCCTTGGGCTTATTGGACTTGGGTGTATAAGTTGGAAGAGGAGGCATTGGCGTCCACGAACAGTGGGCTGGGTGTGTCTCCCATCCATCTGCGTAAGGATATTGATCCTCCAACCAGTAAGGAACAACAATATCCTTGGATGCTAACTTAGCCGAACCTTCAATATCTTCAATATCTTCGAGTCCCTTATTGACTTGCTTGAGGTGCTTCAAGTCTTCTGGATTACCTCCTTCGTCACATCTCTTCTTCAACTCCTTCCTCTTCTGAATGAGAACCTCCTTCACTGATCTCTTCGGTACGAGTCCCTCTAGAGTATAGTCAGTGTAGAGTAGATTCCATTCGATGATCGTTGTTCTTCTCTGGCAATCACACTTGTGAATACAAGTTCTCGTACATCCCTCTTGCTTACATTCACAAGGCGTTGTCTTGGTCCACTCACAATCACACATCTTCTCCTCTTCCCATTGAACAGGAAGGATCCCTCTGATAGACCATCTATCATCTGTAAGAGTCTTGTCGTATCCATTACCAACCCACTTCTCAGTCATTGGTAGATCGTTAGAGAATACCATGACTACGGGGGTTCCTCTAAGATTGTGTTCCCAGACTCCTCTGTACTTCCCTGAACTCACCTTCCCGTTCTTGAGCCTCTCAATGAACTGATACAACTTCTCCTTCTTCGTTCCTTCGAGACGAGGAATATCGAGGATAATAACATCGAGCGCCTTGGCCTTATCTCTAGCAGTAATGTTAGCAGCCATATCCTTCATTGATATCCCTGGATCCGCGTAGTAAGTATTATAATAACAACCTATGATATCTGCGAGCCTTGACTTACCACATCTCCCACCATCGTTGTAGAACCACATTACAACCCTTCCCATGAATTCTTCTCTTGTGAATCCATAGAGCGTCGGCTCGTAACACTCGTTATCGTAATCCCACTTCTTCTTGATTGGGAGACTCGAATCCTCTATTCCTTCGAAGATCCAAGCTAACTCCTTGAAGCAGAGCGATTGCCAATAGCGAATGTTGAACTTACGATTCTTAGATACGAACATCATGAATGGATTATTCACCCCTCTCTTCTCTGGTACCCATCCTAGTGGATGATATCGCCTGTAAGCTTCATCTGACTTCCTCTCTTGTCTGAGCTCTCCTTCGAATATCCCTTCGAGTATAATATCTTCAGGAACATCTTCTTCTTCATTCTTCTTAGCACGAGTCTTCTTGATCTTCTTGGGAGGTTCTTCTACGATCTGAGGTGTGGGTGGTTCTGAAGTTGTAACAACGATCTTCTTCGTACGGGTTCTTCTAATCTTCTTAGGAGGCTCTTCAACAACAACATTCTTAGTCTTCTTAGAGACGCTTCTCTTGTTACCTAGTATCACCCCATCTCTACAGAGATGCGATGTGTTCCCCAACGTACGGAACTGTGAATAGATAATCTCTCGATCAGGAAGTCGCTTAGCTACCCCTCCTGAACCATTCTTGAGAATCTCTTGTGGGAGGATTGGAGTAGGTTCTAGTAGCTCACCATTACTCTCCACGAGCCAATGTTGTTGGAACTCTCCATCTACGCCTATTAACTTGACTCCGCTAGTAAGTTGGAAGTACACATAAGTCTCTTCTCCTGTGTCTGTTACTATGTATGTCTCTGCTTGGTTCCCGTCCTTAATCTTCAAGTGGGCGAAGTGGTTGAGTACATCTTGTGTTCCTGTAATATCATACTTGAGAATCCATTGCTTGTTCTGTTGTGTGGCCTTG
>Ga0265334_10001285_pt1 | contig 12127 bp, 14 predicted proteins | sample 42023metaG_FD_192442 | JGI IMG/M metagenome (GOLD analysis project Ga0265334, IMG submission 192442) | Rhizosphere microbial communities from Carex aquatilis grown in University of Washington, Seatle, WA, United States - 4-20-23 metaG | ecosystem: Host-associated > Plants > Roots > Rhizosphere... | reverse complement strand
GATGGTTTCTCTGGCCAGAACCCTCCCATCGATCTGCAGGGCCGCGCCGGGACGACTGCACTCGGCGTGTGGGCCGGTGCTTTTTAGAACTGCCGGTACGTACCCCTTGGTCGGCTGGAGGAAAAGAAAACGGGCATCACACCCTCGCCACGGCCGCTCCAGCAAAACCATCGCGACCCGAACACAATAAAGAGTGGGTCGCACTGGCGACCTTGGCTTTGGCGGCAGCCGCTCTCCTCTGGTCCCGCCGACGTGCCGACGCGCAGACGAGACGGGAAGAGGACGATCCATGGCGAGCAAGCAGGCGACAGAGACCCGTGACCTTCAGCGAACACGCCCTCCGCCGCATGCAGTGTCGCCACATCTCTCAGTCGGACGTCCTGGACGCGCTGCGCGTCGGGCACGTCAACAGCCAGAAGAGCCGCCCGAACGACCGGCCCTGCCCGACGGTCGCCGTCGAGTCGCGGCGTCGGCGCGACGGGGCGCCGCTGAGGATTGTCGTGGCCACGTGCGACGAGGAGGATCGCGTCGTGACCTGCATCGCATTGCACCGCGAGTACGCATGCGATTGCGCGTCCGCGCCGCTGAAGCAAATTTGATGATAGTTGTCGGATTCGGGAGCGCCCGGTGGCCCTGCTGACGTGTCGGCATCGTGCGGGAATGGCAGAAACACTTGGATCCGACGAAAAGTGGCGTGCTGGTGTTTTCCGAGTAAGTACGGGATTTGCTCGGGTGACACCCAAGTGCACAAACGCTACCTTGGGCGCTCGCTGTGCGGAACAAGGACTGCGCATCTCATAAACCTGCAAAAGCCGTGTCAGGCCGAGGCCGGCGGTTCGTGTCAGACATACCCCATCACGACGTCAACTAGGTCCGCTGGGATGCCGCAACCTGCCACCCCGCGCAGGGCCGAGAGCATGGTCTCGTACCACTGCGCGAGGTACGCGACGTGCAGCTGCGGGTTCAGCAGCATGGCCTTGGCCTCGTGTGCCACGGCGTGCCCGGGCCTCTCGAGCAGCGTGCGGCCCCGCGAGTCGCGCGCCCAAATGCCGAGGCGAAGAAGCGGAGTGATCCGAGAGTACCGTACGGACTGTACGGTGATCATCTCAAAAAAGGACCACTAAACTTGCGTTTTTTAGTGCTTCATCGTTTGTCGATTCGCGTTACCGCGAGACGCACGCGACTGGGCACATCGTCCTCCGTGAGTGGCGGAGGAGCGCAGTTAGACTTAGCTCCGTCGCACATCCGCCCGTGTTTCGTGCACCTTGTGCCAACGCTCAGACCCGTGTAGGGAGCAGTCATGTCCAGCATGACAATGTCACCTCTGCGCAGCTGCTCCAGCGGCATGGCGCTCTCGAGGTGAGAAAAGCCAAACTTGTCGTCGCCGAAGATGCTATGCCCCATGTCGACACACCCCTTCCTGCAGCCGACGCCCGCGGTGGCCCGCATCGCGTCGGCACGCGACTTGTAGCAGTCCCAAACACACAGACAACGCTCAAAACCACCGCGGCTGCCTCCGGTATAACGACACTCGACTCGACAAAACAGCGGACCCACTTGGATGACACCGTGAACCGTCTTCACTGCCTGCTTCCTTCCAGTGCGTTGCGGATCCACTCTTCGCAACTCCTTCATATCGCTGTTGGCCATGTCGCTCATCGCCAGTTCTTAGTTCAGTCGATGCAACTCGAGGAAATAACGACAGAAACACCTCGCAACAGCAGCAGGCTCAGATCTCCAATCATGATCGGCGACTGCGGGCCTGGTTACAAACGCATGGCTTCCTCTGACGTTGACGTTTCGGGCGTGGGGTCTTCCGATGGACGTGGCCGGGGACCCGGCGCGGGGCCGAGCGCGGTCGCGCTCTTTGGTCGGGGTCGACGCACCCCGTGGAGCGCGGGCTACGTGTGCGTGAGCGCCGAGAGCAAGAGAGACAGCGCGCTCGAGCGCGCCTGCCTGATCTCGCCGTGGGTGGGGAGACGCCGAGGCGATCTCCCAGCTGTCGACCGCGGCGACGACGACGACGAGCAGGAGCAGATGTTGTTCGCCCAGGTGGTGGGTGGCTGGCTGATGAAATGCGACAGGCAGCTGGAGAAGGCGGACCCGCGACCTCTCAGACAATCGCGCGGATCGTGAGCTCGCAGGCCGTCTCGTCGCGGTGCTGCGTGACCTCTGTCGACAGGACGTGGCGGCTCAGGAACGTGCCGAGCCGCCCGGACAGCGCCCCGCCGTCGGCGAACGAGAAGCGCGCCTTCGTGAGGTGCTCGTGCACGATCTCTGGTGCGCGAAAGGCGAGCCGCAAGCTCTGGGTCGTCGTGTTGGCGCCGACGGTGAGCCTGGCAGCCGGCGTGCTGGCGGCGACGGCCGCGTAGAGGGCCGCCAGCCCGTCGAGCGCCCCGGGCGAGACGCTGTCGAGCGCGGCCCTGAGATGGAGCACCGAGCCGTCGTGTCCGGGCACGTCGGACAGCACGATGAAGGACCCGTGCGACGCGCCCCAGCCGTCGCTGGAGTCCCACGGCGCCACCGCGGTCAGCTGCCGCGTCAGGGCCGCGTAGGCCTTGGTTTCGGCGATCTCCTTGAACAGGGCCCAGGCCGCCTCCGGCCGATAGGCAAAAGTGGGAAAGACAGCCGTGACAGCGATGTAGAGCCGCCCATCTGTCTCGGTGGCCTTGACCTGCGCCAGAGTGCCGTTGCGCAGGGCCATGCGGTCGCCGATCGACTCGAGTTCGACGCTCGCCTGCTTGAGTCCGCTCCGGAGCGGGACCGTCTCGCCCGAGACGGCGCGCACGACGCCCTCGGGACTCTGCCAGCTCCCGCTGTACCTCAGGCCGGGCCCCCTCAGGCGGACAAGCAGCGCGGTGGCGAGGCCGCCGACCTCCCGCGCGCACTCGCTCGCGCAGATGTAGTCCCCTCCTTCTCCTCCTTCCGCACTGCCGTAGTCGGCGGCGCGCGCGCTCTCGCGCAGCGCCAGGCAGCCGCGCGTCGCCAGTTCGCTACCGACTGCGAGCGGGCAGGCGGCGCTCTTCGATGCCGACGGCGGTGTCTTGACGGCGGGCAGGATCTTGAAGCCGCCGCCGACGCTGCCGAGCTCGGCGGCCTCTCCGTCGGGCGTCAGCAGGAGCACGTCACCCGGGGAGCGACGGAGTCGCACCACCAGGCTGCCCGCGTACGCCCTCGTGGCCTCGGCCACGGCGTGGTGAAAGATGTGCGTCCAGAGGCTGGCTCTACCCTGCGCGTCGACTGGATAAAGGGTCACACCGCTGTCCAGTCGCATGCAGACCATTGTTTTGTTGGTGCTCTTTTGCGAGCACTGGAAAAATCCTTCGACGCGGCTCCCTCTCACGCCAGGTTCCTCTGCCTGGGGCCAGGACATAATTGCCGCGAGTGGTGGGTCGCGCGGGACGTATGTATGTGCGTGTCTTTTTCTCGTCTTGTCTGCGAGGTTTTTCGTACAGTAAATCGTGCGCCGACAGCAAAAACACAGACAACTTGCGCCCCGCACAGTCCCCCGGGGGTGTCCAGGCGATCAATTCATCTCCAGCTGATCCAAGGGCCACTGCGCGCCGAAGTGCAGTAGAGATGCGCATGCAGAGTCACGACCGGTTGCTTGAACGTCGAGGTCCCAGGCGATCTCTGCGCCTCGCCGATGTACCGAAGCAGTGCTGCATTCGCCTCGAACTGGTCCTCGTATTGCTCGCGGGGCGACGCCTGCGGCAACACGCGCAGCACCAGGGCACCAGGCTCTCGGAAGACTGTGGCCTGGCGCTCGTGCAGCAGGTAGATGACTTTGTCTACGCAGTCGCCCGTCGCCCCGGTCAACCCTACCGCACCCGCTGGCCCAACGCCGGCACCGACTCCCGTTGTCAGCAACGACAACATCGACAGGGCGAACACCATCCGCATTTCTGAGCACCGGTGGGTCTGTTTTTCCTCCTTTTTCCAGCCCGACGCGGGCAGTTACCGCTCGTTCGCACTTGACTGCCGACCTGCGCGTGCCCATTCACTCTCTCTGGCTGGACACAGCGCCCATTGCTCTCAGCTCCGCGTCTCTCCCGATGAGCGATGCTGCTGTTGGGGTCGACAAGGAAGAGAAGCTGGTGATCGGAGTGATCGAGGGCAAGGAGTCGCTCTTGATTTCGACTGACATCGCCGCCGGTTGCGCCGAGCGACCGCCGTGGGAGGTGACGGACGTCGTCATTTACCACTGTCCCTGCACCGACGGTGGCACTGCCGCCGCCGTCGCGTTCATGCGGCTAGGGTCCGCGGCAACGTACATTGGTCTCTCGACGGGTGATCTCGTCGATGCTGCCGCGTTGCGGGCCAAGTTTCCAGACGAAGCGTTCCGCGACAAACACGTCGTGGTGCTCGACATCTGCCTGCCGGGGCCGCTGACCGAGAGGGCGATTGCAGCCGCGTCCTCCTTCCTCGTCCTCGACCACCACCGGAGCAGCGAGCTGGCCATGTCGTCCATCCCTGACCGGCACAAGGTGTTCGAGATGCGGCAGAGCGGCGCGTCTCTGGCCTGGAACTACTTCTTCCCCGGCCTGGCGGTGCCGCGGCTCGTCCGCTACGTCGAGGACAGAGACCTGTGGCGGGGCGCGATGCACAACACCGACCAGGTGTCGTCCGCGATGCAGCTGCAGGACGTCGGGTCCCCCGACAACGGGTGGCTCGCGAAGCTTCTGGCGCGCGGCGACGCCGGCGTGCGCGACCTCGCCCTGGCCGGTGTGGTGCTCAGAAAGCGGGTCGAGCAGGTCGTCGCCGAGCACGCGCGCCACGCCTCGCGGAAGCACCTTCGCGGGTGGGAGCAGTACACCGCGGCCGTCGTCAACTGCACCCTGCCAGAGGTCAGCGACGTCGGAAACGCCCTCTGCCGTTTGCCGCTGCAGCGCGCCGACTTTGGCGCCACGTGGTCCTACAACCACGCGCGCAAGCTGTTCAAGGTTTCGCTGCGCAGCATCAGCGACGTCGTCGGCGGCCGCGCGGTGCCACGCGCGGACGTCTCGGCGATAGCTGAAACGTTCGGCGGAGGAGGACACGTCAATGCCGCAGGCTTTCTGGTGGACTGCACTTCAATCGAAGAGCTGTTTGTCGACGTCGAATGACCGCGGTGCGGCGCGGCGTCGTATTGAACGGGAGCTCCTGCTCGACGAGCAAAAAACAAAAATCCACAACAAACAAGTTCAGTTCGCAACACTGCGTGTACAGAGAGAGGAGATGCGCGTGACCGGCGGCACGCCCGGGGCGTCGCGGGTGCTGAAGACGAGCAAGGAAAGCGTTGGGTGGCGTTCTTCAGCCGCTGGCGGGTGGCTCCTTGGACTCTGCGTCGGCCGACCGGAACACCAAGGGTGAGGGCGACACACTGCTGCCGGCCGGGCCCGCGGCCCCGGTGCCGGTGCCGCGCACAAACTGGTACCGTTCTACGTGGCGTGGGGAGTTCAGCACGTCGCGAACGAGATCCGCCAAGGGCAGATCGTGCTCCTCCAGGATCGCCGGCATGTCGTCCAGGTCCGCGGCTTCCGCGAGCGCCTGAAAGACGTCGTGCGACGCGCGCGCCTGGACGGGATACCGCGACCGCGTCTGGTCCCTCAACCACATCCACCGGGCGTAGAGTGTCCAGTCGGCAAGCACCCCGAGGAACGCTTCCCGTCCCCGCTTGGTCACGACGCTGCTCATGGTCGCCGGGCCGAGTTTGTCGATCCAGGCTTCCATCAACCGCCGCCTGGCAGCGGCCAGCCTCGCCAAGTAGTTGGCGACCGAGGGCCTCGCCTGGCGCAGTTCCTCGGCAGCGCCCGGTGGTAGTCGGGTAGCCAGGAAAGTGAGCCGGAACAGGCGCCGCGCCAGCACGAGGAACCGGTCAATGTCCGCGGGAGATGGCTGGGTCGGACCGCGGTTCGGGGCAGAGAGCAGCCGCCCCAGCTTGTGCAAGAAGTGTTTCTCCTCCTTCGCCTCGCCGGAATCTTCGAGGAACCCTGGCCACCAGTCTTTGTCTTTGGTTTCTCGGTACGCTGCCTCGCCGAGCTCACTCAGTTCGGGCATTTCCTCCTTGATCGTCCCGGTCGCCTGCTGCGGGGCTTTGCTCACCCTCTGCATCGCCGCTGCAAGCCAGAAAATCGGAAACCCGGCAACAACGACAGCCTCCTGTTCTTGGCTCTTTTTCCCTCCTTCAGATCCCCCCGATCACGGTTGGTGCTGGCTCCTGCTTCTCCTTACGGTCTCTCGTTTTTTTTCCCCGTGGCACACTTTGCACACCTCCCTTTACATGACAACGCATTGCCGGCCTGCGGCGAGGTCGGCCGACGCCTCCGGAGGGGCAGAAACGGCAGCAGTGGGAAGTGCCGGCTGTTGTTGTTGCATTGGCTGTTGAGGAAGTTGTTTTGCGGCACTCTCGTCCGCCAGTCGCTGCTTTTCGTACGCGTGGTCCGCAAGCATCTGCGCGCGGATCTGTGTCAAGAGAGCGGTTTCGCCCTCTTCCAACAGCAGTGCGAGATCCGACGGCAGGTGCACCAGGCGGACCAGCTTCTTTTCGGCTTGGTACAGCGACACGTCGCTTTGCAAACCCAGCGGGTCGGCTTCGAAAAGTGCCTCGAGGACGGGCCTGCCGGACGAACCAATCACAAAGAGTCCGACGGTCGTCAATGCGAGGTTCCGCAAGTGCTCGAGAAAGACATCGTCTTTCTCGACCCGCTTGGGGACGCACGACGCGGGTCGGTCGAAAAGGCCAAGTCCACCATCCATCGGTGCTGTCTGCTCGCGGTCGAACGGAGGTTCTTTTCTTCTTGTTTCCGCTATCTCGGCTGAATGGCATCGTTGCGAGGGTCTCTCTCTGTGCCCGAAAAGATTTTTCAGCTTGACCTCTTCGGTTCTCCTCCATGCCCTGCGTTCGTTTTCGCGCGTTCGGGACGATAACCGCACAACGGAGAGTGGCGCAGGCCCTGCGGCCGTCCCGTCACTGTGGAAACCGAAACGAGAAACAAAACAAACAGGCGGAGAACCCGCCGGTGCTCGTGTTGTCGCGGCGAGATTTCGGACGTGGATGTCAGGCCAAACACTGGGATCGGTACCTCCGAGGGATGACTTGCAGCGGAGAGGTGCACGTGTCTTTCGTGATTTCTGTCGGTTGCACACCCCGCCCCCCCCCCTCGATGCCCAAGCGACGCCGGGGAAGCTCCTCAGAGTCTGATGCAGGAGACAGCGATACCGAAGGGGATCAGCGAGAACGAGAAGAGGAAGAAGTGGACGCGCCGCTAACGCGCGCAGACGTGTCTCGAACCATCACGGGGCCGTGGTTTCGCGCCGTGATGGCGCTTTCCTCTGAGGTAGAGATCGACGAGGCAACTCAAATACTCTTTCGTGTTCCTGGCGTGCTGCTTTGGCGCGCGCGCCGGGCGGCAATGTTCTACGACTCTGTCGTCCGAGAGCTTTTTGCGTTCGCAGAGACCCTACCATACGATCTTCTGGACGGCGACGTGCCCTGCTGCAAATCCGAGTGCACCTCAATGGCCCAGGCCGATCCATCCAGTCTTCCCCACTGCTCGTGCGGCATGTCCGACGGTGCGCGTCTGGAACTGTGCGGGCTCGCGACGCACCGCGACGCTTTGGTGTGGAGGGCGGGCCAGGCGCTGATCGCGCACGTTCCCGTCTTGAGCCTTGTCGGGCTTTGTCTCGGTTATGCGCTGCCCAGGGATTGGTACGCGTACAACACATCAGCGTGAAGTGTGGGATGAACGAATCCGGATGATGCACTTCTGCGTGAAAGGGAAGGGGAGGGGGGGGGGCGCGTTTGATGCGCGGGAAAAGTGCCGTTGTCGGGTAGCGAACGCCTCGCTCGTTGTCATGCCGCCTGGCACCCTTCATGGACCACTGTGGGAGGGAGCCCCAACCGTAGATAATGGATGCCCCACGCAATGGGGTAACTGCTGCACGAATCACGTGCTTACCGCGGATGCGTTTCCTTTCCGTGCAACAGGCTAATACGCAGGCCGAGTTCTTGCACAGGATCGCTTGCCAGCAGCTCGGCCATATCCGACAGGCGACGGTGCGTGCACGACAGGAAGGGTACTGCCGCATCCGCGGTGGGTGGTGGAGCACACAGCAGTTGCTGTCCGGGCAGGGTGCCTTGCTCGACCGCGCGGCGGATCAGTTCGAGGTTGCGGATTTTCCGGAGCAGGTGCTCTACGCGCTGGCCGCGGCGGCGCCCCTGCTCCTGTCCAAGCCTTTCCCGTTCGTCGGCCAGTTCAACCTCTGCGACCCCCGGTTCACCAGACCTTGCCTCGCGAAGAAGCGCGTCGACGTGAGCCAGGGCCTCCTCTCTCAGTGTCATGCGCACGCTGGGGACCACTGGCGCACTTTTTTTTCCTTTGCGACTCAGATGACGTGGCGATCGCCGGGCCCAGATGGCCGACCGGGTCTTCGCCGCTGCCGCTGCCGCGCGCAGTTGGAAAAATTGTAGCCGCCAAAGACCGCCGAGACGTACTGCAGGGTCACTGGTTTGCCCGGGTCGCATGACATGACCTCGCCCGTCCGGTCCTGCGGACTCGCCACCTCGCGTTGCCAGTCGGCGCGGGCAAGCTGAGGCTGGATGCTCGCGGCGTCGAAGTACGTCGGCGGCATCCACTGGACACGCGGCTCGTCTTCTCGCTGCAGACGGAGCAACCGCGACGGTCTGGGCTGCTGCATCACTTTCACCGTCTCGCGGAGCCCCAGTGCGTGTGTGCGCGACACGACCGGGAGCGCGTCGTCGTCGGGCGACGACGACAAGGCGCACGTGTCCGGGCTGCCGAGCAGAACCTTCTGCCCGAGTTTCTCGCACTCGTCGTGTAGAATTCGGGATGGCTCGTCAGCGGCGTCCGCCGGGCTTGCGATGCACAGCTCGAGCCGGACCGCGTGCTCCCACAGCGCGCGACCGCCGCGCGGGCACACTATCCGCGAGTCATCGTCGGCGAGTGCCTGGACGCGCGGATCGTCTTCGATGCCGCGCATGGCCAATCTCGCAGTGTTGTTCGGCGCCTTGGGATGCTCCTTTGCTGGAGCAGCCCGCGTCCGCACGACAAAGAGCGGGTTCGCAGGGCTCCGAAGCCACTCGTCCGGCAAATCACCCGCGCGGAGGGCCATCGACGGTGGGGACGGGAAAGAAGACAAGCTAGCTGTGTCTCGCGACGGCCGGCAATCCGTTGTCGACTCGCGTCGGTGGATCGCGTCGTCTCGTTTTTCTTTTTACTTTGCGCCTTTCGATGCATTTTTGGTGCGCTGCCGCACTGTCATGCAGCCGGGGTTGAAACACACTGTGGAACCGCTAAAGTCCGTAAGCTGTGGCAAATGGCACACGGAGACGGTCCGCTCAAGACAGCAGAAACCAGAACTCCGCCGGAACAGTTGTCGCGCGTCCACGCTACCAGTATCAACGCTTACGCGGCCCGCGATACCCATCTTCTACTAGTACGTCGGAACACTACTCGCAGCTGGCACCCCCACCCTCAGGCAGGTTCTCCGAGCAAGCAGAGCCTGTTTTCCGAGTCCCCCATGTAAGTACTGGAATAGTAGTGGGTACAGCCCGAACAAAAATTGCGCCCCTTGAGGGACACGGCGCATCTTTTATTGCATGCCCGAGGTCGAGAAATTTTAGAGGCGGATGCTTTCGAAGCATCAACCCCCATTCGTCGCTTATGCATGCCTTGGGCCCTTACTAGTGACCGCTGTCTCTTGTACTGCGTGTGTGTGTCTACTAGTACTAGTACATTAGACACGCCGCAGCCTACTCGACTGCCTTGCAAGTCAGGTGCGACGACCATCACAGCCGCGGAATTCGGTGGAGCATCGTCACACTTGTGTTGTTGCAAACGGCGTTGATCCACGTGCTTTACATGCGGCGGTTCACCTGGACGTCGCGAAAAAAGGTGTCGCCCCATTGCGCCGCATCGAGCGAGTCGAAGCACGCAAGGTCCCAGTCAAACACGGCATGCGGAGCGTGCTCTGCGCCACGGGTGCTGGGTGAGTGAGAGGCCGTGGGGTCGCACGATGCGGACAAAGCGCCGGGCAGCGCAGGGCACTTTGGCGCGGCGCGAGGACTCGGAGCCGCGCAGACTGGCACCAGCACCGGCTGCGCACCAGACGCCGGTCCGGGATGTTGGCCGGGGGGGACCCCGGATTCGCGAGGCACGCGGCTGTCGATCGGAGGAGGAGGAGACGGCGGGCGAAGGCGCGGGCGGCCGCGGCCTCGCTTGACCACCTGCCCGTCAGGTGACGTCACGGTGTCGGAACTCGCCTTCTTCCACCGACCGTTGCCACCGCGCCGACGTCGCAGGGCGGCAAGCCGGCGCGCTTCGTAGCGCACTCTCCCGGTGCACGCACGGGGCTTGTCCTTGAACCGACGGTACGCCTGCTGGCGGTAGGCGCGAACAGCGCTCTCTGGCGTCTCCAGAGCGTCCGCGGGCGGCGACGATTCGCGCATTCGACGTGGGCCCGATGCCGCCTCGTAGCAAGGGTCACCGTCGTCCTCATCGTCGCCGGGTTCGGCAACCTCGCGACGGCTCAGAACGAAGCCCGACTGGGCAAAACCGCGGGGGACACGGCGGGCCCGGGACGGGCGCGCGTCCGCGAGCGGCACAGACAACTGCATACGTGTGTGTTGTGCCGCCAACAACCGCTCTCGGGCTACTGTTTGTGTGGGCGTGTTCGGCCGTGCCAACAACCGCTCTCGGGCTACTGTTTGTGTGGGCGTGTTCGGCCGTGCCAAAAACAGATTATCATGATTTCGCCCTAATAAACTCACGACCTGAAAGGCAATCTCCACAGCCCTGGTTTAACGCGCGAAGCGATGGCTGACGACAAGAACAACAAGAAGAGGAAGCGTCCTCGTGTTGCCAACTGGGTATGTGACGAGTGCACGTTCGAGAACCCAGAGCTGTACCTCGTTTGCGGGGTCTGCGAGGGGCACAAGCTATCAGACTCGATGTACGCCCCGTTTAGTTTGTTCAACGTGGCATTCTTGTAGCTTGCAGCGGAGAAAGACGCTCGGCCCCGTGAAACGCTTCATGCCTTACGTCGAGGCCCAGACACGCGACTCCGGTGACAAGGCGCCGCCGCCGATGAAAATCGAGGTGAAGCAACTAACAGGCCAATCGTTGCGTCTGGAAATGCCCGGTGCAGCGACTGCGCGACAGCTCCAGCTCGAGATCTTCCGGCAGCTCGGTATTCCGGTGGACCAACAGAGGCTGGTGAGCGGGGGTGCGACGGTATCCGGCCGCGACGCCCTCTCGGGACGCGGCGGCGTTTTCCACCTCGTCCTGCGCCTGTCGGCCGGAGCCCAGTACCTCTCGTGCTTCAGCTCTGCGGTCGAGGTTGTCTCGTCGGGAGGCGACCGCTTTCGCCAGAAGCTAGACGAGAACGACCCGGCCAGCGACGCGGGTACCACCGAGGGAGACGTGAGGAGCGTCAGCTACTGCTGGCGCTCGGGTGGCGGGGCTTCCCTGGTGCCAGAGACCGTGGGCCCGTCGAACGTCGTGCTCTTTGACAGCCTCGGAAGGGCAGTTTCTCCCGGGAGCTTTGTCAATGTTCCCTCCTCGCTCGCCGAGCTCAACGAGTCCGGATCGCCGGCTGACAGAGAGTGCGTCACAACCCTCGAGTTTGACCCGCCCTTGCCCGCGTCCCGGTCGCCGTTTCATCTGGTCATCAACGGCGAGGCTGGTGGTCGCGGGCTCCTCGAGAGCCACTGCACGCCTCCACTGCGCCTGGCCCTCGCCGAGCCTCTTCTCTCCGCTGGCTTGCCTGCGGTCCTTGTCTCTGTCATCACGGGATACGTCTCATGGGTGCCTTGGGCACCGGCAGACGAGCCGCAACCTCTCTCTCGCTTCTTTTGCGGTTCTCGACAGGACGTCCGTGGCTCGAGTTTTGTTCGCGTTCAGGGCCCTCCCATAAACAATGAACGCTGAAGTGCGACATGGAAAATAGCCGTACCGTGCGGAATCGGTTGTAATTTTCGCTTGCCAGGGAAGAGAGAGTTAAACTCTTGGGTCCAAGCGGCAATTGAAATTCCAACATTCCTCTGGCGATTCGCCGACATGCCACGTTCTTCTGCAGCTCCCACCCGGCGTCAGAGGCAGTGTCTCGCTTTGTTGTCCATGGAGCT
>Ga0265334_10001284_pt1 | contig 12130 bp, 15 predicted proteins | sample 42023metaG_FD_192442 | JGI IMG/M metagenome (GOLD analysis project Ga0265334, IMG submission 192442) | Rhizosphere microbial communities from Carex aquatilis grown in University of Washington, Seatle, WA, United States - 4-20-23 metaG | ecosystem: Host-associated > Plants > Roots > Rhizosphere... | reverse complement strand
CGAGGATGTTGAGCAAATCCGATTGCCACGAAGTTGCCAGAAACGCTGTTTCTTGCTTCCACTCGTTTCCACGATCTGCTTTTCTTTGCCTGTTCTGCTAGAGTGAAATTCAACCAAGTCCACGCCAGCGTGCGACTGGTATGATCCGAGGACATCGGTAACACAAAAGGTCAGGACATAGGTTACACTTTCAGGCTATGCCCTGGAACCAAGTAACCGCCATGGAAGAGAAGCATCGTTTCGTCAGTCTGGCCACGACCGGCAAGTTTACGCTGACCGAACGATCCGAAAGGGTCAGGCCTTGGCGAACGATCCGAAAGGGTCAGGCCTTGGGGTTTGGGGTTGGCGGCTGCCAGGTGCGTCCCCAGGAACAGGCCGATGGCCCGACCGTTGCGCATGGAATCCGAAGCCGGAGTGTATCACGTCCTGAACCGGGGAAACCACCGGACGGATATTTTTCGGACGGAAAAAGCCAAAGCCGCTTTCCTCCAGTGCCTGGGCAGAAAAAAGGGGGCCAATCTGAAGACGTCATGTCTTGACTCTTGACAAGCCGATGCCGAATTCTGCCTTTTGTCAAAAGTCAAGACGTGACGTCTTTACTTCCCTCTTTCAGGATTTCGGAAATCGTCTAACCGGTTTAATCTGGCAATGTGACAGCTCCTGTCATCCCTTGGGCAAAACGTTCCTTTTCGAGGCGCTATCACATTGCCGGATTAATAATAATGAAATTGTTTTTCATCTCATTTCTATTTCTTTGGAGTCTAACTTTATCAATTGCCGAAGAGCCAAAATTGCTGGCTAGGTTCGAGGTTCTGCGCGGGTTAACTGATGATGTGGCCGCACAAAGAAAACTTGTGATCGTCCTCTATACACGGGGAAACGAGATTTTTGGCAGTCGAATAGTAGGCGATAAGATTACGGAAGTTCGACTATCGACTTTTGAAAGCGCCTATCTGCTAAAACGCTTACGAAAACTAAATCTTACAAATCTTGATTACCAAAAATATTTCGATGATCTGAGAGTGAAATCTGAAAAAATAGCGACGCTCAGTGGATCACCGTCGACGGTTTTGGGATGTTCATCGATTTAGAGATTGATAAATCGTCCGTGCATTTCCGCCTTCGAGACCCATACGCCTTTTTTGCCAACCATGATAATGACAAAGTTGCTGCGAGAGTAAATTCTGCTGTCGAGCTCTTCATTATCACGCTAGGGAAAGGAACGATCTTTTGGTAAGGGGCGGGTCTCATGTTCGGGCAGAAAAAAGGCTGCAAATGTTATAATTTGTGTCGAAGCGGCGTTCGGGACTAAGCAAATGACGTCACGCCTCTCTGAATCTTGGCAAGCTGTCCTCGCAGCCGCGCTCGCAACGCTCTCCAATCACCAGCGGCAAACGGTGCGCAAGCGAAGCCGCCTGTCTCCTGAATTTGTGCTTTGCGTGCGCCGCCCCTCCGAGCCAAGCTCACGCCCGTGATCGCCTATTCTGAGCTCGGCCAGCGGGCGCAGCCTCCGACCATCGCCCGGCTCATGACGCTGGCGTTGGAGAATCCGCGGCTGCTTTCGCTCGCGGCGGGTTTCACGGATAATCACACATTGCCGGTCGGACTGGTCAGCACGGCCGTCGCCACGCTCGCGAAAGCGCGGGCAGCCGACCCGGAGCATCTGCAGTACGGCATGAACCAGGGCCGGATCGGTCTCCGCCGCCAACTCGCGCAACAGCTTCTCGCCCACGAACCCGCCCTTGACGGCAATCCGGTCGCGACCGACCATCGCTTCATCATTACGAATGGATCGCAACAGGCCCTCTACCTCGCGATGCAGGTGCTTTGCTCGTCCGGCGACATTGTCCTCGTGGACCGACCGAGCTATTTCGTTTTTCTCGAGATGCTCACCGGCCTCGGCATTGAGGCCCGCTCGCTGCCGACAACGGCGGAAGGCCAGCCCGACCGGGATGGCCTGCGTGCCCTGCTTACGAAAATGAAAACCGACGGTTCGGCCTCGCGGCTCAAGGCGGTTTATTTTGTCAGCTATTTCTCCAATCCTTCCGGCCGCAGCCTGAGCACCGAAGGGAAAAATCTCATCGCCGAGGAACTCGCCGCCGCCGGCCTTTTCATCCCGGCAATCGAAGACGCCGCCTACCGCGAACTCTATTTTTCCACGCCCCACCCGGCGCCGAGCATTCTCAGCCTGCCGGCGTGGATCGACTTTCCCAAGTTTTATACGTCGACTCTAACCAAGCCGTTCGCCACCGGACTCAAGATTGGCTACGGCACCTGCACCGATCCGAAGTGGCTGGCAAAGATGCTTCACGTCAAAGGCCATCACGACTTCGGTTCGGCTCATTTGAACCAAGCGATCTGTGAACACGCTCTGGTCACCGGCGCATTTCAATCGCACCTCGCGCAACACCTGCGTCCGACCTACGAGCGCAAGATGCAGATCCTGCACGACGCCTTGGAAGCAGGTGGCCTGAGGGTTAAAGGCTGGCGCTGGGAAAAACCAACCGGCGGTCTGTATCTCTGGCTCGAAGCGCCGGCTTCGCTCGATACGGGTCTTGATTCCGCCTTTTGCCGGGCGTGCGTGGATGCCGGCGTGCTCTACGTGCCGGGCGATCTCTGTTTCGGCGATCAACCCGCACGGAACTTTGTCCGCCTGAGTTATGGCGTGTTAAGCGAGGAAAACCTGCGAGAAGCCGCCCGACGCTTTTGTAGCCAGACTTAAACTTAACTCGCGGCGGCAACCTGCTGTTCGCAGCCTAACAAACGACCATCGTAAACATCCAGTCGCACCACTCGCCCTGCCGCCGACTGTACAAGCAGAACGCTGCCCTCTTCGCCGAGGATCGCGGCGCAAGGATCATCTGTGTAAGGCCAAGCTGCCATCCAACGAAGCCGAAGGTCCGCATCGAGGCAGTACAGATTGGCCATGCCAGGAAGAAGACCAAAGGGATGCTCGCGCACGTAGAACTGCAACGGCCCCTGCCGAAACTCCACGATAGCGGAACCGAGTGGCGCACACACAACCGAACGCATCCCGAGCCGGTCAATTTGGCAAAGCGTGCCATCAATGATGGCGGAAGCATGGGGAGTGGTCTTCAAAGTAATGAATCCCGATCAAAGGGATTTTCCGCCACAGCGGCGAATCTAATTTTTCGTTAAACGACACACCGGTCCGGTCGCCGGAAGGTCAGACGGAGATTGAAAGTATTAATTCAAACCCAACGCACCCACCTGCGACGTAGCTCCCGGCGCATACAGTTCTCCACCGCCGAAACGCCGGATGAGCGTCCACATCCCGACAACCAGCGAATGGTACCGGATCTCGTAACGTTCATCCGAAAGTTCTGCTGTCTGGATGAAATTGAAGCTCACCAATGTCCGGTCCAAGGAGAGCGAAAACACCCGCACAGGAAACAACCCGAGTTCATCCACCGACGGTCCGACCCGCAGATCAATGACGCCGGTGCGATCATCCGCATCCGATTCCACGATCATTTCACCCCGGGTGGTGTAGGCCCACCAGCCGTTGTGCCGCAGTTCGAGCCGTTCACAAAACCCCGCGGCCCATTTCGGAAGGTTTTCAATGTCGGCGAGAAAATTAAAAACGGTGTCGCGCGGAGCGAACACGGCGACGGAAACGGTGCGGATTTGCATGGGAAAAAATCAGGTTCAAGCGTGCGGTTTGCGCCGGTGGAAGTAGAGGTCGTTGCCGTCCGGGTCCTTGATCGCGAAACTGTGGCAGACGGGGAATTCGTTTGGTCCCCACGTGACCTCAATCCCGGCGGCACGGACGTGCCGGAGAGCATCTTCCAAGTCGGTCACTTCCAGCGCGACGCCCGGGCTCTTGGTTGCATTCATGGCCGGTGATTCGAAATTCGTGAGCGCGAGGGCACTCGGGCCGCCGATGTCGTACTCCACCCACCATTTGCCGGGAGCAAACTCCATCTCCATGCAAGAATGCAGACCCAGCATTTCTCCGTAGAACTTACGGGCGCGGGCGACGTCGGTGACGTGATAGATTACGAAAACAACACCAGCAACATTAAGGGCGGAAGAAGAGGACATGCTGACATTCTACCACCTGGCCCTGACAACCCTATGTCAGGAGCTTTGCCTAGCGGTGCTGCGCCGCGATTTTTTCCGCAGCCACGCGTACGAATTGGCGGAGCTTGGCCGGCGCGATTGCCTCAGCCCGTTCCCCGAAGGACAGGAGCCACTGCGCCGTCCATTCGAGTGAATAGGAATACACGGTGAACTCCGCACCGCCATCGCGTCGCTGCTCTTCGATGAGCGTGGCGTAGCTTTCCCGTTGCGCGCGTTCCTGCGCATGGCGGTGAAACCACACCCGCACCGGCAAGGTTGCACCGTCCGCCTTGGTGTGGTTCATGTGCTCCGTGAGCGAGAAATCCTCGCGTGGCGGAAAGGTCACCGGGAGCAGTTCCAGCCGCTTGATGCGATCGACCCGGAAATGCCGGATCGCTTTTCTCAGCCGGCACCAAGCCACCAGATACCACGAGCCACCGTAGAAAACCACCCCCAGCGGCTCCGCTTCGCGCTGCGTGTCCTCATCGCGTTCGAGCCCGCGGTAGCTCATTCGCAACACCCGCCGAAGCACGACGCCCTGCTGCACGGTCGCCATCCACCGCTGAGCCGCGATGGCGGGCGTCCCCTGCCCCATTTTTCCGCGCACAATCGTGCGACTGACCAGTTTCTCCACATGATCCTGCCTTTCGCGCGGCAGCACGGCGCGGAGTTTATCGAGCGCCGACGCCATCGGGCCTTGCAGCGAGGCGTCGGTAAATTGCTTCACGAGCTCTCCACCCACAAAAAATGCCGCAGCCTCCTCCGCGGTGAACATCACAGGCGGCAACTGATAACCCTTCATCAGGCAGTACCCCACCCCTGCTTCGCCGGAAATCGGCACTCCTGCCTCACCCAAGGCGGCGATATCGCGGTAGACCGTGCGGATGTTGATCTCAAAACGCGTCGCCAGGTCCTCCGCGCGCACGACCCGCCGGCCCTGCAGGAAGAGCACCATCGCCACCAGTCGGTCGGTTCGATTCATCCCGCCACATCATGCGGGACCGGAAGCCATCGCAATATTTTCCTGCCAGGCGTGATCGAGATGGTGACGCACCTCGGCATCAGTCACCGGTTCGAAATTCTCGTAGTACTCCCCGACACTGCCGAAATCCCGCGGCAGGCAAAGGGTGACAAAGCCATGGACGCTGGCGCGTAATTCCAGATAGCCCTCCCGGGCGGCCACGGGAGTCGCCACGATGATGGGTCCGGCCCGGGCATCACGCACCGCCGCCACCGCCACCCGCATGGTCGATCCGGTAGCCAGGCCATCATCAATCAGAATAACCGGCCGGGAATGCAATTGCAGCGCCGGCCGGCCATGACGGTAAGACTGTTCCCGGCGGTGCAGCTCGCGCGTTTCCCGTACGGCCACTGATTCGACCGCTTCCGGTTTCACGCCGAATGCATCGAGCGCACGGTTGTTCAGCACCCGGAATCCACCGGAAGCAACCGCACCCAGCGCGAACTCCGGGTTGAAGGGAGCACCCAGTTTGCGCACAACGAGCACATCAAGTGCAGCCTGCAAAGCATGCGCCACCTCCGCCGCCACCGGCACCCCACCCCGTGGCAGCGCCAGCACCAACAAACCCGGCCGGCTTGCATAAGGAGTCAGCTTCTCCGCCAGTAATCGACCGGCGACGGCACGGTTGGAGAAAATCAGCCGCATAAGTTTTCGTGGTTAAGCTGCGTAAATTTACACCCAATGGCAGAAATCTCCTAATGTGATTCCTGCGCATCCCTTGTTCAGCGACCAACCCTCTCAAGCCGAACCCGAAAGGCAAATTTCCCGCACGACGCTCTCCGATCATTCGTCTGATTTCTTGAGAATCAAGGAATCACCAGTTCCATGCCGACATGGATATCGCTCTCGTTTTTCATCACCTTGCGGTTGGCCGCGTAAATATCCTTCCACCTGGCTTTGTTCTTGTAGTAACGCTGGGCGATATTGGAAAGCGTGTCACCCTTTTGCACAACGTGCTTCCGTGGGGCCGTCTTGGCGGGAGCCGCTGTTGCGGCCGGCGCGGGCGCAGGTTTGAGGCGCACGATTTCACGAGAGGAAGCAGGGGGCGGCGCAACGACCAAGGGTGCAGTGACAGCCGGTTTCAACGGGAGCTTGGCCGTGGGCGCGGCGGGGCGGGTCCGCACCGTGGGAATGGTGTCGAAACCAAGGCTGAAATTATTTTCGGCGGCGGGTGGACCCGGAGTGGCGCCGTTGGATGGCGCATTGTCAGCGAGCGAGACAGCCGTGGCATGGTTGGCCTGAAGATCGGCGAGCTGTTGTTTAAGCTGGTCGTTTTCCAGCTTCAGCTTGTCCATGGCGGCGATCAGATCGACGCGTTTGGCCGCATTTTCAATCGGCTGCGCCGGCAGGCTCCGGGCGAATTCACGGATGCATCCGTCGATGCGTTGGCGCACTTGCGGGGCGAGCGGGCTGTTAGGCCGCAGCGCGAGGTACTTCTTGAAATGGTAGATGGCCGAGAGCGGATCATTGATGTGCTGCTGGTAGAGCAGCCCGATCTCGAGTTGAGATTCGGGAGCGTCTTCCCCCCGCTTGTCGATGACCTTGAGAAAAGCCGTGAGCGCTTCCTGGTGCCGGCCGGTCTTCAGGAGTGACTGGCCTTCCTTGTAATAAGGTTCATCGGTCTCGGTGGCGTAGGCCAGCCGGTCGCGGTCACCGCAACCCGACAGCCACAAGGCCACGACCGCACAAAGGATCCCAGGCAGCCAGCGGCGGAGGTTAAAGGATATGAGGGGCAATGCAGGAAAGAAGTTGAATGGATAAGCGCGACCGGTACGTTTGCGTGAGGTTCCCCCCGACTCAAGTATTTGATGCCGCTGAACGACAAAACCATCCTTGCCCAAGCCCGCCGCTGCCTCGCCATTGAAAGCGAAGCGCTCGACGCCACCGCCAAGGCGCTCAATGCCGAATTCATCCAGGTGGTGCGCCTTATCGAGAAGGCTCTCGGGGAGGGGAAAAAACTGATCTTCAGCGGGGTGGGAAAAAACGCCCATATCGCCGAGAAGCTCACGGGCACGTTCAACAGCATCGGCGTTCCCTCCTGCTTCCTCGATCCGACCCAGGCTTTGCATGGCGACCTGGGCCTGTGCGCACCGGGGGATGTGGCCATTTTATTGAGCAACAGCGGGGCCACGGCGGAAATGCTGCGCCTGCTGCCCTTGTTTGAAAAATTCGGCCTGAAGACGGTGGCCCTGACCGGTGCCGTCGGCAGCGAACTGGCCAAAGGCGCCGATTTTCGCCTGACATTCTGCGCACCCCGCGAAGCCTGCCCGCTCTCGCTCGCCCCCACCGCGAGCACCACCGCAGCCCTCGGCCTCGGCGACGCGCTCGCCATGGTCCTCCTCGAAACCCGCGGCCTGACCCGTGAAGGTTTTGCCAAATACCATCCAGCCGGCACGCTGGGCCTGACTCTGTTGCTCCGGGTGAAGGACATCATGCGCACCGGTGAAAGTTGTCCGGTGCTGAAGGAAGCCAGGACCACGGTACAGGAGGCGATTTTTGCCATGACCAAGGCAAAGGCCGGAGCGGTGGCGCTGATCGACGCGAAAGGACGGCTGACCGGTATTTTCACCGATGGAGATTTTCGGCGCAGCGCCTTGGATGGCGGTACGGGCTTCCTCCAGAACGCCGTGAGCAACGCCATGACCCGTGGGGGCAAGACCGTGGCGGCGGAAGCACTCGCGGTGGAAGCGCTGAAGCTGTTTCAACAATTCAAGATCAGTGATCTCTTCGCCCTTGATGCCAAGGGGCGTCCGGTCGGCTACATCGACGTGCAAGATCTGCCGAAGCTAAAGATGCTTTGAGGCCCCACCGTAATAGGTGGCAGAGGATGGCTTAATAATCAGCGGCTTGGTTTGCACGGCTGCTTGTCATTGCCGGGGTTTGGGCTAATCCATGGAAGCATGGCAACGCCACCTTTTGTCTATCAGGATCCAATGCCGCTGGGTGCGGATGAAACGGAATATCGCCTGCTCACCCGCGAAGGCGTGTCGACGGCGACATTTGAGAACAAGGAAATACTCAAGGTCACGCCTGAAGCGCTCACTTTTCTCGCGCGCGAAGCGTTTCATGACACCAACTTTTTTCTGCGGCCGAAACATCTCGAACAGGTGGCGGCGATCTTGCAGGACCCGGAAGCATCGGCGAACGATCGCTATGTGGCGCTCACGCTGCTGAAGAATGCCGAGATTGCCGCCCGGGGCATTTTGCCGATGTGCCAGGACACCGGTACCTGCGCGATTTTCGCCAAAAAAGGCCAGCAGGTCTGGACGGGAGCCAACGACGCCGAGCATCTTTCGAAGGGAGTCTATGAGTGCTACACGAAGGAGAATCTCCGCTATTCACAAGTGGCGCCGTTGGACATGTTCAAGGAGGTCAACACCGGGACGAACCTGCCGGCCCAGATCGATTTGTATGCGACCGAGGGCGCGAAGTATGAATTTCTCTTTGTGGCCAAAGGCGGGGGTTCGGCCAACAAACTGTTTCTTTTCCAAGAAACCAAGGCTCTGCTCAATCCGAAGAGCCTGGAGAAGTTCTTCGTGGAAAAGATGCAACTGCTCGGCACCTCAGCCTGCCCGCCGTATCACCTCGTGTTCGTGATTGGCGGTACTAGCGCCGAGGCGTGCACAAAGACCTTGAAGCTCGCGACCACCAAGTATCTCGACGCGCTGCCCACCACCGGCAACGAGCATGGACAGGCTTTCCGGGATATTGAGCTGGAGGCAAAGGTGCTGAAACTCGCGCAACAGGCAAAAGTCGGCGCGCAGTTTGGCGGCAAATATTTCGCCCTCGATGTGCGCGTCGTCCGCCTGCCCCGGCACGGCGCCAGTTGCCCCGTCGGCATGGGCGTCTCGTGCAGTGCGGATCGCAACATCAAGGCCAAGATCACGCGGGACGGCATCTTTCTGGAAAAAATGGAGGACAATCCCGGACGGTTCATTTCGGAGGAAGCCCGGACGTTCAAAGACACCAACATTGTCCGCATCGATCTCAATCGGCCGATGAAAGACATCCTCGCTGAACTGACCAAGTATCCCGTGACAACGCGCGTATTGCTCAGCGGGCCCATGATTGTTGCCCGTGACAGTGCCCATGCCAAACTCAAGGAGCGGATCGACGCCGGACAAGGACTGCCCGACTACGCCAAGAATCATCCAATTTATTATGCCGGGCCGGCCAAAACGCCTGCCGGCTATGCTTCCGGCTCTTTTGGACCGACCACCGCAGGCCGCATGGACAGCTATGTCGACTTGTTCCAATCGCACGGCGGCTCGATGGTCATGCTGGCAAAAGGCAACCGAAGCAAAGGCGTGACCGATGCGTGCAAACGGCATGGCGGTTTTTATCTCGGCAGCATTGGCGGCCCGGCGGCCATTCTCGCCCAGGACAATATCAAGAAGGTTGAAGTGCTCGAATATCCTGAACTGGGCATGGAAGCCATCTGGAAAATTGAGGTGCAGAATTTCCCGGCCTTCATCCTGGTCGATGACAAGGGGCATGACTTCTTCTACGACGTCTGCGGCATCTGCACCGCCGAGAAATAATCCTATTCACCAATGAAGGTCACCTGCACCTGCCGATGGTGAGGGGCGTGACGGTGCTCCCAGAAAAATATCCCCTGCCACGTCCCCAGCAGCAGGCATCCATCGGCAAACGGAACGCTTTCGCTGGTGCGGGTCAGCGCCATCTTGACATGACTGGGCATGTCATCGGCACCTTCGAGCGTGTGAGTGAAGTGCGGATCGTTTTCCGGCACCAATCGATCCAGCCAAGCCTCGAGATCGGCCCGGGCGCCGGGATCGGCATTCTCCATGATGACAAGGCTGGCGCTGGTGTGCTGGCAAAAAACCGTGGCCATCCCATGACGCAACCCGCTTGCTTTCAATTCCCGGATAACATCGGCCGTAATTTCAAACAAGCCGGCATGGCGGGTCTGCAGAGAGAGTGTGGTTTGACGCACCGGCATGGGAGAAAAAAGAAGCAACATCAGCCTGAAAATGACAAGGCCCGCCGTTGCAGCGGGCCTGATCAGAGAACCTTTTTATTTTCGTGCTAGAACTTCAATGAAACCTGATCGCCCTTCAACCCCACTCGGGTGAAGTGATCACTGACGCTGGTGGCATCAGCCAATAATTGCCGGGTCAGGCGCTCACGGACAATTGCGGAGGCCTGTGGTTCTGGCGTAAACTGGCGCTCATTGAACTGGGCGAGCAACCGCGAGCGCTTGGAAGCCAGGGCTGATACCGATGCGAGTTCCGCCTCCGCCGACCGCTGGAGACGGTTGGCTGTGGCAGAAAATGAATTATCGACCAGCGTCTTCACCAAGTGGATTTCAGTCCGAGCAGGAGTTTCGATATTGGTTGCGAATAGTTTTGCAGCGGGCGATTGAACCGGCTGAGAAGCACTCCACGGAGTCAATTCGGAAGCATGATCAGGGAGATTGGCGGAAAGAGGCGCATCGGCCACCTGGACTGGACCCACAGGCAAACCTGATTTGGAGGAAGAGTTGTCCGCAGCAACAGCCTGAAGTTGTTTGGGAACAATAGGACTGGCAACGGCAGCCGCAGCGATTTGGGCGGGAGCGGTGCTGGATTCCGAATTGGTTGGCGCAATCTGTTCGATGGACTTTGGCGAATGTAATTTGACCGAGATCAAGGAGAAAGCGAGAACAGCCGCAGCCCCAAGAGGGAGAATGACCCGACGCCCAGCCAGCATCCGTGGCGCGGTTTGCCACCACGGACGACGATCAATCAAGGCGGCAAGTTGTTTTTGACGGAGCTCAGATTCAAATCTGGACCAAAATTCCGGAGGCGGACGTTCGGCCCGCTTGAGCTGAAGAAGATCCTCGAGGGATAAGGGAGAGCGATGATCAGAGTCTGGCATGATTTTATCGGAGATAGTTGCTTAACTCAGCTTGGAGGAATTGTTTTGCGTAGTGCAGACGGGAGCGCACGGTCCCCTCAGAGCAGTCCATAACTTGGGCAATCTCGGTGTGGCTGAGTCCATCGATTTCGAATAAGCTGATCACGGTGCGATGCTTGATAGACAATTTTTGCATCGCTTCGTTCAATTTTTCCTGAAGTTCATGCAGGTAGGTATCCCTATCCGCAGTATTTTTATCGGCCAATTGGGCAAGGATCTTGGCGCCAGCTTCCTCTTCGTTCAGTTTTTCAAGGCTGAAAAAATGGCGCAAACGATTGCGTCTCAAATGAGTTATAGTGGTGTATACAGCGATCTTATAGAGCCAGGTGAAAAAAGAAGCTTGGCCGTTAAACCGATTGATGGATTGAAAGGCCTTTATGAAGGCGTCCTGTGTAAGATCAGCCGCATCTTCGCGATTCGAAGTTAAATTGTAAACCACACCGAAGACCCGCTCGCGATATTTGCGGATCAATTGATCGAATGCTGCCGTGTCCCCCGCCTGTACCTTTTGCACTATGATATAGTCCGCATCAGCCTCCTGCTGGCGTTCGGGAGAGGTGACGATTGACCGATTGAAAACCTTGGAAAGGTTCATCTGCGAATCCCAATAGATAGCGACCGAGTGATGTGGTGCAAATGAATATTAACGACCGAGTGAAGCTTGATAGAGTGTTTGCACTTGCGCAGCAAGAACGTCGCAAAGCCGCAACATCAACGGCACCGGCAAAAGATCGCTATGCGAGGTGAAAGCACTTCTGGCCAAAGAAAGCTCCGAATCAATGGCTTGGACCACATCGGCTGCAATCCCCAGTTCGCGCATACGCCCGACACTCGATGCCAGAGGCATCGGCAGGCCTTCATGCAGAGCTTTCAAAACAGCCTCCCGTTCAAGGGGAGGCAGTTTCTCCAACAAGAACATAAGAGGGAGAGTTAATTTACCGGTGGCCAGATCGGTCCCGAGTGTTTTGCCAATTTTTTTTTCCTCACCGATAAAGTCCACCAAGTCATCGTAAATCTGATAGGCGATGCCAAGGTGACGGCCAAAATCATTCGCAGCTTTGACAAATCCCGTCCCATGGCCCGACAAAAGCGCACCGAGCCGGCAGG
>Ga0265334_10001283_pt1 | contig 12154 bp, 9 predicted proteins | sample 42023metaG_FD_192442 | JGI IMG/M metagenome (GOLD analysis project Ga0265334, IMG submission 192442) | Rhizosphere microbial communities from Carex aquatilis grown in University of Washington, Seatle, WA, United States - 4-20-23 metaG | ecosystem: Host-associated > Plants > Roots > Rhizosphere >... | reverse complement strand
GGCACTGCTGAACACTGCAGCCCGCCTCGAACGCGATGCATCCGTGACGCCGGCCTTTCTCTATGCGGCGCTGCTGTGGCCAGCCGTGCGCCTTCGCTTCGCCTACCTGAAGTCGCAGGAGGGACATCCGGAGATGGTCGCGCTGGCGCAGTCAGCCGACGAGGCGCTGGCCCGCCAGGCACTGCGCGTGGTGATTCCGAAACGGTTCTCGCTTCCCATGCGTGAAATCTGGTTGCTGCAGCCGCGTTTCGAAAGCCGTCGTGGCGCGCGCGCGAAGCGGTTGCTCGCACATCCACGTTTCCGTGCCGCATACGATTTTCTGCTGTTGCGCGGCCAGGCCGGCGAGCCTGGCGTGCATGAGCTCGCCGAGTGGTGGACGCAGGCGCAGGCGGGCGTGCTGCCGCCGGTGCCGGAACCGGAGACGGGTGGGGAAGGCGGCGATTCAGCGCTGACTGAGGGTCCGGCGAAGAAGCGCCGTCGTCGTGGTGGACGCGGCCGCAAGCGTTCGCCGGCTTCGACGGGCGATGCCTGAAGCCTACGTCGCGTTGGGCGCCAACCTTGGCGATCCGCCGCGGCAAATCGAAAGGGCGCTGTCGCAGATTGCCGGCATTCCCGGCGTAAATCTGCTACGGCGCTCGTCGTTGTATCGCAGTGCGGCGATCGGACCGCCCGGCCAGCCGGACTACTGCAACGCGGTCTGCGCGCTCGAAACCGAAATCGAGCCGCTGCAACTGCTGCACGCTCTGCAAGCGATCGAAACCACCGCCGGCCGCGTGCGCGGCGAACACTGGGGTCCGCGCGTGCTTGATCTCGATCTACTGCATGTCGCCGGCGTCGTCATAACCACTCCGGAACTGACCCTGCCGCATCCCCAAATGCAGGTTCGCAACTTCGTGCTGATTCCTTTGTGCGAGATCGCGCCATCGCTGGTTATTGGGGAATTCGGTGCCATTCGCGAATGGGCGACGCGGGTGGGCAGTGAGGGATTGACTCACTGGTACGAATACTAATCCCGCGCATGACAGATCTCAGCGTCCGCGGCGGCGGGTGTATCAGCCTTTTATCTCTCCGCCACGTCCAGCTATAGTCCGCGACTCAGCCCGGATCGCCGCGACCATGACTAATCCAGAGCCTAAGGTGCCTGTCCAGATGGCAGAACTGCGCCGCATGCGTGCGGTGCGCGAGAAGATTGCATGCCTGACCTGTTACGACGCGAGTTTTGCGCTGATCGAGGATCGAGTCGGGGTGGATCTGGTGCTGATCGGCGATTCGATGGGCATGGTCCTTCATGGCGGCAACACGACTACGCCGGTAACGGTGGATCACATTGTCTATCACTCGAAGTGCGTTGCGCCGTATCTGAAGCGCGCATTTCTGGTCGCGGATCTGCCCTTCCTGAGCTACGCGACGCGCGAACGCGCCCTGGAGTCTTCGCAACGCATGATGCAGGAAGGTGGGGCGAAGATGGTGAAGCTGGAAGGTGGACGCGAGCAGGCCGATATCGTCGAGTATTTGTCCGTGCGCGGCGTGCCGGTGTGCGCACATCTGGGCTTGCAGCCGCAATTGATCCACAAAATGGGTGCGTTCAAGGTGCAGGGGCGTGAGGAAGCGGCGGCAGAGGAGATGCTGCGCGACGCCAAGGTGCTGGAACAGGCGGGCGCCGATTTGCTGCTCGTGGAATGTGTTCCGGCAGTGCTTGGCAAGCGCATCACCGAACAAGCGCACGTGCCGGTGATTGGCATCGGCGCCGGTCCGCACGTCGACGGGCAGATTCTCGTGTTGCATGACATTCTGAATATTTCGCCGCAAGTGACGCTCGGGCGCCGGCCGCGATTCGTCAAGGATTTCACTAAGGGCGGCGCGGATATCGAATCGGCGCTACGCGCTTATGTCGATGCCGTGAAAAGCGGCGCTTATCCGGCAGCGGAGCATTGTTTCTAAGCAAAAGGTGCGAAACGCCCGATGAAGTTGATCCATAGCGTTGCGGAACTGCGTGCCGAAGTGCGCGCGCTGCGTTCTGCCGGCCGCAGCGTTGGACTGGTACCGACGATGGGCAATCTGCATGCCGGGCATGCGAGTCTCGTGCGGTACGCGCGCGGACTGGTGGACGCGGTGGTCGCGACTGTATTCGTCAATCCCTTGCAGTTCGGACCGAATGAGGATTTTGCGCGCTATCCGCGCACGCTCGACGTCGATGCGCAGCTGCTGGAAGCGGAAGGGACGGGGATTCTGTTCGCGCCGGCGGTTGAGGAGGTGTATCCGAACGGCTATCCGCCCGTGACCACCGTTCGTGTCGCCGGTCCACTGACTGAGCCCCTCGAAGGCGAGTTCCGGCCGGGGCATTTTGAGGGCGTGGCGACCATCGTCAACATTTTATTTAATCTGGTGCAGCCGGATGTCGCCATATTCGGCGAGAAGGATTACCAGCAGCTGCAAGTGATCCGGCGCATGGCTTCCGATCTGGGTCTACCGATTCGTATTGAGGGCGCACCGACCCTGCGCGCCGCCGACGGCTTGGCGCTGAGCTCCCGCAATCAATATTTGACTGGGGATGAGCGGGCGCATGCCGCGCGCCTCTACGCGGCGCTGCAGGTCGCCGCAGAGGCATTGCGCAGCGGACGGCGGGATTTCGAGGCGATTGGCGCGGAGCAGCTCGCCGCACTGGCTGGCCAAGGCTTCCGTCCGCAGTATCTAGTCATACGGAAGCCGGATCTGGCGCTTCCGACGGGCGAGGTACGGCATTTCAGGGTGCTTGCGGCAGCATGGATGGGGGCCACACGGTTGATTGACAACATTCAAGTCGATATTGATGCGGGCCGATAAAACAGTATGTTTTACCGATAAACCGCTAGAGTTGGCGGCGGGCGAAAAGGTGGTTAAACTTTAGTCGAAGAGGAGCCGTACGCCAGGAGGGTGTCGGAAACGGGCGTATGTCTTATTGGGCCGCCCTCAGATGTTCAGTCGCTCGATGTCGGGTGTATGTCTTGGTGGGCCGCCCGGGATCAATTAAAAAAGTAGGATTTTTCTCATGCAACTGACGATGCTCAAGTGCAAATTGCACCGTGCGCGCGTAACGCACGCCGAACTTGATTACGAGGGTTCCTGCGCGATTGACGGTCGCCTTCTGGACTTGGCCGGCATTCACGAGTACGAACAAATCCAGATTTACAACGTTGGCAACGGTGAACGTTTCACCACCTACGCGATCCGTGCCGAAGACGGCAGCGGCGTGATTTCGATCAACGGGGCCGCCGCGCACAAAGCACGAGTCGGTGATCGCATCATCATTTGCACCTACGGCGCCATCGAAGCCCGCGAAGCCCGTACGCATAAACCGAAGCTGATCTACCTCGACGAAACCAATCGCGTGACGCGCACGGCCAACACCATCCCGGTGCAAGCCGCGTAACGTAATACCCGGCGCGCGGTGCCCGCATGCATGGCGGGCACGATTCTGGCGATTCGAAGCCCAAGCTGGTTAAGCTTGGGCTTCATTAACTTTCCGAACCGCCACGAATGTCCGTTCTTACCGAAAGCGCTGCCTGGCGCGCACTGGAACGAAGCGCCCACTCGCTAGGCCGTAGCCGAATCATGGCTCTCTTCGATGCGGATCCCAACCGCGTTCGTGATTTCGGTTGCGCAGCGGAGGGGTTGTTTCTCGACTACTCAAAGCAACGCATCGACGCGGATGCACTGAAGAGCTTGTTCGCGTTGGCCCGGCGCTGCGATCTTTCGGAATGGATCAGGCGCTTGTTCGCGGGCGAACGAATCAATACCACGGAACACCGCGCAGTTTTCCATATGGCACTGAGGAATCCGCCCGACTCTCCGATGCGGATCGATGGTGAGGACGTCATGCCAGGCGTGTCGAGCGTTCTCGATCGCATGTCTCAGTTTGCGGAGTCGGTCCGTGCGGGTGAGCGGCGGGGTCACACCGGAAAACAATTCCGGGACGTGGTCAATATCGGCATTGGCGGTTCCGATTTCGGGCCGCGTATGGTCTGCGACGCACTCGCTTCGCTAGTCGATGGACCCAGACCTCATTTTGTCGCTAACGTCGATGCCACCGATTTGCTCGATGTGCTGAAAAACATTGATCCGGCGACCAGCCTGTTCATCATCACCTCGAAAACCTTCACCACCCAGGAAACCATGATTAACGCGCGCGCTGCGCGAGCCTGGCTGGTCGCGGCGCTCGGCGAAGAAGCCGTTGCCAGCCATTTTGTCGCGGTTTCGACCAATTGCGACGAAGTCGGGAAGTTCGGGATTGCCGCCGATCGAATGTTCGAATTTTGGGACTGGGTTGGCGGCCGCTACTCACTGTGGTCGGCGGTGGGTTTATCGATCGTCGTCGCGCTGGGATCACAGCGGTTTCGCGCTTTGCTCGCCGGTGCGCATGCCATGGACGAGCACTTCCGCACGGCACCGCTGGAACAGAACCTGCCAGTGCTGTTGGGGCTGCTGGCAATGTGGAATATCAATTTTCTTGGCGCAACAACCCAGGTCGTTATTCCATATTCGCAACGATTGCATAGCTTCCTGGGATGGCTGCAGCAGCTCGAAATGGAATCCAATGGTAAGCGCGTGGACCGCGACGGCATGCCGGTGGATTATGCGACGAGTCCGGCGCTATGGGGCGATATCGGGACCAACGCGCAGCATGCTTTTTTCCAGATGCTGCATCAGGGGCCGTCGATACATCCGGTGGATTTCATCCTCGTCCTCGATGCAGGACATGAACATCATGATGCTCAGCGTACGCTGATCGCGAACTGCCTGGCACAGAGTGCGGCGTTGATGCGCGGCAAGGATGCAATCGCGGTACGCGCCGAGCTGTCCGCGAAGGGCTTGGCGGGCCCCGAACTCGAGAGCGCGATTTCGCATCGCGTATTTCCGGGCGATCGTCCGAGCAACACGCTGCTGCTGCCGAGGCTCGACCCGCATCATCTCGGTGTTCTGCTGGCCTTGTATGAACACCGCACGTTCGTGGAGAGCGTGATATGGCACATCAACGCTTTTGATCAATGGGGGGTGGAACTCGGCAAGCAGATCGCCGGCCGGATCCTGGGTGCGATGACCGGCGGTACGGCACCCGAGCTGGATCCCTCGACGCAGGCGCTGATTGCCAGAATTACGGTCCGCGATTGATCCAAGCCGAACCCACACCGTAAACCGGTGTGTTCAGAAGACCGCCTGCGGACGCGGTTTTTTCATGCCGATCAATTCCAGAAATTTTTCGGGGTGGACCGTCGGATAGAACAGCCATCCCTGTGCATAGTCGAAGCCCATGTCCTGAAGAACAGCGAGCTTGCGCACGTCGTCGACAAATTCTGCGACAGTCAACTTGCCAGTCGCGTGCGCGACCTGATGGATCGCTCTCACGATCTTCTGCGTGACGGAATTCTGCGCGATTTCACGAATGAAGCGTCCGTCGATCTTCACCTCATCCACCGGCAGCGAATGCAGATAGCCGAACGAGCATAGTCCCGCGCCGAAGTCGTCGAGGCTGAAGCGGCAGCCCAGCGACCGGAAATCTTCGATGATTTCTGCGGCGACGCCGAGATTCTGAATGGCGGCCGTTTCGGTGATTTCAAAGCCGAGCTTTCCGCGCGGGAGACGCGCGTTCTTGACGTCATCGAACAGACGACTCATGAACATGCCGTCCACGAATGACCTCGCGGAAAGGTTCAGCGATACGCCGGTCACGTGATCGAGGACACCGGGGTTGTCGAGCAGCCAGCCCAACACAAAACGCGATGAAAAATGATCGAGTTCACTTGAGAATCCGCTACGTTCCAGTGCTTCGATCATGCCGGGCGGAGGTGGCGTGTAAACGCCGTTGCGGTCGATGCGCAGCAGGAATTCTGCCTTGGCGATGCGCGGTTCGCGTCCGCTGATGGCCATGATCGGCTGCGGATGCAGCGACAATGCGCCGGAATTGAGCAACTGGCGGAACTCGGCGACATTGCGTTCATCGGTCAACGCCGTGCGATCTTCCGTTTTGCCCGGGTTGTGAAACGAAATCTGGTTAAGTCCGCGTTCTTTGGCCCCATCGCAGGCGTCCGTTGCCTGGCTGATCAAGTCGGCCCAAGCCAAGCCGGCGCGTGTCGGTACCACACCGATCGACACCGAAAGCGCAACTTCCCCGTGGGCGCCGGCATATTTGAGTTCGGTCAGAGTGCTGCGCAGCTTGGTGGCTTCCTCAAGGGCGCCTTGCGCATGATCGATGGCTTTGACCGCAACGAATTCGCCGCTCCATAGACGGCCGGCGACACCATTTGTGCCCGCCCACTGTTTCATGGTCCGTGCCACTGTGGCGACCAAGGCTTCCGTCGCCGCCGGGGATGCAATGCGATTGATCTGGCGCAGACCGCGAATATCCACATAGAACATCGCCGCCGGCGTATCGCTGTGCCAGCTTTCGAGTTCCTTGATAATTTGAGCGTAGCCGGAACGTCGCACGTCGAGATCTGAACCACTGCCGAATTGGCACTAAGTTCTTTTCGGCCGTGCGATCAAAGTCTTGAGTAAGCACGATGCCGGCAATTGCCGGCCAATGACTGCAAGATGAGGCATTCTGGCGGTTTAGACGGAGGAAAGGCTGTTTTAAGTCGTGGTTTTGACTGCGAAGTCGGTCTGGACGATGCGGTCTCCACCCAATTGCTTGGCAGCTTTCAACGCTTCGGTAGCCTTTGCAATCAATCCGTCGCAGCCGAATTCATAGCCCGTTTCCTTGCAAGCAGTCGCGCAGCCGATGCTGAGCGTCAATGAGGAAGCGGTATTGGGGTTTCCGAGTTCGAGGTGCCGTGCATCGGTCCGGGTGAGTTCCGCCATGCGCTGGCTTTCGCGGAGATCGGTATCCGGCAGCAGGGCGAGGATGCGATCACCGCCAATACGGATCAGTAGATCGCTGCCACGGCGGAAGCGTTGCAGCAGCATTTCTCCGATTTCGCGCAAGGCGCGATCGCCATGCGCGTGACCGAAGGTATCGTTGAATTCACCGAGCCGGTCGACGTCGATGATCATGGCCGTCAATGGATGATTGCCGCGCCGCGCCCGGCGCCATTCCCGATCGAGTTCGGTTTCATAGTCGCTGCTGTTGCGCAAGCCTGTCAGAGGGTCCTTGCGCATCAGTGAGCGCAACACTAGCTCGCGCTCGATCAGCGCGCCGAGATCGACCAGCGCTTCCACGACGCTCGCGGACATCGTCCGAGGACGCAGATCCACCGCGCACAGCGCGCCGATCGTCAACGCGTCCGGATTTCGTACCGCGACGCCGGCGAAGAATCGGATTCCAGGATGTCCCGTGACCAAAGGATGTTCGCGAAAACGCGGATCGAAGGCGGCGTTTTCACAGACAGTCGGGGTTTCGGAGAGCATCGCTTGCCCGAACAGGCCGACGTTGCGTGGATTCTCGGCAATTACGAGACCGTGGCTGGATTTGAAATACTGGCGTTCGAGATCGACGACTGCGAACACCGCCGCTGGAACGTCAAGCGTGCGCGTCACAAGGCGGACGATGCGATCGAACTCTGCGTCCGATGCCATCGATGCTGACTGCAGCAAATCCATGGGTCGAGGCTCCCGTTGGTTTCTAGGCTCAGTGGCGCATAAGGATAGGGCTTTCTTCCCGGCAGGATCTGCCGGGCCCGATCCGACGCCTGACGGCGAATGGGTATGACGGCATCGTAATGATCCGGATCGGTTTTGGCCACAAGTCCTTCGCTCAGCGGCTTTGAAATTTGCCCCCAGTTCCGACCTCTCTCTGAGACGCAGGCTCGGTATAACGGTATAAAATGGCCCCGCATCACTTGCGGGCGCCAGGCACCGAACGAGGAGTTCGTATCCCATGTACCGTCACATCAAGATTCCCACTACTGGCGAGAAGATCCGTGTCGTCGATGGCAAGGTGGTGGTGCCCGATCAGCCGATTGTCGGTTATGTGGAAGGTGACGGCATCGGTCCCGACATCACCAAGGCGTGCTTGCGGATCTGGGATGCGGCGGTGGACCAGGCGTACGGCGGCAAGCGCAAGATTCAATGGTGCGAAACCTATCTCGGCGAGAAAGCAGCTGGTTTGTACGACGGCAACTACTGCCCGGATGAAACCCTCAAGGTGCTCCAGGATCTCGTTGTTTCGATCAAAGGTCCGCTGACCACACCGGTCGGCGGCGGCTTCCGCAGCCTTAACGTCGCATTGCGTCAGGATCTCGATCTCTACGCCTGCGTGCGCCCGGTGCGTCACTACGCCGGCGTGCCGAGCCCGATGAAGCGGCCCGACAAGGTCGATGTCGTCATATTTCGCGAGAACACGGAGGACGTTTACGCCGGGATCGAGTACAAGTCCGGCACGCCGGAAAACGCCAAAGTCGCTAAGTTTCTGCGCGAGGAAATGAAGGCGAAGTTTTTCGATGGCGCTGGCATCGGCATCAAACCGATTTCCGCGTTCGGCAGCAAGCGCCTGGTGCGCAAGGCGATCCAGTACGCGATCGACAACGGCCGTGAATCGGTGACCCTGGTCCACAAGGGCAACATCATGAAATTCACCGAAGGCGCGTTCCGCAACTGGGGCTATGAAGTCGCGCGCGAAGAATTCGGCAGCGTCACTATCACTGAAGAGCAGCTCTACAGCGAGTACAAGGGCAAACAGCCGGAAGGCAAGATCGTGGTCAAGGACCGCATCGCCGACATCATGTTCCAGATGATGCTGCTGCGTCCGGAAGAGTTCGATGTGCTGGCCACGCCTAACCTCAATGGCGACTATCTGTCCGATGCCATCGCCGCAGAAGTCGGCGGCATGGGTATCGCGCCGGGCGCCAACATTGCCGACAACATCGCGGTGTTCGAAGCCACCCACGGCACTGCGCCGAAATACGCCAATCTCAACAAGGTGAATCCGGGTTCGCTGCTGTTTTCCGGTGTCATGATGCTCGAATACATGGGCTGGAAAGAAGCCGCGGACCTCATCACACTGGCCTATCCGGAAGTTATCAAGGACGGCATCGTGACTTATGACTTCGCGCGCCAGATCGACGGCGCAAAAGAAGTCGGCACCAGCCAGTTCGCGGATGCCTTGATCGAGCGCATTCGCGGCGGTATCGATCTGGAAGAGAAGCGCAAGGCGCTTCAGGAAAGCCTCGCCAAGGAACGCAAGCAGCGCGAAATCCGGCGCCTGCTGCAGCCGATGGAGGAAATGATCGATACCGGCCGCATACCGCAAACCGTGGGCGCCCTGATGACGCGCACGCTGATCACGGTCACGGACGATGAGACTGTCGAAGCCGCGATGCACCTGATGACGGGTAACGACGTGAGTTCGGTGGTCGTCGAGCCGAACAAGAAAGGCGAGTGGGGCATCCTCACCCGCCGCGACATAATCGCCAAGATTGTCCGTGGCGGAAAAAATCCGGCAACGATGAAGGTGAAGGACATTGCGACCCGGCCGGTGGTTTCGGTGCCTGCCGAAACCAGCATCCGCGATGCAGCCGGCATCATTGCCGAGAAGAGTTTCAGCCGTCTCACCGTCGAGCAGAGCGGCAAAATAATCGGCATCGTCACCGAAACCGACATCGTCGATGCGGTCGAGCGTTTTGGCTGGGCAGGTGAAACCGCCTAATCGCCAAGACGTTACAGCATCCGGTTCCCCATGGGTCAAATTTGCTGACAGCGTAGCGGCGCAAGCGGGTAAGATGCGCCGCATCCTCCGCTGTTCCGCTCCAGCCACTTCCGCGCTTGCGCGGGGCCCTGTTCCCCCCAAGGTGCCGTAATGCCGTCAGAATCTTCCGTCCCCGCAGCTGCGGGTCTCCATTTCCGTGACTTGGCTCTGGGCGAGCCCCTGCTGCGGGCGCTGACCGATGTCGGTTACGAATCGCCGTCACCGATCCAGGCGGCGACGATTCCACCGCTGCTGGAAGGGCGCGATGTGCTCGGACAGGCGCAGACCGGTACTGGCAAGACGGCGGCGTTCGCGCTGCCGATCCTCTCCGCGATCGCGCTCAATCGCCTCGCGCCGCAGGCGCTGGTGCTGGCGCCGACGCGCGAACTCGCAATCCAGGTCGCGGAAGCGTTCCAACGCTATGCGATGCACCTGAATGGATTTCATGTGCTACCGATTTATGGCGGACAAAGTTATGGACCGCAGCTTTCCGCGCTGAAGCGCGGCGCACACGTGGTGGTCGGCACGCCGGGCCGCCTGGTCGACCATATGAAGCGTGGCACGCTCAAGCTCGATGCCTTGCGCACGCTGGTGCTCGACGAGGCCGACGAGATGCTGCGCATGGGCTTCATCGAGGATGTCGAATGGATCCTGCAGCAGACGCCGCCGCAGCGGCAGGTCGCCTTATTTTCGGCAACCATGCCGTCGGCAATTCGTCGTATCGCGCAAACTTATCTGCGTGATCCAACCGAAATCACGATCAAGGGCAAGACTACGACGGCAGCTAATATTCGTCAGCGCTATTGGATGGTCAGTGGCACTCACAAGCTGGATGCGCTGACGCGGATTCTGGAAGTCGAACCGTTCGATGGCATGCTGGTTTTCACGCGCACCAAGCAGGCAACCGCCGAGCTGGCGGAGCGGTTGGAAGCGCGCGGTTACGCCGCCGCCGCGCTCAACGGCGACATGGAGCAGAAACAACGCGAGCGCACGGTCGCGCGACTCAAAGATGGGCAGATCGACATCGTCGTCGCTACCGATATTGCGGCGCGCGGTCTTGATGTCGAGCGCATCGGACATGTAATCAACTATGACATTCCGACCGATCCGGAATCCTATATCCACCGCATCGGCCGTACCGGCCGCGCGGGTCGCAGCGGCGAAGCGATCCTTTTCATCGCGCCACGCGAGCGGCATCTACTACGCGCCATCGAGCGTGCGACCCGTCAAAGCATCACACCGATGGATTTGCCGACGGCAGAAGCAGTCAATGAGCAGCGCATCACGCGGTTCAAGCAGCGCATCACGGACGCCGTTGCCGCGGGCGAGGGTACGCCGTTTCGCGCGTTGATCGAGCAATACGAGCGGGAACACGACTTACCTGCCGTGGACATCGCGGCCGCGCTCGCATTTCTTGCGCAAGGCGATAAGCCGCTCTGGTTCGCTAAGGAAAAGGTGACCGCTGCGCCGAGTCCAGCTATTGCTGCTACTGCTACTGCTACTGCCAAAACCGCGGCCGCAAAATCCCCCGCGATTCCTGCCGCACCGAAGCCGCGTGCACCTTTGTTCGACAAGGTGAATACGGATGAATTCAAGGTGCCACCGAAAGCGTCACCCGCCGAAAAATCATCTGCCGCACCGCACAAAAAGAAGCGCGCGCAGGAAGACGATGAAGATGAAAAGGTACCGATGGAGACGTTTCGCATCGAGGTCGGTCATGCGCATGGCGTGCAGCCGGGCAACATTGTCGGCGCCATTGCCAACGAAGCGGAGCTGGAGAGTCAATACATCGGCCGCGTGGATATCCGCGAAGATCACAGTTTCGTCGATCTGCCGGCCGGCATGCCCAAACAGGTATTCAAGGCTCTGCAAAAGGTTTGGGTATCTGGACGGCAGCTTCGCATCAGCCGCCCGGTGCTGGCGCCGTCGAAACCTCACGCGAACGCCAAGCGCGGAAAGCCAGGACGCACCGACCGCTGACCCGTGCGATCCGGCCCTATTTGCCCATAATGTCGTATGGCCTGATCAGTGATAATCTGACAATATCCTCAGCTCTGGGGATATTTCACCTCCATGTTTCGCCGTCACGGTTCGGGCGTTTCGGAGCGCAGTAAGGACAGGGTCATGGATTTTGAAGCCGGATTACCCATACTGGTCGATTCGCTGATCGCGGTTGTGCTGCTGTCGTGGCTTTCGTCCGAAACACAATGGATGGAAAGCAGCCTGCTGCTCTACGTGCGGCGTCAGGTCCCATCCGTTACTGACCGCTTGAAGCGACTCAACGAACGTGCGCGGACCATCGCGATACTGTCGACCCTGGTTGCCCCGGGCATCATGGCATTTTCGGGACAGCTCGATGCCCATGGCATTGCGCATATCTACAACGATGCGTTGCAGATCATCGCGCCGACCACATCAGCTCTTTTCTCAGCGATGGTGGCGTGGTTGCTGATCATTTCACCGCGTGCGGTACACAAATCCCACCTGCATCTGCTTGAC
>Ga0265334_10001281_pt1 | contig 12161 bp, 9 predicted proteins | sample 42023metaG_FD_192442 | JGI IMG/M metagenome (GOLD analysis project Ga0265334, IMG submission 192442) | Rhizosphere microbial communities from Carex aquatilis grown in University of Washington, Seatle, WA, United States - 4-20-23 metaG | ecosystem: Host-associated > Plants > Roots > Rhizosphere >... | reverse complement strand
TCCTGGCCGCCGGACCGGACGGCCCGCGACGCGCTCGAGAGTCGGAACTGGCGCCTTCGCTACGAGGCGTGCACCACGTCGACGACCCTGCCGGTCGCCCTCGTGCAGCGAGCCTTCCAACTCGCGGTGAAGACCGGAGGTGAGGACCGGGACGCGGGGTGGGTTGCCGTCTGCCTGCCCGGTCGGACCCTGCGCGGGGAGTCCGGTCGGCGGCTCGTCGAGCGGTTCCTGCCGAGCGTCCACCTAACCCGGGTGGTGGGGCTCCCCCCGGCGAGGAACACCGCGTCCGCGCGCTCCCCTGTGCCCGTGAGTCCTGCTGCGGCGGTGACCCACGCTGGGCCCGGGGCTCCCGCGGTTGCTGTGACCCATGCGGTGTCAGGGGCTCCCGCGGTGGTCCTGGTGGGGCGGCACCATCCCGCCCGGTGGGGCGAGCCGGTGCGCTTCGGGGACGCCGAGGTGCCCCGCCGCGCCCTCCTCCACCATCCCTGGTCGCCGGACGGCGACGCCCTCCGTCCGCTTCTCGCCCGGATCGAGGTGGGGGCCCGCGCTCACGAGGAGGCCGGGAAGCAGGGCGAGGACGCTGCCGGCACGTTCTGGGCGATGCCCGATGCGGCCGAGTCGGTGGGTGGCGCGACGGCGGGTGGCCCGGTGGGTGGTGCGACGGCGGGCGCCGGCCACGCGGTCCGGTCCGCTGATCACGGGCGGGCAGCGGGCCTGCGAGTCCTGACGCACTCCTCCGTGGCCGGCTTCTGGTCGGCGAGAGCTCCTCGGGGCGGCGGCGGACGGCGGATCGGCAGCAGGCAACCTGTCCGGGACCTGCCGGTGCCGGAGCACCTGCCCGCCGTGCTCTCGCCGATCGCGCAGACCCTGGACGCTCTCGCGCGGCGGATGACCGGTCAGGAGCCCTCGGCCCTGTGCCGTCGGGGTACCCCGTCGGTGGAGGTGCTCGACGGTGCCCGAGCCGCCCAGTACGCGGCGTCGGGACGCATGGTCGCCCTGCAGGAGGAAGCCGACTGGCGGGTGCTCGCCGGCTACGGGTTGCTCACGCAGTCCGAGGCCGCGGCGGTCACCCTGCCCCAGTGGCACCTGCTGCCCCCGATCGACCCCCAGCAGCGTGCCTGTGTGCTCGCCGCTGTCCAGCGGGACCGCATCGCGACGACCGGGAGCAAGGACATCGGGAACACGGATACCGGGAGCACGGATGCCGGGGCCGGGAGCACGGATGCCGGGGCCGCCCGCATGGTGAACGGCTCGGACGTCGACGGGGCGGACGCGCTGCCCGGCGTCTGGCCCGAGGGGTACCGCCGGGTGGTGCGGGCAAGGATCGACCTGCTCCGCCGGAACGGGGACCTGGGCATGATCGAGAGGATCGAGCACAAGCGTCCCTGGGACGGTGACAGCTGGGACGACCGCGAGCGGGAAGCGGTGCGCGCCTGGCTGCTCGCCCGGTGCGATCACCGGGAGCTCTGGTTCGGTGCGCGGGCCGATGGCGTCGAGAGGCCGAGACCGGTGACCGTGGCGGAGCTCGCGGCGCGGATCGGTACCGATCCGGACGTCCGGGCGGTGGCGGACCTGTATGCGGGCCGGCACCTCGGGCGGCCGGGGCTCGCTCTCGACGAGGTGCTCGGGGAACTCGTCGCCGACCTGCACGTCCCGTGGCTCGCCGCCCTGCGCCTCACGCCGTCCGGTCTCGCCAAGCGTGCCCGTGGCGCGGCAACCGGTGCCCGGACCGGGCGGGGGACGAGGCGTGGCGAGACGCCGGACACCCCGTCCCCGGAGCACGCGCCACCCCGGTACCGCGCCTCGGACTTCACCTGTCCGTCCTACTGGGCGCTGCGTGGCCGGAACGACGAGCCGACCGAGCGGTTCGTCTCGTACCCACCGCTGCCGGTGCCTGTCCATGACCTGCGGGGAGTGCCCGACGAGCCACCGCGCCGAGCCCGCCGGGTGTCCACGGGGTCAGGCAACGTCTCCGACGCGTCCGGCGTCCCGTCGAGCGACGACCCCGACCTGCTGCTCGGTTGGGCGAGCTGGGACGTCCGGGAACGTGTCCAGGTGCTGCTCGACCTGGTGGCCGAGGACCGCGGACTCACCCCCCGTCGGGCGGCGGCGCTGCTCGCGGGGGTGCGTGAGCTCCAGCCCGAACTTCGCCGGGAGCGAGCCTCGAGTGCGGCTGCTCGGTGTGCAGCAATTCTCCGTGAGCAATGCGCGCGGTTCGGACTCACGCTCCAGGATCTCGATCTCTGGTGCGCAGGAGTTCCGGACCGGAACCGGTGATCTCGACCGAGTGATCGCCCGGCGCGGATGCCGCATGCGGCTGCCGGAACAAGGCTGAATCCGTCCGGAACCGGCGCCCGTACCGGACCCGAGAATTCCGTCCTCGCGTCTTGCCGACCCGGCCGTATATCGCTCTGTAATCTGCTCACCACGTTGTGCTATTCGCGGTGGAAGGGGTGCGACTCCTGGTGGCCACTTCTCGCGGACCGGACGGGGCAGGTCGCCCCTCCCGTCGCCGGCTGACGGTCGCGCCGGTCGCGGCAACCGTGGTCGGACTGATCTGGATCACCGCGGCGGTCTTCGTCGCCGTCACCGGCCATCCGCACGAGCACCGTTCCGCCCACCCGGCCTCCTCGAACCGGGGGCTCCACGCCGTGACGGGGACGGCCGGGGGTCACGCGGCCGGGAAAGGCCGGGACGCCGTCGAGGACGGAGCCGGGACCGGGGCCGTGCGGGCCACCGGGCAGACCGCCCCGATCCGGTTCACGGTGACCGACTCCCTGGACACGGGCACGGGGGCGGATGTCCGGATCGAGGAGATCGCCACGCTGATCATCGACCAGGAGGTGACCGTGACCCTGCATCCCACCCGCAACTACCCCGTCGACTCCCAGCCGGCCACCGTGTCCTCGGCCGGCAGCCACGGGTACGAGCTTCGCTGCCGCACCGTGTGGCGGGACTCCCGTACCGGTGAGCAGATCTTCGGGGACGCCCGCGGCGCGGGGCAGGTGCGGCTGGCGAACGGCATTCGGCTGCTGGTCACGTCGGTGCGGGGGCCGGGGAGCCGGTCCACGGTGACCCTGGACACCGCGCGCCCCTGAGCGAGCCGATGCTCGTGCCGAACGGCCCCCGCGGGCGCCGTGTCCAGAGGAGACGCCGCGCCAGGAAGACCGACGGCCCTTGGGAGCCGCCGCGTCAGGGAAGGTCGATCCCGAGCCGGTGTCCCAGGGCCACCCAGTCGGAGGCGATCCCCGCCTGAGCCTCCCTCAGGGTGAGGCGGCCATGACAGATCGCGGTGTGGGCCGCGTTCTCCACCCCGTCCTTGGAGTTCGTGGTGCCGGTCGCACCGCTTCGGTCATTGGGCTCGACCCACAGATTCCGGGGATCGTTGGGATCGCCGCCGAGTTCGAGAGAGATCAGATGGTCGTACTCGCCCGTACGGGTCGAGCCGGTGTAGCCGTAGGCGAGGGCGTTCGCCACCTTCTCGTGGCCCGTCACGCTCGACGGCGGCCGGATCTGCGAGGTGAACCCGGATCGGCAGATCGTCGAGGCGAGGTTGTCCTGGGTGACCTGCGGGTTCACCGCTCCCGGGGTGCAGGCGGGATCGGGCAGGGGGTAGCGGCCCTCCTGACGGTAGTGGCACGTCCCCGGCTGTGGCTGTGGCTGCACGGAGTAGTGCCGCTGCGGTCCTGGTCCTGCCACCAGCAGGGTGGTGCCCGCGGCCGTGTCCGGGGCACGGGCGACCTGTGCACCGAGGGAACTTGAGGTGGTGGAGCCGCATCCCGCGAGCGTCAGTGCTGCCAGGGTCAGCAGGACGGCGCCGCGGGGGGTGTGCCCGGCGGAGGAGGCCACACGGGTTCGGGCATGCGTGAGGGTCACGACATCGGACGCTACCGCTGCCGGACACTCCTCACCGTCCGGACGTCGTCGACGGCTCCCCCGCGGCGGCTCCTCGCCGTTCGGGCATCGCCCTCGGACCCGCCCCGCGCTGCGCGCCGGCGATCCGCTGCGGGTGTCCTGGCCGAGGTGGCGCACCGATCTCGGCCGGTTCGGCCTGCTCAGCGGCGTCGGGCCGCGACCACCTGGCTGAGGTACCAGTTGAAGCGTCGGCTGTGCTGCCGGAACGAGTACGGCACGTCCTCGCAGCCCACGATGTCGAAGAGGTCCACGGGCAGCACGTCCCGCAGGTCGTGGATCCACCGCTCCGCGGGGGTGAACCGGCAGGTGAAGTCGAAGGGACACGCCATGACCAACAGGCCGCCCGGGCTCAGCAGGTCGGTCAGGGCGCAGCCGAGGGCCCGCGGGTCCGGCACCCGGTCCATCACGTTGAGGCAGGTCACGAGATCGAACTTCTCCCCGCACGCGGCCAGGCTCTCCGCGTCCTGCTGCAGGATCCGCAACGGCACGGGCAGCGGTGGCAGGCGAGTGGTGTCCACCGGGATCCGCCGCGGCGCCCCCACCAGTTCGGGGCTGGGGATGCTCCGCTCGCCGGGTTCTTCCACGAGCAGCGCATGCATCCAGGCGCAGAACGCCGCGGACGGTTCGACCGCCGTGAGCTCCGCCACCGAGGTGAGCCGCCGACTCAGCTCGAAAGCGGTCCGCCCGGTACCGGCCCCCACGTCACAGGCGGTCAACGGGCTCTTGCCGCTCTGCTGCACCCAGTCCGCCACCCGCTCGGCGACGGTCCGGTAGAAGAAGCCCGGACGGTCGAGCTCCGGGAGGCCGGTGGCTCCTCCGGGGAAGTGCCGTGCCTGGTCCGCCAACAGGTCGCCCCACTCCGCGTGCAGGTACATGGCGACGAAGTCGTCCGAGGTGTATCGCTCGGCGCTGGCCTCCGAAACGCTCACGCCCGCCTCCGCGCGACGGCCGGCCGCCCCGGCGCGGCCAGGGCGGTCTCGGGCCACCGCAGTTCGTCCGCTGCCGGTAGGTGCAGGGAGGGCAGCGGCTGTGCGCACAGGCCCTCCGCGCTCTCGTCGACCCGGCCGAAGGCGGGTTGGCACGCGGGGGAGCCCATGTACTCCTCCGCCCTGGTACCGGGCAGGGGCAGGGAACGGATGCCGTACATCGACATCAGGCGTCGCGCGGTCTCGTCGACGATCGCGATCAGCCACTCCACGTCGTTGGCGCGCAGGACCTCCGCGAAGCCGCGGACGAGCGCGGGGGTCGCCCGGGCCGGAACCTCGCGATCGTGGCGGCGCACGCCGATCGTGGCGAGATCCCAGGTGCGGTCCAGGTCGACCCCGAGGCCGCGCGCGATCCCGGCGCCGTCCACGCCCCAGGGTTCCTTGCGGATGTCCGCCAGTGTCTTGAGCTCGTGGCGTCCCGGTCGGATGAAGCGCACGAACCCCACGGCCTCGTCCCGCCACCACAGGGACACGAAGGCGGTGTCCTCGCGGTACCTCCCGTACGCCTCCTCCAGCAGCTCAGGGGTGTCCCCGTACGCGTGGCCGAGGACGCTCAGCTCGCAGTCCAGCACCTCCTGCGGAGTCTCACGCAGAGGGGCGAAGCGCAGATGGAGAGCCTCCACGGGCCGTGGGTCCTTTCGGGTCGGGGACGCGGATCTCCTCATCGGGGACCCGCAGGACAGTACGGACATCGGTGTCCCTCCCCGAGCGACCGGGACCCGGGGAGGCGATGGCGGCGACCGCGTCGCAGAGCGCCGAGACGTGTTCGAGATGCGTGCGATGCGAGAGGACGGCGACCCGGGCCCAGAGGCGCCCGTCGACGGAGGTCGTGGACAGGAAGGCGATCCCTTCGGACCGGAGCCGTTCGACGAGGTCGAGGGTCGCGGTGTCACCGCCGGACGGGTCCGTCAGCCGGAAGACGAAGAGCGAGAGCGACGGCGACGGTCCCGTGACGATCCCGGGGATGCCGGAGAGCCGATCATGGGCGAACCGGGCGAGCAGAGCCTTCTCGCTGAGCGCGGCCACGAAGGCGTCGGTCCCGCACAGCTGCAGGGACAGCCACAGTCGCAACGCCCGGAACGGACGGGTGAGTTCGATGCCGAGGTCGGCCGGCGAGGTGGTGTCGGTGGCCGGCAGGTACTCGGCAGCCGAGGCGAAGGATGACCTGAGGGTGCGGACGTCGGCCAACAGGGCGGCGCCGAGACCGTAGGGCAGCGACAGGGTCTTGTGCGGGTCGACGACCACGCTCTGGGCTCGCCCGAGGCCCTCGAGGCCCCCGCGGGTTTCCGGGCTGAGGTGGAACAGGCCCCCGTAGGCCCCGTCGACGTGCAGCCAGAGGTCGAAGCGTTCGCAGACGTCCGCAAGAGCGTCGATCGGGTCCACGGCTCCGGTGTTCGTGGTGCCGGCGGTGGCCGCGACCAGCCAGGGTCGCAGTCCGGACCGGAGGTCGTGCCGCACAGCGTCCGCCAGGTCACCGGGGTGCATGCGATGGCCGGCGTCGGTGGCGATCAGGCGTACCGGGAGCTGGTGACATCCCGCCACGTGCAGGGCCCGCCGCAGCGACAGGTGTGCCTGCGCCGTGGTGTAGATCACGGCGGGAGCATGCGGGGCCGCTCCGTCACCGGCGCCGAGCACCCTGTGGGCGTCCCGTGCCGCGATCACCGCGGTGAGCACTGCCTGGGTTCCTCCCGAGGTGAGGGCCGCACCGGAACCCACAGGCAGACCGACGGCGGCACACAACCAGTCCCCGACCACTTTCTCCACGGCCGCCGCGCCCGGGCTGATGGTGGCCAGAGCCGCGTAGGGGTTCGTCCCCGCGGCCAGGTAGTCGGCCACCGCGGCCGCGGGCAGCGCACCTGTGGGGAGATAACCGAGGTATCGCGGTGAGGTGGTCGCCGCGCCTTCTCGCAGACCCTCGCGAAGGAGCGCACACACCTCGCGCATGTCGCGTCCGGAGCGGGCGGGGATGCCGAGTTCGGAATAGTCGCCCTTTCTGGGGGCGGTGTACGGAGTCGTCGCCGATGCCCGGACATGGTCCTCCACCAGCTCGTGCGCCAGCGTCAGCCATTCCTTTCTGGTGGTTTCGTCCGGTTCCAGCGAGGCGGAGAGTTCCGCGAAGTCCCGACACCGCTCGGGAAGGTCTTCCGGGCTCGTCACGGTCGGCCCTCCCGCGCACCGGTGGACGGCGATCCGCACTGCATGATGGTCACGTTGAGTATCCCGTTCCTCACTGTGCCTGATCTTATGTGCGCCGACGACTACGGTAAGCAACCGCGGAGCGGAACCCGATGCTTCCCGTCACGTGCCCGGGTGAAATAACTCACAGGGGGTCCGGGAAGGTCTATTTGCTGCCTGACGACACGCTCGCACCGATGAACCGGTTACGCGCCAGGCCTCACGGATCTGGTGTGCAGTCCGACAGTGGGAAGTCCCACCGTCCCGGAATGCACCGGCAGGTCGATGTGGATCCCGTCGATCGCCGGCCGGTGCCGGCGGGTGCCACCCCGCGATCATGATCCATGGTCCCCGGTCACCCCGTCCTTCGTTCCGACACCACGCCGAACCGCGCGAAGTGGCAATTCAGAACCTTGGTCATCCTGGGTCGTCCGGCATTGGTCCTGGAGCGGGGTGCGGGGTCCGTCGCATTTCCTGTCGGATCTCGGTGTTCGGCGAGAATTCACGATCTCCGATGGTGCGGGGTGTTCCGAGGGCCGTGCGGGGATACGGGGAACTGTCCGGGAGGTGTTCCGTGCGGAATTCCCGGGGCCTCCGCTGCTCACCGCCGGGACGGGGCTCCGCTGTTCTCTCGAGCGACCGCACGCTCCTCGAAGGATCTCTCGCCCGATTTCCCCGTCCGTGGAGGCCGGTCGCTCCCCGGATGATCCCCTGCTCCGGATCCCCCGTCCGTTCCCGGCGAGTGGGCCCGGGCGGTCGGGGCGGGACAGGGGGGCGGGGTGGCCGGCGCCGGGCGGAGAGAGCTCGGTGGACTGTGTGGGGAGTTGTCCCCATTCCATGCGCTTTCCGGGACGCCTAGGGTACGAGAGCGCGCTGCCACGGTGTCCGAGGACGCCGCGGCAGGGCGCACCCAGGGCTCCTGGACTGCGGCGACGCCTGGTTCCGCGGAGCTGGCCCGCCCCGTGGTGCCGGCGGCCGGGGACCCTTGGTCCCTGCGGGGTCGAGGCCTCGCACCGCGACCGGGTGGGGTGGAACTTCGGGGGGATCCTCGTGGGTGGGACTTCGGAGGCCCTCGATCATTCATCGGATGAATGACGTCCGCCATCTTCCTGAATACGGTGCCGCGGCGGCGCGCCGTCCCGCGGTTCCCGGGGTTCGTCGACAGAATGTTCCAGGTGCCCATGGGACGACGCCGTGGGCCCGTGACTGTCCGGCGCGTGATGTGCGGCCGAAGTTGCCGACGGGGTGAACAAGTGCTAAGAGGCACCTGCGCGCGCCTTCCCTCGACAGAACTCATCTTGGAGGAAATGACATGCGAATACCGGTGCGGCTGACCGTCGCGGTCGCCGTCGGGGCGATGCTGACCGCGCTCACAGCGTCCGTGAGCAGTGCCGACCCCCGTACCGTGCGGGTCCCGAACCCCGCCAACGGGCACTGGTACGAGCTGCTCGGTGACACCGTCACCTGGCCGGTGGCCGAGCAGCGGTGCGAGGCGATCCGGGCCCACCTGGTGACCCTCACCTCCGCGGCCGAGAACACTTTCGTCGTCTCGACCTTCGGTGGCCACGGCTGGCTCGGGGCGACGGACCGTCGCACCGAGGGCACCTGGCAGTGGGTGAACGGCGAGACCTTCGCCTTCTCCGCCTGGGCACCGCACCAGCCGGACGACGCCCGGCACGCCCAGGACTTCGCGAGCTACTCCCGCAGCGTCGTCGGTCAGTGGGACGACGTGTCGGCGCCGGTGCGGGACCACCCGCTGTGCGAGTGGGACTCGCCGTACGTCGCCCTCGGTGACTCCTACTCCTCCGGCGAGGGAGTGGGACCCTTCGACAGTGATCCGTCGAACCCCGCCCTGGCGACCTGTGACCGCAGCGCGAACGCCTGGTCGCGGTTGCTCACCTGGGGACGCTCCTACGCGGCGGTGCCTCCGGTCACGCTGCTCGCCTGCTCCGGGGCGCGGATCAACGCCCTCACCACCTCGTTCAAGTCGCAGCCCCCGCAGTTGCAGCAGCTCGCGGGCGTGCTCGCCGCCGCGGACGCCTCCCTCGGCGGGCAGGTGTCCACGCACCCGCTGGTCACCATCACCCTCGGTGGCAACGACATCGGCTTCCTGGACGTGCTGGGCGCCTGCTACGTCCAGGACTGCACCGCTCTCGTGCAGCAGGTGGAGAACTCCGCACTGCTGCCGAACTCCACGGTTCTGGCGACCGCACTGGCCCAGGCCTACACCGCGATCGAGAGCGTCCACCCGGGGCTCACCCTCGTGGTGGTCGGCTACCCGAACATCTTCCCGCGCACGCAGTCCGCGGTGGTGGGGTGCGACTGGCTCAGCACGAGCGAGCGCGAGGCCGTCGTGCACGCCACGGCCGCCCTGGAGCGCACCGTCCGCACCGCTGCTCTCGCCGCCCACGCTCGGTACGTGAGCACGGCGGACACGCTTGCCGGGCACGAGGAGTGCACCGCCGACTCGTGGATGTACCCGCTCGGCGCCACCGGGGGGTCGTTGCGCGGACACCCGACCCTGCCCGGCCAGCAGGCGATCGCGGCCAAGGTGGGCTGGTTCCTGAACCACCTCTCCTGATCGTTCGCCACTCCCCGTCCCCGCTCGGGGCCACGGGTCACGCGGGAACGCCGCTCACCGCAGTCGTGGTGGGTGGCGTTCCCGCCTGCGGGCGCGTCCGTCCTCCCGCGGGCGACGGCGCCCGGCGCCTCGTGGGCGGCGGACGTCACGAGACGCGCAGGTCCGTCCTTCTCGGGTAGATCGTCATGTCTCGGGCAGGAGCTCACGCCTCGAGCAGAGCGTCACGGTGGGTCCAGGCCAGGCGCAGGAGCGCGGCACCGGCCGCCTGGAACGGCAGCCGGTCCGTGAGCTCCTGCACGTTCGTGTCCGTGAAGGCGTGCAGACCGTCCGGTGACCGGACCAGCAGACCCTCGGCGTTCGTGTCCGCGAGCGGTCCGACCTGCTCGTCCCACCAGTCGGAGTCCACGGTGAGGACCGTGAGCAGGTCCGTGGCCAGGGTCAGCGGGTCGACGCCCAGCCCCAGGACACGTGCCCGGACGGTGCCCCGGATCCGGCCCTCCTGCAGGGCAGCCCCCGCGGGCCAGCGGTCGTAGTCGAGCGGGGAGTCCGTGGGACGGTCCTCGGGTTCGCCGAGCAGTTCCTCGGCGAACTCGCGCACCAGGCACCGCCACAGCGAGAAGTCGTGCTCGCGGTGCCAGGGCTCGTCGCCCGAGGCCTGGAAGACGCCGACCGGCATCACCATGTAGGTACCGCCGGCGTGGCCGACCGCCCCCGGGGCACGCCAGTGCAGCGGGAACGACGCCGTCCCCGCGCGGCGGTCGTGCCGCAGGGTCAGGGTGGCCACCGCAAGGTTGGCCGGTCGGGTGGACAGGTCGCACGGATCACCGATCGCCTCGCGCAGTGGCGTGTGCCGGAGCAGGCCGAGCTGCCGGGCCGTGAACTCGTGAGCGCACGCCTCGCCGACCTCGATGCCGTCGAAGTAGCTGCCGGGTCCGAACTCCAGTTCGGCGACCGGGGTCAACCGGGCCGACCGGAGGCGGTAGGTGCTCCGGTCGCAGAACACCGTGGGCCGGGCGAACGCAGCCATTGCCGCCGAGTAGGAGCCGGGGCTCGAGCCGTCGGGTTCGCGCGGACACACCCCTGCGGCGTGCCCGGCGAGTCGACGGCGGGGCTCGGCGTCCGCGTCCATCGGGTGCGGCCGATCGGTCCAGGTGAGGTGGACGCCGTCCAGCGGCACCGGCGTCGCGGCCAGCCACTCCGGGCGGGTCAGGAGGGGTGTCCCAGCCAGCCGCTGATCCCGCGGAAAGCCCTCGGCCGCACGCAGGCACAGCTCCGGTCGGTGGCGGCGGAGATGGTCCCGCACCCGCAACCAGTCCGGCACCGAGGTGCCAAGGGCCTCGGGGTCGCTGGTGCGCGCCTGTGCTGCCTTCGGCTCCGGCAGTGGTGCGGGCGCGGGCAGTTCCTCGGGCACCGGACCTCCCTGAGCACGTGCACGTCCTGCCGCCGGCCGTCCTCATGGTCGGTGGGGGAGATCCTGCCCGATCACCCGGGCAACGCCACGTCGAGTTGCGTCATGAGGCCGGCCACGTCCGAGACGACCCAGCGTTCGGCGATGAGCCCGCCGGTGAGGCGGTAGATCCCGATGGTCCGCATGGTCGTCGGCCGGCCGGTGGGCGCCGTTCCGAAGGCCTCGGCCCGGTGCCGGCCGGTGGTGTCGAGGCGTACCACGACCCGGTCCCCGGAGGCGATCAGGTCCTGGACGACGTGGTGCTCGTCGAACTGCTCGCGGGCCCCACGGATGACCGTTTTCAGGTCCTCCACGGTCCTCAGGTCCTCCACGGCCGAGGGCCGCCGGCTCGTGTCGTGGCCGGTGAAGTCCGGCGTGAAGAGCGCGTCCAGGGCGTCGAGGTCACCCTCGTTGATCAGGTCGTGGAGCCGGTGGACGACCGCGGAGTTCGCCTCCTCGATCGCCCGCGTGCTCGCGCACCCGCAGTGCCCGTGCTGCGTCGCCCCGGACGCCGTCCCATCGGTCCGGATGACGGTGCACATCTCGGGTTCCCTTCGTCGGACCGGCTGAGCCGGACGAGCTCAGTGTGAGGCGGTGCTGAGGGCGGTGATCAGGCGACCGCACTCGGCGTTGGGCGACTCGTAGCGGTGGCCGAGCAGGACCTGGAACAGCGGTTCCCGGCCGCGGAGCTGGTCACCCTCGTTGTGACAGGGGTAGCGGGCCGTGATCACGCTCTTCTCGAGCTGCATGACGTAGCGGGTGTCCGCGTTGAGGATTGTGTAGCTGGTCAGGCTCTCGTCGATCACGTACCCGGTGAACGGTGCGTGGGTCTCGCTGATCTGTACCGGACCGCTCGCGCCGTCCTGGAGCCTCTGGGTCGCGGTGACCACGGGTTCCTTGGTCACGAACACCTCGGCCGAGGTCCACGGTGAGGTGAGGGTGTGCAGGAAGCCGAACAGCAGCGCGACGCCGCCGAGGTAGACGAAGGAGTGGTCGAGCAGCAGCCGGCGGCAGGTCCCGCGGATCCCGAAGCGCGTGCGGGGGCGCCTCACGGACA
>Ga0265334_10001276_pt1 | contig 12191 bp, 7 predicted proteins | sample 42023metaG_FD_192442 | JGI IMG/M metagenome (GOLD analysis project Ga0265334, IMG submission 192442) | Rhizosphere microbial communities from Carex aquatilis grown in University of Washington, Seatle, WA, United States - 4-20-23 metaG | ecosystem: Host-associated > Plants > Roots > Rhizosphere >... | reverse complement strand
GTGACCTCCTCGCTGCTGGCCAGAAGGGTGGCCGAGGCGAGGCGTTCGAGGTGGCGCTGCCCGATCGTCACGTCCCCGTACCGGGCGAAGATGACCTCGCCCTGCTCGGTGACCTTGAACCGGCCGTCGACCGAGTCGGGTGGCTGCGCGAGGATCGCCCGATGCACGGGGCCTCCTCCCCGGCCGAGCGAGCCACCACGGCCGTGGAACAGGGTCAGGGTGATCCGGTGCCGATGCGCCCAGTCGACCAGCTCGCCCTCGGTGTCGTAGAGGGTGAGGGTTGCGCTCGCGGGGCCCACGTCCTTGGCGGAGTCCGAGTAACCGAGCATGATCTCCACGGCCCGGTTCCGATCGCGCAGCCACTCCTGGGTGCTCGCTGCCCGGAGCCAGGCGTCCAGGACGCCGGTCGCGCCACGCAGATCCTGACCGGTCTCGAAAAGGGGCACCACGTCCAGGCGTAGCGGGCGGTCACCGACGGCGAGCCGCGCGAGGGCTCGCACGGCCAGAAGGTGCTCGGGACGCTGGCTGAAGCTGACCACGTAGCGACCGCAGCACTGCTCCCCCCAGCGCTCTTGCAACCACGCCATCACCCGGAGCGTGTCCAGGACCTCGCGGGTGCGCTCCGTGGCGGGCGAGACATGCGCGTCCCAACCGTGCACGGCGAGGCGATCCAGAAGGGCCGGATCCCCGGCGGCGGCCACCGGGTCCTCGATCCCTGGGAGCTGCCCGAGCAGCTCGGCGAGGGCCTCCGCATGGACGCTGCTGTGTTGGCGCACCTCGAGCTCGGCCAGGTGGAACCCGAAGGTCTCCACGTACCAGATCAGGTGCTGCACCTCGCCGTAGGCGGCCCGATAGGCGCCGGCCCGGGCGAGCGAGTCCTGCACCAGACGCAGTTCGTCCACCAGTTCCGAGGGCCGGCGGTAGGCGAGCTCGACCTCCCCCCGCCGCGTGGCCTCGACCCGGGCAGCGGCCATGAGCAGCTTCTGGCGGTGCGGCTCGTCCGGGGAGTTCTGCACGATCTCGGTGAATCCGCGCGGTGCGGTCACCAGGTCACCGGCCAGGGAGTCGAGCAAGGCCGTCGACGGCGGGGTACTCGAGGTGTCCATGGTCAAGGTGCGTGCGACCCGGTCCACCGCCGTGTAGAGCGCCTTCAGCGCATGTTCGGCCTGCAACGCCATCGTCGCCCTCGTGACCTGCGCCGTCACGAAGGGATTGCCGTCACGGTCCCCCCCGACCCAGGTACCGAAACGGACGAACGCGCCGACCGGCGAAGGTCGCCGCCCCGACTCCTGCCCCACCAGAGCCGCCTCGACCGCCCGGTACAGCCGGGGCACGGCACGGAAGAGGGTCTGGTCGAACACGGTCATGACCGTGCGCACCTCGTCCGCGGGCTCGGGGCGGGAACTTCGCAGGGTCGCGGTGCGCTGGAGGATGTCGATCTCCTCGAGCATGCGCCGTCGGGCCACCGCGCGCTCGGTCTCACCGCAACGCGGGTCGTCGTGGCGATCGAGTTGCTCGGCGATACGCCGGAGCGCGGACGCGACCGCCCGCCGCCGCGCCTCCGTGGGGTGCGCGGTGAGGACGGGGTGGATCCGCAGCCGGTCGAGCCGCTCGCGCACTGCCTCCCCGGCGGCCGCCACCGCGGGCCAGACGGTGTCAGTGGGTCCCCCTTCGCTGTCCTCACCCGCAGGGGTCTCCCCCCGGAGCAGCCGCACACGCTGGCGTTCGTCCGCGAGGTTGGCCAGGTGGAAGTGGACGGTGAGCGCTCGGGCCAGCTCGGCGGCCTGGTCCAGGTCGAGCCCCTCGACGATCGTGGCGGCCTCGGCCGCGGCGTTCTCGTCACCAGAACCCGTGGCGGCGGTCAACCGAGTGACCAACCCCACCAGCTCGCCGTGACCCGCCTCCCGGACCACCTGATCGTGCAGCGCCGTGAGCAGAGCCACGTCGGACGCGAGATCCACACCGGGGATCTCCGGTCCGGGTCCCGGGACCACCTGGGCCGGAGCCTGGGGATCGGCGGGTACCCGGCTCGCGGACCCGTTGGAGGGAAGAGCAGCCGTTCGTGCGAGATCGCTCGACATGCCCTCAGCGTAGGACGGGGTCCTGGACCCGCGCCCCTCGTCCACAGGACCGATGAAGGTATGCACCGACGCGACGACGGCCTTGCACAGGGCGCGAAGCCGATGGATATTCCGCGCTTCCTGCTGAGGAGGCCGGACTCCTCACGAGCGGTCGGACCGCGCCCCGTTGACCCCCGGCGCCCCGTTGACCCCCGGCGCCACATTGACCCTCGGCACCACGACCGGGTTCGAGCGCACCGCGCGAACGGTCAGGCCCCGCGGGAGGCAGGGTCAGGGCTCGCGATCGGCCTCCACGGAGGGCGCTGCCTCCGTTTCCCGTCAGCACCCTGCGGCTCCCATTCCCCGGCGATGTCCTCGGACTTTCCACCGCCGACATCCTCGGGCTTCCCACTGCCGACATCCTCGGCGCCCAACCAGCGGGCTGCTCGCTCCCGGACCTGGTCGGCAAGCAAAGGATCGACCTGTTCGGCGAGCCCCGCGAGGATGTCGGCCGTGCGCCGCTGTACGGCAGAGTCATGCAGCCTGCCGACCACGGCAGAGACCGATCCCGCGAGCTCCCCCACCGCGGTCCAGAACGGCTCGACGATTCCCGGCAGCTCGTCGTCACGGGCAGCGTCGCGGGAGCCCCGCCACTCTTTCGGATTCGCCGCGTCCCGGTGCCCTTCTGTGCGCTCTGGACCCGCTGCGTCCTCCGCGCGCCCTTTCGCGCTCGCCGCATCTGCCGCTTCCCGCGAGTGCTCCCTGCCCTGTTTCCGCGGGCGCTTTCCGCTGTGTTTCCGTGGATGCTCCCCGCCGCGTGTCCGCGGGTGCTCCCCACCGTGTTGCCACGGGCGCTCCTCACCCTGTTCCTGAGGACGTTCCCCGCCGTGTTCCTGAGGGCGCTCCCCGCCGCGGGCATCCTCCGTGCCGGCAGGCCGGGGAACCGACGGATACCGGGAGGGGGCAGGCCGGACGATCCCCTGCTCCTGCACCCATCCCTCGATCTGGATGCAGGCCACGTCGCCCACGCGATACCGCGTGAGGTACCCGGCGCGAGCAAGTGCGGTGAGATCGGCGTCCATCTGCTCGGGGCTGTGCTCACGCCACAACGGCCCCCAGAGCACGCCGTTGAGCGTGCCCGGATCATCGAGAAGGCGCCCCTCGTCATCAGCGGCGAGCGGGAGAAGGACGAGGGTGTGCCGCGCGGACAGGTCAAGGGCCACTGCCCGGGGGTCCTGAAGGACGGACGGGATGACGCGCCGGGGCTGGGACATCACTGGTTCTCCTCGATCGGGTCGACCGCCGTCGAACGAGTCGCGTGGACGGCGACGGATCCGGGGCGGCCGGCTGTTCGGTGTCCCCATGATCCGCCCGACCGGGTGGTGCCGCGAGCGGGTCGGTGAGTCAGTCGCGAGTCGGTCGGTGGATCGGTCGTCAGTCGGTCAGGGAATCCGTCGCGAGTCGGTCGGTGAGTCAGTCGCGAGCGATGAGGAAGGGACGGGAGGCCTCGCCCATGCGGGTCAGCGGCCCGGCGAGGGCCTCGACGTCGACCGGGACGACCTCCGAGCGGCAGCGGCTCTCCACCCGACGGAGCTCGGCGAGCTGACCCCGGCAGGACTCCAACTGGCGGTCGATGGTGTCGAGCTCGCGGCCCAGCTCTCCCGACTTGCCCCGGCGGATGGCGAGGGTGCGCCACTGGGCCATGAAATCCCGGAACTGCTCGAGCCGTTGGGCGGCGCGGGTGGTTCCGTCACCCACGAGCAGAAGCTTGTCGTTCACCTCGACCGTGGCCACCGCCATCTCGGCGACGCTCTCGTGCAGGGCCTCGCACAGCACCGGAACCGCCGCGAAGGCCGACAGGGATGACTTGCCGCCGAGAACCTCGCGGACGAAATCAATCATGACTTCGCTGTTGAGGCGGGCCAGTGCGATTCTCACCCGCAGCTCGGAGACCTGGGCCCGCAGCGCGTCCAGTTCGAGACCCAGCCGTTGCAGTTCGTTCAGCACCACCTCGGCCGGAGCCTTCATCGAGTCCGCGATGGAACGCAGCGCGGAGGTGTCCCCGGCCACGCGCGTCGCTCCCCCGCGCACCGCGCCGACCGCCCTGGCGATCTGGTGGGAGGCGATCATCATCGACACCGAGCACGAGGCGATGGACAGGGAGAGGTCCCGGTACCCGTCGAGGTGATCGACCGGCGCGGAGAGCTGACCGTCGAGAGCCAGCGCGGATCCGAGCACCTCGCCCAGGGGTCCCTGCGGCAACGGGTCCGACTCGGGGCGGGCGATCACGCTCCGCGCGGTGATCTCCGTGGGCAGGGCCTCCGCCATGAAGCGGTCGTAACTGTCGAATCCGAACCGCTGCAGGCGGCCTCCGATCCGGTCGGCACCCAGCTTCGCCACCGCCGCGGGATCGCCCCCGGCGTCCCTGGCATCCTGCTCCACCGTGCGCAGCTCGACGTACAACTTGCGCGCGGTCGCCGCGTAGTGGCTGCGGGGCAGGAGGCCGATGGACAGATAACCCTCGCTCAACGACGTGATGGCCACGAAGGTCCAGTAGTCGCTTCCGTCCTTGGCCCGGTTCTGCACATAGCCCACGGCCGGTCGACCGTCGCTGATCCGTTCGCGCAGCAACTCGAAGATCGCGCCGGGCATGCTCGGATGGTTGAGCACCCCCTGCGGCTGCCCCACGAGCTCGTCGAGGGAGTAGCCGGACACCTGCAGCAGGGCGTTGTTCCCGGTGCGGATGCACCCCTCGCGGTCCGTCGTGGAGAAGTGCACGTCGTCGGAGGCCATGGGCGGTTCCAGATCCAGTGCATCGTCGCCGCCGACGGGTGCCTCGATGGATCCCCTCGACGACTCACCAAGGGACGCGCCGACGTCAACCATCGAGGCGACGGCTGACACGACGACGAGACCCGAACCCCCGAATGGGGTTGAGACAGACTAATCCCCCCGGACGCCCCCCGTGCAGTACTCGGTCATCATTGGACGGATCGGGCTCCCCCAGGCCGACCCGGCCCAGCGGCCGGGATTGCCGAGTGCCGCGAGCCGATGCGCGGGACAGGCAGAAAACGGCATCGCGGTCGCCGGGCAGCGCGGAGAAGACAGGCACCACGCGAGCTCCAGAATCCGTACTCGAGGGGACGGTCCATCCAAGCAGTGTTCGCGGCCGGATGCGTAGTGGATCCCCACCCACCACACGATCAGACCTGTGACATTGCCCGCTCAGGGGCACCTCGATCACAGAACGGTCACCGGCGTGTAGCGACCGACCGTGTGCGCGCTGACCCCGGCCACGAGGACCGAGCTCGCCAGAATCTCGATCTCCACCTGGTAGCCGACACCGCGCACCAGCCCGGTCAACCGCACCGTCACGTTCCGGCATCCGGTCCCCGCGACCATCGAGCGCGAGACGAGCGGGGGCTGCGCGGACCCCAGGAAGGCCTGGGGGACGGCGGTGATCTGGTACGAGCGGATCGTGGCATCACCGAGGGTCGAGAAGCCGACCACGAGGGCACCCGCGGCCGGCGTGACGGTCATGGGGATGGATGCCGTCCCGAGGTACAAGCGCGGACAGTTCGGCATGGGCCGCAGGGACGGCAGAGGCGTGTTCACGGGCGCCCGGAACGGACGTACCACCGGCTCCCCGGTGAGCAGGGGCCCCGGACCGTGCGGGCCGGCGGGGCCACGCGGGCCTCCGGGACCTCGCGGTCCCCGGGGTCCGGTCAACGCAGTGAGGTAGGCGGGTTCCTGGTCGGCGAGCCCGCGCGAGTGCGCTGGCCGCGGCTGTGGCGCACGGGCGGTCCGAGCCACGGCGATGGGCGGACGCGTGGTCGAGGAGACGGCCGAGTCCTCCTCGACGGGACCACCAAGACCGAGGAGCGCGGACGGAGAACACGCAGCCACGAGCAGGGACGCCGCCGCCAGAGGACCGAGCCGCGCGAGGCAACGCGAGCGCCTCGACCGGCCCGAGTGAGCCCGTTCTGGGTGCGCCCGTTCTGGATCCGCCCGGCCGGCCCGCGGACCGACCCGCGGACCCGGTGCGGCGGTCGTCGTCACGCCGATCCTGTCGGCACCGTCGTCTGCCGGTTGAGTGCTCGGCCGTCGAATGCCCGAACGAGGACTTCCACCGACGGGCACCACGTCGCGGCCTGCATCCCGTTCTGATCACTCTGCACCGCACCGAGAGGGTTGCCCTGGCGAGGGACCGAACCGGAGGAGTTGCGACGTCGCCGACGAAGCCGGCACACAGCCTTCGCACAGCTTCTCCACTGGTTCAGCTCGGACCCGGCCCGGATGATGGAGACGGGGCCGAGGTAGGACACCGCGCGACCGGACTCGACCACCGCGGCAACGGGACACCGAACGAGAGCGCGGCACCGCAGAGCACACCGGTCCGGGCTCCCGCCCCCGGACCCGGACCACCGGCGGTAGCGTCACCGCGGGGCGAACCGGGCTTCTCGGGACAGCGAGACCGGGCATTGCGACAGCGAGACCGGGCATGGTCAGGACCTGGATCCGACAGGCATCAGCCGGTGGCGTCACACCGGTGATCCATGACGACCCACGCAGGCGTACGAGATGAGGGACATGGCTATCGACGATCGGACACTCACGGCCATGTCCGAGTGGGAGCGCATGGACCTTCTCCAGCGGCTGGTCCGCATGCAGTCCGCGCCCCCGCTCATGACCCCTCGCACCCGCCTGCTGCGGCGCTGGCTCCTGAGGAGTCTGGTCGGTGCCTGCCTCGCACTGATGATCTGGATCCCGGTCCTCGCCGCGGAGCTCCCCATGCAGTACCGCGCGGGCCACTGGAAGTCGGCGTGGGTCGGCTTCGACGTCGCGTTGCTGTGTTCGCTGGGCGCCACCGCCTGGGCGCTGTGGCGGCGACGTCAGATCGTGGTGCTGTTCGCCATGGTGAGCGGCACGCTCATCGGCGCGGACGCCTGGTTCGACGTGCTCACCTCCTCCACGAGCGCGGATCTGGCGCGAAGTCTCGGCCTCGCGCTGGTCCTGGAATTCCCGATGGCGATCGGCTTCTTCGTGCTGGCCCATCGGCTGCTGCGCTTGGTGGTGCTCGCGGCCCGTGCCTCCCTGGGGGTCGGCGCACCTTCGACGCTCCGGCGGACGCCGATCTTCGGGGTCGCCACCAGCCAGGACTCAGCTGCCTGACGACCCACTGCGACCCGACCTCATCCTCCCGCGCCCCAGCCTCATCCCGCCGCCAGGTCCCGGCCGATACCCGTGACCCCAGCCGGAACGGGACCGGGGTCGGGGCACGACGGAACCGATCTCGGTCCGGCAAAGGAGTAGGTGCCTCGCGCGGAGGCTCAAGGTCTTCGGCAGAGCGGTCGACGCTGAGTGCGCACCGGGTTTGCCTACCTGGGCACCGCTGCGGCTGGCAGGGAGGACCTCAGTGACATCAGGGACGCCCGCCGGCCGCCGGCCGATCGTGGCGGTCGTCCGCCCCGGTGCCTACCTGCTCCCGGTGCTGCCGGCACTCATGGCAGTGGCGCTGCGTCCATCGGGGCGCCAGCTCCTCCTCTGGTCGATCGGCCTCACCACGCTCACGGTCCTGATCATCGGATGGCGCCTCTGGCACCAACGGGCCACCGAGGGGCTCCGCGGAGTGGTCCGATCGGTGCCCGTCATGGCGCTCGCCGCCTTCCTGACCTGTCTCGCCGTCCCCTTCCCCTGGTGGGTGGGCTGGGGGCCGGTGCGCGGGACCGGCCTGCTGTGCGGTCTCCTTCTGGGGCTGCTCCCCCGCCCGGGCGCATCTCAGGACCAGAACGCACCGCCCGCCACCCGGAGGTCACGGCTGTCCGCCAGGGCGTGGAGCCGGATGGGCACGCTGTTCCTGGACGGCTGGATGATCGGTGGCAGTGTCCTGCTCATGGTCAGCGTCTTCGCGACCTCGGGGCTGCTGCACCGCGCCCCGGGAGCGTTGTGGCACCGCCCGGCCGCCTGGTGGAGCCTCACCTCACTGATCACCGTGATGATCGTCGGTGGGCTCACCGGGCACGTCCGCGAGCAGCACCGCATGGCTGTCGGCTCGCGGCTCGCGAGCGTGGTGGCCATCCTGGTCGCGGATCTCGTCTGGGCCGTGAGCGACGACTCAACCCAGAGCCTGCGGTACAGCTGGGTCGCGGTCGGGATCCTCAGCGGCTCGCTGCTGGTGGACGGCGTCGGTCCCGTGATCGCGTCCAGCGTGGACTGGCAGCGTCCCCGAGGGCTGACCCTCATGCAGCTGCCGATCCCGGCCGCCGCGGTGTTCCTCCTGACGCCCGGGGATCGGTCGCAGCTCAGCCGTGGGCTCGCGGTCTCGCTCATGGCCGGCCTCTTCGCGCAGATCGTCATGCACGGACGCACCAACACCACCCTCTGGCAGCGGCTGCTGGGGCAGACCGAGCAGTTCCGCGACCTGGTTCGGGACAGCCGCTACGTGATGATCCACCTCGACGCCGAGGGACGGGTGGAGTTCGCCAACGACGCCGTCCAGGAGGTCTACGGCTTCCCCGCCCGGGCGCTCATCGGGCGGCCTCTCGGAGAGCTCCTGCACCCGGACGACCGGGCCGGCGTGCTCACCATCGCCGCGCTCCAGGAACGGGAGTCGGACGTCACCCGAGTCGAGGCCCGGTTCCGGCACGCCGACGGTACGTGGCGGTACTGCGAGTCCGTGGTCAGCCTGCGCCGGGACCAGCCGGGCTGGATCATCTCCGCCCGCGACATCACCGAACGCATCCGGCTGCGCGCCAAGCTCGCCCAGCAGGCCGCCACCGACCCGCTCACCGGCCTGGTCAACCGCCAGGCCTTCCTGCGCATGCTCAGCGAGCGGCTCACCGGGCCGCGGTCGGTCGTCGTCCTGTTCATCGACCTGGACGGGTTCAAGCAGGTCAACGACACCCTCGGCCACAGCTCCGGGGACGACCTGCTGCGGCGCGTGGGCGCCCGGCTGCAGGACACCGCCCGCCCGGGGGACGAGGTCGCCCGGCTCGGCGGGGACGAGTTCGCCATCCTGCTCGGCAGCGACGACGAGGAGAGCGCCCGCATGGTGGGCTGGCTCGTCGTCTCGGTGATCGCCGGAATCTGGGGCCGGGAGGCGAGCGGCCACTCGATCTCGGCCAGTGTCGGCATCGCCTCGGGCAAGCGGATGTCCGCCCAGGAACTGCTCCGGGACGCCGACCTGGCCATGTACCGGGCCAAGGGCAACGGTGGCGCGCAGGTGGTCGTGTTCGAGGACTGGATGTCCGAACTGGTCCTCGAACGTTCCCGCACCCTCGCCGAACTCGAGGTGGCGACCAGGGACGGCGCGCTGGTCGTGGAGATGCAACCCCTGGTGGAGCTGGAGTCCGGTCACTGGGTCGGGTTCGAGGCCCTGTCCCGCTGGCGGAACGGGAGCCAGCTGCGCCCACCCGACCAGTTCGTTCCCCTGGCCGAGGACACCGGCCTGATCGTCCCCATGGGTGAGTGGGTGCTCGAGGAGGCCCTGCGCCAGATCCGCACCTGGCCGGACGGGGACGTCGGGGTGGCGGTGAACGTGTCCGCACGCCAACTCGAGGAGCCGGACTTCTCCGGCATGGTCCAGCGGGCCCTGGAGTCCGCGTCCTTCGACCCGCGCAGACTCACCCTGGAGATCACCGAGCAGACCGCGGTCCAGGACCTCTCCCGTGCCGCCTCGCGCCTGCAACCGCTCCGGCGCAACGGCGTGCACATCGCCCTGGACGACTTCGGCACCGGCTACTCCTCGCTGCACTACCTCACCCGGCTCCCGGCGGACTCCCTGAAGATCGACAAGAAGTTCGTCTCGGGGCTCGGCGTGGAGCGGCAGGACGAGGTGCTGATCCGCTCGATGCTGCTGCTCGCCGGGGATCTGGGACTCGAGGTGGTCGCCGAGGGCGTCGAGACCCCGTTGCAGGCGCGGATCCTGGCCGACCTCGGCTGCCGTCTCGCCCAGGGGTACCTCTTCTCCCCGCCGCGTCCGCTCGACGACCTGCTCTGGATGCGCCCACGGCACCAGGTGCCGGACCAGCGTGGCGCGCGCGGGGTGCCCCAGCAACACGCCGAGGGGACCGCCGCGGAGCCGCCGAACCCGGTACCCAACTGGCTGGCCAGCAGCCCTGGATCCCGCGGACAGTGACTCGACACGCCGTGGAGTTCCGCCCCGCACCTGCCGCGGGGAACCTCATCGCCGCGGCCCGGAGCGGAACTGGTTCATCTCCGGAACACCGCCCGTTCGACCCGCCCAGGAGATCAGGGCCGACCGGGGGAATCCGGCGCCCGGGGGTCCCGGAGTCCACCGGGACGAGCACGGTTCCCCGGCCGGAAATGCGCGGGGCCGTCTCCACCCACGACGGGGACGGACGTAATCGAACGCGAATTCCCGGGAATCATGCGCATGATATCCCGAGGCGGAACCCGATCTGCCGGGCACCTCGGGTCACCTGACCCGAGGACCTGGCCGTATCGGACCGGGCCGGACGGGATCGGTCGTCATCGTGATCTCGCAGCACCGACGTCGCGATCACTGGATCACGACTCTACGACCCGCCACAACCGTCGATTCGAGTGCCGGCGGCCCGGACATCACAAGTATCCGCACTGTTCCGTCGGCCCGGACGACTGTTTCCGACGTGCAGGCGAGCGACGCGCGACGAGCGACCTCGTCAGTTCTCGCAGGCGCCCGGGGCCGGGTCACGTCCTGTCCTGGTCGACCACGAGGGGCGACGTACCGCCTCCCAACCGTCGCCGAATCCGCCGGGCGACCGACGGTGCGTCCGGCCAGCCGAGGACTGCGCGGGACGGTTCCCCGGGAAAATGCACACCCACGGGCGGGATGGGACCTCGTCGGTCCGGAACTGCGGGCACGGGGAATCTACTGCACACATGGGCGACCGAACCGAGGAATGCCAGTGGTGAACGAGAAGCCCCCCCTCCACATCTCGTTCACCACCTCGCATTGCATGAGTTGCCTGCCCGAGTTCTTTCCTGAGTTCCTTGCTCGACTTTCTTGTCGCCCTGCGGTGATGCGGTATCACCATAGGTGCACCCAGGTGAAGGAGGTACCGATACTCGGTGAGGATTTCTTCACCGAGTACCCCACAGTGATCGGTGGCTCCATCTGAGGGCGTAACATGGAAACCGCGTTTCGACCCGCTTGTCGCACGGCCCATGCGCCGGTCCGGTCGGCCTGCCACTCGAATCGTTAGGCACGGGAGATACCCATGAGCGTGTTCTTCCCGGAGGGGGACCTGTGGAGGTCGTTCGCCGCGGAGGCGGCGAACCGCGCCGAGATCGCCGTTCTGGATCACGAAGGCGTGATCATGGCAGTGAACGACGCGTGGACCACCTTCGCCCGTGACAACGGCGGCGAGGCGTCAGGCTGCGGACCTGGAGCGTCCTACCTGAGGGCATGTGATGCCGCCGCGGAGGACGAAGCGGCATCGGCCGTCGGCGCCGCCATCCGGCGGGCCGTCGCGGGTGCCCTCCCCGTGCCACTGTGTGTCACGGCACCCTGCGACGCCCCGGACGTCGCGCGCCTGTTCCTCACCCTGGTCGCATCCCGGTTCGGGGATGACGGCGGATGTATCGGTGCCACCGTGATCCTCGTCCCGGTGGACGAGCGACCGCGGGGCGCCCGCATCCCCGAGGCCATCCCGGCGACGCCCGACCACGGCGGGCACGGGAACGACGACGGCTGGCTCGTGGCCGACGAGTACGGACGGATCCTCGCGGTGAACCGGCGGATGGAGACGCTGACGGGTCGCTCGGCAGGGGACCTGACCGGCCGCCTGGTGGAGGACCTGGCGCCACCGGAGCGACGGGGGCAGTCGCCGCGCAGCGCGGACCGCCCCGCGGCGGCCGCCGCGTTCTCCTGGGAGGACGGACCGCCGCGGCTGTACCGGGAGGACGGCACGACCGTGACCACGGACGTCCGACTGACCCCGGTCCTGGTGGACGGACGACCGCTCACGATGGTGAACGTGCGGGACGTCACCGGCCAGCGGGCGACGGAGGCCTTGGGCCGCCATCACGCAGCGGTCCTCGAACTGCTTCCGGACGGCGTGTTCGCGGTGGACCCGGTGAGCGTGCGCGTGGCCTACGCCAACAGGGCCGCGAGCCGGATGCTCGGGT
>Ga0265334_10001272_pt1 | contig 12243 bp, 7 predicted proteins | sample 42023metaG_FD_192442 | JGI IMG/M metagenome (GOLD analysis project Ga0265334, IMG submission 192442) | Rhizosphere microbial communities from Carex aquatilis grown in University of Washington, Seatle, WA, United States - 4-20-23 metaG | ecosystem: Host-associated > Plants > Roots > Rhizosphere >... | reverse complement strand
CCGTGACGATCACGGCGGCGCCTCTGACCGTGAGCGGTCTCGCGGGCACGGACCGCAACTACAATGGAAGCACCGTTGACACGCTGACCGGCACCGGTGTGCTGTCAGGTTTGGTGGGCAGCGAAACCCTGACGCTGGGCAATGCCAGCACCGGCACGCTCGCGAGCGCCAACGCGGGCACCGAAGCGGTGACGACGGCGATCACGCTCGGCAACGGCACCGGCGGCGGGCTCGCCGGCAACTACACCTTGGCGCAGCCGACGCTCGCGGCCGTGACGATCACGGCGGCGCCTCTGACCGTGAGCGGTCTCGCGGGCACGGACCGCAACTACAATGGCAGCACCGTTGACACGCTGACCGGCACCGGTGTGCTGTCAGGTGTGGTGGGCAGCGAAACCTTGACGCTGGTCAATGCCGTCAGCGGCACTCTCGCGAGCGCCAACGTCGGCAGCGAGGGTGTGACCACCGCGCTCACGCTGGTGGACGGCACAGGTCTGGCCAGCAACTATGCGCTGACGCAGCCGACCCTGGCCAACGTCACCATCACGGCGGCGCCTCTGACCGTGAGCGGTCTCGCGGGCACGGACCGCAACTACAATGGAAGCACCGTTGACACGCTGACCGGCACCGGTGTGCTGTCAGGTCTGGTCGGCAGCGAAACCTTGACGCTGGTCAATGCCGTCAGCGGCACTCTCGCCAGCGCCAACGCAGGCACCGAAGCGGTGACGACGGCGATCACACTCGGCAACGGCACGGGCGGCGGACTCGCCGGCAACTACATCCTGACGCAGCCGAGCTTGGGCAGCGTCAACATAGCGCAGGCGCCGCTCACGGTTAGCGGCACCGTGACCGTCGACAAGGCTTATGACCGCACCACCATAGCCACCCTGACCAGCGGCAGTTTGATTGGCGTATTTTCCGGCGACACGGTCACGCTGACGCAGGCCGGGAGCTTTGCATCACGAGACGTCGGTACCGCAATTCCGGTTACGGCGGCCGATGCGCTGGGGGGTACAGCGGCGCCAAATTATGTCCTGACTCAGCCCACAGGTCTCGTAGCGAACATCACGCCGAAGGAGTTGGGACTGAGCCTTTCCGGCAATCCGACGCGGGTCTATGACGGCACGACGATCTTTGGCTTCACGGGCTATACAACGACTCTGTCGGGAGTCATCTCGGGCGATGCCGTGAACATCGGCGCCGGCTCAGTCACGGGATACGGCGACAAGAACGTGGGTGCAGACAAGACGGTCACGTTCGCCGGCTTTGCATTGAGTGGGTCGAATGCCGCGGATTATCAGCTCGTGTCGGGAGCTGTTGCATCGACTGCCAGCATCACGCCGGCCACTATCGGCGCCGTGACCGGCATCAGCGCCAACAGCAAAGTTTACGACGGCGGTACCGGCGCCACTCTCAACAGCGGCAGCGCGGTGTTCACCGGTGAGATCGTGGGCGACAACCTGACGGTGGCGGCCGACACTGGCTCATTTGCCAGCAAGAACGTGGCCACGGGCGTGGCCGTGAGCATCACCGGCATCACCTTGGGCGGCACGGACGCGGCGAACTACATCCTCGGCAACACCACGGCCGGCAGCAGCGCCAACATTACGCAGTTAGCTTCCGTGGTCTGGATTGGCCCTGCAACCGGCGGCAGTTGGTCGAACCCCGCCAACTGGGCCGGTGGCGCGATCCCGGACCTCGCGAACGTGGCGAACGTCGTCGTTCCTGCAGCCGACACCGTGATGTTCGATTCCAGCGTGGCCGGACCGGTCAATCTCTCGAATCTCAGCTCCGGTGGCCTGAACCTCACCGGCGGTACACTGAATGTGGCAAGTGCGCTGAATCTCACGAATTATGCCCAAACCGGCGGCACCCTCGGCGGTCCCGGCAGCTTCACGGTGATCGGCGCATTCAGCCAGACCGCCGGTCAAATCAATACCGGACCGGGATCGGTCACGATCGACCAGTCGGCTGGCAATCTATCGTTTGCCAACATTGCTGGCGGTGCAGTGAACCTGGCGAGCGCCTCCGGAAGCGTGACGCTCGGAACCCTGGCCGCGACGGGAAATTTGGCCGTCACGGCCTCTGGCGGCGCCATCATGCAAGCCGCCGGCGCAGCACTCGCCGTGAGCGGTACCACGACACTGCAGGCCAGCGCCGCTGGTGTGCCCGCAAGCATCATCCTGACCAATGCCAGCAACACCTTCGCGCAAGCGGTCAGCGCCTCAGGTGCGGCGATCAGCCTGACCGATGCCGGTCCCCTGACATTAGGGAAGGTCGACGCCACCGGCAACCTCATTCTCGCGTCCGCCGGTGCGCTGGATCTAGGCACCTCGACGGTTGGCGGCAACGTTGCAGTGAACAGCGGCAATGGCAACGTCACGCAACACGGACCGCTCGCCGTCACCGGCACCACCGCCATCGTCGCCGGCACCGGCAGCATCGACCTCGGCAATGCTGGCAATACCCTCGCCCAGGCGGTCAGTGCCTCGGGATCGGAGATCAGCCTGACCGATGCCGGCCCCCTGACCTTGGGCACGATCGGCGCCACCGGCAACCTGACCCTCGCGTCCACCGGTGCATTGAATCTGGGCGCCTCCACCGTTGGCGGCAACCTTGCCATCACCAGCGGCAATGGCAACGTCTCCCAGGTCAGGGCGCTGCGTGTCAGCGGCACCACCCATATCGACGCGGGTACCGGCACCATACAGCTGAATGATTCCGGCAATGCCCTCAACGGCAAGCTGACTGCAACCGGCAGCGACGTCAGCGTCGCCGGCCAAAATACCACGCCGGCCGCCAACGGCGCCCCTGAGGCCAGCGCATTGGTGGCCACGAACGTGTCCCAACTCGAAACCTCCATACTCGCGTCCGCGATCGGCACGCAACCCGGCGAGTTGAGCCGACTGTCCTGGTACTCCTATGAGGCGCCGTACAGCGGATCCGCCGCGCCGACGTATTCAGCCGATGGTTCAGCGGTGAATGTCACGATGACGGTCGGAGTGAACGGTCCTGCCTTGAGGATCGTCAATGGAGGAGTACGCCTCCCGAGTGACGCTGTGCGAGACAATGAATGAGTGCTCCCGGCATCACGCGCCGCGTAGCGGCAGCGCTGCTGGCGATTGCGTCGCCGCTCGCAATCGCGGCTGCGCCGCCTACTTCCGCTCCGACGGTCCCGGACGCGGGCACGATCCTGCAGCAGGTGCAACCGGTGATTCCCCCGCCGCCGCCGTCCTCCGGAACGGGCCTGACGATCGAACAGCAACTCGGAGCAAATCCGCCGACGACCGCGCCCTTCCTGGTGCGTTCCATCCAGATCGTCGGCAACGAGCGATTTGATACGACGACGCTGCACGCGTTGGTCGCGGACGCCGAGGGGCAAAGCCTCACGCTGGCGCAACTGCAGGAGCATGTGGCCCGAATTACCCGCTACTACCAGTCCCATGGATATCCGTTGGCGCGCGCCATCATCCCGCCGCAGATCATCGAGGCCGGCGCCGTGCGCATCCAGATCATCGAGGCGCGCTACGGCAAGGTGGTCCCGGAAAACAGCAGTCGGGTTCGTGATTCCTTGATCGACGCCACGCTGTCTTCCTTGCGCAGCGGCCAGGTCATCAGCCAAAGCGCCCTGGACCATGCGCTGCTGCTGCTGTCGGACCTGCCCGGAGTGGCCACGAGCGCCACGCTGCAGCCGGGCGCAGCGGTCGGCACTGCGGATCTGGTGGTGCAGACGACACCGCTCCCGATGATTACGGGGAGCGTCGCGGCGGATAATTTCGGCAACCGCTTCACCGGCAGGGCGAGGCTCGGCGGAACCCTGAATGTCATCGATCCCCTGCATCAGGGCGATACTTTCAGCTTAAGCGGCCTGACTTCGGGCGGCGACATGACCTACGGGCGCGTCGCCTACGATGCCGCGTTGAACGGGGCAGGCACCCGCATCGGGGTTGCGTATTCCGCGCTCTACTACAAGCTCGGCGATCCGCTCTCGGCCCTCGAGGCGCACGGCACGGCCGGGGTAGCAAGCGCCTGGGCCAGGCAACCGCTGCTACGCAGTGCGGACCTGAATGTCTATGGTCAACTGCAGTATGACTATCTCAAGCTCGATGATCACATCGATGCGAGCGCGATCAACACCGATCGGCACCTGAACAATGGCACCGCGAGCGTGCTCGGGGACTCGCGCGATACGTGGCTTACCGGTGGCGTCACCTCGTGGACCGCGAGCATCACGTCGGGCCAGACCGGCATTGACAACGGTGCAGCACGATTGGCGGATGCGGCGACCGTGCGCACGGAAGGGCGCTACGTGAAGTGGAATGCCGGCCTGTATCGGCTGCAGAACGTCGGTGCCGCCAATTCGGCGTATCTGATGGTGTCAGGTCAGTGGGCCAGTTCAAACCTCGACTCCTCGCAGAAAGTGCTGGCCGGCGGCCCGTATACGGTGCGCGCCTACGACATGGGTACGATCGCTGGCGACAGCGGGTTTCAGGAGACCGTGGAATTCCGTCATCTGCTCGCCGCCGCCTGGCAAGGGCGGTGGCAGACACTGGTGTTCCTCGACTGCGCGCAGGTGTCCATCAATAAAAGCCCCTTGGTGCCGGGCCATAACACGGCCACATTGAGCGGCGCCGGGGTGGGGCTGAACTGGATCGGACCCTACGAGTGGAGCGCCAAGACCTACGTTGCCACACCCCTGGGCTCCACCCCCGCCGTGGTTGCGGACTCTTCATCCGTGCGCCTGTGGGTGGAACTCAGCAAAGGGTTGTGAACCAGCCAGCGGTGTTCGCACCTGTCCGCCGTCAATAGGTTGCGGCGATCACGGGGCCGTCGCGCCTGTCTCCGGGCCGATACCGCCGCAATGCCCACGGGCGGCGAAACTGGCGCGAAAACGCTCGCGCTCCTCAGGGGTCATCTGCTCCCAGCGCGCGCGCATCCGATGGCGCCAATGCCAGCCTCCGTGCCGGCGGCCACGGAAGCTGCCGAACAGCAGCCGCGCAAGCACCAGCAGCGCGAGCGCCTGGCCGTAGCCGATCGCATGCAGGCCCGTGACCTGTGGCAGTACGGCGTTCCACAGCGCCATCACGGCGTAGCCGAAGACGGCGAGTGCTGCGCCCAGGAACACGAGCAGCTTCAATCCCTTCAAGATCCAGAATCGCTTCATGATGGCTCCATCCTCCCTTTAAGCTGCTCACGCAGCTGACGCACTGCGGCGTGCTTGCGTCCGAGCAGCGTGTTGACCCCGACGCCGCTGCTGGCCGCGAGCTCCTTGAAGCTGCGCCCTTCCAGCTCATGGGCGATGAATACCTCGCGCTGTGGGGCGGGCAGCTGCGCGAGCGCCGCGGCCAACTCCTCGCCGAGCAGCTCGCGTGCGTAGTGGGCTTCCGGTCCGTCGGCGGCCGGTGCCGGCCAGCGCGCCAGCTCCTCGGCCTGGAGTGCCGCGTCGAGCGCCGGCCCGCGCCGTGCACCGCTACGGAAACGGTCGATAATGCGGTTGCGCGCGACGCGCAGCAGCCACGCCGCGATGTGATCGACCGGCTCCATGAGCCGGTGCGCGGATACCAGCTCGAGAAAAGCGTCCTGCACGATATCCTCCGCCTCGTCCAGATCCGCCACGCGCCGGCGCACGAAGGCGCGCAGCCTGGGACCCGAGGCTGCGACTGCGGCGGCGATGCGCTCGTCGTCCGAGGCGCCCGCCGGCGCCAATGCCAGTGCATCGTTCATCGTGGATGTAAAGACGACGGGAGGCCTCGAATATTGCCAGCCTGCCGGAATCGCTCCGGATCTCCCGCTACAGTGGTGGCGGGGGGCCCCGTCTCAAGGGGTGGCTGCCCCGGCGCGGCCGGCCTTCCGTGGCTTAAGGCTTCAGCGCGAGCAGCAGCACTCCGGCGGCCACCAGCGCGATGCCGGCCCAGTCGCGCAACGAGGGCCGCTCGCCGAGGAACGCGACCGCGAACAGCGCGACCAGCACCAGACTGAGCTTGTCCACCGGTGCGACCTTGGTCGCTTGCCCGAGCTGCAGCGCGCGAAAGTAGCAGACCCACGAGGCGCCGGTCGCGAGCCCCGAGAGCCCCAGGAACAGCCAGGTCTTGCCGGAGAGGTTGAGCGGATTGGTCCATTTGCCGGCGCCCATGACGAAGCCGGCGAGCAGCACCAGCACGATGCCGGTCCGCACCAGCGTCGCGAGGTCCGAATCCACGCCACGGATCCCGACCTTGGCGAAGATCGCGGTCAGCGCCGCGAACAGCGCCGACAGCAGCGCCCAGGGAAGCCAGTTAACCGCTGACATCGTAGTCCAGCCGCGCGTCCAGCCATTCGATCCAGTGCAGCACCGGCACCGACGCGCGGGCCGCCAGGTGGGCGATGCACCCGACGTTCGCCGACAGGATCACCGCGGGCGCCGCGGCGGTGAGTGCGCGCAACTTGCGTTCGCGCAGCTCGTTCGAGAGCTGCGGCTGCAGCAGCGAGTACGTGCCAGCCGAGCCGCAGCACAGGTGGCTGTCCTCGAACGCTACCACCTGTGCGCCGAGCGCGCGCAGCATCGGCTCCACCGCACCGCGCACCTGCAGCGCGTGCTGCAGCGTACAGGGCGGATGGAATACCAAACGCTGCGGGGCCGTCTCGCGCAGCCGGGACTGCAGCGCCGGGAGCATCGGTGGCAGCAGCTGCGCGAGGTCGCGTACCAGCGCGCTGATGCGCTCGGCCTTCGCCGCATAGGCTGGATCGTGCCGCAGTACGTGGCCATATTCGTGCACGCGCGCGCCGCAGCCCGAGGCATTCATCACGATCGCCTCGATGCCGTCCTCGACGTAGGGCCACCAGGCGTCGATGTTGCGGCGCGCTTCGCGCAGCGCGCCAGACGGATCGCCGAGGTGCGCCCGGATTGCTCCGCAGCAGCCCGCCGCGGACGGCACGATGAGTTGCACGCCGAGTGCGTCGAGGACGCGCGCCGTCGCGGCTCCGATGTTCGGGGCCATCGCCGGCTGCACGCAGCCGCCGAGCAGCAGCATGCGGCGTGCGTGCCGGCGCTGCGGCCAGGCGCCCGCCGGCGCGAGCCGCGGTATCTTCTCGCGCCAGGCCGCGGGCAGGACCGGCCGCACCGCACGGCCCAAGGCCAGCAGCATGCCGAACAGCGGCCCGGTGCACACCCCCCGCACCAGCGCGCGCAGCGCGCGGGTGTGCAACGGCCGCGGCACGCGCGCGTCGACGACCGTGCGCCCGATGTCGAGCAGTCGCGTGTATTGCACGCCTGAAGGGCAGGTGGTCTCGCAGCCGCTGCAGCCGAGACAGCGATCCAGGTGCTGCTGCGTGTTCGGGCCGGGCGCGACGCCCTCGAGCGCCTGCTTGATCAGGTAGATGCGACCGCGCGGCCCGTCGCGCTCGTCACCCAGCAGCTGGTAGGTCGGGCAGGTCGCGGTGCAGAACCCGCAGTGCACGCAGGCCCGCAGGATCGCCCGGGCTTCCTCTCCCTCGGGCGTATCCCGGATGAAATCCGCGAGGTTCACCTGCATTGCATGCGCTCCGCCCCTACAGTCCCTGCACCAGCCGGCCGCCGTCGAACACGCCGTCCGGATCGAATTGGGCACGCAGCCGACGGTGGATCGCCAGCAGCGGCGCAGCGAGCGGCGTGAACGCGTCTTCCCGTGGCCCGGCATCGCGGAATCGGGTTGCATGGCCGCCGAGCTGGTGGGCCAGCGCGCGCAGCTGCGCGGCTGGCAGCTCGGTACGCAGCCAGCGCAGTGCGCCGCCCCATTCGATCAACTGCGGATCCTCGCACGCAAGCGGCGGCGCGGTCGATGGCAGCGACAGCCGCCACAGCGGCCGCGCGCCGGCGAAGTACGGGTGCAGGTGTTCACGAATCCCATACCAGAGCTGCTGCGCGGCCGGCGCATCGAGCTGCTCGCCTCCCAGGCTGCGCACCGCGGCAACCAGCGCCGCATTCGAGCCCGAGAGGCGCACGTACAGCACGCCGGCGGTCCACGCCGACGCGGACAGTGGCAGCGGCTGACCGCCCCAGCGGTTCAGCTGCGCCAGTGCCGCGGCCTCGTCCATATCGAAGCGCAGCGTGAGCTCCAATGCCGGACGGGGCACGACTTTCAACGAAACTTCCGTGATCACGCCGAGCGCGCCGAGCGATCCTGTCAGCAGCCGCGCCACGTCGTAGCCGGCGACGTTCTTCATCACCAGGCCGCCGAAGCGCAACAGCTGCGCGCGCCCGTCGAGCAGCTGCGCGCCGAGCACGAAGTCGCGCACGCCGCCGTACGCGAAGCCGGCCGCGGCGCGCCGGGGGCCGGCTAGTCCGCACGCGACGGTTCCGCCGATGGTCGCCTCCGGCCCGAAATGCGGCGGCTCGAAGCTGAGCATCTGGCCGTGCGCCGCCAGTGTCGCCTCGACCTCCGACAGCGGTGTTCCCGCCCGCACCGCGATCGCCAGCTCCGCCGGCTCGTAGCTCACCACGCCGCGCAAGGCGCGTGGGTCGAGCGGCACGCCCCGCGGCGCATTGCCATAGAAGTCCTTGCTGCCCCCGGCGCGCACCCGCAGCGTGGTGCCGGCCGCCGCGGCGGCGCGGATCTGCCCAGCCAGCGCTGCGATTGCCGCGTCCATTGCCGCGTCCATGGCCGCATCCATCAGAAGCGCGGCAGGTCCGGGAACGGTGTGGCGCCGCCGTGCACGCGCATGCGGCCGTATTCGGCGCAGCGGTGCAGCGAGGGCACGACCTTGCCGGGATTGAGCGTTCCGGCGGGATCGAAGGCGCGCTTGACGCCGAGGAACGCATCGAGCGTCGGGCGGTCGAACTGCGAGCACATCTGGTCGAGCTTCTCGACACCGATGCCATGCTCGCCGCTGATGGTGCCGCCGAGGCGCACGGTGTGCTCGAGGATATCGGCGCCGAAGGCTTCGGCGCGCGCCACCGAGTCCGGATCGGCGTCGTCGAACAGGATCAGCGGATGGAGGTTGCCATCACCGGCGTGGAAGACGTTCGGGCAGCGCAGGCCGTAGCGGCGCTCGAGCGCCGCGATCTGCTCGAGCATCTCGGCCAGATGGCGTCGCGGAATGGTGCCGTCCATGCAGTAATAGGCCGGCGAGGCACGCCCGGCCGCCGGGAATGCGTTCTTGCGGCCGGCCCAGAACCGCAGGCGTTCGGTCTCATTGCCCGACACCTGCAGCCGGGTCGCGCCCGCGGCGCGCAGCACAGCGCTCATGCGCTCGACCTCGTCCGCGACTTCCTCGGGCGTACCGTCCGCCTCGCACAGCAGCACCGCCGCCGCGTCCAGGTCATAGCCGGCATGGGCGAAGGGCTCCACCAGCCTGGAGGCCGCCTGGTCCAGCATCTCGAGGCCGGCCGGAATGATACCGGCGGCGATCAGGGCCGCGACCGCGTGGCAGGCATCGCCCACCTTGGAGAAGCTGGCCATGATGCATTGGGCGAGCTGCGGGGTCGGCACCAGGCGCACCGTGACTTCAAGCGTGACCGCCAGCATGCCTTCGGAGCCCACCAGCACCGCGAGCAGGTCCAGGCCCGGGGAATCGAGCGCGCGGCTGCCGAACTCGAGCGGTTCGCCCTCGACGCTCAAACCCCGGACGCGCAGCACGTTGTGCAGCGTCAGTCCGTACTTCAGGCAATGCACGCCCCCGGAATTCTCGGCCACATTGCCGCCGATCGTGCACGCGATCTGGCTCGAGGGATCAGGCGCGTAATACAGCCCGTGGGGTGCCGCGGCCTGCGAAATCGCGAGATTACGCACGCCGGATTGCACCGTTGCCGTGCGCGAGCGCGGATCGACGGCGAGGATCCGGTTGAACTTCGCCAGCGAGAGCAGCACCCCGCCGGCATGAGGCAGCGCGCTGCCGGAAAGCCCCGTGCCAGCGCCGCGCGGCACCACCGGTACCCCGTGGGCGTGGCAGAGCTTCAGGATCTGCGCCACTTCGGCCTCGGTCTCGGGCAGCGCGACCAGCATTGGCAGCTGGCGGTACAGCGTCAGGCCGTCGCACTCGTACGGGCGCGTGTCCTCCACGCGCTCCAGGATCGCGCAGCCGGGCAGCGCCAAGCGCAGTGCCGCGCCGAACTCGCGCTGGCGCTGTGGGTCAATCTTGGCGGGTGCCTGGCTCATGGTCCGCGCATGATAGCTCCCGGCACCGCTGCTATGATCGTTCCAGGACGGGACCTACACCTCAAGGGTTGGCCATGAAGCGACTGAATTGGGCTCACCACTGCGCCGTGCTCGTTGCCGGCTGCGCCGCCGCATTGACCGGAGTAGCCACTATGACTGCAATAGCCCGTGCTGCGGACGCGCCGATGCTCTCGGGAATCGATCTGCAGTACGTCGACGATGGAGTGCGCGCGCAGGACGATTTCTTCCGGCACATCAATGGCAAATGGCTGGACACGGTCCAGATGCCGCCGGACAAGGCCCGCTACGGCTCGTTCGACAAGCTGCGCGACGACTCGCTGGACCAGCTGCGCACGATCGTCGACGGGCTGGCCCAGGCGAGCGATCCATCGGACCCCGACCAGCGCAAGATCGCCGACCTGTACGCGAGCTTCATGGACGAGGCGGCGCTCGAGACCCTGGGGCTCAAGCCGCTGGCGCCGGAGTTCGGCCGCATCGAGGCGCTCACGAAGAAATCCCAGATTCCGGCCCTGATCGCCTACTTCAACCGCATCGGCGTCAGCGCGCCGTACACGCCACAGGTGCACCAGGATGCGAAGGATTCGACCAAGTATGTGTTCGACCTGAATCAGGACGGCCTCGGTCTGCCGGACCGGGACTACTACCTGCAGGATGACGCGCGCTTCCAGCAGATCCGCGCGAGTTACGCCGAGTACGTCACGAAGATGCTGGAGCTGGCCGGCGATGCGACGGCAGCGCGCGATGCGAAGGCTATTATCGAGCTCGAGACGGCGCTCGCGAAGATCCAGTGGACCAAGGTCGACAACCGCGATCCGGTCAAGACCTACAACAAATTCCCGTACGCGCAGCTGCCGGCACTCGCGCCAGGCTACGGCTGGAACAGCTACCTCACCGCCTCCGGCGTCATGACGCGCACCGACTACCTGATCGTCAGCCAGCCGACCTACATCACGGGCTTCCAGAAGCTGCTCGACAGCACGCCATTGCCGGTCTGGAAGGCCTACTTCCGCTGGCGCGTGATCAACGATTTCGCTCCCTACCTCAGCAAGTCCTTCGTCGATGAGAACTTCGCATTCAGCGGCAAGACGCTGCGCGGCATCGAACAGAACCGGCCGCGCTGGAAGCGCGGGCTCGAGCTGCTGGAGGGCGCGATCGGCGAGGGTCTGGGGAAGCTGTACGTCGCGAAGTATTTTCCTCCGCAATCCAAGGCGCGCATGGACCAGCTGGTCCATAACCTGCTCGCTGCCTACGCGGCGGACATCGATACCCTGGATTGGATGGGCCCCGATACCCGGGCCAAGGCGAAGCAGAAGCTCGCGAAGTTCAACACCAAGATCGGCTATCCGGTCAAGTGGCGCGACTACAGCGCCCTCAAGGTCGTGCGCGGTGACCTGGTCGGCGACGTGATCAGGGCGCAGGTGTTCGAATACAACCGCAACCTGAACAAGCTCGGAAAGCCGATCGATCACACCGAATGGGACATGACCCCGCAGACGGTCAATGCGTATTACAACCCGGAGGAGAATGAGATCGTGTTCCCCGCCGCGATCCTGCAACCGCCGTTCTTCAACGTGAAGGCCGACGACGCGGTGAACTATGGCGGCATCGGCGCGGTGATCGGACATGAGATCAGCCATGGTTTCGACGACCAGGGCAGCCAGTACGATGGCGACGGCAATCTGCTGGACCCGCCGGGCTGGTTCACCGCCGCCGACCTCGAGCAGTTCAAGGCGCGCACCCACGCCCTGGTGCAGCAGTACGCGGCCTATTCACCGGTACCGGGCTACCCTCTCAACGGCGAACTGACGCTCGGCGAGAATATCGCCGACAACTCAGGATTGGCGATCGCTTTCAAGGCCTACCGGCTGTCGCTCGGCGCAGCCGAGGCCCCGGTCATCGACGGTCTCACCGGGGACCAGCGCTTCTTCGCCGGCTGGGCCCAGGTGTGGCGCGGCATGGCCCGCGACAGCGAGACCATCCGGCTGATCAAGGTCGACCCGCATTCCCCGACCCAGATCCGGGGCACGGTACCGGAGCGGAACCAGGCGGCGTTCTACGAAGCCTTCGGGGTGAAGCCCGGTGACAAGATGTACCTGCCGCCCGAGCAGCG
>Ga0265334_10001270_pt1 | contig 12251 bp, 8 predicted proteins | sample 42023metaG_FD_192442 | JGI IMG/M metagenome (GOLD analysis project Ga0265334, IMG submission 192442) | Rhizosphere microbial communities from Carex aquatilis grown in University of Washington, Seatle, WA, United States - 4-20-23 metaG | ecosystem: Host-associated > Plants > Roots > Rhizosphere >... | reverse complement strand
GGCTAGGGCAGGACCGGCGGCGCACCACCGGGAAGCGGCGCCGCCGATTCCTCGATCATGCCGCAGCGGCCTGCGGGACACGCGGAAGTCCCGGGAATCCGGCCGGGACCGTGCTCTCTGCGTGGTCGCGGCGGCCGTGCACTTCGTGATCTCGGTGCGGTCGCGGCGCGAGCTCTGCGGCCGGTGCGCGGGACGCCTGGGTGAGGACGCTCCGGACGGCGATGCGGTGTCAGCCACGACGCGGTCGCGACCCAGTTCCTTGGCTCGGTACAGGTGACGGTCAGCCCGGGCCAGCAGGGTGGCGGGGGTGTCCGTCGGGCGGGCGACGGCGATCCCCATGCTGACCGTGACCGTCAGACCCTCGGCCAGGTCCCCCCATGACCGGTCGGCGCATCTGTCCGGATCGATGACAGCCGTTCGACCGTGTCCGCGATCATCTACTCCAGGGCACCGGGTGCGGGCCGCGGCCTCCTGCTGATCGGACCGGCGAATGACGCACTCGTCGTGGAAGGCCCGGTGGGCCTGGTAGGCGCCCTCGAAGTCCCCTCGGGCAGCCAGCAGGGTTGCGCGGATCTCCAGCGCCGGTACCCGGCCGCCTCGGCCTCGGCCTCCAGGCGGCGGGCCCGGTCGAGCCTGGCGACGATGTCGAACCCCCGGTGCCGCTCCAGTTCGTCGAGACGCCGGTCGAAGGGCGGCCCTCCCCGGGGTCCGACCGATGGCCGCCTGATCATTCCGACGGACCGGCCGGATGTGTCCGTGTCCGGGGCACTGGACCGGATCCCGCAGGCGCTGGGGATGCCTGCGGGAGCACCGGTCGGTCGTCGGTCACGTGACCGTCATCGGTCGATCGGACGCGGAAGACAAGCGCGACCGCCGAAGCGAAGTCGGTCGCGGGCTCAGAGCACGGCGAGGACACCGGCGAGCAGGGCGGCCGAGCGGTCCGCCGCAGCCTGCCCGGCGGCCACGACCTCCTCGTGCCGCAGCGGTGTCGGGGAGATCCCGGCGGCGAGGTTCGTCACGAGGGAGAGCCCGAGTACCTCCAGCCCGGCCTCCCGCGCGGCGATCGCCTCGAGCGCCGTCGACATCCCGACCAGGGAGCCACCCAGGATCCCCGCCATCCGCACCTCGGCCGGGGTCTCGTAGTGCGGTCCGGGGAACTGCACGTACACGCCCTCGGCGAGATCGGGGGCCACGGCACGGGCCAGGTCCCGCAGTCGCGGGGAGTACAGGTCGGTGAGATCCAGGAACCGACCGTCGAGCACCGGCGAGACCCCGGTCAGGTTGATGTGGTCGCTGATCAGCACGGGGGTGCCGGGAGGTCGGTCCGGGTCCAGGCCGCCGCAGCCGTTGGTCAGGACGACGACCGTGCAGCCGCAGGCGGCCGCGGTGCGTACGCCGTGCGCGACGGCCGCTGCCCCGAGCCCCTGGTAGAGGTGTGCACGCGCACCGAGGACGAGCACCCGCCGGGCCGTCGGCCCCGGGCCGCGCACCGAACGGATCGCGTCGAGGTGCCCGGCCACGGCCGTGCCGGGGAATCCGGCCACCGCGCTCGCAGGCAGGGTCGCGACCGTCTCGCCCAAGCGGTCGGCCGCCTGCGCCCACCCCGAACCGAGCACGACCGCGACGTCGTGACGCGCCACCCCGGTCGCCTCGGCGATCTGCCCGGCCGCCGTGACGGCCAGGATTCGCGGGTCCGCTGCCTCCAGCGGCACCAAGGGCCCGATCGCGGGGGTCCGCGACCCGTCAAGTGCAGCCGCGGATTCCCGCGACCAGGGGGGTCCGGCCGCGGACGCGTTCACTCCGCGGGTGGCAGCGGCGGGTCGATCGTGGTGCAGGCGCGGTTGCGCAACTCCGCGACGTAATCCTGCGGCGCTCCTCCGGCCTCGGCCGCCTCCGCGAGCAGCCCCAGGTAGTGCGCGCTGGGCAGTCCACCCTCGTACGCGTCGAGCACGTACATCCACGCCAGGACGTCGCCGTCGAGAGTGTGCACGCGGGCCCGCAACTTGCGGCGCAGTGCGATCGGCAACCCCTCCCACTCGTCGAGGTTGCGTTCATCGGCGCTCGTCAGGTCGTAGAGGGCGACGTAGACCTGTGAGTCCGGGTCCTCGACCACGGTGCACAGGGCGCCGTCCCAGCTGACGTCCTCGCCACCGAACGTGAGGCGCCACCCGACAAGCCACCCGCTCCCGTACAGCGGCGAGTGCGGCGCCCGCTTCGCCATCCGCTCCGGGTCGAGGTTGCTGCCATAGGCCGCATACAGAGCCATGGCACCAGGGTAGAGATGCCGGATCCCGGCGTCGCGCCCGGCGTGCCGCATTCCTGCTGCACATTTGTGTCGTGCGCGGCCGGTTCCGGGGTGTCGACAGGTGCGCGGGCAGAGTGTGCCGCCCCGCGGCCGGGTGAGATGCCCGACCGCAGGACCGGCGCGTGCCGCGCCGTGATCGCCTTCCTGGGTCAGGATGGGCCTGTGGCGGGTCAAGAGCATCCTGTGGTGGATCAAGAACATCCTGCGGCGGAGCACGGGCGCCCGGCGGCGGGCCCTGGGCCCACGGCGGACGGCGAAGGCGGACGATCGGGGACGGCGGCGCCTTCCGTTGTGATCATCGGGGGCGGTCCCGGGGGCTACGAGGCGGCACTCGTGGCGGCCCAACTGGGTGCACGGGTGACGGTGGTCGAGGAGCAGGGGCTCGGCGGTGCCGCCGTGCTCACGGACGTGGTGCCGTCGAAGACGCTGATCGCCTCCGCCGAGATGATGTCGCTCGAGGACTCCGCGGAAGAACTCGGCGTGGGGGACGGGCTCCGGGTGGATCTGGGCGCCGTCAACCGCCGCGTGATGAGCCTGGCCAGAGCGCAGTCCGCGGACATCCACCGCCGGCTCGAGGCCGAGGGGGTCGTGGTGCTGGTCGGCCGGGGCCGCCTGGCGGGAGCGCGCCAGGTGGTCGTGCACCCCGCGGACGGCGGGCCGGAGGGACGGCTCGACGCCGATGTCGTGCTGCTCGCCACGGGCGCCCGGCCGCGGATCCTGCCCACGGCGCGACCGGACGGGGAGCGGATCCTCACCTGGACCCAGCTGTACGACCTGACGAGCGTGCCCGAACGGCTCGTCGTGGTCGGCTCGGGGGTGACGGGAGCGGAGTTCGCCAGTGCCTACGACCGGCTCGGAGCCGAGGTGGTGCTGGTGTCCAGCAGGGACCGGGTGCTTCCGGGCGAGGACCCGGACGCCGCCGCGGTGCTGGAGGACGTGTTCGCCCGGCGGGGGCTGCAGGTGCTGTCGCGCTCCCGAGCGGCCTCGGTGGTGCGCCAGGGCGACGGGGTGCGGGTGGAGTTGGAGGACGGGCGCACGGTGAGAGGCTCGCACTGCCTCGTCGCGGTGGGGGCGGTGCCGAACACGCAGGACCTCGGCCTGGAACAGGCGGGAGTCGCGGTCGGTCCGGGTGGGCACGTGACGGTGGACCGGGTGTCCCGGACCACGGCGCGAGGGATCTACGCGGCGGGGGACTGCACCGGCGTGTTCGCCCTGGCCTCGGTGGCGGCGATGCAGGGGCGGATCGCGATGTGGCACGCGCTCGGGGACGCGGTGACGCCCCTGGATCTGGGCACCGTCGCGGCCACGGTGTTCACCACCCCGGAGATCGCGACCGTGGGGTGGACCCAGGCGCGGATCGCCGCCGGAGACGTGCGGGCCCGTACCGTCACGCTGCCTCTGGCGACCAATCCCCGGGCGAAGATGCAGGGGGTGCGTGACGGCTTCGTCAAGTTGTTCTGCGGGGAGCGCTCGCACGAGGTGCTCGGTGGCGTCGTCGTGGCCCCGCGGGCAAGTGAACTCATCTTCGCCGTGGCGCTGGCCGTCGCGGGGCGGCTGACCGTGGACGAGGTGGCCCAGACCTTCAGCGTCTACCCGTCGCTCTCCGGATCGTTCGTGGAGGCCGCGCGTCAGTTGCGCCGCACACCCTGATCACGGGGATGGGCGGCCCGAGTGAGCGGGGTGGATCGGCAGAGCGCCGGACGCGACAAGGCGGCGGGGCCCCGTGCTCCCGCCACCTCGTCCGTGCGCGTCCCCGAACTTCTCGTGCATCCCTCCGTCCATGAACAAGGAGGATCTGCCACCCCTCGTGATACCGCTTGCCCGAGAAGAGCATCGACTCCGGATGAGATCTGCGTCACACGTCGACCAGGTGTCGGCCCACTTGCCCGGGCGGTGGCGGGGATCATCGGCGCGGGTGATGTCGGGGCCGGAGAGGCCGCCCCACGTGGTACCACGTCGACTCGACAGCCGAGTCGACCATTTGGGTCAGTGACACATTGGTTCGGGCCGGCCGATCGGTGCGGTGGGGTCCGGACGATCAGTCGCAGATCTCGCAGATGACCGTGTTCTGCGTGACCGCCTGGCCGACGGCGACGGACATCCTGGCCACCGTGCCCGCCTTGTGTGCGGTGAGGGGCTGCTCCATCTTCATCGCCTCCAGCACCACGACCAGGTCGCCCGCGACCACGGTGTCCCCCTCGGCGACCGCGGTCTTGACGATGGTGCCCTGCATCGGCGCGGTGAGCGCGTTCCCCCCGGCCTCGGCGGCCTGCGCCCGCCGGGCGGAGCGCCGTGTCTGCGTGCGGCCCGGAGTGGCAGGTCGCCCCTTGCCCGAGACGAGGCCGGCGGGCAGGCTCACCTCGAGGCGCTTGCCCGCGATCTCGACGACGATCTGCTCCCGCGTACCTGCCTCGTCCGCTGGGTCGTCCGCGGTGGTGGACGGCGGCGTCCAGGGAGTGAGCTCGGTGGCGAACTCGGTCTCGATCCAGCGGGTGTGCACCCGGAACGGTGTCTTGGGGTCCTCCGGCGCGAACGCGAGGTCCCGGACCACCGCACGGTGGAAGGGCAGGACCGTGGGGACGCCGTCCACCTGGAACTCGTGCAGTGCCCGGTGTGCCCGGGCCAGAGCCTCCTGGCGCGTGGCGCCGGTGACCACGAGCTTGGCCAGGAGCGAGTCGAACGCCCCGCCGACCACCGTGCCCTGCTCGACGCCGGAGTCCAGGCGCACCCCGGGACCGTGCGGCGGCGACCAGCGGGTCAGACGGCCGGGCGCGGGCAGGAAGCCTCGTCCCGGGTCCTCCCCGTTGATCCGGAACTCGATCGAGTGGCCCCGCAGCGGCGGGTCCGCATAGCCCAGGGGTTCGCCCGCCGCGATCCGGAACTGTTCCCGCACCAGGTCGAGGCCGCTGACCTCCTCGGAGACGCAGTGCTCCACCTGCAGGCGGGTGTTCACCTCCAGGAACGAGATGGTCCCGTCCTGCCCGACGAGGAACTCGCAGGTACCCGCCCCCACGTAGCCCGCCTCGGTGAGGATGGCGCGGGAGGCGCGGTACAGCTCCTCCACCTGCAGCTCCGACAGGAACGGCGCCGGGGCCTCCTCGACCAGCTTCTGGTGTCGCCGCTGCAGGGAGCAGTCCCGGGTGGAGACGATCACGACCTGGCCGTGGTGGTCCGCCAGGCACTGCGTCTCGACGTGCCGGGGCCGGTCCAGGTAGCGCTCGACGAAGCACTCGCCGCGGCCGAACGCCGTCACGGCCTCCCGCACCGCGGACTCGTAGAGCTCGGGGATCTCCGCCCGCGTCCGGGCGACCTTGAGTCCGCGGCCACCGCCGCCGAAGGCCGCCTTGATGGCCACAGGCAGTCCGAAGCGGTCGGCGAACGCCAGTACCTCGTCGGCGTCCCGGACCGGATCGGCGGTGCCCGGGACGAGCGGGGCGCCTGCCCGCTGGGCCAGATGGCGGGCGGTCACCTTGTCGCCGAGACTCTCGATCGCGTGGGGCGGTGGCCCGATCCAGACCAGCCCGGCCCCGAGCACCGCGCGGGCGAAGGCCGCGTTCTCGGAGAGGAATCCGTACCCGGGGTGCACCGCGTCGGCGCCGGACCTGCGTGCCACCTCGAGCAGCTTGTCGACGGACAGGTAGCTGTCCGCGGGGGAGGCACCCCCGAGGGCGAAGGCCTCGTCGGCCATGCGGGCGTGCGGGGCATCCCGGTCGGACTCGGCGTAGACGGCCACCGAGCGCAGTCCGGCGTCCTGGCAGGCCCGGATCACCCGGACGGCGATCTCCCCGCGGTTGGCGACGAGCACGGTTCCGAAGGGACGAGGGACGACGGCGCCGCGGGTGCCGTCGGCCGGGTACGGTGCGCGGTCCGCTCGACCCTGTTCCCCGGTCCCCCTGCGCGGTTCGGCGGCCGATCCACCCTGTTCACCGGCCGTGCCGTCCGGGTCGCGATCGCCGGCGGCGTGGTCACTCGGCGTCATGGTCATGTCGCTCCTCCCCGGCATGATCAGAGACGTCCCCCGCGCCGTGACCTGGGTCCTTGCCGTGGGTGACGAGGGGGCCCTTGCCGTGGGTGACGAGAGCAACGGTAACGGCGTTGCCCGCCAGGGGCACTCGGAATCAGCCCGGAGGCACCGAGAGGGTGACCAGGAGCGCCCGGTGGTCGGTTCCGGGCATCGACAGGGTGTCCGTGGCGGACACCGGCGTCCGCCGTCCGACCAGGACGTGGTCCAGCGGGGTCAGCGCCAACGCGGACCACGAGGGCCAGGTCGGTCGCAGCCCGTGACCGGTGGCGTCGGCCGCATCGGTCAGCCCCTGGTGGGCGAGGGCGCGGAACTGCGGGTTCCACGGGGTCGCGTTCAGGCTGCCCACGACCAGGCGCGGTGTGCGGCCGCTCAGGTGGAGGCGCTGCTCCTCCGCCCCGCCGGGGGACGCCGCCTCGCCGAGCAGGCGCAGTTGCCGGGCCCACCCACCCGCGTCACCCGTGGGGGGCCAGGACGGCGGGAAGGGGGCCGTGACGTGGGCCACGACCAGCAGCACGGGGCCGTCCGGGGTGTGCAGTGCGCCGGTGCCCGCGCCGAGCGGGAAGCCGTCGAGCGCACGAGGGGCGTCCAGGTCCTCGCGGGACCACACCCCGACGCCGGAGGTGGCGCCGGCACCCAGGCTCACCCAGCGGGGGACCAGCAACCGGCTCAGGCCGGCCACGGTCAACCGGTGCGCGAGGTCGTCGGTCAGGTCGCTGATCACCAGCACGTCGATCGCGTGCTGTTGCACGGTCGTGGTGAGTGCGGCCGGGTCCACCGCGCCCCGGTCCGCGTCCACCGCGAGCACCCGCAGGGTCACCGAGCCCGCGGGGGCCTTCGTCGCGTCCGGAGCCGCGTACCCCGCGACGAGAACCCACGGGGTGACTGCCGCGGCCAGGCCCAGCGTGACCGCGATCCAGCGACGCCAGTGCGCGGCGGCCGCGATGACGGGGACGGCGACGACGGTCTGCAGGGGCGCGAACAGTGCGAGGTCGATGGCGATCCTGCTGGTCGTCGGAACGACGGTGGTCGCTGCCCAGAGGACGAGGAGCAGGGTGAGCGCGGCGAGGGTCCAGCGCAGGCCCGGACCGGCCACGGGTGGCGGCCGGCGGGTGGGCGGCGGCTCGGGCGCGTCCTCCGGCGCCTCCCCGGTTCCGGACTCCGGCCCGGTTCCGGGCTCCCCGTGGTACCGGGGCGAGCCGTCGTGCCGGGGCGAGCCGTCGTCGGGCGCGGGCGGCTCGCCGGGGGCCCGCCCACGGTTGCCGCCGGGGCGGTCCTCGGACCCGACCGTGCCGGACCCGACCGTGCCGGACCCGTCCCCCTGCCGGACAGCGCTGTGCCAGGTCGTGCCGGGCCGGTCCCAGGGCGCGAGGTCGGGCGCGAGCAGGTGCGGCACCTCGTCGCCCTGCACCGGCTCCATGTGCTCGCGGTCACGGCGTCCCCGTTCCGCCTCGCGACGGGAACGCCGTGAGCCGGGCGGCCCCTGTTGGCTCACAGTCGATCGGGACTCCCTCCGGGAGCGGTTGGTTCGGGACTCCCTCCGGGAGCGGCGGGTACCGGGCTCCCTCCACGGGGGGTGCCCGCGCGGGCGACGACCAGGGACAGGGCCTGCGAGGCGATCTCGCGTTCCTCGTCCGCGGGGACGACCATGACCGCCACCTCCGCGCCGTCGGGGCTCAGGAAACGTTCGTCCCGGTCCGGCGACTCGTTGCGCAACCGGTCCACGACGATGCCCAGCCGCCCGAGTCCGGCCAGGCTCCGGGCCCGGATGAGCGGGCTGTTCTCGCCCACACCCGCGGTGAACACCACCGCGTCGACGCGGCCCAGGGCGGCGTAGTAGGCGCCCACGTAGGTCTTGATCCGGTAGCAGTAGATGTCGAGTGCGGCGTCGGCCTGCGGTTCCCCGGCCTCGGCGCGGGCAATGACCTCCCGTGCGTCCGAGGCGCCGGTCAGGCCCAACAGTCCGCTGCTCCGGTTGAGCGCCCGGTCCACCTCGGCGCCGGACAGTCCGGCCACCCGCTGCAGGTGCATCGGGAGGGCGGGGTCGACGTCACCGCTCCGGGTACCCATGACCAGCCCGGGCAGGGGGGTCAGGCCCATCGTGGTGTCCACGCTGCGGCCGCCCGCGACCGCACAGGCGCTCGCGCCGTTGCCCAGGTGCAGCAGGATCGCGTTGAGATCCTCCGGGCGGCGCCCCAGCAGGGCCGCGGTCCGGCGCGTCAGCGAGCTGAACGACGTGCCGTGGAAGCCGTACTTGCGCACCCCGTAGCGGGTGCGCCACTCCTCCGGCACGGCGTAGTGGGCCGCCCGGGGCGGGATGGTCGCGTGGAACGCGGTGTCGAAGACGGCCACGTGCGGGACGTCCGGCAGTGCCGCCCGCGCCACCCGCACGCCCTCCAGGTTGGCCGGGTTGTGCAGCGGGGCCAGCACCGAGAGCCGGTCCACGGTCGCCTCGACCTCGTCGTCCACGACGACCGGTTCGCGGAAGACCTCGCCGCCGTGCACCATGCGGTGCCCGACCGCGGCCAGGCCGGCCGTCCCGAGGTCCGGACCGTGCTCGGCGAAGGCACCGAGGATGGCGCGCAGGGCGGCATCGTGGTCCGCGATCACCCCGGTCACCGTGGCCGAGCCGGCCGGGCCGCGGTGCACCAGCCGTCCCTGGTCCCCCTCGCCGATCCGCTCCACCAGGCCGCTGGCCTGCACCAGTCCGGTGTCCGGGGCGAGCAGGCGGTACTTCACGGACGACGATCCGCAGTTGAGCACGAGCACCTGCCGCGCGCCCTCCGAGGGCGCCGGCGGAGGGTGTTCCACGGCGGCCTCCCGCGTGATCGTCCTCACCGGGCTTCCGCGGCGGTGGCCAGGCCGGCGCCGAGCTGGGAGGACTGGACCGCGGTGATCGCGATCGTGGTGAGGATGTCCGGCACGGTGGCTCCCCGGGACAGGTCGTTGACCGGCTTGCGCAATCCCTGCAGCACCGGTCCCACGGCCAGGGCACCGGCACTGCGCTGGACCGCCTTGTAGGTGTTGTTACCCGTGTTGAGGTCGGGGAACACGAACACCGTCGCACGGCCGGCCACCCCGCTGTCGGGCAGCTTGGTGCGTGCCACCCCCGCGTCGATCGCGGCGTCGTACTGGATCGGCCCCTCGACCTCCAGGCTGGGTGCCCGCTCCCGCACCAGGCGGGTGGCTTCCCGCACCTTGTCCACGTCGACGCCCGAGCCGGACTCGCCGGTCGAGTAGGAGAGCATCGCCACCCGGGCCTCCACGCCGAAGGCCACCGCGGTCGCGGCCGAGGAGATCGCGATGTCCGCGAGCTGGGTCGCGGTGGGATCCGGGTTGACCGCGCAATCGCCGTAGACGAGCACCCGGTCGGCCAGGCACATGAAGAAGACGCTGGAGACGACGCTCAGCCCCGGCACGGGCCGGATGACCTCGAAGGCCGGCCGGATCGTGTGGGCGGTGGTGTGCACCGCCCCGGAGACCATGCCGTCCGCCTCGCCCAGGGCCACGAGCAGGGTGCCGGCGTAGGAGACGTCGGTGACCACGTCCCAGGCCGCGTCGAACGCGACCCCCTTGTGCGCCCGGGCCCGCGCGTACTCGACCGCCAGACGGTGTCGCACGCCACGGTCGCCCGGGTCGACGATCGTCGCGCCGGACACGTCGGCGCCGACCCGGGCGGCCACCTGCGCCACCTGGTCGGGGTCGCCGAGCAGGATGATGTCCGCGATCCCGCGGTGCAGGGCCTGCGCCGCGGCCTGCAGGACGCGCGGTTCGGTGCCCTCGGGCAGTACGATGCGCTGGCGCTGGGCCCTCGCCCGTTCCACCAGGTCGTGCTCGAACATGAGCGGCGTCACCGCGTCCGTCTTGGCCAGTTCGAGCCGGTCGAGCAGGCTCAGGCCGTCCACGTGCTCGGCGAAGTGCTCCAGGGCCGCCTCGGCCTTGCCCGCCGAGCCGTCGGTGATGGACCCGTGCGTCGTCGAGGCCACCGTCGCCGCCTCGAAGGTGTTGAGCGGGGTGCTGAGCACGGGAAGCGTGCTGCTCAGGCCCTCGACCAGGCGTTGCACCGAGGGCTCGGGCGTCAGCCCACCGGTGAGCAGCACGCCGGACAGCGGCGGGAAGGTGTGCGCCTCGTGGGCCATCAGCACGCCGCAGAGCATGTCCGAGCGGTCGCCGGGCAGGAGCACCAGGCTGTGCGGTTGCAGGTGTTCGAGCACCCGGGGCAGCGTCATGGCGGCCACGACGAAGCCGAGGATCTCCGCGTCGAGGTGGGTCCGGTCGCCGAAGAGCTGGGTGGCCGAGCAGGCCTCCATCACCCGGGTGACCGTGGGTGCCGAGAGCAGGGGCAGCTCGGAGATCACGTGGCTGCACGGCCGGTCCCGCAGGAGGGTCCGCACCGCCTCGACGTCCGCGGGGGCCACCCGGTTGGCCAGCACACCCAACGTCTGGCAGGACCTGGTGCTGAGGCCGGTCTGGGCGATGTCCAGGGTGGTGACGATCTCCTGGGGAGTCCGCCGGTGGCCGGAGACCACGAGCAGGACGGGCGCGCCCAGGTTGACGGCCACCTGTCCGTTGAAGGCGAGCTCGGTCGGTGCGCCGACGTCGGTGTAGTCGGTGCCCACGATGAGCACCGCGTCGTGGCTGTGGTCGAGGGCCCGGAACCGCTCGACGATCGTGGCGACCGCCGCCTCCGGGTCGGCGTGGACGTCGTCGTAGGTGACGCCCCAGCACAGGTCGTCCTCGGGGAGCGAGGCCGGGTCCAGGGACGCCGTCGCCTCGGTCCGGACCGGGACGGCCCCCGGCGTCAGCCGGGACCGGAGCATTCGCAGGAATGGGTCAGGGGGACCGGCGCGTACCACCGGTCGGAAGACCGCCACGCGTTCCACCCTGCGGCGCATGGCGTGGAGCATGCCCAGCGCCACGATCGACTTGCCGCAGTCGGGACCCGCGGCCGCAATGTACAAGGACCTAGCCACGATCGCAGGTTAGCCGTCGAACGTGTCGTCCTCGGTGTGCAGGGCACCCTCACCGGCCGTGGCGGTCGATCTCTCGAGTACCGCACGGCACCGGTGCTCGAGAGCATCCAGCCCCGCGAGGGTGATCTCGAGGTCCCGTGCGCGCTTCTCCAGCTCCGTCCGGCGGGCCGTTATCCGCTCCAGGAGGTGGTCGACCTGCTCGAGCGAGGCGGGTGGACCCTCGTACATCTCGAGGATCTGGCGGATCTCGGTCAGGTCGAACCCGAGTCGCTTGCCGCGCAGCACGAGGGCCAGCCGCACCCGGTCCTGGGGGTGGAAGATGCGCCGGGTGCCCCTGCGTTCGGGTGCCAACAGCCCGAGGCTCTCGTAGAACCGCAGGGTGCGGTGCGTGACGTCGAAATCCGCCGCCAGTTCGGCGATCGACCAGGTGCGTTCGCCCGGATACGTGCCGCCGGTCATGGCGCGACGGTAACGGCAAGCTCGGGCGCGACCGGCACGCCGCGCCGTGGGACGGACGGACCCCTCGGCCTCAGCCCCGGCGGGAGGCGAGGAGCTCGAGGAACTCGGGCAGGGCCAGCGCGTCGCCGAAGTACAGGCCCTGGCCGACGTCGCAGCCGAGATCGGCGAGCTGGCGGGCGGTGGGCTCGTCCTCGATGCCCTCGGCCACCACGCGCAGCCCGAGGCCGTGCGCCATCGCGACCGTGTGCCGCACGATGGTCGCGGTGCGCCGGTCCATCAGATCCGCGGCGAAGATCCGGTCCAGTTTGACCTCCTCCACGGGCAGCTGCCGCAGGTAGGCCAGGGACGAGTAGCCCGTGCCGTAGTCGTCGATCGACACCAGCACGCCCTTCTCCCGCCACTTCTCGAGCAGGACGGCGGTGGCTTGCGGGTCGGTGAGCAGCGCGTCCTCGGTGATCTCCAGATGCAGGGCGCGTCCGGGCAGCCCGTAGCG
>Ga0265334_10001268_pt1 | contig 12268 bp, 22 predicted proteins | sample 42023metaG_FD_192442 | JGI IMG/M metagenome (GOLD analysis project Ga0265334, IMG submission 192442) | Rhizosphere microbial communities from Carex aquatilis grown in University of Washington, Seatle, WA, United States - 4-20-23 metaG | ecosystem: Host-associated > Plants > Roots > Rhizosphere... | reverse complement strand
AATCGCGTCAGTTACCAAAATGAAAAATACCCCCCATACCCCCTTTGTTATCAACAACTTACGAGCGTGGGTGAGGTAGCGCATCTAGTACTTGTTCTGTCTCTACAGTAAGCACAGCACTATTCATACAAAGAGTACGGCTCACGACTTCCCGTTGGATACAGGCTTAACGTACCCGCCTTCCTTGCCCTTGCTATATACGATAGTCTGCTGCCCTGCCACCATCACCTGCATCATGTTGCCCTCTCTTTAAACTGATCGACTCCCGCCTCACTCGGTTCGTCTTTACTCCCGAGCATCCGCGCCTTCAAGAGTGTGCCGTGGTATTCCTTCGGAAGACGAGCGAACCAATCCTGCGGATTATCTTTCACGCTGATCCGGCTGCCGTCACTCGCAATGACGGGACTGCCTAACACGTACTTCATCGTGTCATCGAATCCGAGGACAGTCTTCGAAGTAACCTGATCGCCATTTAAATAAATCGTTCCAGCGAGCAGTAACTTATCGTCATTCAATTCGAGAATCTCGCATGCTTTCATTCATCACCATCCAAATCCAGGGAGCGCATTCCATCTTGTAGTCTGCCCCAGTATCGTAATCCGTTCATTGACGCCTTTGATCGATTCATCCGATAACCCCGTCTTCCGCAGTGCTCCAATGATTGCATCGCGGTTATGCATGAATGGCTCTGCATAATCTTTCGGAGTATACGAAACCGACTTAGTCACTTCATCAAATCTGTTCGAAGCCTCCTGCAAAATCTCCTGATTTCCTCCCCGGAATTTTCCATCAGGAAAGCTCAGACCGTGATCGATTAAGTGCAATTTTGCATTTTCAGGTCTCGCATCGCTTGCAACCTCAACAAGCCAATTCTTTCCATGCCTGTCTTCGTTTCCAATCACGTAGTCGTATGCGGCAGCCCTCGCCAGATTGACGTTCCCGTCATACATCTGAGATTGACCAACGGCATACGCCGCTTTTCCGGGCATCCCAAGAAGTGCAGCGCCTTTTTTTCCGTCCAATTCAACGACTTTCGTAGGCGTTGCCAAATCTTCCATTCCAGCAATTTTTGCCACTTGCCAAGCGCCGACTTCTCTCTCAGTCTGCTTGCCATGCTCGATGTTTCCGCGCATGTCTTCCGGCTCACCTTCCGCTGACTTGAAGAAAATAACGGTTCCATTTTTCGTGACAACTTTCACAACGTCGCTAACGTGGCCGCCTTCCTCGAAAGCCTTTTTAGAAGAAATACCTGATTTCAAACTTTCTTCAATCAATGCTTCGGCAGCATGCGGACCCGCGTCACCGGATGGATGCCCTCCGTCTTTAACGGAAGCAACGGGCGCGACCTTCATCAGAATGCCCTGATCTTCTCCTGTTGGAATTCTCGGCAAATCAAATTCTTTTGCGATATTGTCCTTGAAACCAATTTTCATCGCGGTGGGAATATTTTTTGTTTTATCTCCGCTCGGCTCGTTGGTAGTTCCGCCAGCGGTCCAGCGCCCGTGATCGTCACGCGGCTGATTGTCGCTGTACCTGAATTCGATATCCATGTCTGCGTCAACTGCAATATCGATAATTTTCTTGATTGGATCCATCACGTCCTCGGAGTTGGCTCGGCTTGCACTTTGCGCAAAGGCTCTGTGCACACCGTATTTAATTTCACACCGGAATTCGTGTTGACGGGAGGATAGACTGCTTGGCCCGACTTAGTAATTAATTGTGGTTTGATTTCCAATTTTTCTTGGCTCACCACGGTTTTCCTTTATGCGTGATTCGCATATCCCAGACAAAATTAAAATCTGCAAAATACTCGTAGGGAATCCAAACTCTTCCTTCTAGTCCCCAGGAAGCGCTCCACGAATTCTGCGTTAAAACTGCTCCCGGCGAATTCGCGTTCGGACATTTCACGCGGTCATCATACGCCCAACCCGAACTCAGACAATGCCCGCCGAGCAATGACTCTTTGCCTGTGTCGGGCATGGGCATCAAACCGTCTGATTTCACATCATTTTCAAACGAGTCGTAAACAGCCATTCCGATAATGAAAGTGTATCCGCTGTTTATGCAATTCTTTATGTCGAGGACTGTCGAGATACGGTGATAAGCGCCACTCTTGTACTGCAGCGCCTCGGTTAACTGTTCCGGCGTGGGTGCCGTCGAAAAATCACCAGCAACATACGGTTGATCGGCAAGCGGAGTCGCACCATATTTGCATAAAACTGCTGCACACGTTTGAATCTGTGCCCCGCAGTCTCCTTCGGCCAGTGTTCCTTCCTCTTGCCGTTCAAGGTAATAAATCCCTTTCGGAGATAGCACAACATCATGCCCTGCATAGGCTATCTCAAGAAATTCTTGGTGAGTCGCTCCGCCATTTCCTGTGCAGGATCCTTCCGCGCCCTGGTCCTTAACAACTCTCGCGTATTTCTCGAAGAGATGGTAATCGAACGGGGGTGGAGGCGTAGAAAGAAAAAAGTGCGGGCGACCATAATCGGTCGCCTTGAACTTTGGAGGAAGTACGCCGTAGCGTCTTCCTCCCTGAGAAATAGGCAGTTCCATTTTCAACTCCTAATTCGATTTCAATTCTCTCTGCAACTGCTCCATTTTCTTCGCACGATGCGCCGAGGCCCGCGCTATAGCCGCAGGAGTCGTTGTTCCGCCGAATACGAGGCGTAGCCCAGCCCCAACCTGCAAGTGGTTACCGATGAACTCTCCACCATTCGGCAACATTGGTGCGCGAACATAACTCACTTCAATCAGCCTGAGCTGCACATTGGGTGCCGATGCAAAGGCATAATCCGCGCCTCCACCGATGGCAAACGCAAACTTTTTTGCGCCCGTAATCGTCTGCCCGTCTGCGCCTGTTCCGCTTGACCATGCCAGACCCGGACTTGCATGCACAAACAGATTCACAGACGAAGTATCAAAGCTGGCTGTTGGCTTTATAAAATGTGCGAGACCGTAATCAAACTGCGGGCCGGCAACCATAATTTTTCCGGAAGGCGATGCCGTCATGTAGTAACGCATCTCGCCAGACCAGTGCGACGCAAATCTCACGCCTGCCTCGGTCATGAAACCGTTATTCGTAGGAGCGTTCGTGATTGTCGAGTAACTTCCGACAACGTTAATCGTCCAAGCACTTTCACAAAAATCCAGCGGTGCCGTGCAAGTCTGCGCGAACAGGCCAGGTGCGGAAAACAGGAAAACTGCAAGAAGGAGAAAAAACAAAAACAATCTTTTCATTTTAATTACCTTTCTCTTAAATTTAAAATCAACCTACTGCTTGACGTTGGCGATATTTTCTACTTCCACGGTCCTCGGCTTAACCCAGCCGTGATAAAGAAACTGTTGGAAAGCCATTTGCTGAATCCAGTGCCACAGACCAGTGAGCACCGTCATCAGCGTAAACGTGATCGTGACCACTCCGCCCGTATACGTGTACGTAATTCCCACAGATGCGATGAACGCAAGAAAAGCGCTCACCAACCTGTTTGCATTGTCGGTCTCTTGCGAAAGCCACGGCGCAAGAGGACTTTTCTTCAGCCACTGCATCACGGCCACGATTACAACAGCCAGTGTTCCGTTTGAAGCAAGCCTAGATACCAATTCCAAAAGCTGTTGTGTTTGCTGCGTTGATTGATCCACTGCTTGCCTCCTAATTCTCTACCGAATAAGAGAATGCATTGACTGTAAAAACTGTCTGAGCATAATCAATTCCCTGTATCCACTCAGGAGTACCGCGCCTGCCCCCAGGGTGATCGTGAGCACAGAGACCAACAACATTGCGAGAATCATAAAACTGTTGAACCGTGTGCGGCTCATTCAAGTGATGTAACTCCGTCGCCGGATAATTGCATCGCACACCGTCTCTGATTCTCTGGCAGATCGGATTCAAGCTCAAAAACAACGGTCTGAATCTCTTGATCCATGCTGCCCTGAAATACAATTTCTCCAGTGGCCGAACCGCTTGCCTTCCCCGCGAATTTACTTCGTGTTCCTTGCAGTGCCCGCGCTCGAATCTGCCAAACGTTCCACATCCCGGAGTCAAACATTTGCGCGGAGGCTTTGTCGTAAGCGTCGGCATTACTTTGACCGATTAATCGGATGCGCCTCAATCAGTCGATCCAGTTTTTCCTGAATCACCCGATCATTTCTTTCCATTTTTTCTTCGAGCATGGTATGGAATCTCTGGTATTCCTCACGAGTTAGATACGTATCGAAAATGTGGCGCTCGTCATTCTCGATAGTCTTAACCCGCTCTTCAAGAAAAGAAACTTTTGTGCTTAGTATCCCGTAAGTTAAGACAGCGCTCATTAGCCAGGTCAAAATAACGATGATAATCGTTGTCCACTGCACTGAAGGCGCAGGTGCATACCTCGGCTTGGCGTAGCTAACTTCAGATGCCTCTTGCAGCGGCAAATCTTGGTGGGTTTTAGGTTCACCGTGTGACATCTATTTTTTTTGGCCTTGTGTTGAATTTAAAAAGGAAAGGGCTTTCCTTTGCTTTGGCCGCTCGACTTTTTTTCAATAAGTAGTTGGGAGCGTAGCCCGCAGAGTACAAGCCCTTACCTAGCCCGTTGCTGGAAAAACTGTTCCTCTCCTAACCTGCACGTGAATGTGTTCGTTGTCAGTGCCCGGATCCTCGATGAACGCGAAAAATGCAGAACCAAGCAGCTCCTGCAATTTCTTCAGAAAAACTTGAGCATCCGGCAAATCACGGGTGCGAATATCGTAAGCATTTCCGCTGTAGTGCGGATCGCCAGTTCCTGAATGCACACCGTCGCAAGCTGATGTGATCGTTACATCACAGCTCATGCTTGCGGCGATTTGATCGATTGCCGACAGGATTCGGAATCCGCCTGGTGCAATCTCCAGAAACTTTACGCCGTCCTTACACCGGACTACGCCCATTACTTTACGAAACTGCTAACGGGTTTCGGCTGCATCGAAGTATCAGCGGCCGGTGGAAAACTTACGGCTTTGCCCGTCTTCTCTACGAGTGTGCTCGTGGTCTTGATCCCACCCGCGCTCGTCTTATCCGAAGCATCCGGAAACGATACGCTCTTTCCCGTGGTCACTGCGCCAACGGATTTTGTGTCGGATGGCTTGCTCATCGAAGGCTGCGCCAGATCGTCAGGCTCTCCGCCGCTGTTGCTTTTGCCCGGAGGAAGATTGCTGTTCGTAGAAGGATTCGAGCCGCGAATCGTAGTGTCTTTAAAATCAGACTTTTTCATTCCCATCGAAATCTCCTTTTTACTTTTTTACTACTTCAGCTTTGCCGCTGGCCCGAGTGATTATTATTTCCCACAAAGTTCTTACTCTGTCCACAATCACAGCAGCTGAAGATCCGTTATGAAACGCCGCAATCTCCACTTTCATTGCTTTCATTTCTTCACTGAGCCTTGTAATGTGCTGCCTGTCTCTGCGCCATTCCCGGATGAAAAATGTAACGATGCCGGCAAGAAGTGCTACCAAAGTTCCAAGAATCGGTACGATGTATTGAGAAATCAAAGATTATCCTTCTACGGATCCCGCCTCGGTCCTGCTACAACAACCATTTTTGCCCCGAGTTCACACAAAACTAAACGACTGGACGCACCGTAGCTCTCGATTCGAGCTGCTTGCCTCTCGTCGCCGTAAACGTATGCTCTTTTTATGTGGCTTTCACTAATCGTCGGGGATTTTGGTACTTGAGGTTGCAATCCACGAGGACGAAGGTTCAAATGCCCCGGAAGTTTCTCCAAGGTGGCCCCTGCCTCTGGACCCGAAAGAGGATCTCGAATTTCACAGCTAAAGCTAGTTCACTTCCGTTTCGAATCGTAACCCCGTAATTATTTCGTGTCAATAAAATTCTGCAAAAAATCTATCCCTTTTTGGACATCTCACGAAAAAATTTCAGGAAAAAGGCAATGAGGCACATTCTGCCTCAGCGAGGTGAGGCATGCCTCACCTGATCCAGGCGAAGTGAGGCAGAATAAATTCTTTGCAATCAAGAAGTTAAGCGAAAAAAAGGCGATTTGCCTCACTGCCTCACCTAAAATGACGAGTTCACCCACGTTTGGCCGCCTCACCATACTTCTAATTCTTTTTAATATTTTTAATATTACACATATAATGAGACAGATGAGGCATTTGGGGTAAGTGAAGTGATTTCATGGAGTTCCCCGCCTCACCTTCTCTGCCTCACCGAGTTTCTGTCTCAGGAGCATGTGAGGCAAGAAACAAGAAGCTCTCCCCGACCTCGATCTGGCTCCCATCTATAAAACAGACGGTACAGCCAGTCTTACTCTCGATGATGCGGATCACGGAATCCATATTGATTAGGTTCGTGACTCGATTCACTTTATCCCCGGTGATAGTCACGATCTGGGTTACGCGCACCCACATTTTAGAAATCCTTTTCCTTACTCTCGATCGTTTCCCATTCCATCTCGATATCGTCCCACTCAATCAGGTGTTCTCTATCGTTCCAAAGTTCACGGCACTCACGGAGACGGGGAATAATCCAAGTCCGTTTCTTGATCCCATCGTCGCGCATCTGCGGGTTTGTGAAGCCCATCCCGCTTTTTCCCAGCACTTTCTGCAAATTGGCGATACTCAGGTTTTGCCATTCCTTGACATGTTGTTTGCGCGCCCAATCCAGAATTTCCGTGGGGCGGGCATGCACAGTATCATCTTTCTGCAATCTACCAGGTGTCTCGCCCCTCATCAGTATTTCCTGCCACAGATTTTTAGCGCCTTCCGCCGATGCCATCATCTGTTCCCGAAGCTCATCTGTTTTCGGAACGTTTCTCACGTTGAAGTCCCTCAAATCAATTTCATAAAGAAGATGGTAGAGGAGGGCTGCATACCCGCCTCTTCTTAACTGGTTTACGATGTTTTGAAAGTATTCGTATTTCTCGATCTGTTCATTGCCGCATCTGAGTACGAAGAATCGGCGCTCATCCCCTGTTGCCCGCACCAACCATTCACTGTTGCCGAGGACAATGATGTGGAGGAGATTGCGTGCCGTTTCCACGTTCACGCCCTTCGCCTCGATCTGAATTTCTTTTCCCGTGATTAAACTTTTGAGGATCTGTTCCTGCGACTTGGAGTGCACGAAGAATGCTTCATCCGCGACGAGAACGATTTTGTCCCGGAGATGCGAGTTGAAATGTCCGGTAATTTGTTCGGATTGGGTTACGACGATGCCGTGTTGCCCGAAAAGATTTGAGTAGCCCTCCGCGAAAACGTTTTTGCCCACACCCTTTAATCCGGAGATAACGACGGAAACGTGGCCGTGTTCGTCCGGATGTTGAACGCCAAAGGCCATCCACTTAATAAGGTAGTCGTATTTTACAAGATTGTTCTTGCATATATTTTTCTTTACGTGATCGAGGTAGAGGCTGCAGTTTCCCTTTTTTGGTTCAAACGGGAATCCGCGCCAGAGGTTGCGGATATCGGGAGGGAATTCCTCGTTCGGGGCAAAAACAATCTGGCGATATTGTTTGCGCTGGGGATGGGATAACCAGGCGTCGCCTTTGCTTTTGATTATGGGGATTAGTGTTCCCCCCGGCCCCGGTTTCTCCCCGACTCTGACCATCTGATGTATGAACCGATTCTTGAAATCGGGGAACGACTGATGGCTCAAAACAAGAGACACGCGCTCTTTAACCAGTGGCGATTGTTCCTCGGAGCAGACCCTGCATTTCCCCCCTAGATCTTCAATCACATAAAAGCGCTCATTGAATTCCTCGATGAGTTTTGCATATTCCGGGAATTTATCTTCGATGATGGTAAGCGGAGAATTCAGTCCTGATTTCCAGCCCGAGTCTATTGTTGACCGTGCGCTTTGCTCGTCATGGGGCGAGCGCCATTCTTTCGTTACGATATTGAGCAATTCCGTTTTGATTTGCTCCTCGGTCTGTTCGAGCACATTCGCTGAAAATGCGCGGCAAGCGAAAAAAGCGGTCTGGTTCAATCTGGCGTTTCCCTCGCCATGTCTTGCATTGCGCAATGTTTCGAGGTTTGCTCTGTGAAATTTCAGGGCGGTATCCCGGAGCATGGGCCGCCCGACTTCGGTCTGGGGATTGGAGGTTGTTGCCCCACCTTTCTGGCCCAGCTCCATTAAGAGTTTTTCAATGCCGATATCGCAGTTCTGCACGGCTCTGCAGCCATTGAGCGCAATTCCGGTTGTGGCGAAGTGCCGGCCAGAGTCGTAAACCTCAACGGTTACGCCCGGAGCCTCGGGAAGCGGAGTCGCTACGATGTTGCGCGGGATTTTGCCCAGACATAAAACGTGGATACCGGAGTAGCTGACGCTGACCTCGGCATAGGATGGCAGCCATTTCAACCACATCTGCACGATGGGGTTGATCTCGCCCGTTTCCCTGTTCCTGCAGTTGTCGAAGTCGATGCCGACTAGCCCGGAGTTTTCCTTGAAGATTAATCCGGCTCCGCTTAATTCGTTTTCCACGATGCCACGGATCGCGGCATCGAAGGGCACGCCCGAATCCGGCCATCCTTTTTCCTCGCCTGTGATCGGCGAGCAAGGTTTCTTTGCCCATTTCTGTTTTTCTTCATTCCAATTCTTGGCGCGCCATCCGCACCACCAAGGTTTTGGAAGCAGCTCCGAAGGAAGTGAATCGCCTGCGGGGGGTGGAGCAAGCTCTTTTGGATTCATGTTTAGACCATTCTATTTTCTTTTACCAAAGCAGAAAATTGTCGAGCGCGATCTCTAAGCCGTTTCTGCGCGGCTCTGTTTTTGCAGGTGTCGTTCCTGTAAAGCTGATTCGGTCTGGCGGGGATGAATGAGCGCGAGCATCCGCATATACAAAAGCGGCGGGTACCTTTGAGCATGGGCGGTTTCGACCTGTGTTATTGAATTTTACTAAAAAGAGCGTACTAAATACTTTACAGGTTCACAACAGGAATCTTTCCCGCGCATTCCCTGTGGTTGCACGTCAGATAGTGAAAGACGCGGGTGTCATGAACTTTTCGCCTGGAATCGATGGTGATATCTGCGGTGACGGCATGGCCTGATTCTTTCAGTTTCAGAAGTTCATTAATGAACAGGGGAGTTGACGCCTCATCAGCGGAAAACGTGTAGACCCCGGGGTGCTGCATATTCTGTATTTTTTTAGTCATTTGTTCTCTCCATTGCCTGCAAAGTTTTTTTCAATCAAATTCAGGAATGCGAGCTGCTGCTCCGTAACTATAAAATCGCGGACGTTATCCATCTTTCCGTGCTCGGATAGATATAGCGTGACGAGCCAGAATTCAGTCGAGATCTGTTTTGCTTCAAGCGATAGTTTCATTGCTCCTCAATTCAGTGGTGGACCGACTCTGACTGTTATCGTTTTAGGCACCGGACCCTTAAATTTGTCGATGATCCGGATCCCTGGAAATCGCAGCCTGAGTTTGCGGATGTATCGCTCAGCCTTATCCGGCTCATCATCCGTGACAAAGGCCACAGTTTTCTTTTCCTTCATCACCTGAGATCCAATGGCTAGGATCCGGGTGTCTTCATTGAAATCTCCGAGATCGACGTAATCAGTCATTTTCTCTCCGGTTCCAGGGGGACGGCCGGTGGAAAATAAACTCTACTCCGCTGGCAGCAGAACTCCCACTCTTCTTCGCATTTCTCTGGAGTGATGCCGTGTTCCTCGATGATTTCCTTTGTCAGTTCCGGGATATAGCCCAATTCGACAGTTTCCCCCGTGGATCTGTGCCTGAGAAAATATTTGTATTCCGTGCGTCCCCCCCAATTTTTATCTAGCATTCGCCACCTCTAAATAACATTCGATGAACGCTTGCGCTTGGGGCGCGACGAGCGCGTTGCCTGCTCCCCGGAGGAGGCCCACCCTATTCGGTATAAACTGCGCCAGAGGAAATCCGTTTGTTGCCATTAAGGTTTGAATACCGTTACGAAATTGTTTGGCGTTCCTACCTTTCGTATCCTCGTTAACGAAGGATTGCCATATTTTTTCCAGCGTTGAAAGTGTTTTTGACACATCCGTCGCCTTCGAGATTTCTTTCCGCAAACTCTGCATGGGGGCGATATTCGCTTGTGCGGACCCTGCAGATGGCAAACAATGCAAAGAGTTTTTAGGTTTTTCTTCCGGTGATCTGTCTAGTTTTCGTTGATGTGATGCACATGCAAGTGCTGTCTCGTTCCACAAGATTCGCATCGTTTCTTCCTGAATTTCTGCGAGTATCGGTGATGCGCTGTCGAGCTTTTCCCCCATAAACCGCGCATATTCGCACAATGCAATGAGCAAAATTTTCGGTTCAGAAAGCCTGTTCTGTCTTCTAGCCTCCCACTGTAGCGTTTCCTCCAAAACTGTTTGCCACAACGTTTGCAGCGCTTTATCGGATCGACAATTCTCCTGTTCTTCATAAATTTTTAACTCTTTGCCGATTTTTTCGAGCAGGGTATTCCAGCTAGACCCCATGAGACTGGTAATCCCATCAAATATAGGCTGAAGAATGGGTTGAGGCGGAGAAGGGCGGAATTTTCCGTCTGAGCAGGGGATCCAGATTGCGTCTCCCCAGTATCCGCCAACCGCACCGTGATTCGACTCGATTCCGTGTTCCCGGCCTCGTTGTTGGTTTCCGTCTTCGGAGTTCCCGCCATTGGAGTTGGCCAGTTGGCTAGATTCGCTTGACGCGGCAGCTGATCGACTCGATTCCGTTCGCTGCCGTCCGGATTCTGAGCCTGAGTCGCCATGCCCGGAGTATCTTTCCAGTCTCTGCTCGCTGGCGATACCCACGTCGCCTGCCTCGTTAGAGATTGAAATTGTCCGCTCGTTCTCGTTGCGTTGTTGGGATCGTCGCAGTTCGGCGTGCTCCAGCTCCGCAACAAAGTAGAGTCTTTGTCGGATGTGCGGTGCGCCGTAGCCCGCAGCCGGGGAATCAATCGCCCCGAGGGAGTAACCTGAGTTTTCCAAGTCAGACGAAACAAGGTCGAACCAAGTTGATCGGTCCTCAATTTGATTCGCTCCCGAAGTAGATTTGTTAGTTTTGCCGAGGACTCCCGCGCTGCTAACTTGTTCTCCAAAGATAGTGGGTGGACGGCAAGAGGCGATGAGTCTATACCAGATGGGCCAGAGGTGTCTGTGATCTTTAAATCCTTTTTGTTGTCCTGCATGGGAGAAAGACTGGCAGGGGCAGGATCCGGTCCAGACTCTTTTATCGGCGGGCCAGCCTGCCCTGTTAAGGGCATAGGCCCAGATTCCAATTCCAGCGAAGAAGTGGCATTGAATATATCGAGAAAGTTCCTCTGCCCGGACTTCTTCGATCGATCGCTCATCGACATCCCCCTCCGGAATAATTTTGTCCTTAATCAACTGGCGCAACCACATCGCCGCGAAAGGATCGAATTCGTTGTAGTAGACGCTCATTTTCTAGCGGTAGCATTCCGTATTCATTGCCGATAGAGTTTCGTAAAGCTCTTCTGCTCCCGGATTCGAATCAAGAAACGCGAGAGCCTTATCAATCTTTTCTATCTTTTTTTCGTTTTCATTTTTGTAGGTCAGGTGCTTTTCCCGGGCCACTGTCAAACGTTCCCTGATTGTTTCCGGGTGCATCGTTACTTCGCCTGTATCCTTGTTCTTTACGATTCTCATGATTTTCCTTTCACTGCCAGCTAAACTCCGATTATGGGTTATAGCTATTTGCCAATTCGCCCATCTGCCAAAGGTAGTACGCAACACGCAGCAGCACCACGCTTGCCAGCAAAGCTATGCCAATCAATATGCGCTTCCCAGCCACTGTCATTCGTTTTCTACCTTCACTGGCCAACTCGTGATATTCACGCCGGGATAGTTCGCCTTGTAATACGCCACAATCCCGGCTACCTCTTCCGGCTTAACGTCTTTTTCGGTTGTCCAACATGCTGTTGTGATGTGTAATCTAATCATAGTTTCCTCTTTCTCTACTGCCAGTTAAACCATCTCAGCCAATAAAAACGGTCTCTGAGCCACTTCCGAAAAGCATTGATATCTTCCTTTAGATCGCCGCCGCCGATTGTCTGATTCGGAGGAAGAGGCGGTATGCCTGCATCATCGTAAAGCTCTTCGACTTTCCAGTCTTCTTTCATGATTTGCTCCACCGCTTTCTCGGAACCATTCCCAGAGCCTTGGGATCACGAAGATGTTTCAGCTTTACGCTTGAATCAGCCCAATTTTTTCTCGGCTTACGGAGCGGTCCTTCCACCCAGCCCACGGCGCGGAGTGAGGCTCCGGATTCGCCTTCCTGTGTGTCCGTAATAATTTTCTCGTATCCCATTGCC
>Ga0265334_10001262_pt1 | contig 12312 bp, 11 predicted proteins | sample 42023metaG_FD_192442 | JGI IMG/M metagenome (GOLD analysis project Ga0265334, IMG submission 192442) | Rhizosphere microbial communities from Carex aquatilis grown in University of Washington, Seatle, WA, United States - 4-20-23 metaG | ecosystem: Host-associated > Plants > Roots > Rhizosphere... | reverse complement strand
CGACGCGGAACTCCAGGAGAAGGCCGAGCTGCTCAAGCGCAAGAAGGCGGTGCGCGGCCGGCTGCTCCCGCTGCAGGTCCGCGACATGACCGCGGCCAAGCCCGAGGAAATCCCGCTCATCCCCTCACCGGCGACGGGCGAGCCGGGCAGCCTGACCCCGCCCCGCTCGTTCAACATGATGTTCCAGACGTACGTCGGCGCGCTGCGCGACGAGACGGCGGTCGCCTACCTCCGGCCCGAGACCGCCCAGGGCATCTTCATCAACTTCAAGAACGTCCTCGACACCGGCCGCGTCAAGGTGCCGTTCGGCATCGCCCAGGTCGGCAAGGCGTTCCGCAACGAGATCAACCCGCGCAACTTCACGTTCCGCTCGCGCGAGTTCGAGCAGATGGAGATCGAGTACTTCATCGCCCCCGACGCCGACTGGCAGAAGTGCCACCGCGGCTGGATCGACGCCGGCCTGGCGTGGCTGGACAGCGTCGGCGTGCCGCGCGCGCTGCTCAGCGAGTACGCCCACCCCAAGGAGAAGCTCTCGCACTACTCCAAGGGCACGGTCGACATCATGTTCCAGTTCCCCTTTGGCGTGCAGGAACTGTGGGGCTTCGCCGCGCGCGGCGACTTCGACCTGACGCAGCACCAGAAGTTCAGCGGAAAATCGATGGAGTATTTCGACGAGACCACGAAGACGAAATACGTGCCGCACGTCGTCGAGCCCTCGGTGGGCGTCGACCGCATCTTCCTCGCCGCGCTCAGCGCCGCCTACGCGGAGGACGAGGCCCCCGACGAGAAGGGCAAGCTCGAGAAGCGCGTCGTGCTGCGGCTGAGCCCCCGCCTCGCCCCGGTCAAGGTCGCCGTGCTGCCGCTGGTCAAGAACAAGCCCGAACTCGTCGCGTTCGCGCAGCAGCTTCACGCCAAACTTCAGCGCAAGGTCGTCTCGTTCTATGACCAGTCGGGCGCCGTCGGCCGCCGCTACCGCCGCCAGGACGAGATCGGCACGCCGTGGTGCGTCACGATCGACTTCGATACGCTGGCCAACGGCACCTTCACGATCCGGGAGCGCGACACGATGAAACAGGAGCGGATCGACGAGAAGGCGCTGTTCGCGTTGCTGGACGAGAAGCTCTGGTGACGCAGCCGGGAATCTGATCGCCCACCCGCGCTTCCGGTCAGGATGCGCCGGCCGCCCCGCCGACCGGCTGGTCTGCGGATTTCCCCTGATGGGCCGAAACCCGTCCTTCGGCCGTGCCGCGATGGCGGCCTTGGCGCCGGGTCGTGCGGGTGGAACCTACCGGCACCGGGCGGCGCGCCCCGGCGCGCGGCAGGCGGGCTCTGACGCCCGCCGGCCATTCCGTCCAGCCGGCCCGTTGCGCATCGCGCTCGAGGGCCCCGGCGACGGCCGCCGGCGGCAGGCCCCGCTCCTCGGTCAGCCAGATGAACGCCGCCTCGATCAACCGGGGCAGCGGAATGCCGTGCAGCCGGCCCTCGCGCGCATGGAACCAGTCGCTGAACCGCATGAACCCGGCGAACGGCGATGCGCCGCCGGACCAGAATAGCGGAGTCGTCTCGACGAAGCGCCCGCTGTTGCCCACGAGGTCCCACGTGCGGGCGAAGCGGTGCAGCCGCTGCATGGCCGCGGCGTCGATCAGGCGGTTTTCCCGGATCTCGTAGGGCGGTTCGGGCGCATAGACCATTCCCCACTCCGCGTCATGCCGGCCGATGGAGGTGCCGCGCAGCCGCTTGAGCAGGCCGACCTGGATCTCCTGCGGCCGCAGCGCCACCAGCCGGTCGAAGCCCGCCGCGAAACCATCCAGCGACTCGCCCGGCAGCCCCGCGATGAGGTCGGCGTGCACGTGGACACCGGTCTCGGCGCGAAGAAAACGAAAACTGTCCTCCAGCTTCGCGTAGTCCTGGCGGCGGCGGATCGCCGCCGCCACCGCCGGATCGAAGGTTTGCACGCCGATCTCGAGTTGCAGCGCGCCGGGCGGGAAACGCGCGATCAGCGCGCGCAGGTCCGGCGGCAGCCGGTCGGGGATCATCTCGAAATGCAGGAACAGGCCCGGCCGCAGCCGCGCCAGGAAGAACCCGAGGATCCCGCGGCTCACCGCCAGGTCGAGGTTGAAGGTGCGGTCGACGAACTTGAAATGGCGCACCCCGCGCGCGAGCAGGCCGTCCAGCGCGGCCAGCAGGGGCGCGGCGGGAAAGGTGCGCACGGGAACATCGAGCGACGACAGGCAGAACTCGCAGGTGAACGGGCAGCCGCGCGACGCCTCGACGTAGACCAGCCGATGCGCGACGTCCTCCGCCGAGTATTCGTCGTAGGGCAGCGCCACCGCCGCGAGATCGGGCGGCGGCGCGTGGATGATCTTCGGGAGCGGATCCCCTCCGCCGTTGTCGGACGGGATCTCCTGATCCCGCCGGATCCCAGGACAGGGCGGGGTCTGGCCGCCTTCGCCGGGCTTAGGCGCGCCGAGGAGACCCCGCCCTGCACCAGCGCGCATCAGGATCCGCCGGCACACCTCCGGAAACACGAGGTCGGCCTCGCCGGTGATCACGTGGTCGGCCAGGCGGACAATCTCCTGCCCCCCGCACTCATGGCTGACCTCGGGGCCGCCGAGGATGACGACAAGATCCGGGCGCAGTCGCTTCAGGCGGCCGACGAGTGCGGTCGTCAGGGTCACGTTCCAGACGTAGACGCCGAGCCCGACGATGCGCGGCTGCAGCGCGAGGATCGCCGCGGCGACTTCAGCCGGCGGCGTTTGCAGCGTGAACTCGGCCAGCACCGACCGCGGCCGCAGTTCACCGAGGTTCGCCCGCAGGCAGCGCAGGCCGAACGAGGCGTGGATGTACCGCGCGTTGAGGGTGGTCAGGACGATCTCCGGCATGATCCGCCCGCCACCCTAGTCCTCAGGAGCCGAAAGCAAAGCGGCAAACCGGCGGGTGGCGCATCCGCATCGGCACATTCTCCCCCGCCTGAAATGGTCATTCATCACGTGACCACCCGCGAGGGGCCCGCCATCCAGGTTTGTCATTTAATAGATGACAACGGCGCCTGGGACGGGTCCGGAAATGTTGTCACCTAACAGATGACAAAGGCGCTCCGGTCGCCTCGGAGACGCCGGTCGTTGATCCGATGGGCAACCACGACACCCGCACGAGGACGGAAACCGCTTGTCATTTAACAGATGACATTCGCCTTGCCGGCTGCCGGGCGGCCGGGGGCGCCGACCGACGGCGGGATTGCCCCCGCGCGCATCCGCGCTTCACTCGTCCCATGCGCGCGATGGTCCTGGAAGCGCCGGGGGCGCCGTTGGTGGCGCGCGATCGGCCCGAACCGGAGCCCGGCCCGGGCGAGGTGCGGCTGCGTGTGCGCGCCTGCGGGGTCTGCCGGACGGACCTGCACGTCTGCGACGGCGAATTGCCCTCGCCGAAGCTCCCGCTCGTGCCCGGACATGAGATTGTCGGCGTGGTCGACCGGCTGGGTGCCGGCGTTTCGGAGTGGACGCCGGGCCAGCGTGTCGGGGTTCCCTGGCTGGGGCACACCTGCGGCCGGTGCGCCTGGTGCCGGAGCGACCGCGAGAATCTCTGCGAGTCCGCACGCTTCACGGGCTACCAACTCGACGGCGGCTACGCGGAGCTGGCTGTGGCCGACGCGCGCTACTGCCTGCCGCTGCCGGCGGCCTATGACGATGCCCATGCCGCTCCCCTGCTCTGCGCCGGTCTGATCGGCTTCCGCGCGTATCGGGCCGCGGGCCCGGGCGGGCGGATCGGCCTTTACGGCTTCGGGGCGGCGGCGCATCTGCTGGCGCAGCTCGCGGCGGCGGAGGGCCGGAGCGTCTACGCGTTCACCCGCGCCGGCGACGAGGAGGGCCAGGCGTTCGCCCGCCGGCTCGGCGCGGTGTGGGCGGGGCCGTCGGACGCCGCGCCGCCGGAGCCGCTCGATGCCGCGATCATCTTCGCGCCGGTGGGCGCGCTTGTGCCGGCCGCCCTGCGCGCGGTGGCCCGGGGCGGCACGGTCGTCTGCGCCGGCATTCACATGAGCGACATCCCCGCGTTTCCGTACCGGCTGCTCTGGGAGGAGCGCACGGTTCGGTCGGTGGCCAATCTCACCCGGCGCGACGGCCGGGAGTATTTCGCCGCGCTGGCGCGTGTGCCGGTGCAGGCGTCGGTCCGTCCGTACCCGCTGGCGGCGGCCAACGACGCCCTCGCCGATCTCCGGCACGGCCGCCTGACCGGCGCTGCGGTGCTGGTGCCCTGAGGAATCCGCCGGGCGGATTCCTGGCGATTTGCGGTTGGGGCGAGTCTCGATTCCATTGCGCCGCAACATGGATGTCCATGCCCGGGCCCGTGAGCTGATCGACGCCGCGCACGCGGCGGATCCCAACCGCGCCGCCGACGGCCGCGCGGCGGAGTTGCTCTACGCCGATCGCATCGAAGCATGGGTCGCCCGGCTGGTGCCGGCCGCGCCGCCGCATCTGCGGCTGGCCGCACGCTGCCAGCATCTCGAGCGGTGGTCGGTGCCGCGCGAATCGCAACCTTCCGGCCGGGCCGGTTACCATGCCTGGCGGCAGATCCTCTACGGAAAACAGGCGGCGCGGGCCCGGGAGTTGGGCCTGCAGGCGGGCATGCCCGAAGGCGAGGCCGGGGAGATCGCCGGCTGGGTCGCCAAGAAGGGCCTGAAGACGGACGCCGGCACCCAGGCGCTCGAGGATGCAGCCTGCCTCGTCTTCCTCGAAAACGAGCTGGCGGCGTTCGCGGCGCAGCATGCCGGGTACCCTCGCGAGAAGCTGGTCGACATCCTCCGCAAGACCTGGCGCAAGATGAGCCCGCCCGCCCGCAGCGTCGCCCTGGGCCTTTCGCTGACGCCGGCGGTGGCCGCGCTCGTGCACGAGGCGACTGCCGAAGCCCCGCCGACCGCCCCGGCCCGATTCGATCCATGAGACCCCCCCTGCGGATTTCCGCGCTCATCGCGCTGGTGTTGCTCATCGCGATCCAGTTCATCCGCCCAGCGAAGAACCTGGGCGCGGCCGAAGGGCCGCAGGATGTGGGCTCCCGCGTGGCCGTGCCGGCCGGCGTGCACCGCCTGCTGGTCGACGCCTGCTACAACTGCCACTCCGACCGCACCACGTATCCGTGGTACGCGAACGTTGAGCCGGTCGGCTGGTGGCTCGCCCACCACGTCAACGCAGGCAAGGGCCACCTCAACTTCTCCCGGTTCGCCGCCTATTCCCCGACACGGGCCGGCCGTAAGCTGGACGGCATCGCCGAACTGGTGAACAAGCAGGACATGCCGCTCGCCTCCTACACCTGGCTCCATCCCGAGGCGCGCCTGGCGACGGCGCAGCGCGCGCTGATTGTGAACTGGGCCCAGGCGGCGCGCAGCCAGTTCCCGGAGCCCTGACACCGGGCGGGGTTCCGGCGGCCCCGAGTCCGGTTGACAGCGCGCCGGCGCCGCGGCCGACTGGCGGCATGCCCCGCCCGCCCGAGACCTTCACGACGGCGCGCCTGCTGGCGCGTCTTCCGCGGATCGACGACGCGGAGGCGGCCTTCGCCGTCTATGCCTCCGATCCCGAGGTCACGCGGTTTCTCTCCTGGCGCAACTACACCGCGATCGAGCCGCTGCGCGAATTCCTGCGCGGGGCGGTCCGCATCTGGGAAACCGATGAGGGAGGCCACTATCCCTGGATGCTCTGCCTCCGCGAGACCGGCGAGCTCGTGGGCTCGGTCGGGGTCGGCCTTGGCATGCATGGCGCGTCCCTCGGCTATGTGCTTGGCCGGGCCCATTGGAATCGCGGGCTGATGACCGAGGCGGTTCGCTACGTCGCCGCGTGGGCGCTGGCGCAGCCGCCGCTCTTCCGGGTCTGGGCCTTTTGCGATGCGGAAAACCCGGCGTCGGCGCGGGTGATGGAAAAGGCCGGCCTGGCGAGGGAGGGACTGCTCCGCCGCTGGCACGTGTGCCCGACCATCGGCCCCGAACCGCGCGACTGTTTGATCTACGCGAAGGTTCGGTAAACGCGCGCCAGCGTGCCGATCAAATCGTCCCGACGGCTTCCGTCGGGAAGCGCACCGGACTTGACGTCTTCCCGTGCACAAACGGGAAATTCTTCGGAGTTGGCCTGCGATCTGCTCTTGAGTACCTCCGCGGACCGTCTACCGTCCGTCGTATCTAACCTTACATCATGAACATAAGAACGTCTTCGCTCCTCTGTTCCCTCCTGGCGCTGTCGGTGGCGTCGGCTCGGGCTGATGAAGCCCCTGCTGCACCGGCGCCGGCCGCGCCCGCTCCTGCCGCACCCACCGCGACGGTTGTTTTGGCGCCTGCGTTTGTCAGCCAGTACATGTTCCGGGGCAACCGCCTCGGCGGGCCCTCGTTTGAACCTTATGTGGAGGTTGACTATGGCAGCCTGGCCGTCGGCGTCTGGTCCAATTTCCCCATGAAGGACAAGGTGGTGGGCCAGTCCGATCCCGAGATCGATCCCTACGGCTCCTACACGATCGCGGTGAATGATGCCGTGAGCGTCGTGCCCGGGTTCACTTGGTACAACTACCCGAACGCCGACGAAGGCAATGGGTTCTTCAAGATGACGTTCGAGCCCAACATCGCGCTCAACTACACCATCGCCTCACTGAACGGACTGAAGCTCACGCCGAAGATCTATTACGATGTGGTCCTCAAGGGGCCGACGTATGAATTCAACGCGGCCTATACCGTCCCGCTGAAGGAAATCAGCTCCGAGTTGGACTTCACGGGCACGGTGGGAACCTACATTGTCCGCGATTTTGCCAAGGGCGCCGACCCGCGGGTCAAGAACTGGGGCGACTACTTCCTAATCGGTGTGGCCATGCCGTTTCAGATCACCAAGGAGTCGAAACTCACCCTTGGCGCCGCCTACACCAGGGGCTCCGGCAATTTCATCAAACAGGGCAGTGATCCGAAGATCGTCAACACGGCCGCCGTGGGCCGCGGGGTCTTCTCGGTGACCTACGCCTGGACATTCTGACCGCTGCGCGGTGCGCGCGCCGCCGGAGGGCCGCCGGGCCCGGGCCTGACAACCCGCTTGCCCTCCGCGCGGCATCGGCGTCTGATCGGGTCGTCCTCCAACAGGAATGACGACCTCCGCACGCATCTCGTATGTCATCGTGGCCGTCTCGCTGGTGGTGATCAGCTGGCTGCAGCTCGGCACGCTGCTGGTGACCGCGCTGTTCGGGTATTTCGCGCTGCAGAGGCTCAGCTTCGGCGGGCATCGGGCGATCGGCGCCGCACTTTACTTGGTCCTTGTCGGCGCCATGGGCTGCGGGTTCTTCTTTTTCGCGCGGCAGGCCTACGTGTCGCTGCCGACGATCGTCGACTCCGCGATTCCCGCCGTGGTGAAATACACCGAGGACCAGGGGATCGAGCTGCCGTTCACCGACTACGCGAGCCTGAAGACCGCGACGCTCAAGAAGGCGCAGGAGAAACCGGCCAACGTCGGGCATTTCCTGCGGCGGGTCGCCTTCCAGGCCGCATTGCTCGTCATCGGGCTCGTCGTGGCCCTGAGCATGTTCCTGAGCGTCCGCTGGGGGTCCGACATCGACGCCCACGAGTCGCGGGACAGCCTTTACGCAACCGTCGTGCGCGAGCTGTCAATCCGGTTCGAGACGTTCTTTGCGAGCTTCCGCCTCGTGATGGGGGCGCAAATCACGATATCCGCGATCAACACCGCCCTCACCGCCGTGTTCCTGGTCTGGAACGGCTTCCCGCACAAGCTGGTGCTCACCGGGCTGACCTTCCTTTTCGGACTCGTGCCGATCATCGGCAACATCTGCAGCAACACGCTGATTGTGGGGGTGGGCTTCACGCTGTCCCCGAAGTCGGCCCTGCTCGCGTTGGTCTTCCTGGTCGTCATCCACAAGCTCGAGTATCTCCTCAACAGCAGGATCATCGGGGCCCGGATCAGGAACCCGATGTGGCTGACCCTGATCGCGCTGGTTCTGGGCGAGACGCTGATGGGAATCCCGGGCCTGGTGCTTGCGCCGGTGGTGCTGCACTATGTCCGCGTCGAGACTTCGAAGGCGAAGACCGCCGAGCCCGGGGCATAGGCTCCGAAACGGCGCGGGATCGGCTCCGCCTCAGGCGAACAGCCGCTGCAACCCCTCCCGGAATGCGTCGGGCAGGGCGTTGTAATGGTCGCGCGCCGCGTACCGCCGGCTGATGACCTCGAGACCGGGAAAGGGCCGGGTCGCGAGCTGATCCTCGAGGAGCTTCAAGTCTCCGGTCATCGAAGGTGTGTCGTTTTCACCCACCGCCAGAAAAAGCCGGGCCGGCAGGGTCGCGCCGGTTCCCTGCAGGCGGCCGGCGAGCCGGAGCAGCGACCGGTCGTCCCACCAGATCGACGGCGCGCTGGCCAGCACGCGGTTGAAAAACGGCTGGGGCTGGAACAAGGCGTGCAATGCCGCGAGCGAACCGAGCGAATGCCCGGCGATCCCGCGAACGTCGGCCCGCAGGTCGTGCCGTCGCGCGAGTTCCCGCCAGAGCGCGCCGCCGAGAAACGCGACGAACGCGTCGGCCCCGCCGCTTTCCAGCTCCGTGGCCACGGCCGTCGGAGTGTAGTCGCGAATGCGCCGGTTGCCGGGTCTGGTGTAGCTCGAGCCGTAGCCGACGCCGATGAGCAGCAGCGGCGGCACGCGGTGCGCCGCCCGCCCGGCCCGGTAGGCGGCGATCACGAACCGGAACTGGTCGTCGCCGTCCATGAACAGGATCGCCGGCCACGGGCCGGCTTCCTCGGGCACCTCCTCGTAGATCCAATACTCCGCCGTCGGCGCCGCCGACTGGAGGCGGAACGCCGGCGAAAGGCGCGGGACCGTGGCATCGGGCACGGATCCACCGAAACACGGTTCACAGATCCGGGCAAATTCAGACCGCGGGTCGCTCCGCGCGGAGGCGCGCGAACGGCGTGCCGACCGGCCGCCGGTCAAAGCGGGGGCCGGCCGCGAAACGCACCGGCAACAGCCGAGGCCAGGAGCAGGACGAAAAACACGAGAAAAAGCAGCTTCGCGATCCCCGCCGCAGTCCCGGCTATGAACGTCAGGCCCAGCACGGCTGCAACGATCGCCACGATCAGGAAAATCAAACTCCAGCGCAACATGTCAGCCTTTCGCTCCCAAACTGGGTTTCAGTGGAATGACCTCTCCGGCGTTGCTTCCGCCGTGCCAGCGCCGGCCCGCCCGCGCCAACGGTGTGCACGGTAACGACTAGAATCGCATTCGACGCGGACAGCACCACCGGCAGGCGCCTGCCGAACTGCAGAATGCACGTCTTTTCCCGGCCGCGGACGACAAATCGCACCAGCGGAGCCACCGCCTTCCGGTGAGCCGGCGTATCGCGAGGTCAGCAAGCCGTACGATCTCCCGGGCTACAAAAACAAGCCCAGGCCGGTGCGAATCCAGGAAAGCGCGCCGCCCCAGCGCGGCGGGGTGCGGTGGGGCCGGAGGGCAACCGCGCGGGGCAGCCACTCCAGGCCCGCCTGCACCATTCGTCCAAGCGCAGCGGACCGTCGCGATGTCGCGGCCAGATGCTTTGCCTGGATCCGCCACTCCAGCCGGTCCGCGGCGCAGGCGAGCGCCAGCAGTTGCTTCTGCTGGTCGCGGGTCAATCGGCGGACGGATTCATGATTGTCTGCAGGCACGAGCCGTCCTTGCGCAATTGCGTTGAGGTGATCGGAAACGGCCGCCACCGCCGCCAGCGTGCCGGCCAGGCCGGCCAGCAGCGCCAGGCCCGCCGCGAGGATCACGAGCGCCCCGGTCGCCGTCAGGTGATCCCGGGCCTCGGCCGCCTCCAACGCGGCGAGTTCGGCGCGATGGCGCAGCGCCTCCATGGCCGCCGAGCCGACGGCGCTCCAGCGTGAAACCGGCACGTCCGCCGGCGCCGCCGCCTCGTCCGGGGAAGCGCCCGCCGCGCGCCCGGCATTGCGACGATCTGCCGCCATCGCGGGTCAGCGGATCCAGCGGCTTGCGGCAAGGCCGAGGAGCGCCCCGACGCCGACGGCAGTTTCCGGGCGGCCGGCGCGGCGCCGACGCGCGGGATTGACTCCGATGAGCCGGAACCGGCGGGCCGATGCGAGATTGATGTCATTATTGATTGGAGCGCAGTTTGTTACGACTGGATTTTATTAGCAGCGCTGATCCCCGTCCGGGCGCGCGGTTTTAATGAGCGCTTCCCATTGAGGCCGCTTGGCATGAGCCCTTGCGACCGATCAGACTCGGTCGAGCCCGCCCCTTCGACCCCGGGGCGGACGGATGCCCACCCCACCCCTGCCGTGACATCGAGCACCGATCATCCTTCCGGAGAAACCGCGGCTGGGAAGGGTGCCATCGATGTTGCGCCGACGGGCGAAGCCGATCTGCTGGCGCGGCTGGACCAGGCCATTGCCGAGCACCGGGAGATGCCGGGGGCCTTGATTCCCCTGCTCCAGATCACGCAGGGCTTCTTCGGTTATCTGCCGGAGGCCGCGCTCAAGCGCATTTGCAGCGGCCTGAACAAGTCATACAGCGAGGTCGCCGGGGTGGCCGGGTTCTACAGCTTTTTCTCCACGACGCCGCGCGGCCGCCACACCATCCGCGTCTGTCTCGGCACCGCCTGCTACGTGCGCGGCGGGAAGCGCGTGCTCGAGACCTTCAAGCACACCCTCGGCGTCGACGTCGGCCAGACCACGCCGAGCCGGCAGTTCAGCCTGGAGGTGGCGCGGTGCCTCGGCGCCTGCGGCATCGCGCCGGCCTGCCTGGTGGACAACGCGGTCCACCAGAGCATCAAGCCAAACCAGGTCCCCGCCATCCTCGAGAAGTACGGATGAGTCCGGCCTGATCCGGCCCTTTCGCGCGCGCCATCCGACCACCATGCCCAACGTCACCTGCATCAACGTGTGCACCGGGGCCGGCTGCGTCGCCGCGGGATCCACCTCCGTGCAGGCGGCGCTCAAGGAGGCGCTGGGCCGGCGCGGCCTGGCGGACGTGAAGGTCGTGGGCACCGGCTGCCTGGGCCCCTGCGCCGGCGGCCCGGTGCTTATCTGCGAGCCCGGCGGCATTTTCTACCAGAAGGTCGGCGTGGCGGATGTGGACCGCATCGTCGAGCAGACGGTCCAGCGCGGCGAGATCGTCGACGCCCTGGTATGGCGCAAGGCGGAATCCGGCGAGCCGCTCACCCGGGTGCAGGACAACCCGTTCTTCAACCGCCAGGTCAAGATCGCCCTGCGCAACTGCGGGGTCATCGATCCGCTGAGCATCGACGACTACCTCGCCCACGGCGGCTACCAGGCCCTGCGGCAGGCGCTGACGGCGATGACGCCCGAGCAGGTGGTCGGCGCGGTCAAGGACTCGGGCCTGCGCGGCCGCGGCGGCGCCGGCTTCCCGACGGGGCTCAAGTGGGAGCTCTGCCGCAAGGCCCGGGGCGACGTGAAATACGTGCTGTGCAACGGCGACGAGGGGGATCCGGGCGCGTTCATGGACCGCAGCCTGCTCGAGGGCGACCCGCACAGCGTGATCGAGGCGATGATCATCGCCGGCTACGCCATCGGCGGCGCCCAGGGCTACGCGTATGTGCGCGCCGAATACCCGCTGGCGGTCGAGCGCCTCGGCATCGCCATCGGCCAGGCCCGCGCCCGGGGTTTCCTGGGCCGGAACATCCTCGGAACCGGCTTCGCGTTCGACCTGGAGATCCGGATGGGCTCGGGCGCGTTCGTCTGCGGCGAGGAGACCGCGCTGATGACGTCGATCGAGGGCAAGCGCGGCGAGCCGCGGCCCCGGCCGCCCTTTCCCGCGCAGGCCGGGCTCTGGGGCCGGCCCAGCCTGCTCAACAACGTCGAGACCTTCGCGAACATCCCCGTGATCCTCACGCGCGGCGCGGCCTGGTTCGCGGCCCACGGCACCCCCCGGTCGAAGGGCACGAAGGTCTTCGCCCTGGCCGGCGCGGTGCGCTACACGGGCCTGGTCGAGATCCCCATCGGCACGCCCCTGGGCGACATCATCTACGAACTCGGCGGCGGCGTCCCCCGGGGCAAGAAGTTCAAGGCAGCGCAGCTCGGCGGGCCCTCGGGCGGCTGCATCCCGCGCGAGCACCTCAACGTCCCCGTCGACTACGAATCCCTGCAGGAGCTCGGCGCCATCATGGGCTCCGGCGGCCTCATCGTCATGGACGAGGACACCTGCATGGTGGACATGGCGCGGTTCTTCCTCGACTTCGTGCAGGACGAGTCGTGCGGCAAGTGCCCGCCCTGCCGCATCGGCACGAAGCGCATGCTCGAGATCGTCAACCGCATCTGCGAGGGCCGGGGCGAGGAGGGC
>Ga0265334_10001261_pt1 | contig 12312 bp, 10 predicted proteins | sample 42023metaG_FD_192442 | JGI IMG/M metagenome (GOLD analysis project Ga0265334, IMG submission 192442) | Rhizosphere microbial communities from Carex aquatilis grown in University of Washington, Seatle, WA, United States - 4-20-23 metaG | ecosystem: Host-associated > Plants > Roots > Rhizosphere... | reverse complement strand
ACCTGATCGCGGCTGGCGGCGGGTCGATCATCGCTACCAGCTCAACGGCCGGCATCAAAGGCCTGCCCTACTTCGCCCCGTACGTGGCGGCCAAGCACGGCGTGGTCGGCATCGCGAAGACGATGGCGAACGAACTGGCGCGGCACAAGATAAGGGTCAACACCGTGCACCCGGCCGGCGTGGACACCCCGCTCGGCAACGGCCTCGGCTACCTCACCGAACTGATCGAAAGAGACCCGGACCTCGGTCACATCTACACGAACGCGCTGCCCGTGGAGAGCCTCCAGCCGCGCGATATCAGCAACGCGGTGCTCTTTCTCGCCTCCGACGAGGCGCAGTGGGTGACTGGCCTCGAGTTCACCGTCGACGCTGGGAACACGATCAGATGAGCACGGGCCGAATGAGCACGGGTGGAATGAATACAAGCCGAAACAGTGCAAGCCGAAACAGTGCAAGCCGAATGAGCGCGAGCCGTGACGGCCGCGAGCCGCTGACCGAGGTCAGGGACCGCATCAGGGCCCGCGTCGTGGGCCGCGAGCGGGAGCTCGACCTGGTGCTCGCGGCCGTCGCCGCGGGCCGCGACGTGCTGCTCGAGGGCCCGCCGGGCACCAGCAAGTCAACTCTGCTGCGGGCGATCACCGCCGAGTGGGGCATCCCGCTCGTGCTGGTCGAGGGCAACGCCGACCTCACCCCGGCCAAGCTCGTCGGGCACCATAACCCGGCGCGGGTGCTCCGCGAGGACTACAGCCCGGACAACTTCGTCGACGGCCCGCTCGTCGAGGCGATGCGGCACGGCGGCTTCCTCTACATCGAGGAGTTCAACCGCGCGCCGGAGGACACGGTCAACACCCTGCTGACCGCCATGGCCGAGCGGCGCATCATGGTGCCGCGGGTCGGTGAGGTCGCCGCCGCGGCGACCTTCCGGGTGATCGCGTCGATGAACCCGTACGACAACATCGGCACTACCCGGCTGTCCACCTCCGTGCACGACCGGCTCTGCCGCCTCGCGGTCACCTACCAGGACGCGGCGGCCGAGCGCGGCATCGTCGCGCTGCGCGCCCCCCAGTTTGACCAAGCACTGGTTGATCAAGCACTGGCCGACCTCAAGCCCGCCAGGTACGAGCGGCTGATCGCCGACGCCGTGGCCGTCACCCGCGCGACCCGCGCGCACGAGGACATCAGGCAGGGTTCCTCGGTGCGCGGCGCGATCGACCTGACCCTGGTCGCCGGTCAGCTCTTCGAGTTGGCGTCGGAACGTGGGCGTGTTTCACCCGGCACCGCCCATGACACGCCCGAGTCGGCCGAACGCAGCGCAGCCGAGCAGGCCTACCGTGACGTCGTCTACGACGCCATGGTCGTGGCGTTGTCGGGCCGGATCTTCCTCGATGAGACCGTGGACGCCACCCCCGAGCAGGTGCTCCGCGAGATCTGGGAAGACCACTTCATCCTCGGCCCGGCCGCCGCGGCCCCCGGTTGAAGAGAAATGGCCGCCGACTCGCCGCTCCGGCGCCCCGGTGACCCGGGCCGCCGGCGCGAGCGCGCCCGCCCGCAGCCATCCCCCGGGGGGACGACCCCTCGTATTTTCCGGGGCATGCCCGATGAAGGAGCCAGGGTATCGGGCATGCGGCCCCTGCGCCGCAAGCCCAAGGAGCTTTCTGCAGAGCCGGCCCTGCTTGAGGCCACGCCCCCGTCGGGCGCCGGAGGCGGGCCGGGCGGGCCGGGGGGACCACGCACCCGTTCGGTCATACCGTCGGCGCCGGCCGGGAGCGGCGGGCCGTCGGCAACCGATGAGCAGGGGGCGCTGACCACCGCCCTCGGTGACCCGCAGCGGGCGGTCGACGCCGAGACGCTGCGCCGGGCGCGGGAGATCGCGGCGCGGCTGGCGATGCCCCGGCCCCGCGGCGACCGGACGGCGCGGCGCGGCCGCGGCGAGGTCGCCAGCGTCCCGTACCGGGGCGGCTCGGACGACATCGACCTGGACCGGACGCTCGAGCAGCTGACCGAGCACCCGGTGCCCGCGGACGAGGACATCGTGGTGCGGGAACGGGTCACCACCGCACGTTCCGTGGTGCTGCTCGTCGACCTTTCCGGTTCGATGCGCGGCGAGCGCGCGCGGACCGCGGCGGCCGTTGTCGGTGCCCTCGCGGCGGAACTGGCCAGGGACAACCTCGCGGTGATCGCGTTCTGGTCGGACGCGGCGGTGCTGTCCCGCTTCGGCCAGCACGTGCCGTCGGCCCGGCTGGTGGAGTCGATGCTTGGCATCCCGGCGCGCGGCCTCACCAACGTCGCGTTCCCGCTGCAGGTGGCGCGGCGCGAGCTGGCCAAGGTCCCGGCCCGGGACGCGCGGGCGCTGCTGCTTTCCGACTGCGTGCACAACGCGGGCCCGGATCCGCGGCCGTTCGCGGCGCGGCTGCCCCGGCTGGACATCCTGCTCGACACGACCGGCGAGCAGGATCCCGAGCTGGCCCGTGACCTCGCCAGGCTCGGCCGCGGCCGCCTCCGGCAGGTGCGCGGCTACCGGGACGTTGCCCCGGCCCTCAGTGATTTCTTCGGCGGTTGACCCACGCGCGGGACAACGCGCGGGCGAAAGGGTACGGGTGAGGTTATGGCTAGCAAGTGGTTTGAGACGGTGGCGGTCGCGCAGCGGCGGGCCAGGCGGCACCTGCCCAAGGCCGTGTACCTGGCGCTTGTCGCCGGCGCGGAAGCTGGCGTGACGATGCGGGACAACGTTGACGCGTTCAGCGAGCTCGGGTTCGCCCCGCACGTGGCGGGCCTGCCCGCCACGCGGCAGATGGCCACCACCGTGATGGGCCAGGACATCTCGCTGCCGGTGCTGATCTCGCCCACCGGCGTCCAGGCGGTCCACCCGGACGGCGAGGTCGCCGTGGCGCGGGCCGCCGCGGCGCGGGGCACGGCGATGGGCCTGTCGTCCTTCGCGTCCAAGCCGGTCGAGGAGGTTGTCGCGGCGAACCCCAAGACGTTCTTCCAGATGTACTGGGTCGGCTCGCGCGATGACATGGCGGCGCGCATGACACGGGCCCGCACCGCGGGCGCGGTTGGCGTCATCGTGACGCTCGACTGGTCGTTCTCATTCGGCCGGGACTGGGGATCGCCGAAGATCCCGGAGAAGATGACGCTTGAGGAGATGATCAGGCAGGCACCGGGGGCGCTGTCCCGGCCGGCCTGGCTGTACTCGTGGCTGAAGACGGGCGCGGTCCCCGGTCTCACCGTGCCGAACCTGCCGGTCGGCGGCGGGGCGGCGCCGACGTTCTTCGGCGCCTACGGGCAGTGGATGCAGACGCCGCCGCCGTCGTGGGAGGACGTCGCCTGGCTGCGCTCGCAGTGGGACGGCCCGTTCATGCTCAAGGGCGTCACCCGGGTCGACGACGCGAAGCGGGCCGTCGACGCGGGCGTCTCCGCGATCTCGGTGTCCAACCACGGTGGCAACAACCTGGACGGCACCCCGGCCACGATCCGGCTGCTGCCGGACATCGCCCAGGCGGTCGGCGACCAGGTCGAGGTGCTGATGGACGGCGGCGTGCGGCGCGGCGGCGACGTGGTGAAGGCGCTCGCCCTCGGGGCGCGGGCGGTCATGATCGGCCGCGCGTACCTGTGGGGCCTCGGCGCGAACGGGCAGGCCGGCGTGGAGAACGTCCTCGACCTGATGCGCTCGGGCATCGACGCCTGCCTGCTCGGGCTCGGCCGCTCGTCGATCGCCGAGCTGTCGCCCGACGACCTGGTGATACCGCCCGGGTTCACCCGGCGGATCGGCGGCTGAAGCCGCCGGGAGCGCCTAGAGGTGGGCTGAGTCGATGGCCTCCTGCAGGGACTGGATGTATCCCTGGCTCGTGTAGGTCGCGCCGCTGACCCCCTGGATGTTGGCGCTCTGCGCCTGGACGGCCTCCTGGTTCAGCTGCGGGATGGCGTTTTCCCCGATCGAACTGCCGCCCTGGTCGTCGCCGTTGGCTTGGGTGATCTTCCCGTCGGACACGGTGATCTGCACCTGGACCGGACCGTAGTTGGTATCGACCGCCTGGCCGGTGAAGGTACCCGACGGCTTCGGCGGGGGCGGCGGCGGCGCACTCGTCGTCGGGACGGGGGCGGGGGGCGCGGTCGTCTTCTTGACCGTCGGCTTCTTCGTCGCCGTCGGCTTGGTGGCCGGCGGCTTGATCGTCGCGATCGTCGGCGCGATCGTCGGCGCCAACGACGGGCTCGCGGACTCCGTTGGCGTGATCGGCGTGGTGAGCGCGGTGACGTGCGGCACGTACGTCTTGTACGAGAACAGCGCGGCCAGCCCGGCGACGGTGCCACCGAGGGCGAGGACAGCGCGGCGCATCTAACCTCCTGAAGCGGCCTGCTGGCCGCTGGCGGGTGTTGTAGCGGACGGGTTCAGAAGTCAAAGGACTCGTGGTGGATGCGCCGGCGCGGGAGGCCCGCTTTGACCAGCGCGTTGACCGCGGCCATGGTCATGCCGCTCGGCCCGCATACGTACGCCTCGCACCGGTGCAGCCCGGGGACGGTCTGCACCAGGTGCTCGGCGTCGATCGGGTCGAAGCCGAGTTCCTCGCGGGAGCCGATCAAGTAGTGCAGGTCGGCCGCCCGGTCGCTGGCGATCGCGTTCAGTTCCCGGCTGAACACCACGTCGCGTGGGTGGCTGGCCCGGTAAAGCAGCGTGATGTTGCCGTGCATCCGCTTGGGCAGCGCGGCGAACATCGCCCGGATCGGGGTGATGCCCACGCCGCCGGCGATGAACAGGACCCGCCGGCCGGTCAGCGACGGGGTGAACGCGCCGTAGGGGCCCTCGGCGATGATCCGGGTGCCCGGCCTGAGGTTGGCCACGGAGCCACTGTGGTCCCCCAGGGCCTTCACGGTGATGCGCATCAGGTCGGGCTGCGGCATCGCGGAGAGCGAGTAGGGGTGGGACTGCCACCACAGCTCGCGGGTGAGGAACCGGAAGCGGAAGAACTGCCCGGGCTCCGCGCGCAGGTGGTCGAACTCGCGGCCGGAGATGTGTATCGACACGATGCCTGGCGCCTCGGGCCGGACGGCCTGCACGGTGAACTGGTGCCTGACGGCGTTGCGCAGCGGGGTGATGACCCGGTACCACAGCAGCAGCCCGCCGACCACCGCGTACAGCGCTGACCAGGCGACCCGGGCCTGGAGGCTCAGCGCGAACGCGCCGCCGTCGGCGAACTGGTGGCTGAACGCGAGCGCGATCGCGAGGTAGGTGTACAGGTGGGCGTAGTACCAGGTCTCGTAGGCAATGCGGCGCCGCGCGGCGCGCATGGAGAACGCGGCGACCATCAGCAGCAGCAGCCACGCGACCGTCGCCATCAGGATGTCGGGGAACTCCCGCTCCAGCGTCCATGTCTCGCCCGTCACGCTGGTGCGCGCGGCGTCCGCCATGCCCCAGACGATGAACACGACGTGGCCGGTGATCGCGGTGATGACCCATCGGCCGCCGGTGGCGTGCCAGCGGCCGAGTCGGTCGGTGCCGATCGCCTTCTCCAGCGGAGGGAGCCTGGACATCAGCGCGACGAGGATGACCACGCCGTACCCGCCGATCAGGCCGAGTACCTCGCCGATGTCGATGAGCAGCGCACCGTGGCCGTGCTGGAACAGCGTGTCGCGCCACCACAGGTACACGACGCCGAGGAAGCCGGCCGCGATGACGCCGAGCACCACGCCGGGCAGGATCACCCGCGCCTTGCCGGTGCCCGGCGCGATCGGCTTGGCGGTCCGCATGGCGCCGGAGGTGCGCAGCGTGCCGGTTGCCGTGAGCGCGCCCGTCGGCGTGAGCGCTCCGGTCGTCTGGATGGCGCCGGGCCCCGAGTTGGCATCGGCTGCCGTCTGCGGGCTGGTCGTCCGTATCGCGCTGGTCGTCCGCATCGCGCTGGTCGCCCGGCTGAGCGCGGCGGTGTTCCGGTAGGGCTGCCACGAGCCAGTCGGCTGGTCGCCGCTCACCGGGTTGCCGGGCACCGGGTAGCCGGGCGGTGGGTTGCCGGGCGGTGGGTAGCCGGGCACCGAGTAGCCGCTCACCGGGTTGCCGGGCGGCGGGTCCGGGTATCCCGGCCAGGGACCCCGCTCGGACGGGTTCGGCCAGGCCGACGCCTGCGCGCCCTGGCGGTTGCGGCCATCCGGGTACTGATCGCGGGGGTAAGCGCCCCGCGCGTACGGATCATCCTCGGGCGAGCCGTCCGGGTGATCGTGTGAAGAACGTCCAGGGTGAGCCATGGCGCTCCTCAACCTAGGTGGGCGGAACCGGGGGAATACCTCATTCATTGTCATCGAGACGTACATAGTCTCGTGGCGGCTTCGTCGCATTCGCGAGACTTTAGATGCATTCTGAGGGAGTGCAGAGCTAGCGCGGCGGGTGCGCGCCTGATGGCCCCGCTGTCGGCCGCACCGTACCGAAACTGGCGAGACGCCGGGCTCCGCCTGGCCATCGCACCGGATCTTTCCCCCCCAGGAGTTGCGTCCCCGCCCTCCGGTGCTGGCCCCGGCCCTTACGGGCTGGTGCCCAATGCAGTGCTCGGCGTCTCGCCAACTGCAGCTAACCGCATGGCCGACGGCCGCGCCATCCCCGAATCCGGGGGTGCCCGCCGGGCGGGACCCGGGCCTAGACTGATCCGGTGGCCGCGCACGTCAGTACCGCGTCTGGCCAGGTCATCCGGCTCACCGAAGGCAGCCAGCTGATATTCGGGCGAGGTCCTGAGGTCGACCTGGCCATCGCCGCTGGGCGTGGCCTCTCCCGGCGGGCCGGCGTGATCGCCGCGACACCAGAGGGCGCCTGGATCGCCAACATCAGCCAGACTCATGCGCTTTACGTGGCGGGTGACGGCTACCGGATCCGGCTGCCGCGGGTGGAGGGAGACGGGGACCCGGCGGGCGGCTGGCTCGTCCACGCGGGCACGGCGATGGTCGGCTCGCGCTCGATGCTCGACGACGGGCTGCAGATCGCGGTGACGGTCCCCGGCAGGCACCGGCGGCCGCGGCGGGCGGCGGACCCGGCCGACCAGGCGCAGCCGGACGCCGACGGCACCGTGCTGCCGCTTTACCTCGACCCCAAGACCAAGCTCTTCCTGGTGGCGCTGATGTGGTGCCGGCCGTGGCTGACCGACCCCAGCGCCGCGTCGCCGCTGCCGCGGACCCCGGAGATCGCCAGGGCCGCGCTTGAGGTGACCGGCGCGCACCGTGAGCTTGAGCGCTTCGATAGTGACCCCGAGTTCCGCGACAAGCTGTCCGCCCGGGTCGCCGAGCACATCAAGGTGCTGCGCCGCAAGATCGCCGAGCGCGGTCTCACCGAGCCTGATGTCCGGCTGTCGGACGAGGTGGCCGTGCGGGTGCTGATCGAGCACGGGGTCGTCGGCCTTGGCGACCTTGCGCTGCTCAACGACCCTGCGTGGTGCTCCAGGCAGGAGGACCTGTGGTGGACCAGGGACTGACGCTCCTCCCGTGATGCGCGCCGACCTGCGTTACAGGCTCCGGTCCTGCCGCATCATCCCGGGGGCGGGCCCCGTGGAATGGGCAGCGCCGGCACGCTGCCAACCGGGTAGACGCGGAACGAGATCGTGGCGCCGCCGTCGCCGGGCGCCGTGACCACCGCCTTGTACGTCCCCGTCGGGATCAGCCCGGTGAAGAAGTGATGCCCCTGGTCGAAGGCGTAGTTGAACATCCCCGTGCCGTCGGCCTTCACCTGGGCCGCGGGCAAGGCGTGTACGCCGCTCAGGGTGAGGGTGACCAGGGCATTGGGGGCGAAGTCGGTGCCGTGGATGATGAACACGGTGTTGCCGTCACCCCAAGGCTGGCTGACGCACAGGATCGGCGCGCCGGTCGTCCCCGGCCTCGGGCACGTCGACGGCGGCGGGATCACCGGCCCAAGCCCGCTGGCCGCCTGCGGGTTCGTCCCGCGCAGCAAGAGCCCGAGCCCGGTGCCGCCGGCGAGCAGCAGCACCGCAAGGAGCGCCCGGCCGATCAGCGCCCGCCGCGCGTTCCCCGGCCGGGCGGCACCGAGGGCCCGCCCCAGCCGCCGGTGCCGTGCCTGGCCGGCCGCCCGGCCCGGCCGCGCGCCGTGGCTGCCGAGCGACTGAAAGCCGGGCAGGGCGGTGCCCGACCGCGCCGTGGCATCGTTGGCCGACCACGCGGCACCCGACCCGGCCGTTTCCCCGCTGATGGACCGCTCGTCAGCGGTGTCGTCGTCGCCGGCCGCGTCGGCGCGGGCGGGACCGCCCGGCAGCAGCGGGCCGCGCTGGTACTCGCCGATCACCGCCATCGCGTCGTCGGGCAGGTAATCATGACCGGGGCCGGACACCAGCGCGAACGAGCCCAGCCTGGCGAGGATCGCCGTGTCGGACGGCCGGTCCCGCGGTACGCGCTCCAGGCAGGCGGCCACGAGCCCGTACAGTTCCTCGGGCAGGCCGGTGAGGTCGGGCGGCTCGGTGGCGAGCCGGACGAGGACGTCCATGACGGTCTCGCCCTGGTAGGGCGGGTGCCCGGTCGCCGCGTAGACGAGCGTCGCGCCGAGTGAGAAGACGTCGCTGGCGGGCGAGGCCCGCGAGGCGTCCCTGGCCTGCTCGGGAGCCATGTACGCGGGGGTACCGGAACCCGCGCGGGTGGCGGTGAGCGCGACCCGCTCGGCCGCCCGGGCCACGCCGAAGTCGATCACCCGCGGCCCGTCCGGGGCTACCAGCACGTTCGAGGGCTTGACGTCGCGGTGCAGCAGCCCCGCGCCGTGAATGGACTGCAGTGCCTCGGCGCAGCCGGCCGCGAGCCAGCGGACCGCGCGCGCCGGCAGCGGGCCGGCCTCGCGCACGAGCGTGCTCAGCGAGGGCGCGGGCACGTACGCGGTGGCCACCCAGGGCAGGTCCGCCTCCGGGTTGGCCTCGATGACCGCGGCGGTGAACACCCCGCTCACCCGGCTCGCCGCCGCTACCTCACGGGCGAACCTGGCCCGGAAATCGGCCTCCTCCGCCAGTTCGACCCTGATCGTCTTCACCGCCACCAGGCGGCCCGCCGTGGACCGGGCGAGGAACACCTGCCCCATCGCTCCCGCGCCGAGCCGACCGATGAGCGTATACGGGCCGATTCGTTCAGGATCCCAGCGACGCAGCGGCCCGATGATCGACTGCGGCATCGCCGACCTCCTCCCAGGTAACTGCTTCGCCACGTAACTGCTTCGCCACAATCATGCCTAATCGGCCTCGTAATCGGCAGTGAACCGTCAACAAGTAGACACATAAGTGACATTGCCGCGGCCCGTATCGAACACGAGCCGCCCTAAGAGCCTGGTGTGCCTTAACGGCCGCCCGCGGCGCCCGCCGAGGGAACCGCGGCCCCGACGGCCGCCGGGCTCGGACGGCCTTCCCGGCGGGCCAGGGCCGCGGCCACGACGCAGGCGGCTAGCACCGGCACCGCGCCGCAGACGAGCATGCCCGCCCGGGCCCCGTAGTGGCTGGTGATCGCGCCGATGACGGGAGCGCCGAACGGCGTGCCGCCGATGAAGGCCAGCATGTAAAGACCCATGACCCGGCCGCGCAGCTCGGGTTCGACGGCGAGCTGAACGGCGGAGTTCGCCATCGCCTGGCAGATGAGGTTGACGAAGCCCATGGCCGCGAGCAGGGTCAGGAACGCGGCCAGTCCAGGAGCGAGCGCCGCGGCCCCCTCAAGGAGGCCGAACAATGCCGCCGAGGTCACGATCGCCCGGGTCCTCGGCCGGGTGCCCGCCCCGGCAAGGACCGCGCCGGCCGCCGAGCCGAGCCCGAGCACGATGTTGAAGAGCCCGTAGGTGCTCGCGTTGCCGCCGAAAGCGGACTTGGCCATCGCGGTCAGCACGATCGGGAAGTTGAGGCCGAACGTGCCGAGCATCCCGACGAGGAAGATCGTCCACAGCACGTCGGGGCGCCGCCACAGGTACCTGGCGGCCGTCCGCACCGCGCCCGGCGCCCGGGGAACGGACCGCGTCGGCTGCAGGTCGGATGGCCGGAGCGCCAGCAGCCCGATGGTCGGGCCCAGGTAGCACGCCGCGTTGACCGCGAACACCCATCCGGTCCCCGCGCTCACGATGAGCAGGCTGGCGACCGCCGGCCCGATCAGCCGCGTCGCCTGGAACACCGCCGCGTTCATGGAGATGGCGGCGCGGAGCCGGCTTTCCGGCACCACCTCGGTCACGAACGCCTGCCGGGCGGGCACGTCGAACGCGAAGATCGCCCCGCTCAGCAGCGCGAACGCGTACACGTCGGCCGCGCGCACCGCGCCGGCGATGGTGACGGCGGCCAGCGTCCCGGTCGCGATGGCGTTCAGCGTCTGGGTGATGAGCAGGATGCGCCGCCTCGGCCGCCGGTCGGCCACCGCGCCGGCGTGCAGGCCGAGCAGCAGCATGGGCCCGAACTGCAGCGCCATGGTCACGCCGACCGCGGTCGAGCTGTGGGTCAGGTTGAAGATCAGCCAGTCCTGCGCGATGGTCTGCATCCACGCGCCGGTATTCGCCAGGCTCTGGCCGCTGAGGTAGATCCGGTAGCTGCGCGAAGAGAGGGCCGCGAAGGCGCCTCCCGGTTGCCGAACGGTTTCGGCGGTAGTCACGAAGAGCGCCTTCCTGGTCGTCTTTGTCCTCGTCTTTCTTTGACATCCTCCGATATAAGGGGTTTATATGGAACTCCTATGATTTAGCTAACAGTTATTGTGGAGCGTTATGACCGTCTATGACCCCCAGCTGCTGGCGACGTTCCTCGCCGTCGAGCAGACGGGGAGCTTCACCCGGGCGGCGGCGCGGCTCGGCATACAGCAGCCCACGGTCAGCCAGCACATCCGCCGTCTTGAGCAGCAGGTCGGCCGGACGCTCGTGCAGCGGGACACGCATTCCGTGGCGCTGACCGCCGACGGCGAGGCGATGGTCGGGTTCGCGCGCAACATCCTCGGCGCCTGCGAGCAGGCGGCGGCCTACTTCAGCGGGTCACGGCCCAGCGGACGGCTGCGCATCGGCATCTCCGACGACCTCGCGCTCACCCGGCTGCCGCAGATCCTGCGCGACTTCCGCCGGGACAACCCGCTGGTTGACTTCGACCTGACGGTGGACCAGAGCGGGCTGCTGCACCAGCGGCTCGAGGGCGACCGGCTCGACGTGTTCATCGGCAAGCGCCCGAGCGGCGAGCAGCGCGGCCAGCTGGTCAAGCGGGATCGCATGGTGTGGGTCGGCACGCCGTCCACCAGGCTCGACCTGACCCGCCCGCTGCCCCTCGTCGCCTACCCGGCGCCGAGCATCTCCCGGTCCGAGATGCGCCGCGCGCTGAACCGCGCCCGGCTGCCGTTCCGCAGCGCCTGCGTCTGCCGCGGCGTCAACGGCCTGATCGGCGCCATCGCGGCCGGCATCGGCATCTCGGCGATGGCGGCAAGCCTGGTGCCCGCCCAGCTCACCACCCTCGGCCCCGGCCACCGGCTGCCCGAGCTCGGCACCATCGACCTAGTCCTGCTGACCAACCCGCGGACCGAAGAGCGCCCGGCGGTCAGCGCCCTGATCAAGACGGTCCTGGCCAGCGGCTCCCGGTCGCTCACCGCTTACCGCAACGACACGGCCGGGGAAGCGTGACGGCCGCGCGCTGAACCTCGACGCAGCCGTCGTCACCAGACCAGAGGCGTCCCAAAGTGAACTTGGCAGGTCATCCAACCACGTTTCCATTATCTAGTGGGTGCGCCGGTTAATTCGTCGGGGGCGGCTGGGTGAGCCAGGCGGTGTGGTCGCCGAGGTAGAGGCCGCAGGCGCAGTCGAGGGTCTCCTGCGGGGTGCCGGCCGGCCAGCCGGTGGGCAGGACGGATCTCTCGTAGTCGTCGTGGCTGGCCCGGTAGATCGCGAATCCCCAGGTAGAAGCTGAGTCTGCGTAGCGCAGGCGCATCAAGGGCAGGCTGGTGCCGTCGGGAAGCTGGCCGCTGACGTAGGCGAACTGGCCGTGCCAGCGGACGTCGATGCCGGCGAGCTGCGGCCACCGTTCGGCCGCCCGGGCGGCCAGCTTCTGGCGGAGCGACGTCTTGGTCGACTCGGGAGGCTTGGCCATAAGCACCATCCTGCCCCAGCGCGGCGGCTTCATCATGGAGGCCGCAGCGCGCCGGCACCGGGCCGGCTGCTGCCGGCGAAGGAGACGGCTGTGCCCCCTGGCCCGTACGTGATCTGCCTGGACGATGCGGCCCAGGCGGAGCTGGAAGCAGTGTCCCGGCGCGCTACGGCGCCGTTCCGGCTGGTGCAGCGTGCGCGGATCGTGCTGCTAGCCGCCGGCGGGCTGGAGAACCGGGCGGTCGCGGCCCGGCTGGGGATCTGCGAGGACA
>Ga0265334_10001259_pt1 | contig 12342 bp, 24 predicted proteins | sample 42023metaG_FD_192442 | JGI IMG/M metagenome (GOLD analysis project Ga0265334, IMG submission 192442) | Rhizosphere microbial communities from Carex aquatilis grown in University of Washington, Seatle, WA, United States - 4-20-23 metaG | ecosystem: Host-associated > Plants > Roots > Rhizosphere... | reverse complement strand
TGCTTTGCTCGCCATTGCGCAGGCGTAATGCCCTCTTTTTCGGCTGCGCGGATGATGCGCATGAGACCTGCTTGGTAGTCGTTGCGGGAGCCGCGAGGGCGGGTCTCGACACGCTTAGAGGTGGGCGCTGTCGTCGAAACTTTGAGCGCGCGGGGGTTGGTCGAACGAGCCTTTGGCGAAGTTGATGGTTTAAATACCCCTGGTGTCAATGCGGTGGCGATTGGGTCGCTGACGATTGTGGCGTTGTACTTGAACGACGACCGCGCCTTCTTGCGCGGCGCTGGCCGCTGAGCGAAGCGCTTGTCGATCTCGATCTCTACAGTCTCAAGCGATGCCTTCTCGATGCGATGGCCGCGCCCAGGGCCTGGGCCTTTCGGATGCTTGATGGTCGTGAGCGCCACGCCGTCACCGACAGCCTTCACGCTCTTGTTCCGTGCCGTGTTCAAAATGTTCTTGGGGGTAGGCTTTGGCTGCACCTTCGCCCCACTACCAGGATCGAACTTCGGCTTGGCGCGCTCAGGCTTGGCTTTGACCGAGCCGTCATCCCATGAGGAGGGCGGTGCAGTACCACGGCGCTTGTGTTGACCGGGCTCGTGGGCGCAGTCGCAGGCGCGGCAGAAAACGAGGTCGAGTTTCATTATGCGCCTCCAAACGCGCGCCGTGCGCCACTGTTGCGTTCGATTTCTGCCAGCCCAGCCGGATCCGGTATGCCGCGTGCCGCCGTAGAGCCAACAACAAAGACAACAGCCTTGTGATGCTCGCACCAAGGAAAGCCTGGGCGTCCGCACATGCGCCAGTCGGACTCAGCGACGTCGCCGTAAGGAAACTGGCAAGTCCCGCGCGGGGCGAATTCAGCGACCGGCCCGAGCGGTTCAAGCGCTAAGGCATCTTCGCGATCTTTCACGGTTAAGGTGCGGCGCGGAGACTGGCGCGGCCCAGTGGAGCGTGTGACACGTTCTCCGGTGTGATGACCCTGCTTCCTTGGCGACGAACCATGAGGGCCAGCGAGGCCGATGCGCGTCAATTTTCCGATCACGCTGTTTCTCGATGGCGCGCCAATGCGCGCGGCGATTTGCCTGTGCGACAGGCCCTCAGCGTAAGCCGCCTTCGCCTGCTCGATCTTCTCTTCCGTCCAGAACGGTGCGGGGTTGATTCTCACGCCTTCGCTCCCTCAATAAACCTCACCGCATCGCCGACAGTCTTGAGATTGCCAATCTGATCGTCAGGAATATCGACACTGAACTCGTCTTCCAGCGCAATGGCGAGGTCCACCACGTCCAGGCTATCAAGGCCGAGGCTGTCGAGGGTTGTGTCATCGGATAGATTGGCATGATCGGGAGCGAGGAAGGTTCCGATGATGGTCTTGGTGCGGTCGCGGACGGCGGGCAACGCGGGCTCCTGAGCGGCTAGAATATCCCGAGGAACTTCTTGCGGGGGAGTTTCCGGCATGCATCCAACCAATATTTCTGCGTGTTCTGAGCGCCGCCGGTCGGGTCAACATATGCCTGCGACTGTCCCGCATATGGGCGCCAGCTAAACGTGCTGTCCTCGGTGAATCCAGAACAATCATTCCCAACCTTGGCCCATCGCTTTGCCTGGCTGCGCATGGTGTGGACTACGCCGTTCTGGTCCTCGCTGGACATCTCGTCGGTCCAGCGGAAAAGCCCGTACCACGGAGCAGCGCCGTAAGTGCAACGCACCTCGATTGGAGTCCCGTTGCGCGGCGCGCTCGCCATCGGCTGCCATCCGCCAGATGGCCCATGTGAACAATTCCCAAGCTGGTTTTGATAGGACTGCTGGGTAAGGCCTTGCTGGGTCATTTCGGCGCTCCTGAATTTGAGAAGCCTGCGGACCCGATCCTGGCCTTCTGGGGCGGGGGGCTGAAGGAAGACACGGGTACGCCGGGTCCGCAGTTAGGGAAGTGTTAGCCAAGATGTGCGGCTAACGCAAGGGGCTAGTTTTGTTGCGTGAGGCGGCGGAATTCGGCGCGGATGGTATCGATGTCAAACACGATATACTCCCCCAGCCTCATAATCGGTGGGACGACCACGCACGCCCTCACCGCCTGATCGATGAGGGCTTGGCGGTCATGTTCGACATACAGCGGCTCGCGTGGCTTATTCATGATGACCACTGCGAGTTCGTCCATAAAGTCACGCACCGGACCGTGCGGCCATTGTGCTTGGGAGTGGTATGGCTGGCCGTCGTGGTCGGGGGTTTCACGCTGAAGCGGTGTGATCTCGGCGCCCATCTTCTCTCCGGCCGCCGACAAAGCGGCAAAGGTGGCGGCGCTCTATCCTGCTGAGCTACTCGGTACGCGCCCCGTGTACTTTGGGGTATCCGATGCCGGATTCGAACCGGCGACCTCCGCCTGCGGCTAACATGCCACCATCACCAGCCTACGGCAAGTGGGCTATGCGGCCACGCAGCCGTACTTCTCGCGAAGGTCCTTGATGAAAAGCTTGTGGGGCGCTGGTGCTTTCAGGAAGTGTTCGATGCTGACGACCTTGGCGAACTGCGCGCGATAGCCCAATTCGTGCTCGATCACATCGCCCCACAGCGCGACCTTGCCGTAGACGTCGAGACCGCTTCCTTCGTGGTTCTTCAGGAAATCGCGCGCGGTTTTGTAGGCGTAGCAGCCGTTGTGCTCCTCGGACGACTTCGTCTTGCCTTCCATAGGCTCGCCAGGAGGCCAGATCACGTCGGCTGACATACTCTTGAGAAAGCCGGACGACGTGAGCCGCCAGCCGCGCCACGCGATGATCTCCCCAAGCCTGATGCCTTCGGTCTTCAGCGGCGGAAGATGCGGCTCAGCACCGTTGGTCTGGTTGATGCCGGGGCCGGCGCGCAACTGATGCTGTTGGGCGATGTTGCCGAGGCCCTGCTGGGCGAGGTTGTTGTATTGCTGCTGTCCTGCGGCACCGAGATAGGCTTGCTGCATGTATGCTTGCATCTGCTTGTACTGCTGGTTGGCAGTGAGTTGTCCGCCACCTGCGCCGCCGCCTCCGCTTCCGATGACAGTAACAGTGAGTGGTTGAGTGGAATTACTTGGTATCGCTTGAGACGCTTGCCCAGGTACGCCATTGGAGAGTCCTTTCTTGGTTTGAATTTCCTCGACCCACTGAACGACGGCTGCCCGAAACTCAGCGTGTGAACTGACCGCCATTAGGTCGAATGAGTTTTGATGTCCGCGAAACGCCACGGCCACACGAGCGGTGGTCAGGTCGTAATGCCACGCCACGAGTTCGCCATGAACCCACTCGGCGCCGTTATTTGTCGCGAATGCTGTCGCAGCCCACGATGACGACAATGCCGCCTCCTGCCTTTGCAGCTACGTTAGCCACAAGCCTACACCTTGGCAAGCCTCATTCCCCATATGCCGAACGCTTGCCGCGCTTCTCCCGCTCGTAGATTTCGACGGCTTCGCGCTCGTCCTCGGCGGTCTTTTCGTCAGGATCCGGGGTTGGCAGGCGCTTGGGGGCGGCTTTAAGCGTGTCGCGCAGCATCAGATGGACCAGGGCGGCCGTCAATTGGTCCACCGGCCCCTGCGTCTCGATTGATCCTTTGCCTGTAAAGCTGCAGGCGGCGCGCACCATGGGCTCAGCCCAGTCGCGGAACTTGCCCCGGCGATCATCGCGGGACGATTCGGGGACGAAGAACCCGCCCTGCTCGACCAGCACAGCCGCTTCATGGGCGCGCATGGTGTGGCTTTGCTCGGTCGCGAACGGCCATGCAGGCACCTTGTACTCGGCCAAAGCATGACGCAGCGAGATATCTTCGTGTCCACCTTCCTCGACAATGACCAGCCCCGGCCTGTGGCCTGGCGATCCGAATTTGGTTCGATAGGCTTCGCGCACCTTCTCAAGAGTTTCGCCAAACGATAGCGGCTCAGACCAGTAGTCGCAGAGCAGGGCTGCGTATTTACGATCTTCGCCAAGCCCCATCGCCTTGCGCAGTTTCTCTTCCTTGAACGCCTCGTTGATGTTGAAGACGCCGTAGATGCCGCAGCATACGGGGCCGGAGACTTTGCGCTCCTTGGGCTTCTTCTTCTCGTCATCGAACGAGGTGCGCACCGACATGACGATGTAGGAGAATTCGGGAAGCTTCTTGTCGTGAGGCCAGAGGCGGAACCAGGGGCGCTTGAAGATACCGCTCGCCTCGATGTCCGGCGGCTCGATCATCGTCATCACGAAGGCGTCGGCAAAGTCCGGGCTTGGGATGCCGCGGTTCTTCATCGACAGCTTGGACTCGATGATGATCTTGCCGCGGTCGTTATGCTTCCACTTCGGCATGGATAGCTGCGAGATCAGCGGAGCCGAGTCCTTGTCGTTGGGCAGCGCAATCAGTTCGTCCAGTGGATGCTTGACGCCACCCTCCAGCCCCTCAAGGAACAGCACATGCTCGTAGGTGCGCTGTATCGCGGTGCGCGCGAGCCACCACGCCTCCGCGCGTATGTTCACAAATATCTCGGCCGACGTCCGCTGGTCGGGCCATAGCCGGTCGCTGGGCGGCAAGCCGGTATTGATCGGTGTGATGACGAGCTCGGCGGTGTGCTCGACATTCGAGAAGGTGGACGTGACACCGGCGCCGACGCCCACCGCGTCATAGTTCATCACCTGGGCGCCGCGCTTCCGCGCCAACTCGAGCGCCCAAAAGGCTGTCCCCGTGGTGTCACCGTCAGCCCGCTTGTGTGCCCGGCCAACCACCGCGCCAGCCCGGTCGATGTAGACCGAGAATGCCTTGCCTGCGCCAACGTCAACGCCAGCGATGCGCCGGCGCCCGACTTTCAGATTGGTTTCAAGCTTGTAGACCCGCTGTGCGGCCGCAACCCACTTGGCCGGGATGCAGATACCTTCGGTCGCGGCCTGATAGTTGCGCTCATATTCGAATTCCCAAACGAGCGGGTCGACGAGGTTCGCCTTCTTGTTGGCCGCCCATGCCGCGTCCTTCCTGGGGTCATCCCTCCAATCGAGAACGAAGACTTGCTCGGGCCTCAGCGCTTCCGAATTACGCTTGCGCACGAAGTAGCTGCCTGGACCGCCGCCAGGATTGTAGGTCGACATCCATATGACGCAGTCCGTGTTGCCGGACAGGGCGGCTTCGACGAGCTGCGGATGCGCAAGAAAGTCCGCCTCGTCGACAAAATATATGGTCGACCTGCCAGCGCGCCCAGGCGTCTTGCCGCTCTCGCCGGTGATGATCGCCCCATTGGCCGGGTTGATGAGCCGCATGGAGAGGTCGTGGTGATGCCAGTTGAAGCCGTCGGGCAGCATCCACTCCGGCAGGCGCCGCAGCATGATGCGCAGCTTCTCGAACATCGAGTCTGGATCGTCGAGGTTATCGACCTTCTCGTCCTCGTAGGACGTGCATGTCGCCTTGAAGCCGGGCTGGAATAGCCAGCGGTGTAGACAGAAGGCCATGGCGAGATAGGTTGCGCCCTGGTCGCGGGACTTTTCGCAGACGCCGGGCTCTTCCTCTGCCGCCCGCCCTTCAAGCCAGCGCAGAAACTCGACCTGCTTAGGCCAGGGGTGGAAGCGCACATAGGCGCCGACACGCTCAGCGTCGTCCGGCGCAGCCTTCTTGCCCAGAAGGCGGGGGTCATAGGTCCAGCCCCAATGGTCCAGCCAATAGACGACGTCGTCACGGCAGCGGGCGAGTTCGGCTTCATGGGAAGCGCGCGCGCCCTGCACGGCCTCGAATTCGCGTTCGGACTCGGATGCTTGGGCCCTAGCCTGAGCGGCCCGGATCTCGGCTGCGATCATCCGCTTGAGCCGCAACCTGTTTTTGGGCAGGCGTAATATCCAAGGCGGCGTCGAAACGCCGTGCCTCTTCAATATCTCGGCCAAGGGATCGTGCGAGGAGGGCGAGGTCTTCGTCCCCGAAGTTGATTTCGGTTGAGGAGCCGTATCCACGCTTCTTGCCTATCTGGCTCTTTTCGAGGAACCACCGGGCGGCGGAACTGTCGCCGTGCTTCATCGCGTGCAGGACTACGTCCTCGCCGAGATCGCCGCAAGTTTCCCGCGCTTCCTCGACAATGGCGGCCAGATCGCTGTTCGCGCTGACCCACTGCGTCACCCGGCTGCGGGTGCATCCGAGGAGGACTGCGGCCTTGGTGTGATTACCTGCCACCCGGCGGAGCGCCTTGGCAACGACGGCCTTGGTGAGCTTGCGCTTATTGCTACCGCACGAAGCGTTAGCCTTGTCGAACCAGCGCCCGTCGTAGCGTTTCGGCGCTGTGTTAGCCACCTGTAGCCACCGCGCCATGGGCGTGACACCAGAATTTCTGGAACGGCGCGGGGTCTGGCGGAAGGTCTGCGCCACCATTTTTGCCGGTACCAACGCCGCCGTCTTTGTATTCAATGAAGACGATTAGGTTGCCTTTCCGGTAGCGCCACCGCCGAGGAGTATCACCTTCCTTCGTGTCGTACACCTTGTCGCCGTTGCGACCAACGTAGAATATCGCGTCACGCGGTGGGCTGGGAATGTCGCTGCGGGCGATGCGCGGGCTGCCGCCAGCGAAATCGCCGATGCCAAGTGCAATCTCAATGTTAGCCTTAGCCATTAGCGGCTAACTCCTGGCTAACAATGTGGGCGATGCCCATCAGGACGATGTGGCCCGCTTCCTCGGCACACCGCAGGCATTCGGTCTGCTCTGCGACAATTTCCTGGGCGTCACCGCCGCTTTTGGTGATGAGGCGGAGGGTTGTATCAACGCCGTGAGGGCAGGTGGTGCGGCGGAACGCGTCTGGCACGGCACTCTCCAATCCTGCGCCCGGCCATTGCGAGCGCTCAATTGCTGATATCGGGTGGAAGATTATGTCGTGAGGAGGGGGTTTGGCAAGGGCTACCCACGTATCCCCATCGCCGTCTCAATCGCTGCCGCCCGCAATCGCACCCACATTTTGGCTTCCATGCCGCGCAATTGTTCGGTCCAGCCGTATTTATCGCCTCGGCGGCGGATGAGGCGGTAGCGCTTGCGCCATGAGCGGGGCGTCATGCGCCAATGTTCGGGGCATAGGATCTGGTTGTCGCCTTCGCGCGCCGGGGTGCCGGTGCGGGGACAGCCAGGAACTGTGCAGGGAATGCCACTACCCGCCAAAGAGCGCCACCAGTCCCCACGCAATGAGGCCGACGATGGCAAGGTCTGCGGCCAGGATGGCGATGAGTAGCCGATTCCAGTGCGGTGCGTGCGGTGCGCTGGCGTGAAAGGCCGGGCAATCGCTCGGAAGTTCGTCGATCGCGGCGCGCTCGCACTCCGTCAGGTGGTAGTTGTCGGCGCAAACCATGGATTCCCCCTTTAGCCGGTACGTGCCGGCCCTCCTAGATGTTCGACTGTGGCGGGATCCATCCCGAGCTCACGCGCAATCCGCCACGCTGCCCAGCCCCGTTCTGCGGCCTGCAGGGCTTCAGGGTATTTCTTGTCGCCGGGATTGAGGCCGAGAAGTTCGATCTGGCGAGCAGTCCATTGGGCGCGGATGTCGGCTTCGGTCATGTGCGCTCAGCTTTTGAAAGTTTCGGCGTGAAGATCGATGGCGTTTTCAAGGCCGCGCCCGTTCGTCACGCGCTCCGCCTCCATCACGCCTTGAAGCATCCGAAGGAAGAACAGATTACCCTCGCCGTGCTCGGCGACAATCTTGTCGAGATCGCGGAATGTCCGCTCTATCACCTCGTCGAACTTTGGGTCGCGCGCCACGTTCTGCCTCACAGTTCCGGCTTAAGAACTTCACGAATCATGGCGCACATCGCGGCGTGATCCGGCTGCGTCGAAATCCATTGGTCGGCACGGATGAGCATGCCGCGTAGTCGCTCGTTCTCTTGCGACAGATGCAGGATGCGGTCGCGCGCGGCGCAGACGACGGCCTCGAACATTATGTCATCGCGCATGAGCATGCGGACTTCGCCAGCAATCTCGGCGTCACTCAGCCAGGGGTAAGCGGCTTCCCGGTTGTTGTCGAGGTGGCGGAAGCGCTTCGGGCCACCTGTGTAGGAATCGCGCCCGCGGTTCAAGTTCACGCCTCGGCGACGTATTTCTGCGACTATGTCGATGTCTACCATGGGAAATTCCCTGCCTACCAAAGGTCTTCGGAGAATAGCGTCCCGGCCGATCCGGTCACGCGCAAAATCTGCCCGCTGGCTTCTGCGATCTTCCAGCCCTCTTCACGATCCACAAACCGTCCGGTGCTGGTGATGAAGCCTTGTTCGAAGTCTCCGCCGACGGTCTCGACATATCGCGGCAGCGCCTCATCGCGCGCGCCGTTGCGGACGCCGAGAAGATGGTGGGCGACGGTGTGGTGCCTCCCCGGCGGCGTGGCGCAGAAGATCAGCCCATCCTTCTCTATGGCTGCGGCGGCGATGCGTTCCACTTTAGATTCAGTTCTCTGTTTTTGGATGCTTCGCCAACCACTCGGATTTCAATTTGTCCAAGTAATCTTGTCCGCGTTTGCGAACATGCTCATTAAACGGCGGGAACCAGCCACTCAGGATTCCAATAGCGAAGTGCATATCCAGGCACTTAGTACGCTCAGCTTCGAGTTCCCGGCGCAACTTGGAAACCTCTGGTGGCACCCCGCAAGCGCAGGCACCACAGTAGTCTGGCCCGCTGGTGCTGATCCCATAATTTGTCGCACCGCAGCCCTTACACGGCCCGGATAAGATCGGGTACTTATTTCCACCAACTTCTGTGTGCCCAACAATCTGGTTCATCTCATTCCTCACTTCACGGAAACAAAAACAGCCATCGCGAGTATCGCGGCGACGGCAAGAATTAGAAGGATATCGCCCCACGGGACGGGGTTTGGGTTTGGTGCGCGGTTCATGGCGACGTGGGCCGCGCCGATTTCAGGATGGTGCGCGAATGGACGGGCTTGTCTGAGGAAAAGCCTGCCGCTTTCTTGTGGCCTCCACCGCCAAACTTTCTGGCGATGTCACTCACATCGAATGCGCACCGCGAACGGAGCGAATAGGCATATCGGCCGTCGCTGAGTTCGAAATAGCAGGCGCCAAACGTCAGCCCGCGGTCGGCGAGCTCGTCCGCCACCTCGCTTGCCGCAAAGTACGGGGCGTTGGCGATCCAGCAATGGTCGCCGCCAAGAACTGCCATGTAAGCCGCCCCCTTCAATTCCTCGACGCGCGCGCGGTAGTACCGCTGTATCGTCTTGCCCTCGCGTATCAGGGTTCGGACGCCGGTGCCTAGATTGGTTTCGCCGAGGGGTGGCATGAACAAAGCGTCCCACGCCTCAAAGGTTTGCGGGTAGGACCGTAGCGCAATAGTGAATTCGTCGCAGAACGGCAGTTGCTTCCGCCACAGGTCGCGGTCTTCGATGTAGTTGATGAATTCGGGCCTCGGTGCGCTGATGAAGAAGTCCCACGCGAGGCCCGCGCCCGACCTACCCATATCGAATACGGCGCGCAGATTGCTTGGCGAATAGCCCTCTCGCAGATGCTCGCGCCAGGACGATGCGGTTGGGAGTCCGGCCATATCTTCCTGTGCCGTCTTGTGGTGGTCCAGGACAAGAACTGACCGCGCACTGGTCGCCATCGCCGTCAGCACCGGCAGTTTGTAGGAAAAGTCCACGAGCAGCACGTCCCTGCTGGTCACGTTCGGCGGGTCTTGCTGGTAGATGCCGGGGTAGAATTCTACTTCGTCGCCGAGGAACTGCTTGACCACATAGGCGGCAGCGAAGCCGTCATCGCAGCCTCCGTGGTAAATGCAAAGCGGCTTCATGGATGTGGTGTCCTTATCATTTCTGGCGTGTCCGGCAGCGCGATCTTGGTTGGGCCAGGATTGAGTACGTGCGCAAAACAGGGAACGGTCACGCGCCGAGGGTCGTCTGAGCGGCCTGCTGTCGTGATGCCGTCCGCTATTCCGCACACACTGCAGCGGATAATGTAGGTGCCGCAGCGCTTGGCGGGGTATGGAAGGTCGATGGAGCAGGTGCGGGCAGCGCCAGCGCTCGTATCGACGTCGATGCCGTTCGGGAAGCGTGGGTCTGGCGCGCATTGTGGTTCACGACCACCGTCAATCCATTCCGCCGTGAGCGTCATTCTCGTTCGTCCTCTTGGTCTAGTAGATCGGTAATGGCCGCACGTTCGGTGGGGCCGGTGCCGTACAGGCATCCCGGCTCGTACCCATCTCGCGCAGCCCACCAATCAAAGCTGCGCGGCGGAATCGGTGGGTTGACGAATTGCGTGATTATCTTGCCGTCGCTCATAGCGACCCCCAAAAGCAGCAAGCCGCCACGCCAACTCCCACAATAACCGCGCACCCGAACAGCGCCCACGTCGCAGGATGAAACGCCCGCGCCAGTTCACGCACCTCAGGCCGTACGAAGTTGCGATAGAGTGTCACCGCGCGGTCGCCTTCTTCTTATCGGCAAACTTGGTGATGGTGGCATCTGGGGTTTTAGCGGCGATCTCGAATGTGTTCGGCGAAGCCTTGACGTGCTTGCGCCACTTCGACCAAGCGGTTTCTGCCCACCACGTCGGATTCGGTTTGCGCGTCGAGCGGCGCAATTCCTTCCGCCACATCATACGGCGGTAGACTGCCTCGTTGCCGGAGAACTCGACGTTGGCGTCGATGGTGGCGCGCGATTCGCTCGGTACGGAGCGATAGAGAAGTGCCGTCAGTGGCAAACGGCAGAGGTCGTGGGCGTTCTGTAGGGCGAGGATTATTTTGTCACGCATCGTCAGATTCCTTCGGCATGACTGGCTCTACACCGGCCACTTCGTTGCAAAAATCACATACGAGCCCCGCAATCTCTCGCGACGGAAATATCTTACCAAGTGCGTTGCAGGCCGCGCCCATGATAATAAATCCGCAGGACTCATCCCCTTTGGCTGAGGCGACGTCGACCGAGTACGGCGGCTTCGTAGGCGCCCACTTCATCACACTGAGGGTTTTTGCACGGAGCCACGCCTTTGCTTCTGGTGTTAGCTGTTGTGGAATCTTCTCAACCACGATTAGCCTCCTTCGCCAATCTCGCCACTGCACCCTTCGGGCTCGGAGCGCGTCGGCCTCTCGCGCTCGGCGGCCAGCGCAGCATCGTAGGATTTCTTCGCTGCAACAATTGCGTCCAGCCTTTCAGCCTTCTCGCAATTGCGCTCGAAAGTGTTTGCGGCAACGACGGGCATGTGAGCGACATCGAGCAGGGCGAACAGCCGCGCCAGCGCATGCTGCGACCGCGTGAAATGCGACACGGCCCCGCAGGTACATACGGTATCGTCGTGGTGGACGTTTGACGGGCAGCCGCCGATGTGGCGCGCGGGCTCTGTCATTGGTCCGCCCACCAATTCTTGCGCGGATGGTCGCCGTCGACCACGGAAAGCTTCGGAGGTTGGCGACGTGCGCGCTCGAGGATTTCGGTGGCGGAGCGGCGCTTAATTTGCGCGGCGAGACGATCAAGGGCGTCGAGTAAGTTCTGGGGCATAGGTTTCACTCCCAATTTGTCAGGACCGTAGGGCGGATGTTAGCCACGGTCAACTGCTAACTTTTGAGATGGGTTAAGCCTTCGGAAACTTTCTGTCGCTTCAGGTGGGACGCGGCAGCCGTCCGCGCCAGGTTTCGCGCCCCATTTATCCAGCCAGGTCCCGGCGGGTTGGCCTTTGAGGCCGTGGAATATCTCAAGGCGCGTTACCCAGCCTTCGAGTGTTGCCTGCTCGAACAGGACTGAGGCCGAGAATAGCTCGCCCCCGCGTGGCGGCTGCGTATAGCGCGGCGCCCTGTGAATCCAGGTTCCCCATGCTGCCGGCCAACTTGCCATGAGTGAGCCGCATTTGGTGTGGTGTAGGACGAATTCCTCGCACTGCTCCTCGATGGCAGCCACCAGATCGGGGCGGCGCTGGGCCTCCCAATAAGCGATTGCGGACTGCTTTTCCTTCTCGCCGGGGAACTCGTCCGGGATCCTGGTGCGCATCTTTTTGGATTCGGCGCGGGCTACACGATCGACACCCCGCTTGGCCAGCCCGATAAGCCGGGAGATGCCACCTTCCTGCTTAAGAAGTTCACGCATCTCTTGGAGGCCGTCTTTGCCGAGGGCGTCGAGGTCGAGGAGTTTGGAGATGAAGGTGTGGTCGATCACAACAATTCCCCAAGCGCCTGTGGAAAATTCTTGTGCTCCACGCCATCGACCAAACAGCCATCATCCTTGCCGTGCAATCCACCATTTTGCTTGTGGTGAAAAGCAATATCGAGATGAGCGCACTGATCGCGCAGGGACCGCACGGCGTCCATATCGAGTGCCCGGCGCTGTGGCCCACTCTCGCCACCGGAGATAACCCAGTCTGGATAGGGGCCCGTCTTATCGAGCGTGATCGGCCCGAGCAGCGGTTCGCAGCTCAAAAAGC
>Ga0265334_10001255_pt1 | contig 12387 bp, 13 predicted proteins | sample 42023metaG_FD_192442 | JGI IMG/M metagenome (GOLD analysis project Ga0265334, IMG submission 192442) | Rhizosphere microbial communities from Carex aquatilis grown in University of Washington, Seatle, WA, United States - 4-20-23 metaG | ecosystem: Host-associated > Plants > Roots > Rhizosphere... | reverse complement strand
ACGTGCTGCACATGCTCGACATGCTGGCCGTGGGACCGCGACCGGTACGTGCCGGCGTGACCGACCTCGGCGCGGTGCTGCGTGAGACCGCGAACGTCGTCCGCCGCCGCTCGGTGGTGTTCGTGGTGTCCGATTTCATCAGCCATCCCGGGTGGGAACGCTCGCTCGGGTTTCTCGCCCGCCGGCACGAAGTCGTGGCGGTCCGCCTGTGCGATCCGTCCGAAGCGCAGATGCCCGACATCGGACTGCTGCGCTTCCAGGATGCCGAGACCGGTGAGCAGATCCTCGTGGACACGAACGATCGCGGCTTCCGCCGGCGCTTCAAGGCGGCGGCGCAGGAAGCACAGGAGAACCTGCGCGCGAGCTTCGCGCGCGCCGGCGTGGACTGCCTGGAGCTGTCCACCGAGGACGAGCTGACGGACGCGGTCGTGCAGTTCGCGCGGATGCGCCGGCAGCGTCAGCGTGGCGGCTCCCGTGGCGCGGTGGCGGGTGCGGCGTGAAGCCGCGCTGAACACCATGGCATTGCCCGTCGTGCACCTGCCCCACCTGCACCTGCCAGCGATGTCGTTCCAGTCGCCTTGGAACCTCTGGCTGCTGCTGGCCGTGCCGCTGACCGTGGCGCTGTACCTGATGCTGCTGCGCCGGCGGGCGCGCGCCGCGCTGCGATATGGCAATTTCGGCATGCTCAAGCGGGCGATCGGCAATGGCAACCGGATCCGGCGCCACATTCCACCCGCGCTGTTCCTGGCCGCGCTGACCCTGATGCTGATCGGCATCGCACGCCCGACCGCGGTGATGAGCGTCTACTCGCACAAGTCGACCGTCATTCTGACGATGGACGTGTCGGGCAGCATGCGCGCCGGGGACATCAAACCCTCGCGCGTGGAGGCAATGCAGGTCGCCGCGAAGGCCTTCATCGCGCAGCAGCCCAAGGATGTCGTGGTCGGGATCGTCGCGTTTGCCTCCAGCGCGCTACTGGTCCAGACCCCGACCACCGACCGTACCAGCCTCAACGCCGCGATCGATCGCTTCGAACTGCAGCGCGGCACGGCGGTTGGCTCAGGCATCCTGATGTCGCTGGCGACGCTGTTTCCCGATGAGGAATTCGCGATCAACCCGTATGGCGGGCGCAATGCCTTCGAGCCGGGCTTCGGTGCCGGTTACGGTTCAGGCTTCAGCGGTTTCGGCGGCCAGGGCACGCCGCTCGGCGGGGCGGGCGTCACCCCTAAGAAGAAGCCGGTGCTCGTGGAGCCCGGGTCGAACAGGTCGGCCGTGATCATCCTGCTCACCGACGGCGCCACCAATGCGGGCCCGGATCCGGTCGAGGCCGCGCGCCAGGCAGCCAACCACGGCGTGCGGGTCTATACCGTGGGCTTCGGTACGGCCAACGGCGACATCGTCGGATTCGGGGGACGACTGATGCGCGCCCAGCTCGATGAGGATTCCCTGAAGCGGATCGCGGACATGACGCGCGCCCAGTACTACAAAGCGGGCAGCGCCGAAGATCTGCAGGCCGTCTACAAGCTGCTGAGCCGCAGCATCGTCGTGGAGACGAAAGAGACGGAGATCACGTCGTATTTTGCAGCCGTGGCGGCACTGCTCGCGCTGCTCTCGGCAGGTCTGTCGCTGCTCTGGTTCAGCCGGATCCTGTGATCGCCCGCGAGTTCCGGCGTTGCCGTGTCATTTCGGCCCGTCGAACATATGCACGAAGTTCTTGTCTGCCACCAGTTTCGCGAACTGGACCGGGTGGATTTCCTTGCCGCCGCGCTTGGCCGCCTCAAGGTTGCGCGCCCACATGTCGCGAAGCGACTGGTCGAGGGTGTCCTTCATGTCCAGATGCTCGCGAACGGTCTTCTTCCAGTCACTTGAACCCTGCCAGACTCGCTGCACGATGGCCACCATGCCGGCTTCCTGCTCCGGCGTCAGCGCACCGATGCAGCTCAGGACGTAGTTCTCGAGGATGCTGAGCAACGGCCGACCCTTGTAGCGCTCGGGTTCTACATAGGAACTCGGCAGCTCCTCGTGCGGTATTCGGCCGGCGGAAGGCTCGGGCTTCGCCGCCGGCTTCTTGGGCTTGAGCCAGTCAAACATGGATGCAGGTCCTTCAATAGTGCGGCAGGTTGCCGCGATTCAGGGCAGCGTCAATGAGCGTCATCGCGTACGCATTGCTCGCGCTAGTTGGCGTCGAGAATGCCAAGTGCCGCCGCCACGTCTCGGGGGCTTCGGCGTGTATGCCGGTGAGGATCACCCATCCCTTGCCGGCGAATCCTTCAACGACAGCAGGCGTTCCGTCCGGGTAGGTGGCAACCGCATCGCCCCAGCCTGATAGCTCCGGGCCATCTTCCCAATACTGATCGAGCGCCTCGCCTTGCGGCGTCCTGATCCTCAGGGCCGCCTTTCGGACCCCTCGGCTCTCGCCGGAGTAAAAGCCGAATTTCACACCGCCGGTCAGATCGAAGCTCCTGTAAGGAGCGGGAAAATGGCCGGCCAGGAACCCGCCCGCGCAGATCCCGAGGTAGTTCAAACCGCCCTGCACGGCATTACGAACGTTCAGCATCGTACCGGCCGCCAGATGGTTGCCGATTTCGACGAAATTGCCCCCAGGCACGACCAGCAATCGATAGGACTGCAGCTGCGACTGGTTCATGGCATCCAGGCGCTGGGAGTTGACGCGCGCGTACTCGAGATGATTGCGCTGGAGCAGGGTCTCGATTGCGGCGACGTCATTCGACGACGTGCCCGCACCGTTAAACAGCAGTATTCCCGGCCCGTGCCCGGTAGCTTGATTCCCGCCCACTGTGCTGGAACAAGCCGCCAGCATTGCGGACAAAGCGAGGGCGCCGACGATTCCCGTCAAGCGCGGCTCATGTCGCTGCGTCAAAGGCACGATGGTCATTTTACCGCGGCCGAAAGTTTTGAATGAATCACTCTTGCATGTCATGACTATTTATAGTCATATATGACCATGAGGCAAGTCGGTATCGCTGAACTGAAGTCGCGGCTGAGCGAGTTCCTTCGCTTCGTGCAGGGGGGCGAGACCATTGCAGTACTGGACCGCAACCGAGCTGTCGCCCAAATCGTTCCGATGCCCCAAAGGTCGGGCCTGCGTATCCGCAAGCCAGCGGTTGATTCACCGAAGCCGAACAAGGTGTTGCTGCCAAAGTCGATCGCCAGCGAGATCGACGTTGTCCAGCTGCTGCTGGAGGAGCGACAGAGCCATAGATGATCGCGTACATCGATTCATCGGTCCTGCTGCGTCTGGCGCTCGGCCAGCCGGACTCGTTGCCGGAATGGCGACAGATCGATCGCGGAGTCTCCAGTGCGCTGATTGCAACCGAGAGCCTCCGTACGCTGGACCGGTTTCGACTACGCTCCAGGCTGCCCGATACGGAGATCGCCCGGCGTCGCGCCACGATCCTCCACCTCGTCAACTCCCTGGAGCTGATCGAAACCGACTCGATCGTGCTTGATCGCGCCTCGCAGCCGATGCCAACGGAGCTGGGAACGCTCGACGCGATCCATCTTGCCTCAGCCCTGCTGTGGAAGGATGCAACGGGGATCGATCCGGTCGTTGCGACTCATGACGGAGCGCTCGGCCTCGCTGCGCAAGCGCACGGCTTCAAGGTGCTGGGCACCTGAGGCACTGACGCGTCCGGGTGCGATGCACTCCAGTCCGTGACCGCCGGCACGCCGGAGTTGCGCAAAATTACACCATATGGTGTAATGTTTTCCATGGAGCCACTGACCGACGTATTGACTGCCATTTCCCACCCGACCCGGCGCGCGATCATCAGCCGGCTGGCAACAGGGCCCGCCCGGTTCCTGGAAATTGCAGCCCCATTCGACGTGGCCCTGAACGCCATCACCAAGCATCTCAAGGTGCTCGAGCGCGCGGATTTGATCGAGCGTGAAAAGCGGGGTCGGGAGGTCCTGATCTCACTGCGCCCGGAAAAGCTCCGCCTGGTATCCGAGTGGGCGCACGAATACGAACGCTTCTGGAGCGAGAAGCTCGATGCCTTCGAAGGCTATTTCAAGCAGAAGAAGAGGAGTAACCGATCATGAACAATGCCAGGACCATAGAAGTCACGATTGAACGAACCATCGCTGGTGCTCCGGGTGAAGTCTTCGATGCGTGGCTCAATCCGGAAGTCCCGGGTACGCCATGGAACATGGCCGACAAGCTGCTGCTGAATCCAACGGTCGACGGGTTCTTCTATTGGGCTATCAGAGGAACGCCCCATTACGGCAGATTCACGGAGCTCAGGCGAGCGGCTCGACTGCAGCACACCTGGATGTCGCCCAATACTTCCGGGCTGGAATCCACTGTAACCGTGACCTTCAAGGAAAAAGGACCAGACACGCTCATGACCCTGGTGCATTCCGGTCTTCCTGACACGGACGGCGGCCGATCGCACGAGAAGGGCTGGAACTATTTCCTGGACATGTTCCGGGGCCCCATCCCGGCTGCGACCGCAGCGGCAAGCTAATTCGACCGCTGCATGGATGAATCCGGGTCCACCAACGCAGCGGGGAGAGAGCAATGAGCATGAGCAACAAGGCGAGTTCATGGGCATCAGCGGGTTTTCGGCCATCGTTCGTCGGGGCGATTGCATTGATCGCGTTGCTGACGGCCGGCACAGCCGCGGAGGCGGGGACTGCCAGCGAGCGCGCGCTTCAGTTGAGGTGATCGTCAACGCGCCGCAGCAGGCAGTGTGGCAAGCATGGGCGAGCAATGAGGGCGCCCAGTCCTTCATGGCGCCGAAGGCCCATATCGACATGCAGATCGGCGGACCCTACGAAATATTCTTCAACCCGGCAGACGATCGCATGAGCACCAAGGGCATGAAGGTGCTGGCCTACGTCCCGGGCGAGATGCTGGCCTTCGAATGGTGTTTGCCGAAAGACGAGTTCCCCCAGTTCAAGGATTCCCGGGGTTGGGTCGTCGTCCAGCTCTCACCGATCGACGCATCGCGGACGCGCGTGCGGGTTACGCACCTTGGTTGGGGGCAGGGCGTCGATTGGGACCGGGCTTACGCCCATATGGAGCGCGGCTGGACGGAACTCACGCAACGCCTGGCTCTCCGCTTCGAAAAGGGGCCGATGGACTGGGCGACGCAGCAAATGATGTGGAAGGAGCGCGCTGGAAGGAACCCGCCGTCCTGATCGGACTCCCCGTCGAGCCACTTTGCAGTACTGCCGCCGGTAGATTTTTGACGGGGTTTTGGGCCGCGCATAGGATCGAGGCGTGAAGTACCTACCGTGGGTCGCATTGCCCGTAGCGATCGGATCGATTGCGATCGCGCAGAATGTGCCGCTCACGACTTCGGCAACGGAAACGGCAACGGAAACGGCGGTGGCTGCGGCGACCGTTGACGCGGCGCGGGTCCTGGTTGGGCGCCTGCATCTCGAAAGCTACAAGTCGACCATCAGGGGACTGACGCGGTTCGGCGACCGCCGGCAGGGAACCGACCGCAATCGTGCAGCAGTGGACTGGATCGAGGCCCAGCTCAAGAGCTATGGCTGCGGCAACCCGGCTCGTCTCAAATATGACTATTCGTCCAGCGCACCCCGTTTGCCCAGCGGGCCGGCGGTTGCCCGGACAGCTGACGCCGCCCCCGGTGGTGGGCGCTACCGCGGCATGCGGGACCGCACCGGGGTCAACGAAGATCCGCTGCGGCAGCCGGATGAAAAGCTGCGCGCGCTCGATTCGCAGCCGAGCCGGGACGGCCCGCGCGAGGAGGTCTACTGCACCAAGATCGGCGCAACGCATCCGGAGGAGATGTACCTCATTGGGGCGCACCTGGACGGCATCGGATGGGGCGAGGCCGCCAATGACGATGGGTCTGGAACCGCGCTGGTGATGGAACTCGCGCGCGTCTTCGCGGCGAGCGATGTGCGCACGGAGCGATCGATCCGGTTCCTGCTGTGGAACAATGAAGAAACGGGCCTGGATGGTGCGCGCGCTTACGTCGCCCAGCGCGCGAGCCTCCAGGGGAGAGAGGATCCTGCCGGGTCAGGGCAATATCCGGAACCGAGATGGCTCGGAATGATCCAGCACGACATGGTGCTCTTCGACCATGGAATGCCTCGGCCCGACGGTACGGTGCCGACACGGCAGCGACCGGAAGCCGACATCAACATCGAGTTCCAGTCGGCGGCGCGGTTCGCGGACGACGCGCAGAAACTCGCCTGGGCGCTCTACGCCGCCAACGAAGCCTACGCCACCGACTACCCGGCCACCGTTGGGCCGCACATGACCAATACCGACAGCACGCCATTCATGGATCTGGTGCCCGCCATCAGCGTGCGCGAGAACGAGCGCGGCCGCGAGATAGGTGCCGGTTGGGATCCGCACTGGCACCAGCCCACCGATCGGTACGCCACGTTCACAGACCAGGACTTCCGTCTGGGATTGAACGCGGCGCAAACAACGCTCGGCGCGCTCGCCCGACTGTCGGGTGCGTCGCTGCGCCGGTAATGTCAGGCGACGCGGCAGCCGCTGCGTTACCTGGGAGCCTCCCAAACACGAAGCGCACTATGCTTCGCCGCCAGGACGAAGTCCACGTCGGTGGTAAGCAGCGTCAGGTCGTGCCGGATGCAAAGCTGCGCAATCAATGCGTCAATCGTCCCCATCTGAACCCCGGCGCGTCTGCAGCGGTTGCGCAGATCGGCGGCACCCACATGATCGTTTCGATCCGGCGCCAGCATAGGCAATGCGGCGAACTTCTCGATAAGTTCCTCACGGGCCTTTGGGCCCGCGAAGCCTTGCAGCAGTTCCTGCAGAATGAGCCCAGTGATAACGATGGCGTCGCCTCCGTCGAGTGCCGCGCGCAGGGCCGCAACCTGCGGTGCCGCGAGGTCGGCATCACGGCGAAACGCCAGCGACCAGACGCTGGTATCAACCAGGACGGTCACCGCCGAGAGCGCTCGATCTTGTAGTCGAACGACGGGTCCCATTCGAGCTTGCCCATCAGGTCTGCCAGGTGCTTTTGCTTGCGACGCGCGACGTATTCCTCCAGGGCGCGGGTCACGGCGGCTTTCTTGGTTCGCTCGCCACCGACCTTGACCGCCTGTTCCAGGAGTTTCGGGTCAAGTGAAAGATTGGTCGCCATGTGTCACCTCTTACACATCAATCTACACAGCGGTGACAAAATCCGCAAATTGCCGGTTCGCGCCGGCCAGAAAGCAGAAACCCGGCTCTTGGCCGGGTCTCTAGCGCGCGGACCGGGCGTGCTGGGCTGACTAGATAGCCAGCCGCTGGCGCCTGATGAGTCCGAGAACACCCAGGCCGCCGAGCAGCAGCCAGGCGCCGGCTGGTAGCGGTACCGGCGTGGTGACGGAGGAATTGAGCAGCCAGTAGCCGGCATCGTTCGCCGCAATGCCCTGACTGGCCTGCGGCGTGATCCCGGCGGAGGAAGGTCCGACGTTGCCTACCAGACCCGCCGCGGTCGCGATGCTGAAATTCGCCAGTCCGCTGCCGCTCGGCGGGTAAGTTTTGTGGCCGGATAGCGCGAAGCCGGTGATCAGGTAATAGCCGGTCGGTGTGGTTCCGACGATCGGCGACAGGTTGTTGCTGGTGGCCCAGGTGTAGGGCGCATTCACGACTTCACTGCCGGTCGCCGGGGCCACCGGCGCTGTCAGATCCGCGAGGCCTACCGACAATCCATCGCTGAATGTAAACGCGAAACCGGTAATTTCGGCCGCCGCGAGCGCTGAACTCGCGTTCGAGGCCGTGAAGGTGCCCGCTCCGCTGCCGCTCGTGATACTGGGCAGTGTCAGGGTCAGCGTGCCCGAGGGCGTGGTGGATCCGCCTACCGCTGCGGTGCTCACCCAGGTGAAGGTATCGATTGTGCTGGCGTCTGCGATCGACGCGGCCAGGGCGCACACGCCGACCGTCACGGCGAGGATGGGAACGCGGAATCTGCTGCGCACGCTGCACCTCCAATACAGCGCTGGAGGTTACGGGCCTGCTGCGGCACGGACATGTCGTCTGGGTGAATGTTTCATAACAGGGTCCGCAGGATCTATCCCGTTTCCAATCAGACAGTTGAAGCGATCACGGAGCGCTCGCGCGGGCGTCCGGGCGCAACCCGCCGCAGCCCCCACGGGCGGCGAAACTGGCGCGAAAGCGCTCCCTTCAAGATCCAGAATCGATGCAGGAGGGTGCTGCGCGTAGCTACCCCAGCGCGGAACCTTCGGGGGGCCTCCAGCTCGAGGAGTCCCAAAGCTTTGCCAAGCTATGGTCGCGGCACAGTCGAACTAGCCTCTGTTTCAATTCGAACGACTCACGTGTAGCAGCAAGCAGATCCGGTATCCAATCAACAGCAACGCCGCGCACAACTTTCATGATATCGGAAGGCAATCCGCGGATCGTTGCGTTAATAAGTGCTAGCGCCCCCGCTTGGAGCCCCAGCGGCCCCGTGTGTGGCGCCGCACAGACCCCCTAGTCCGCGCGGCCCAGCCTGAAGACAGTGGCGCAGCTATTGCGCCTGATCGGTGCTGCTCCACGGCAGCGCCCGTGCTTACAGCAGTGTACGGACTCCGAGAGAAGTCACACGGAATCAACATGAATCGCCATGGCTCGCTGAATCATGTGTTCCGCCTCGTATGGCGTCATGCGTCGAATCGCTGGATTCCGGTAGCAGAGACGACGCGCGCCAGGGGCAAGCGAGCCACACGCCTGCTCATCGCCGCGACTCTGCCACTCACCGCAAGCATCGTCACGGCCGCTCCACTCGGTGGGCAGGTGGTCATGGGCGAAGTCACGATCAGCACCTCCGGCACGACGACGACCATCCGGCAGGCGAGTCAAGCCCTGTCCCTCAACTGGAAGAGCTTCAACATCGCAACGCGTGAGACGGTCGACTTCGTGCAGCCGTCGGTGACGTCCATCGCCGTGAACCGGATCTTCGACGTCAACGGCACGCAGATTCTTGGTCACCTGAGTGCCAACGGCCAGGTGTACCTCATCAATCCCAACGGAATCCTGTTCGGGAAAGGCGCCCAGGTCGACGTGGGGGGGTTGGTTGCCTCGACGCTCGAACTGAGCAACCCGGCCTTGGGCGGCAGCACGCAGACCTTCGACGGTTCGGGAACCGGCAGCATCGTCAATAGCGGCACGATCAGCGCTGGCAGCGGCGGCTACGTGGCTCTGCTCGCCAATACGGTGAGCAACCACGGCACTATCACTGCCCAGCTCGGCAGCGTTGCATTGGGCGCCGCCAGTGCCGCCACCCTCACCTTCGCCGGTAATCGTCTGGTGCATATGCAGGTTGACCGGAGCGTACTCAACTCTCTTGCGGAGAACAGCGGCGTGATCCGCGCCGACGGCGGCCAGGTATTGATGACGGCCGGGGCGCACGACGCTTTGCTCGCGAGCGTGGTGAACAACACCGGCGTCATCGAGGCCCGTGCGGTCGAGAACCGCGGCGGCAGCATCACGCTGATGGGCGGCCCGTCGGGGCAAGTGATCGTGGACGGTACGCTCGATGTGTCCTCTGCGAACGGCGAGGGCGGCGTGATCGTCGCGACCGGCGAGACGGTATTGGTCGGCGACAACGCCAACGCGACGGCAGCGGGCGCGACCGGCGGCGGCAGCATCGCGATTGGCGGCGGATGGGAAGGCGGTGGCGGCATCGCACAGGCGACAGCCGTCTACGTGTCGAAGACCGCGACGCTCGATGCCAGCGCCACGGAGCGCGGCAACGGCGGCGAGGTGGTCGTGCGCTCGAATGTGATCGACCCTGATTCCGCGACGCGCTCGTACGGCACGCTACTTGCCCGGGGCGCCGGAGCTGGTGGCAGCGGCGGTCGGATCGAAACCTCCGGTCATTGGCTGGATGTGAACGGCATCGTGGCCGACGCGTCGGCACCCTCCGGCGCGGCCGGCGAATGGTTGCTCGATCCGTACAACGTCACCATCGACAGTGCCACGAGTGGAAACACCTATACGCCGCCAAATTTCTCTCCTTCGTCGAGCGACTCGACGATCCTGGCGTCAGCGATCTCGACGGCGCTCAGCGGAGGCAGCAACGTCACGATCACTACGGGAAGTTCAGGCGGTTCGCTGGGCGACATCACGGTCGGCACGGCTATAACGAAAACGGCTGGCGCGACCACGACGCTGACGCTGCAGGCAGCCGATTCCATCATTATCCAGCAGCCCATCACCAATACGAGCAGCGTCGGTAGCCTCAATGTGAATCTCTGGGCGGACAACGACAGCGGCACGCATGATGGCGTCGGTGTCGTCATTCTGAACAACAGCATCACCACTAACGGGGGTGCCATCGCGTTCGGTACCAATACCCTGCAGTCCATCAACGGGGTGTCGACGCTGGTCGGCGGCGACGTCTACGTCGGTGGCGCCTCGGCGGTCAACTTGTCGACAGGCGGCGGCGCGATCAATTTTTATGGGCAGCTGATCATCGCCGACGGCGGTGGCTTCAGCCTCAATTCGGCCAACGGCAACGTCAAGTTCGGCGGCTTCGTGGACTCCGGCGATACTTATGCGTACGTCGCATCAGCCAGCATCAGCTGGACCGCGGCGATGAGCGCGGCCAAATCCGGACTGGGCGCCAATGCGGGCGACGTTTATCTCGCCACCATCACATCGCGACTCGAAAACTCGGTAGCGGGCGCCAGCGCCTCCTACAGAGCCTCGTGGCTGGGTGCCAAAAGAGTAACGGGTATCGGGACCGACGCGGTTTGGCGCTGGGTGACCGGGCCAGAGGGATTGCAGAACAGCGGCCAGGGACTGCAATTCTTCACGCAGAATGGCTCTGCGAATACCAATGGCTCGGGAGGCAGTGCAATAGGTTCGTCGTACACCAATTGGAACTCAGGGGAGCCGAACAATTCCAGCGGTACAGGTCTGTCGGCGGGCCGGTCCGTCGAGTACGTGATGCAGTTCGTCGGTAGCCAGGGTCAATGGAACGATCTCGCGCCCACAAGTGCCTCGGTGCTGGGATACGTCACTGAAACCAACCTCACCCCTTCGTCGCTGACGGTCAACGCCGGCACCGGAACGGTGACTTTTGCCTCTGCAATCGGCAGCAACAAGTCGCTGTCGACGCTCAGCGTCAGCGCGACCACTATCGCCTTGCCCAGTCCCGCGACGGTGAATACCACCGGAGCGCAGACGTTCACGGGTCAGGTGACGGTGGGTGGAAGCAACGTAGATGTGCTCACGGTGTCGGCCAATAATCTGGTGACGACGTACGGTTCAGGCCTGCCGGCATTGACGACCAGCTATAGTGGATTCGTGAACAGCGACACGGTGGCATCGCTGACTTCGCCCGCATCCGAGTCGACCACCGCGACAGCCCAGCCGAACGCCGGCAGCTATCCGATTACTCCCTCAGGCGTCATCGACCCCAACTATTACATCCTCTACAACCCCGGGACCTTGATCGTCAATCTGGCCACGCTCACCATCACGGCCAGCAGCGCCACCAAAACGTATCGCGCAGCGAATCCCGGCTTGACCGTGAGCAACTCGGGCTTTCAGTACAGCGACACGGCGTCGATTCTCACCACACTGGCGACGGCGAGCACCACCGCGACGACGGCGTCGAATGCGGGCACTTACCCCACCACGGCCGCCGGCGCGGTGACCTCGAGCAGCAACTACACGATTGCATACGTCCCGGGCACGCTGACGGTGAATCCGGCGCCGCTCACCGTCAGTGGCATCGCCGGCACCGGGCGTGCCTACAACGGCCTCACTTCGGATACCTTGACGGGTACGGGCGTTCTGGCCGGACTGCAGAACAGCGAAACCCTGACGCTGGGCAATGCCAGCACCGGCACGCTCGCGAGCGCCAACGTCGGCAGCGAGGGCGTGACCACCGCACTCACGCTGGTGAACGGCACAGGTCTGGCGAGCAACTATTCGCTGACCCAGCCGACGCTGGCCAACGTCACTATCACGGCGGCGCCTCTGACGGTGACGGGTCTCGCGGGTACGGGGCGCGCTTACAACGGCCTCACCTCGGACACCCTGACGGGCACGGGCGTGCTCGCCGGTCTGCAGAACAGCGAAACCCTGACGCTGGGCAATGCCAGCACCGGTACGCTCGCCAGCGCCAACGTCGGCAGCGAGGGTGTGACCACCGCGCTCACGCTGGTGAACGGCACAGGTCTGGCCAGCAACTATTCGTTGACACAGCCGACCCTGGCGAATGTCACGATCAGCCCGGCACCTTTGACAGTGACCGGTCTCGCCGGCACGGGGCGCAGTTACAATGGCAGCACCGTTGACACGCTGACCGGCACCGGTGTGCTGTCAGGTTTGGTGGGCAGCGAAACCTTGACGCTGGTCAATGCCGTCAGCGGCACTCTCGCGAGCGCCAACGTCGGCAGCGAGGGTGTGACCACCGCGCTCAC
>Ga0265334_10001254_pt1 | contig 12388 bp, 22 predicted proteins | sample 42023metaG_FD_192442 | JGI IMG/M metagenome (GOLD analysis project Ga0265334, IMG submission 192442) | Rhizosphere microbial communities from Carex aquatilis grown in University of Washington, Seatle, WA, United States - 4-20-23 metaG | ecosystem: Host-associated > Plants > Roots > Rhizosphere... | reverse complement strand
CTAGGAAGATCTACGTCGCGCCACTCGCCGGGGGCTATGGGGGTGTCGTCACCTTTGATACGTAAGCCGTTGGCTTTAAGCCCACCCGGAAGATTAGATAGTGTTCCAGCGTCGATAAGCTGTCGCAAAAGGCTAGTAGCTGCTCGCGCGTGGCCCCCAATAAGGTGGATGAGCCCAAAGTAATAGAACCCGAATCCCGGAATATAGCCGTAATGCACGAAGTGTTGTCGTCGTAGTTTAAGCGAGTCGTCCTGTATCCAATTACGTCTAACGGCAAGGACGGTAGCAGTGCCTTCCTCGATGGTGACAACATATGGAAGTTCAATTCCAGTTTCTTCACCTTTTTCATCTTTATCCTCGTAACCTTCTAGGTCGAGGTTAACGTGCATTTCCAGAATCTGGAATCTCTTGTCTACGGCTACCGTAAACCCCGTCTCCATGGCTTTCTGTTTTTCTACTTCATCCATGACCTGTACGGGGTCGCCAAGATCTATATCTCGATAAAATCCTGCGATCTGGAGACGGCGCAATTCGTTTTTCGTTTTGCGCATTCGGTGTACCACTCGCTCCGCCGCCTCAATGCTCGTCGCACCATATGGGACCACAACATCTTCTGCTGGGATGTAGGGAGCAGTCGGGCGATCCAGAGAAGGATCATAGTAGATCTTTTTAAACGCATTACCGGAGAGACATAGAGATAGCAGCATTCGTTCATGTTCTGGCCTATACTCCGGCATACCTTCGGTGAGTTCATAATTCATGTCGTTCTTGACACGAATTGAACTGGCTACTTTTTCAGGTGTCTCTTTGCCAATAATAGTAGTTTTAACTGGACCAGCCGCAGGGAAAGTCTCCATGATAGTTTCTGACTGAAACTTAGTGGCTGACTCCATAAGCAGCGGGTGGTGAACACCACACGCCCCTATCCATGGCTCTGTCCTGTCATCATACTTAAGCCCGAGAAGCTTAAGACCTTTGACATAGGTCTCCAGCCAGTCCTTGCGGTCCCCAACGTCCTGCTTGTGCTTGGCAATCAGCTCACTAGCGAGACCTATTAGTGCCCCCTCGTGGAGTTTTTCAGCGAGGTTTTCATTGAAATCCTCTTCTTCTTGTTCTTCTTCTTTCTTACTCTCTTCCCCATCAGCGACAATAACTATCTCTAACGCCGGTTCAGAAGCATTAGGTAAGTCCCCAAGACCCTGTGGGGGCGATGTAAGAGCCTTGTCTATACTCATTAACTAATAGTCGCTCCCATCGAAGACAAGATAAAAGCTAGACTATTAGGACTTACTTTATTAACTGGGAGAAATATCTGGCCGGAAATAAGTGATTCTTCTAAAGCAGCGGCCCATAGCTCTGCACAGAACCATGCAGAAGGGTTACGCCAGTCTTCTCGTACTTCTCGCCCTGTAAAGAACCCCACAATAGAATTTTTATCATATGGCTTGCCAATTTGATCGGCAGCGAATCTATAAAACGCATCGTGCTGGGCTTTATAACAAGGAAGAGTGAAAGTCTTTTTTATCTTCCACTTCTCGTAGTCTGGGGCTCTAGTCCAAACCCCCGGCTCGGCCCCGCCTACCGCATCGCTACGCGCGCCCAGCAGGCGCCCATTATCCAACACGCCATCTACGTGGCTAAAAATCCCCCCGCCGAACCAAGCTATCGCACTAGACGATATCCCGGTCCCCTGAACAAACTGCAAAGTGATCCTTGAGTCCTTCGGGGCGGGAGCATAAATAATCTCCCTTACGACGGGGGGCGCTTTAGGCATTATTACGCGGCCTTCGGAGCCGTCGTCGCGGCCTGAAGCTTCGTAATCAGCGTGCCAATCTGAGCATTCACCGCTACCTGCGCGGCGCCAAACTCACTAGCCAGCAGTGCCGGCAGCTGAAGCTCAAGCTGCCCAAGAAGAATCGCGGAAGCACCGGGAAACTTCACAGCAACCTGAGTGGGGTCAGTACCGAGATTAGTCACGAAGGTCTGAAGCGCCTGCAACGACGCAATCAGGGACGGGGCGGCTGCGACAAGCAGCGGGTTAGGATCACTCATTTTGTCTCCGGGGTATTGGTAGGAAAAAAACTCTGGTGGGCCGCCGTAGCAAGAATGCCGGCTATCAACGCGCCTCTCATTACGGCAGCGGGTAGATCAGTAACTCCCTGTAGGGCTAGGGAAGCCAAGGAAAAGAACGTAAATACTTTATCGCCATCGGTCTTAAACCATGTCCAGAAAGTCATTAATAATACTCCCTGCGCCTTGACGATTTAAAATACTTAATCGGCTCCGGCTCATCAGTAGGTAATCTCAGAAAGCCACCCTGTCGAAATCTCAATAGTGCCAGTGTCATAGCATCCACTTGGTCATCGTTACGTCCACTAGGGAAGTCCTGACACTGCATAATTACTTCACGAGCCCAGCGTCTATCCGGTGCCCAGACTATTCCTGAACTGAACAAATCAGATACTGCATTGACCCTCGCGATCTTATCAGAACCACGCGATGGTGTAAACTCCGAAACAGGTAGCCCCAGTTTGCGCATCTCTTGGTATAGCGCCGCCCCAGAAGATTTCTTCTCTACGATGAAGCTATCGGGCTGCCACTCGGAATATTGTTTGTATACTAATTCTTTAAGTTCTGGAAATTCTAGGCGCTCATTAAAAGCGTCCAATAATATAATATTAAAATTATTAACTCTCTCGTTGAAGAATACTCCCCATACCTGAAGAGCATTAAAGTCCGCCAAGTTGTGCGCTTCTTGGGCGCTATCCAAGCTCATGATGATGAACTCGCATTGCGGGGGGCGTTCTTCAGCCCAAATTTGCCACCAGCCCTCTTTAATAAGAGCGCCTTCTTCAGACACGGGGTTCTGCATGTACTGCGACTGCCAGTATCGTGGGTCCATGCTGGCTTTCTTGGCCCACAGCTCATCCACGGACCAGAACTCAGGCCACAGGGACTTCTCATTCAAAACCGCAGGAAATTCAACGACTTCCCACTGATCCGCATCGTCGTTGCGGGTCATGTGGTCAATAATCTGGCCCGTAAGGTCAAGCCGGGACCACCGCGTCATTACTACGATGATCGCCCCACCGGGCATCAATCTCTGAATCGGCCCCGACTGAAACCACTCCCAAGCAGGGAGAAAAACTTCTGGACGATTCTGTTTTGCTTCCTGCTCTGAGTGTGGATCGTCAATGATAAAGAGATCCGCCCCGCGCCCCGCGAGAGCGCCACCCACTCCGATGGCGAAATATTCTCCATTAAAGTTCGTACCCCACCTTGAAGCACTCTTACTGTCTGCTTGGAGTTCAACTTGGGGGAAAATGTCTTTGTATAAGTCCGACGAGACAAGGTTGCGAACCCTCCGGCCAAAATTTACTGCTAGATCAGCAGTATGGGATGACATAATAATTTTTTTCTGGGGGAATTTACCCAGAAAATACGCTGGAGCGAGGTAACTAATCATCTCGCTTTTACCAAAACGCGGAGCGATATTTACTATTACCCGCTTTTTCTTGCCGTTACATATGTCTTCAAAAATATTAGCTAGTTTTCTATGATGCGGACCAATTTTATAGCCGGGGTAGACATGTAATATGAAATCCAAGAAGTTTTCCCGGCCGTTTTTCTTGGTTACCTCTGTTTGATAAGTCTTTAAAAGCTCAGCGACACGCCGTTTCTCTTTCTCTGCCATAGTTGGCAGAGATTTCTTAAGTTTATCAAGAGTTTCTGGGGTTATTTTAAGATTATTCATTAATATGTCTGTGCATTTCATTTTGTAAACAATGAATAGCGTAAGACAACTGAGATAATTTCATATTACTGGGTATAATAGTAAAGCATTCTCCATTTGGGGAGAAATAAACAGCACACATGGTCTCTATTTCGCCTTTTCTATGAGATTTCACCAACTTGTGAAAGAATATCCGGAACTCCCGGTCGTCCTGATTCTTCTCTTTCTTGGTCTTCGAGATTAACGGGACTACTTTCAGGGGTTTGTTCATGAGATTTGTCCTCCAAAACCTTATATTCTAGACCCTGTATAACCGTTATTAACTCTCGTTCGACTTCTTCGATAGGCTTTACCTTAAGAGTCATCTCTGTTCGGCGTTTGAAAGCATCAATACCATCCACTTCACCAAGTTTACTGAGCGCCGAGATTCTATCTTTGGCGCTTGTAGCGTTTTCTACTTCTAGCAATAGCTTATTAATTACGTAATTCTTTAATTCTGACAGTTCGTCAACCAATTGGACATTACTACGTTGGATCATGCCCGCCAAATAAGCCATAGTCGGATCAGAATACTTAGCAAAATCTGGTCTAAAATTAGGATCTTGGATCATTTTCTTAGCAAGTTCATGCGCGGCGTTTTTATCAGTCTGTTTGGGCTCTAAGGGCGCCGTTGTTAAGTCAGACAGTAGCTTTATTGTCCTAGCCCGCATCTCCAGTTCATCGAATGGGGTCAGCTCAGGCATGGCCTCCGTAGCTGACTTGGGCAGCGGGATGTCGTGGTCGATCTCGGGTATATAGAGTATGTCTTGCATAGTTAAATTAATATGGTAGCGGGGGCAGGATTTGAACCTACGGCCTTCGGAGTATGGGTCCGACGCTCTGCCAAGCTGAGCTACCCCGCAATAGATTAACTTATTTAATCTTGGATTCTACAATAACTTCTCCACGGAATACAGCCCTTTTATATTTTTTATAAACTTGGACTTCCACGAGTTCTGGCGGGTAATGCCGGCCTTGGCTGTCGAATTTAATTACCGCGAAACCCGACCGCCAATTTTTAGGCCGCCCCATTGTGTAACTGAAGGCTGGTGAATCGGGATCAGCGAAAACGCCGTGGTCAACGCCATAACATGTCTTGAAGAAGGTAGTTGTAGCAGTACGTTGCTGGGAATGTAGATGACCTGTGACGATTGTGGAAGCTGACCACAGCGAGTTATTATATGGCGCGTGGATACCACCTTTGAAGTTATGCATGACAAGTACGGGATAACCCGAATCTTCATTAATAATTCCTACGTAGGCCATCGGCCAATTCTTTAAATGATCTTGGATACGAAACCCCGGTACCCCGGCGAATTCGCTAGCCTCGGTTGCTAGTCTACGATCAAACCTAGTATCATGATTACCGGGCGAGAAGAATTTTTTGGCTTTAGGTGCTGCTCGTTCTATCTCTGCTAGTCTGGTTTTTACTTCATCGAGTTCTTGCAGCACTGTAGGAAGTTTTATAAAACCTAATGGCTCGTGTCTCGAAATCCCCGCCCCGTCGAACAAATCGCCATTGGCGCATATCAGTTTCAACTGAGGCCCCAGAGTCTTTGCTAAGCGGATTAACGCCTCATGAGCAATTGACGGTATATTTGGCCAGTAATGAGCATCTCCAAAAAAGAACGCGTAACCGTTTTTTACATCGAAAGATAAGCTTGGATTAAAGGGTTCTTGAGGGACTTGCCAGCCATATGTTTCAGTACCTTTTTTATCGGTTACTGTTGGCAGCGGGATATTATATTTCTTGGCTAAAATAGCCCTACGCAAATATACTTGTCTGTTGGTTATATTTAAATATTTTGAAACAAGCAAAGGAGATTTAAATTTATTCCACACCTCTATAAATTTTTCGTCTGATATATTATTGCGCATTATCTTCTCCTAGCTTTAAATGCTTTACGGGCGGCGATGAATAAGTATCTATTAGACATGCTATCTCCACGGCCCGCACCGCATCAGCTCCCATGTGCATCGCACCAAGTGCTGCCTTGGCGCCAGATCCAATCGCGTAAAATTCTTCCAGAATTTTATCCCCACGACACCACTTGTCATATTCAAATAGGCCATCGCGGCGTAAGACCAAAGCAGTAAAGTCGGCGTCTCCGTCTATTAAGCGGCTACTGGGCCGCTTACCCGTGCCATACCAGTCTAGAAAAATTAACCCCGAAGTACTGTCGCCAGCCAGAGCAATAATCGCTCCGTCCTTATTGTAGAGCTTTTCACATTTAAATTTTCTAGACCCCCCACCCTCTGTGTCTACAGATATTTGGGAGTCGGCCGCCAGTATATTAAATCTATACGCAATGGTGGTCATATTTTTAATATAGCATAGAAATATGATGGAACCATAAAGACCAAGGGGGTGTTTTCTAAAGTAGGGGGCCATTTGTGCTGAACCAAGCCGGGCCGGGGAGCAAGCATGCTTTCTCAATTTCGGGGTGGTCGGGGTCCGCCGTTCAAATTCCTACCGCATGGTAGGAAACTTGACTAATCCAACGAAATGTGAGACTATCTATCCACGCTGAAGGCTAGCCCTCCAGCGGCTGTTTAACAAGTTAGATCATCATCACCAACCAACTGGAGCATTACTCACATGGCTACAAACAAAGAGCTGAAGATTCTGGAAGCGGCGCCCGACAGTGTTCTGACACTGGCACAACGGGTATGCATGACGAGCCGCATTGTCGACACGAACGTACAGGCTGCCATTGACTTGGAGCTTGTCACGGTCACGGTCGAGGACGTGAAGCACGAAGCGAACGAAGATCGCGTGACGGAGTTCAAGGGCTACTGCGTGGCCTACTTCGCCAAGCACTTCTATAAGCCCGTGTTCTATGTCCTGACCAGCGAAGCGGACGGCACGATTGAACAGTGCGAAGAGACCCGCGAAGGCGCGACGTTTGTCAAGGTCGAGTATGCGGTCAGTCTGCCGAAATCTGATCTCGGCAAGCTCAAGGGCCATCGGGACACGCCGAACACCATTCGGTGGCTTGTCACGAAGGTTCGCGACGCAGCCAAGCTCTACGCAGACAATCGTTATTCAGAGTTGCAGTCAAGGGCAGCCAAGCTCGTCGCCACGGGTGTGGCGCGCAACCCGCCGCGTGACTTCAAGACTTTCCTGAATGATGAGATCGAGCGGATCTTCAAGCGTGCCAAGAAAGACAACGTTTGCAGTGCGGCCGAGTTCCGCACGGCTGCCGAGTCTTTCCGGGCCGCAGTCCTGAAGTCCTAACCACCCGGGCGCGCGAGGATACTAAGCGCGCCTTCTTTTGGAGCAACTGACCGTGCGATACCGGATTAACCTAACAAAGCAAATTATCCTCGATACGCGCACAGCGTTCGGGTATGACTTTGGCAAGCCTGTCGAAGATCTTTCACAGCACAGCCTGCATGAGCTGTGCTGCCCGACAGACGCGCATCGCGCCGACTACACCGAAAGCGACGCACTTGCGACTGTGTTCTGGCTGAACCAACGCGAATTAAATTATCCCTAGGCCCTCGTGGCCTACCCCTTATCCCCGCTTCGGCGGGGATTTTTTTGTCTGCGCAAAGCACAGCGCAGCGTTGATACCAGTTCCCGGCGTGTGTGCGCGTGTGCGTGTATTAGCTAATACATGTTGTACGAATGGTGTGTTTTGGGGCTTTTCCTACCATGTGGTAGGAATTTAGTTTCGTTTCAGAATTTATCAAACTATACACTTTTTAGTAACCTTCTGAAACAAAACAACACATAAATCGTAACACATGATACTAGCTGAAACAAAACAAAAGTTGTTTTTTAGATAACACATGTTTTACGAATTATCTAGAATGGGGCAAAAGCACCAAATTGATATAAATGTTCCGTAAACCCTAATAATCCGATAGTTATGGCCTGTGACGGGTCGAGGCACAGGAATAGATATAACTTCGCTCATAAGTATTTGATTTGTAATTTAGTTTAGAGGCTTGCTAAACCTGCCTATAAATGTGCGCAAATTTTGAGTTTTGTGCACACCTGCTCGCTGAGAAAGTTGTGTGTTCGGTGAGAGCCGTGCAAACCAAAAGAGACGGTGCTCAAAAGTCACTTTTTGAGCACATTTGTAGGCAGAAGTGATCTACTACTAACTAACTATTTTTAAAATAAATATATATATATATAATCAAGCACTTAGCAGTTTTTTATTAGCATGGCGAAATAGTAAACTATGCTTCTACTTGTGCCTCGACCCATCACGATGGTATACTAGCGGATTATTAGGGTTTACAGAACATTTTTATCAATTATAGAACCCACCCCCAAACCAGCAATTAATATCAATCATGGAAACTCCAAAAGACATCTTAGATAAGATCACAGATATTTACTTAGACATCGACAACGCCACTACGCCGGCACCGCTGCGAATACCTGAAGTGGATTACCTGCCCAATCCCGCAGCACTGCCCATCACGCGCAATAATAATTCTAAGATATCCCTAGCTCGTGCAGAAGAAATAAGAAACAAATATCGCACGCGCGAACGTGATTTTAAGAATATTAAACAAATAGCTATTAACCACAAAGTTTCTTACAGCGTGATTCAGAATATTATTTCTAACAAATCACACTGCATAGACAAGGCTGATTTAAAAGGCTACCAGCTTAGGGAGCGCAACGAATCAATAGAAAAAGCAGCACGTATCGCTGAACGCCACCAAAAGAAGAAATACTATTACCCGCACGGCACAGGTAAGCCACCCGGCCCTAAACCCAAGCCCAACACACCTGAATACTTCTGGGGTCAGACTGACCGTGCTCGCCAAGAGCCTATAAACCCAGAACTATGCTGGCCGTGGTGGCGCACAGGGCGCAATCCACGTATCAAATGGGCAGGGCAGCAAGCCTCACCATGTCGGATTGCTGCGGCTCTAGAAGGGCTTATACCGCACACTGCGATCTCTAACCCGACCATACCGGGCGAGATTGCCTATAATATTCATCATAGCTGCCCACAGAATATTAATGGCTTAGATATTATGTGCTGCAATCCCAAGCACTTTAAAATAATTACTTACCCAATACCTTCTAGATTGCGTAAGAGTTTAAATACCAATGAAATATACAATCTAAGGGAAGATTACTTAAATAAATTATCAATAGAAGATTGTATGGCTAAATACAATATTTCTAGAACTATGGCCGAGTATGTTTTATTACTCAAAACCAAAATCTAAACAAAATAGTTATATTAATCCTTGCTCTATATACCTAGTTATGCTATACTATAATAGTCCCGCCAGATCTAAAATCTAGGCTCAACCCTTTTCAAATTCCTACCATGTGGTGGGAAACAGAGTAAACAGAGTAACTAATCATGGCCAGAAAAACTAGCCCACACCTGCATAATTATTCTAAGCAAGAACGGCTCGATGGACTAAACTGGACGTTTATTGGCGTGTATATAAACAGTAATATGGACTGGGACATACATAAATTATCTTATCGAGAGTATACAGACTTAATAAAGAAAGAGCCGCTGTCTGGTATGAGATTCTTCTGGGCCATAGACGACCATTTAAGATTTCAGTGTTTAGTAAACTCTTTATGGTATTTACTAAATGAATATGAACAAGATTGAATTACACACAATACTTAGATCGCTAGAATTCATCTGCTTCATGCTGAATGAGTTTGAGTATAACCCTCAAGAACAATGGACGCCGCGCTTGGCGACCAGATTTGAACTAACAATAACATGGACTGGTAATAGTAATAAGGATTTCGGCGTGGCAGCGGTTTACTGGCACAACGATCTTAAGAGTTATACTTCTTTGTCTCTACTACATTATTTCTTGAACACCCATGAATCTTAAAATAGACAAGCAATTGCACGATAGATATCTTTTCACGCAGGCAGGTGCGAAGAGGGCTGTTTTGTCTCCGTGGGATACCCTATCAGATCCCGTTCGCATAAGTCTTTTTCTAGATACGCTGTATTTAATATTGAATCTTAGAGAGCAGAGATTAGAGATTAATAAATCATGTATCTATCTGAAGAAAATAAATCATGTATATATCTGAAGAACAAGAACGGGAATACGTATCATGTTGGGCAGGCGCAATGCTCGCGTCACGTCCACCTTGGCTGCTAAGTCCAGATCCAAAAAGGGTTGAACGCTTTATGAATATATTATATTCACTTCTTAACCCATCGTGATCCATCATGAACAGAGTAAATAGGAAATTAAAAATTAAAAAGCTGCGGAAAAAGCTTCGCATAAGTATCTTCCATAATTATGCGGGCGTATTAAAGATTTTGTTTCTTATTGTAAACAACAAAGCTTTAAGAAATGCAAAGCAGTGAAGTAGTCATGGGCAGGCAATACCACGAATGGATTCCGTGGTGGAAAGAGTATTACCTGGAAGCTCGGGCCGGGAGATATAGGATATCTTGGACTGAGTTTGAGAATAGTAATTACCCAGAGAAAAAGCGCGATGAGCCGCTGCTTAATATTTATTTACTATGGTGGGTATTGAACGACTATGAAACCCAAGAAATCTAAACCCAAAAGAAAATATAAATATAGACCTAGGCTTACTGGGCTTATGCGCGCGCATTATAATCTTCCATGGGGCGGAGGTTGGGAAGATTGGGCATGTTTTAGGGAATGGGGAATCTGGGACTTTAAAAACCTAAACTATGTTCTTCATAGATTCGCTGTTATTTTAAATCATGACCAAGAGTAAACAAGACCTAATAGATCGTTTACGTAACGCCTATAAAATTTCTTGGATAAACAACAATCCTAGGGGTTACTTAAAAGTTTTATTTAGAGCATTGAATTTTTATGAAGGGCGCTAAAACATACGAGCAATTGAGGAGTAAGTTTGTCAGGATTGAGGGCAATATTCCATACCTAGTGCGCATAAACAGGGCGCGGTGGTGGAAAAGCAATCAATGGCTAGATGGCACACTCCCTGCACTTACACCAGAAGAGCTTATGAAAAATATTCCATCAAGATTATATTTCTATTGGTGGATATTAAACTTCTGGAAGAAATAAATTCTTATGACCAAACAACCTAAAAATATAATACGTGATATGCGTTGGTGGTTAGTTAACTACGACGATGAAGATAAGTGGTGGTTGCCTAACTACAACTGCCGGCATGAGTGGGGGAAGTTTAAGTGGGTTATGTATTACTTGGAAAGGTTGTATCTATCCTGCAATTATTTACAGGAAGAAGTAATAATTACAGATCATTTAATGCTGCATTATATATGGCAGGAACTAAATGATCTATAGCAAACCCAAGAACTTTTATAGGGCTTTTAAAGCTCTTGAAGCCCGACAGGAATCTCTATGGCTCAGGAAGCATTTCTATGTATCGTTGTATAAAACAAACAAGAAACAAGGCGTGATATGGGATCATAATAATCCCAATCATCTTAGGTTCTTACAGTTTTTGTACTGTGTCTTAAATTTATCCTAATCTTAAATCTTCGCGAGCAGCCGAAGGCGTCGCGAGCGTAAACAGAGGAATTAAATATGACCACGAAAGCGAAAGGCTGTGTGAAGCTGCGGCGTATCTCCAAGCTCAAGGAATACTACAAGGCCGGCTATTACAGAGTGGAGGCGAACAAGAAGCGCAGGCTCGCCACCATCGTGCGCAACTTCCCCGAGGATCTTCAGGCGCAGGCCCTGCTGGCAAAGTTGGCGGGAGAGCCCAAGGTTGCCGGTGCGCTGACGGCTATTGTCGGCAGCGCCAAGAAGCGTCCGGGCAAGATCAAGGCCGCGCAACTGCGCAGGCAGAAAATGGAGAGGAAGCACAGTGGACAAACCATTATTTCCCAACCATCAGTTTGATGAGTTAAGCAAATGGGATATGGACTATATTGCTAGGAATCATAACTGGGAGAATTATGAATGGTGGGCTGTAGACTGGCGGACTTCTGACCTCAGAGGTATGCGTTGGAAGACGAGGAAACGATTTAGCCCTCACCAGATAGTAATAATGTATCTGGTATATTTTATTTTGAATGAAGCAGAGTAGTTATGGATAAAAAATCATTCTCTAGGGCTCCTATCCGGGCTAATAGACGACCTTCTACTAGTTACTATAAATGGAGACATTATTATAACGGTGTAAGGGAAGCTGATCCTGAACGCTTCCCTAAGCGGGCTGTTTATTTGACAAGCAATATAGAACGCGTACACGGCAGTATTTATTTTATATGGTGGATGCTGAATGACTTTACCTAAGCCCACTAAAGCGGAGGCTGCATTATTCAATGGTAATTATAGCGACTGGTATGTAATGAGATATTGCCTGCGTAGACTTTATAGTATTCTTAATTCTTAATCACTGAGGAATTAACATGAGCGAAGCTAGATCATGGGATGCCAATGGCTCCCCGATATTTGACAACATCAACTCTCACTTTGATATTTTACTCACGGACCCATCCCCTGCCGACAACATCCCGCGCGACTGGGAGATTGACTTGGCTATCTTGGAGACCATCGCCCAAGACCTGCGCGTCAAGGGTGAATCCGACACAGCCAAGGAAATTCTGGAATGCATTGACGATCTGCGTAGCCTGATGGCTGAGCAAAATCCTACCGTGCGGTAGGAAACTGGCATCA
>Ga0265334_10001252_pt1 | contig 12389 bp, 10 predicted proteins | sample 42023metaG_FD_192442 | JGI IMG/M metagenome (GOLD analysis project Ga0265334, IMG submission 192442) | Rhizosphere microbial communities from Carex aquatilis grown in University of Washington, Seatle, WA, United States - 4-20-23 metaG | ecosystem: Host-associated > Plants > Roots > Rhizosphere... | reverse complement strand
GCAGAAGGAGATCGTCGCCGGTGACGGCGACCTCGGCGGCACCATGCGGCTCGGGGACTATCCCGCGCGGCTCGTCGAGGGCTCGGTCGTGCGTGCCGCCTACGGCACGGGCAACGTGACGGAGCGGCACCGCCACCGCTACGAGGTCTCCAACGCCTACCGGGCGCGGCTGGAGAAGGCCGGGCTGGTGATCTCCGGGGTCTCCCCGGACCGGTCCCTGGTCGAGTTCGTCGAGCTGCCGCGCAAGAGCCACCCGTACTACGTGGGCACGCAGGCGCACCCCGAGTTCCGCTCGCGGCCCGGACGCGCCCACCCCCTGTTCACCGGGTTGGTGAACGCGGCCCTGGAGCGGCAGCGGTCCGAGCGCCTGCTGGAGGTGGACACCCCGCCGGTGGATCCCGCCGCGCAGGTCACCGCACCGCTCGCGCCGTCGGCCTCGGCGTGATGTCCGCGCTGCCCCCTGCATCGCCCGCCCCCGGTGGGGACCCTGTCCCCGCCGGGGCGGGGGGGCCGGCGGGCCTCTCGGAGGGTTTCCGGGACGGCCCTCCGGACCCCCGGCCGGTCCGGGAGTCGGTGCTCGTGCACCGCGGGCCGGTGGTCGACCTGGTCCGCGAGAGCGTCGACCTCGGGGCGGCCGGCCTGGTGCGGCGGGAGTTCCTCCGGCATCCCGGCGCCGTGGGGGTACTGGCCCTCGACGAGGCGGACCGGGTGCTGTTCGTGCGCCAGTACCGCCATCCGGTCGGGGCCGAACTGTGGGAGCTGCCCGCCGGGCTCCTCGACGTCCCCGGCGAGCCTCCCCTGGAGGCGGCCCGTCGGGAACTGGCCGAGGAGGGCGACCTGCGCGCCGGGACCTGGGCGGTGCTCGTCGACTGGTACAGCTCCCCGGGGGGCATGTCCGAGGCGATGCGGCTCTACCTGGCGCGGGATCTGCAGGTCCTCCCGGCCCAGCATCGGCATGTGCGCACCGAGGAGGAACAGGACATGGTGCAGGCCTGGGTCACCCTCGACGAGGCGCGGGACGCGGTGCTGTCCGGACGGCTGCACAACTCCGGCGCCGTGGTCGGGGTACTCGCGGCCTGTGCGGCCCGCGCGCAGGGGTGGCGGACCCTCCGGCCGGCCGACGCCCCGTGGCCGGAGCACTCGCCCCGGTGATCGCCGGGCGCGTCCGCCGGGCTCGTCGGACGGCCCGTCCCGTCGCCAGGTCGGTATGTGCCGAAGTGCCTGATGTGCGGTCGGCTCTTTCCGGGAACTTGTCCCGACAGCCTTGACCGCGATCGTCGCGCGCGGTACCTCACCTTCGTCGGCGAGCGCGGGTGCGAGGGCACCGCGGACGACTGCCGGCAGGGCCCCGCCACGGCGGGGAGAGGGGCAGGCCGTCGTGGCGACGATGAAGGCTGTGCAGATCCACCGCTTCGGCGGCCCGGAGGTGCTGCGGCTGGCTCACGTGCCACCGCCGTGCGCCTCGGGCACGCAGGATCTGGTGGACGTCACCTTCGCCGGGGTGAACTTCTCGGACCTGTCCCGTCGTTCCGGCGGAGACGGCGCGCTGTCGCTGCCGGCGGTGCTCGGCGCCGAGGTGGTCGGGCGGCGCCGCGCGGACGGACGCCGGGTGGCTGCGCTGCTGCCGGCCGGTGGCGGCTACGCACAGGTGGCCGCGGTGGAGCGGCAGTGGAGCGTGGAGGTGCCCGAGGCGGTACCGGACGACGAGGCGGTCGCCGTGCTGGAGCAGGGCCTCACCGCCTGGCACGGTCTGGTGACCGTGGGCCGGATGACGGCCGGCGAGACCGTGCTCGTGCAGGCGGCGGCCGGCGGCGTGGGACATCTGGCCATCCAGCTCGCCCGGAGCCTGGGTGCGGGGCGGGTGATCGGGCTGGCCTCGACTCCGGCCAAGCGGGAGTTCGCGCTGGCCTGCGGAGCGGATGCCGTCGTCGACTCGACCGCCCCCGACCTGGCGGGGGAGGTGCTGGCGGCCACGGACGGGGAAGGGGTGGACCTCGCCCTGGAGTCGGTGGGTGGGGCGGTGCTCGTCGCGGTGCACTCGACCCTGCGGTCCTTCGGCCGGGTGGTCGTGATCGGCGCCGCGAGCGACACCCCGACCGCCATCCACGTGGACAAGCTCACCCAGACCTCGACCGGGATCCTCGGCTTCTGGCTGCAGCAGGTGCTGGACGACGAGGAACTGTTCGCCTCCAGCGCCGCGCATCTGCTGTCCCTGGTGGCCGCAGGACAACTGCACCCGCACGTCGGACTGGTGCTGCCGCTGTCCGAGGCGGGGCGGGCGCATGCGCTGCTGGCCGACCGCCGCATGCGGGGCAAGGTGCTGCTCTTCGCGGCGTCCTGAGCCCGTCCGATGACCGGAGCCCCTTCGTGGCGGCCGGTGATTCGCCGTCGCCGGAGCCTTCCGGGCCTTCGCGATGCGGTGGCTCGTGGCCCGGCAGGGTGTGCCTCCGTCGCCACGTAAGGGCTGCGGATGTGGTGCCGGTGCGCTTCCGGCATCCCGAACCCCCAACTCGGGTGGTCAACAGGTACCCGGGATGGTCGACCGAATACCGTACGTGTCGGTAGGCTCGGGCGGAAGATCAGCCACAGTGAAGGAGAGGGTCTTCGTGACCGCCTGGCATCTGCGCACGAGCAGGTTCGTCGATCCGATGGGCGCGTTGCGGTTGGGGCACTTCGTGGATGTGCTCCAGCGCTTCCCCGCCGGACATCTGCTCGACCTGGGGGCTGGGCACGGGCTCTTCTCGAGACTGGCGGCCGACCTGGGGTGGCGTGTGACGGCGGTGGACGCCCGGGACGAGCGCTTCCCCCGGGACGACCGGGTGCGGTGGGTGCGGGCGGACGTGCGCGACTTCGACGAGTACGAGGGTGTGGACCTCGTCGCCTGCCTCGGCCTCTGGTACCACCTGACCCTGGACGACCAGGTGGCGCTCGCCAGACGGATGGCCCCGCGGCCGGTGATCCTGGACACCCACTTCGCCATGCCGCGGCGCAAGGATCACCACCATCATGCGGACCGGGTGAGCGACCTCGTCCAGCAGGACGGGTACGAAGGGCGCCTCTACAGCGAGACAGGGCTCCACACGCGGCCGACCGCGTCCTGGGGCAACGAACTCTCCTTCTGGCCCACGGTACCGACCCTGGAGCGGCAGTTCTACGACGCGGGGTACGACGTCCTGGAGCACCTGAGTCCGCCCCCCTGCGCGGACCGGCACTATGTCGTGGTGCGGAGTTGGTCCCCGGAACACCAGGCCTGGATGGACGGTCTGATCTCCACCTACCGAAAGATGTCCGATCCTGGGGCGGCACCGTGCGACCCGGCGGCGGCGTCCCTGGCGGCGGCCTCCCTGGGGGCGAACGGGGGTTCGGGCCGCGGCCTGGTGGCTGCCGTCGCCCGCCTCGGCCGCGGACGGCGAGGTGGCCTCGGTCGCCAGAGGAGTCCGCAGGGGACCAATCCTCCGGGATCAGGTGTCTCCTCGGCTCGCGGGGCCGGGAGCACGGCGGAGAAGGTCTCCAGCCCGGCCGAACGGATCGGCGCCGGTCTCGGCACGGGGGACTCCGGTCGGGGCACCGTGGAGCAGGACGGCGTGCTGCAGGGAACGGCCCGACAGGACGTGATCGACCTCATCGCTGGCGCGAGGGAGCCCCGGACCGCCGAACGAGGTGAGTCCGGCCGCTGACCCGGTCGCTCGGGCGGCCCACCCCGGCGCGGCTACGCCCGCCGGGGTGGGGGCGCTCAGGGATGTGCCCCCTCGGCGCCGTGTGCTCGGGCGAAAGCTCGGATCCGGCGCGCCGCCAGGGCCTGCACCCGCCGCGCCTCGGCCTCCCGCTCCGGCCCGGACACCGGCGGCCCGTGCTGCCCGACAGTGATCACGATGTCTGCGACCTGCCGGAACAACCCGCGCCGACGTTCGTCCATGGCCGTGAGCATGGCCACCGGGTCGTCGCCGTACCGGGGCCGGTGTGCGCCGCGTCGCTGGCGGGAGGCGAGCTCGGGCACGGAGACGTCCAACCACAGCACGACCGCGCAGGCGAGCACCCGGCGGCACTCGGGCACCTCGACCGTGCTGGCGGCGGTCGCGATGACCGGGGCAGGTTCCGGTGGGAGATCCCGGGCAGGTTCCAGGGACGGGACCGGACGACTGAGGGAAGCCAGCAGGTGGCGGGCCTCCAGCTCGTGCAGGCCGTCCGCGCCGAGCCGGGCGGCGAGCTCTGCGGCGGTGGCGCCGGTGTCCCGTTCCAGGTCACGATCGCTGTCGCGCAGCGGACGGCCCCAGCGGGAGGCCAACCCCCTGGCCAGAGTGGTCTTGCCGGCCCCCATCAGCCCCATCACCACGACGGGCGTCCCAGGCAGCGGATCCGGTCGCCTCGACCCCACGGGCACCCTCCGGGAGATCGACCGGCGGGCCTGGCCCGGTGACGGACAGGACTCCCCGTCTCCGGCGGGTGGCCCGCTCCCGCCTCGACGCCGGTCGGAACCGATCCGATCGGATCGGATCACAGGGTGCCGGACGGCGCGACAGCAGACTATCTGTACCGTGGCGTGGACGATCCTGATCCAGGTCAGGTACGGGTGGCCGACGTCCGGCACTCCTGCTCGGGGTGGCGGGTTCGTGCTCGACCTCGATCGATCGTGCACGAGTCTCGGGATCCGTGCACGAGACTCCGGATCCGTGTTCGACGGTCACCCGCCGTCCTCGGGGCCCGCGATCGCCGGTGCGGGGCCCGTGAACTCGGTACCGTGATCGCACCGGCCGGAATACCGTGGGCGCACCGTGCGCCGGGTCGGGGCCGGCGGGGACCGGACGGGTCGCCGGAGGTGTCGGAGGTGCAGCGCTGACCATGCGTGTCGCCACGGGCAGGTCCGCCGCGGATCACCCGGCCGGCGACCCCGCGGCACCGGACTCCCCGATGGCCGAGGCGGTCGCCGGCTACCTGAGGCATCTGCGGGTGGAGCGAGGGCTCGCGGTGAACACCCTGTCCGCCTACCGGCGTGACCTGCGCCGGTATCTGGCGCACCTGGAGGCCCTCGGAGTCCGCGAGCCGCAGGCCGTCCGCGAGGAACATGTCAGCTCGTTCCTGCGGGCGATCCGCGCGGGCGCGGACGGCCAACCCGCGCTCACCGCGAGTTCGGCAGCGCGCACCGTGGTGGCCGTGCGCGGGCTGCACCGGTTCCTCGCCCTGGAGGGCATCACCGCCGAGGACGCCGCGGCGCAGGTCCGCCCGCCGACCCCGCCACGTCGACTGCCCAAGGCGGTGCCGCTGTCCGAAATCGAGCGGTTGCTCGAGGCGGCCTCGGCACCGGACACCCCGGCCGCGATCCGGGACCGGGCGCTGCTCGAGGTGCTCTACGGCAGCGGGGCGCGGATCAGCGAGGCCGTGGGCCTGGCGGTGGACGACGCGGATCTCGAGCACGGGTTGGTCCGGCTCGTCGGCAAGGGGAACAAGGAGCGGCTCGTCCCGTTGGGTCGGTACGCCGTCTGGTCGGTGCAGAGCTACCTGGTGCGGGGCCGCCCGGTCTTCGCGGCGCACGGGACGGGGACGCCGTCGCTGTTCCTGAACGCTCGCGGTGGCCCGCTGTCCCGGCAGAGCGCCTGGGCGGTGCTCCAGGCGGCCGCCGAGCGGGCAGGACTCACCGGGCGCATGTCCCCGCACACGTTGCGGCACTCCTTCGCGACCCATCTGCTGGAGGGCGGGGCAGACGTGCGGGTCGTGCAGGAGTTGCTCGGTCATGCCTCGGTGGCCACCACCCAGGTCTACACCCGGGTGACTGCGGACACCCTGCGCGAGGTCTACGTCGCGGCTCACCCGCGTGCGCTCGGTCCCGGCTGAGTTTCGACCGGTCCGGGCTGAGATCCCACTCCGAACCTGAGGGCGACCGGGGCGTGGCCCCACGCGGGCCTCGGGAGCCTGTGGCCGCCCAGACCTGAGGATGACCGGGGCGCGACCCCGGGGCAGGCCTCGGGAGCCTGTCCCCGCGGGGAAGCAGATCAGCCGAAACGGACCGTTACCGTACTAGGCTCGTCGGGTCACGGACGAACGAGTGCGGAGCAGGCGACGGGTCGCCTGTGAGAGGGGTGACCGGTGAGCGGTGAGGTGCATGTCGCCCCCGTGGAAGCGGGGACCGTCCCTGGGGCGATCCGGCGCGGACGGGGACGGCACAGCAACGCCACCCGGTACCTGTGCGCGGCGGCGCACCTGGATCCGGGGTTCGCCGAGAAGGTGCTCGACGAGCTGGTCTACCAGCCGCACCGAGCCGTGGCCCCGTCCTACGGCATCGACCTGGGTCCCATCGTGCGGCACTGCCTCGCCGCGCGCCGACGCCTGCTGCGACGCAGCCTCGCCATCACGGCGGTGTTCCTGGCCGCCGTCCTCCTGATCTTCTCGGGCAGTGCCCAGTTGCTGCTCACGATCTACCTGGCGCTGACGTTCCTGCGCTTCGTGCGTGACTTCCTGACGCGCGATCTCACGGGAGCGGCCAGCAACCTGGGTATCTGCCTGGTCATCGCCGTGCTCATGCAGGCGGTGTTCCGGCCGTTGAACAGGTTGCAGGGCCACGGCTCGGGCAGTTCCTTCCGCCTCATGCCCGACCTGGGAGCGCTCGTACTGATCGGCCTGGTCGTCTGGCTGATCCTGTTCGTGGACCGCATCGCCCAGCACCGGATGATCGTGAAGCGACTCGGGCCCCGCACGTTCGCCCCGGAGCGGTCCCCTCGCGAGGGGCGCATCTTCGAGAGCCGCGTGCAGTACCTGGAAGCCGCGCAGCACGGCAACATCACGGTCTACGCCCAGACCTCGACCAACCGCCCGTTCGTCGGGTCGGGCAAGGTCGTGGACGCCTGGTCCTTCGCCACCCCACTCGTTCCCGCCCGGGACACCGAGGAGCCCTCCCTGATCGGCGGCCCGGAACGGTCGTCGTCCCTGCCCGAGCCGGGCGTGGTGGATCTGCGGGAGATCGTCGCCGAGTCCGAGGGTCTGACCACGGACGAGCTCTACGCCCGAACCCGCGCCGCGCTCGCCGCACTGGCCGGGCCACGGTTGCCCGAGGCCGAACGGATGATCGGGCTGTCGGTGCAGGACCGGGTGTTCGTCTCGGGTCTCATGCCCCCCGACCACCCGTTCCTCGACCGCTCCCGGCAGCGGCCGCTCTTCCGGGTGCCCGCGGCAGTGGTGTCCGAGATCGGTCGTCGGGAACGGGGCCCCGAGCGGCACTACCAGACCGTGCGGGTGTCCACCTGGGACGGCGAGCTCGAGGTGACGGCCTTCGTGCACCTGAGCCTGCGCGGACACATGCTGTTCGTGGAGTTCGTCGCCACGACGCTCCCCACGATCGCGGGGGCCTTCCACGCCGTGGACCGCTACGAGCGGCTGAACGGGGCAGCAATGGCCCGGGCCGCCACCGCGTCGTTCCTGGACGTCTTCCGGATGGCCCCGTTCGCGCCCGCCCGGGTGGTGGAGGCCGTGGTCGACGCGATGCGCCGCTGGCAGTTCAGTCGGGACGAGACCCAATCGATCGATGATCACCTCGCCTTCGACTACGGGGCCCGCACGAGCGTGCGCGAGTTGAGCGCGGGCACGGAGGAGGAGATCTTCTTCCAGCGCCTGGACGTACGTCAGCAGATCAACGTCGTCGAGCGGCAGGTGCTCGACGCGCTCGTCCAGGCCCTCGCCGAACGCGCCCTGGACGTCGAGGACCTGGTGCGCCGGGCGAACAGCATCACCGACCACAACACCGTGATCACGCTGGACGCGGACGATGACAAGCAGTCCGAGCCGACCCCGCCCAAGCCTTCGGTCATCCGGACCCAACGGCGAGTGGAGGCGCGACCGCGCCTGACCCTGCGCCCAACGGTAGCGTCACGGCGTCGGCGCTGACCCGGACGCGATCAACCCCGCGGTAGACCGGGCACCTGCCGGCGCGGCCCTGCCTGCGGGACGTCCCACCCACGGAAGGCGAGACGAGGACCTGTCATGACGTGCGTGTGCTGCGGGACCCCGCTGCCGGTGGACGCCCGGGAATGTCCGGTGTGCGGGACCTCCGTGGAACTCGCGGACGAGGAGAACCTGACCGCCCGCTGGCACGACTGGACGCAGGTCCGCCGTACGGAACTCGGTCAGGCCGGCGGCCCGGGCGGAGCGACCGATCCTCGGGACGCCTCGGGGCAACCGAGTGGTGAGGGCAGTCCGCGCTGGCAGGAGCGGTCTGGGACGAGCGGAACGGAACCGAAGGCCTCCGGCGCAGCGGGGGCCGGCGGTCCGGGGTCCGGCGCGGCGGGGCGTCCCTCCCCAGGGTCGGTGCCTGAGTCCGAGGAACACGGCCCCGGTGTCCCGACCAGGCCCCTGCCCGGCACCGCTGCGACCGGTTTGGTCGCTGGTACCGGGGCTGGGGCGGCCGGGATCCGGGAGCCCGCGCTCGTACCAGGGAGGGCTTCATCCGGCCAGGCGCCGCCTGCAGGGGGCGACGACCCGGAGAACGATGAGGACCTTCTCGATCGGTTGGGTGCCCGGTCCCGGACGGTCATGCGGCGGCTGGTTGCCTGGCAACCCGGTCGCGTCCTGCGGGTGCCGATCGCAGTGATCCTGCTCGCGGTGCTCCTCTTCGGAGCCTCTCTCGGGTATCTCATGGCGCATCACGACAACGCGAACCCCAGGGCCGATCATGAGCCCTTGGCCACCCTGTCCGCACCGGCCACCCTGCCCTCGGCGGTGGAGACGGTGGGACCGAGCGGGAGCACCGCCGGAACGACGAATGCGGGCGCCGTGACGGGCACTCCGGCCTCGACCGGGACCACCGCGGACGGTTGCCCGGGCTCCGGCCTGCACAACTGGGCAGCGGATGTCAGGGTGGCAGGAGATCCACCTTCCTCAGGGCAAGTCAAGAACGGCTCCGCGGGACCGACGTGGACCCTGACCGGTCTGGGTCAAGGAGCGGTCCTCACCCTCCACTTCACGGCGCCTCATCAGATCACGTGTGTGGGGCTGGTGCCGGGGCGCATTGGCCCCAAGGCGGGTACTCCCGCGTGGATCACGCGCTACGTGGTCAAGGGCATCAACTGGACCTTCTTCAAGAGCGGCAACTCCGATCCGCAGACATTCCTGCCGAGCCAGGTAGGACGTCAGCGGTTGCCGGTCCACGAAGAGTCCGTGATCGCGGTCGAGCTGAGGGTGGCTGATGTCCAGGACCTGGGTGCGCGGGCCGGGGTGCTCGACGAGACCGTCCTGGGGAACATCTTCGTCGCGGGTCCGAACTGACCCGATCCGCCGGAAGTATCGCCGGCCGGGTGTACGTCGCCTTGCGGGCAGGTGTGCACCAACTTGAGGGTTTGCCGACGCGCCGACTAGCCTCGCATGTGGGTCCTGCCACCGGGTGACATCGATCGTCACCGAGAGGTCAGGTCTGCGGGACGCGCATCTCGGCCGTGGCCGGGTGCCGTCCGGGGTGGTCCCTTGCGTCCGCGATGGGTGGGCGCCGGCCTGAGATTGGACGTCGCGTGAGCAACCGCACCGAGGAGGCGTTCTCGGTCCCCGACGCCGCCGAGGGCCGACTGCCGGGCCTGGAGGGCATGCGCATGCGTGCCGGGGGCCTGGGCCCGACCGGTCGCTCGATGCCGGCCTTCCCCGACCCCGAGCCGTTGAACGGGCACGGGCCTGCCCGCGTGATCGCCATGTGCAATCAGAAGGGTGGCGTGGGCAAGACCACCACGACGATCAACCTCGGGGCGGCTCTGGCCGAGTACGGGCGCCGGGTGCTCCTGGTGGACTTCGACCCTCAGGGCGCGCTCTCCGTGGGCCTGGGCACCAATCCGCACGAGCTCACCTGCACCATCTACAATCTGCTCCTCGAGCGCAATCTGGACGTGCACGAGGTGATCCGCCCGACCCTGCTCCCGGCCATGGACATCCTGCCCGCGAACATCGACCTGTCCGCGGCCGAGGTGCAGCTGGTCAGCGAGGTCGCGCGGGAGCAGGTCCTCGCTCGCGTGCTGCGTCCGGTGATGGACGACTACGACGTGGTGCTCATCGACTGCCAGCCGTCCCTGGGATTGCTCACCGTGAACGCGCTCACCGCCTCGCACGGGGTCGTGATCCCCCTGGAGTGCGAGTTCTTCGCCCTGCGGGGGGTCGCGCTGCTCGTGGAGACCATCGAGAAGGTCCGGGACCGGCTCAACCCGGGGCTGGAGATCGACGGGATCCTGGCCACCATGTACGACCCTCGCACGCTGCACTGCCGCGAGGTGGTCGCCCGGGTCGTCGAGGCCTTCGGCGACCAGGTGTTCCACACGGTCATCGGGCGCACGGTGAAGTTCCCGGATGCCACGGTGGCGGCCGAGCCGATCACCACCTACGCGAGTTCACACGCGGGTGCCTACGCGTACCGGTTGCTGGCGCGGGAACTGATCTCCCGCGGCGACGCGGCCTGACGTGGCCGCCGGTGGACAGGGTGCTCACGCGCGGGAAGGTCTGAACAAGGCGACGCAGCCTGACCCGGGAGCGGCCCCGGCGGGACTGCACCCGACCCGGCAGGGCGGGTTCGCCGTCCATCTGGATGTCTTCGAGGGGCCGTTCGACCTGTTGCTCGGCCTGATCGCCAAACACCGGCTCGACGTCACGGAGATCGCCCTGGCCCGGGTCACGGACGAGTTCGTGGCCTGGATCCGCGCTCGCGTACCGGAATGGGACCTGGACGAGACCAGCGAGTTCCTCGTGGTCGCCGCGACCCTGCTCGACCTCAAGGCGGCCCGGCTCCTGCCCACGGCCGAGGTGGACGACGAGGAGGATCTCGCGCTGCTGGAGGCTCGGGATCTGCTGTTCGCCCGGCTCCTGCAGTACCGCGCGTTCAAGGAGGTCGCGGGGGCGTTCTCCACCGCCATGGCCGCCGAGGCGCAGCGGACGGCCCGGTTCGTGCAGGTGGAGCCGCGGTTCGCCCAGTTGCTGCCCGAGCTGGTGCTCGGGATCACTCCTGAACAACTTGCGGAGATCGCAGCGCGGGCGATGACCCCGAAGGTGGCACCGACCGTGGGGTTGGAGCACCTTCACTCGCCGGCAGTGAGCGTGCGGGAGCAGGCCGCTCTGATCGTGGAGCATCTGCGCCGGATGGAGTGGAGCAGTTTCCGGGCGCTCACCGCGGATGCCGCCTCGACGCTGGTCGTGGTGGCCCGTTTCCTCGCTCTGCTGGAGTTGTACCGCGAGGGAGCGGTGGTGTTCGACCAGGTGACCCCCTTGGGGGAGCTCACCATTCGGTGGACGGGTGGGGACGCCGCGGACCTGACCGCCGTGGACGAGTTCGAGGGCCTGGGCGGCACGGAGGAGACCTCCGGGGCCGGACAGGCTGCCGGACCGGAGGGGGCAACCGGATGACCGGAGAGGGCTACCGGACCGGCGAGTGCCACCGGGCCGGAACAGACACCGGATGGCGACTTGTTCTCGGGGACTCCCTCAGCCCGGACCGGTGGACGGACGACGGAGGTCGATTCGGCGATGACCGAGGTGCCCGTGGAGGATGGACGACGTGGTTGAGCTGATGGTCCCTCTGGAACAGGATGATCCAGTGCTGGTACCCCCGCAGGTGCGGGTGGCTTCTGGCGCGACGTGCGAGACGGCTGGGGCTGCGGCACCGGAGCAGGAGGCGCCTGTGCCGTCCGCTCCGGCATGGGAGGACCTGCCCTCCGGCGTGCGCGGCGCGGTCGAGGCGGTCCTCATGGTGGTGGAGGAACCGGTGACCGAGCTGAGCCTGGCCTCGGCTCTGGGCGTACCCCTGGGCACGATCTGCGACACGATCGCCGAGTTGGTCGCCGACTACGACCGTTCCGGCCGGGGGTTCGAGCTGCGGTGCGTCGCCGGGGGCTGGCGTGTCTACAGCCGGCCCGAGTACACGGGCGCCGTTGAGCGGTTCATGCTCGACGGGCAGACCGCACGTCTCACCCAGGCAGCTCTGGAGACCCTGGCGATCGTGGCCTACCGCCAGCCGGTGAGCCGGGCCCGGGTCTCAGCCGTGCGCGGGGTGAACGTGGACGGCGTGATGCGCACCCTCGTCAACCGAGGCTTGGTGGAGGAGGCCGGCACCGACTCGGAGTCCGGCGCCATCCTGTACCGGACGACCTCCTACTTCTTGGAACGGATGGGGATGCGAGACCTCGACGACCTTCCCGCGCTGGCGCCGTACCTGCCTGGTGCGGACATGCTGGAGGAATTGGCTGCGGGAGGAGTGGCATGAGCGGTCCGCAGCGTGCGGGCGCCTCGGGTTCCGGTGGACGGCGCCCCGGCGGACGTGGTCCTACCGGGCAGGGGTCCGGACGTGGTCCTGCCGGGCAGGGGTCCGGACGTGGTCCTGCCGGGCAGGGGTCCGGACGTGGTCCTGCCGGGCAGGGGTCCGGACGTGGTCCTGCCGGGCA
>Ga0265334_10001251_pt1 | contig 12389 bp, 2 predicted proteins | sample 42023metaG_FD_192442 | JGI IMG/M metagenome (GOLD analysis project Ga0265334, IMG submission 192442) | Rhizosphere microbial communities from Carex aquatilis grown in University of Washington, Seatle, WA, United States - 4-20-23 metaG | ecosystem: Host-associated > Plants > Roots > Rhizosphere >... | reverse complement strand
GCATATATTTGGCGGTTTGGCTTTCCGAATATAACCGGAATATATTTGAAATTGTCGGTGGGTTGTTTTTGGTGTTATTTGGAGGACTCGTTCTGAAATACGGAGATAAAAAAATTAATGTCGATGAAGGGGATGTTGGTCGATTGTTTTTTCCTCAAAGAAGATCGGAGTTTTATTCTAAATTGTGGAAATGGGTAATAGGGGTGCTATCGATATGGGAAGGTTTGTGGCTTCTTTTTAACAAGCTATAGTTGTGTAAATTTGGAAATAACATTTGATGGTAAGTGACGGTAAACGACGGTTGGGAATGGATGGGGAGTATTAAAGATAAACCTCAAAATATGAGTTTGAAAAGCCCTTAAAAAGCCACCAAGATGGTTCAAGAAGAACGATCAATCATCAGGTGATTGAAATGATCGAACGACTTGAACGGCAGATTTTGCACGAGAAGGCCCCTGGTTGGCCCGATGTCTATGCCGCACCGGTTTGTATCCCTCCGACCCTTGAACTCCCGAACCTGAAATCACCCGTCGCCAAGATCGCCTATTCCCCACGCGCTTCAGAATCCCAAAGGGTGATTCCCTTAGTCGGAGCTTTAATCCGAGTAAAGCGAAATGTAAATCCGGTTTACCGGGGAAATAAGGGAATGTGCCGCAAATGGTCGGCTATCGGCTCACCTTCGACGCCAGCCCCCTCTCCCCCTGTATCTCTTCGAGATAGCAGGGATGGGGGAGAGGGGGCTGGCCTCTTGGTTCGCCTGGCCGACCATTTGTGGGGTGAAGTTAATCTAAAAAAACAAAAACTAAAACAACAACAAAACAGCAGTATCCGTCCCTTGGGGACGGTATGTGGTTTTCAGGGTTTGACGGTTTGTTGGGTCAAACTTTGGAAAAAGTGCGTGCCCCTGGTAGAATCCGAATCGCTGGGGACATTAGGAGGCCGTCATGAGTAAGCCTAATGTTCATGGGTTGCCCCAACATCTCCGCAAGGACGCGAAGGGGTACTTTCTGGATTACATCCTCGACGAGGGGGGGCGTAAGAAGCGCAAGAGGGTTCGTTTGGGTCAGATTCCGACGATCCAAGCCAAGAAGATCCTGGCCGAACACACGCGGGAAATCGTGGCGGGCAGGTTCCTGGCCGAGGAAAAACCGGAACCGACCTTTTACGAGGCGGTGGAGTCTTTCCTGGCTTATTCCGAGGCGAGACGGAAAAGCCACGAGAACGACATCCAGATGGTCGATAGGCTCAAGGCCTACTTCGGCGACAGGCCGTTGAAGACCTTCACACCGGACATCGTAGAGGGTTTTTTGACCCATCGGCGGAAGGCCGGAAACCAAGCCCCGTGTAAAAGCCGTAATGGGAAGGCGCTGGCTAACAGCACCATCAACCGGGATTTGGGCATTCTCAAGAGCATCCTGAATAGGGCCGTCTTCAACGGTTTGTTGGAGAGGAACCCGATCCAGAGGGTGCGGGCCTTCCGGGAAGAATCCCGTGACCGTACCTTGACGCCCGTGGAGTACGAAGCGCTTTTGGCGCTTTGTTCACCTCGGATGGGTTCCATAGTCCAACTGGCCTATTGGACCGGCATGCGGAAAGGGGAGATCCTGGGGTTGAGGTGGGACCAGGTGGACCTCCAGAACAAGGTCATCAACCTGGAGGCCGCGGACACCAAGACCCAGGAGAAGCGGGAAGTGCCGTTGACGGAGGCCCTGGTAAGCCTCCTGCGGCGGACGCCGAAGACCCTCGGCAGCCCCTATGTCTTCAACCACAGGGGCAAGCGCATGGCCGACGTGAAGACCGCCTTCTTGAATGCGAGCCGCGCGGCGGGGATCAAGGAATTCAGGTTCCACGATCTTCGGCATTGCGCGGTGACCAACCTCCGGAAGGCGGGGGTGAACGATTCGGTGATCATGTCGATCTCGGGCCACAAGACCTACGCGATGTTCAAGCGGTACAACCGGATCGACCGGAAGGATCGTGTGGACGCGCTGAAGCAGGTGGAGCGGTTCAAAGACACGGCAATGACACCGGTCGAAAACGCAGTGACGTCGGCGTAGCGGAAACCGTTGCGTCGCAACGGGTTTTGAAGGTTTGACGGAACACGACCATGCAGCTGTCACGCAGGAGGTCGCGGGTTCGAGCCCCGTCAACCCCGCCATTCGATGTGTAAAAAGACCACCTTTGGGTGGTCTTTTTCATTTAGGGGCGAGAACCCTGGGAAAGGTTTGGGAAACGGGAGTTTCCCAAGCTTCTAAGAAGGGGGCCCAAGGGGGAAACATGGTTTCCGCCCTTGAGCGAAGCGGTTCGATTGCCCCGTCAACCCCGCCATATACCTGAGTTTCCCTAGTTTTAATAAACAGGCCGCCCCAAAAGGCGGCCTGTTTTCATTTGAGGGAAACACCTTAAATCAGAGCTGTTGGCGCGATTCAGGGCACGGCACTATATGGCGAGGCATGAAGTGCACGCCCTGTAGTGTGATGCGAAGCATCTCAAATACAGGGTTGTCGCAACGAAGGGCACTGGTTCGTGGCCGCCAGTTGAAGGCTTTGCCCGTCATAGTCGATTTTAGTAATCGTTGTATTAATCCCTTATGTACCCGCTCCCTTACTGCTGAGTTATGAGTGTTCAAGGTAAGCCAGGTGGCTTCGGCAAGGTATTTCACGATAGGCCCAAGCGGCGTATATAACGCAATAAAACGGTCGGAACAGAGGTTTGAGAAACAACCGGGTCGACGTAAAGCACTACTGAATTGGGCGTGTTGTTTAAAATAGTGAATTGTGGTGACTGACACCTTTGGCTCGTGTCGGGAAGGTCCCAGGGATCAAGTATCCATTTGAAAACTAATGATAAATCGTACCTGGCACGTTTTTATGCCTATACTCCGGACCATGTTAACCCGCCTCATGAACTGGTTTTTGCTGGTGACCCTAGCCGCCCTGGTTTCCATGCCCCTGGCTTGCGACAAAAGCAAAAACCCAGCCGCCTCCGCGCCGGTGACGGTGGTTGAATTGGTAACCGCCTCCTTTACCCCGACGGGATCCCCTACTTACACCACTACGATCACCTCCACGGCGACTTCAACTTACACTCCCGTCACCATCCTGAGTACCGCCTCCTTTACCCCGACGGGTTCGGCCACCCCTACCTTTACCATAACGGATACGGCCACCATCACGCCTTCGCCGACCCCCACCTTTACCCCCGTGACCATCCTCGTTACCGCGACCGTTACGGAAACTTTTACCGGCACGGATACCCCGACCATGACCGTCACCGGGACCCCCACGAACAGCCCGACCAAAACACCCACGGGGACCCCGACCAATTGCTCCAGCTTCGGCGGGGGAGGGAATGGATCCAAAACCTTGCGCGGAGCCACCCACACCGAGTGCTCGCCCTTCACCCTTTCCACCCTGGCCATGGTCAAGGGCCTCCGGATCCAGATGACGGGCGACTACACGGGTTTCAACATCAACTTGGCGATCTACGATGATGTCTCGGGAAATCCCGGGAACCTGGTGGTCCAAGCGACACCCCAGGGCATGGTGGTGGGGTGGAACTACCTTCCCCTGCCGGATACCCCCTTGAACCCCGGCACCTATTGGTTGGCGTCGAAGAGCTCGGGGGCCAACGACGGTAAGGTTTGCGATGAGACACAACCGGGAACAGTCATGTACCGCCTCTCCGACCCCTGGAACGGCGGGAACTTCCTGCCTTCATTCTCGTCCGACTACAACAGTGCCTATTACAAGCTTTCCATTTTAGCCGACTACTGCGTGGAACCGGGGATGTCCCCGCCTCCCACGTCCACTCCGACCTTTACCTTTACGGTCACCGCGACCCCGACCGTAACCTCGACCGCCACCGATACGCCCACCGCGACCCCCACGAAAACGCCCTGCAGTGTCAGTGGAACCATCGGGACCCACAACCCGGGATCGAATACCGGCACCGGCATCAGCACCGGTTACTATATTTACTCCCCCTACGTCGCTCCGGCCAGCGGCGCCCTGCGCCAGGCCAGCCTTCTGGTCCAGGCCCAAGGCGGGGATAAACTGCAGCTGCTCATTTACGACAACGCGGGCGGCCAGATGACCAACCTCGTGTCCTCTTCGGCCATCTACACCTTCCCGGCCTATACGGGGTCCAGCCCGATCCTCCTGACCCTTCCCCTTTCCGATTACGCCATCACGGTGGGCCAGACCTATTATGTTGGGACCTATACCTATCCCTCCTTCCTTAACGGGATCGCTTATGTCGTTGATTCTTCCGGTAGTCCCAGTCCGGGTTATTGGGCCACGGGGACCGTGACGAACCCCGCCAGTTTTGCCCCTTCTTCCTTATTCTCGACTTACCCCCTTGCCCTCTCCGTGGAATTTTGCCAATAAGTAAAAGGCGTCAGGCGCCAAATGCCGATATTTTGAGGTTATTGATACGGGTGGGATGTAAACAGTTAATAGTGCCTGACACCTTCCTTCGCCGACTCCGCGCCCCAAACCTCCCCATCTCCATCATAAGCGGCCCTTTGTGGTGACCTTTTCATGGCCCGGCCTTTCCAATGGGTCGAGGAGCCCTGCCGGGTGTTCCTGCTGGCCCATCTTGGTTTTCGCGTTCGCCCAAGGCGGCGCCCTGTTAGGCGGCTTTACCAAGAACACCCGGCATCCTGACGGCAATTCCAAACCCTTGATCGTCCAGCTACATAATCTTTAGCCTCGGACCCCATTTTCTTGGCTCTCTCCGCGGGGATCGTCATCCAAGACAGTTCAAAACGGTGGAAACGGCAGTCCGGTCGGATGTGTGGGAGTGTTTGGGTTACGAGAACGTTAACCGGATGATTGGATCCCAGGCCCCTGATAAATCCGCCTGACAATGATGGGATATAAAATAGCAACACCCAATATGCTAAAAAGTGTCTTTACAAAAATATGACAATTATTCCTATTCACGGATCGGCGTTTCGGTGGTATGAATGTGCTGCATTCCAAAAAAAATAAGCCCAAACCTTCTCCCGGCCCTTTTTCCGGGCTTAGGCCCTTGCATTCGCCCATCACCATTGGGGAGCGCAGCGATGCGGGAAGACCAGCCCGGAAAAGCCCCGGAACCGGCCAGGCCGACGCCCGGCATGGCCGCGCCGCCGCCCCCTCCCGCCGAGGGGGAGAAGGCCCAATCCTCGGCGCCCGTCCTCTCCCTGCCCAAGGGGGGAGGGGCCATCCGGGATATCGGCGAGAAGTTCGACGTCAACCCCACGACGGGGACGGCGTCCTTCAGCGTGCCCATCGCCCTCTCGCCGGGCCGGGCCGGTTTCGGCCCCCAGCTGTCCATTTCCTATAATTCCGGGTCCGGCAATGGGCCCTTCGGACTGGGATGGGGCCTCTCCCTGCAGGCCATCACCCGAAAGACCGACAAGGGCCTCCCGCGGTACGCCGACGCCGAGGACTCGGACCTGTTCCTCATCTCGGGATCCGAGGACCTGGTGCCGGTTTTGGAGTGGGGCGGGGGCACCTGGGCCAAGAACCCACAGCCGGGTACCCACGCCGGGCTCGCCTACCAGGTCCAGCGGTACCGTCCAAGGATCGAGGGGTCGTTCTCACGGGTCGAGAAATGGACCGGGACCGCCCCGGGGGACGTCTTCTGGAAGGCCGTGAGCAAGGAAAACGTCACCAACGTCTACGGGAAGGACCCTTTCGGCAACGATCCCGACGCCCGCGTCGCCGACCCGACGGACCCGACCCGCGTCTTCAAGTGGCTTTTGACCGAGAGCTACGACGACAAGGGTAATTGGGCCGTCCACCGCTATAAGCCGGAGGATTCCAGCGGCGTCGACGCGTCCCAAGCCCATGAGGCCAACCGGACGGTCCAGGGACGCGGCGCCAACCGGTACCTCACGGACATCTATTACGGCAACCGCGCCTCCCACCTGGCCCAAACCGACCCCACCCGGGCCGACTGGATGTTCCGGGTGGTGTTCGACTACGGGGAGGGGCACTACGCCGAGGCCGCGCCCGATGCCGGGGGCGACACCTACGCCCAAGCCTGGGCGGACGCCCCCCCGGGCGCCCCCTGGGGCCTGCGGCAGGATCCCTTCTCCACCTTCCGGTCCGGGTTCGAGGTGCGCACCTACCGGCTGTGCCGCCGGGTGTTGATGTTCCATCTCTTCGACGAACTGCCCCAAAACCCCTGCCTGGTCCAGTCCACCGGGTTCCAATACCGTGAGGACCCCGCCCTCACCACCCTGGTTTCCGTCGTCCACAACGGTTTCGTGTGGAACGGCACGGCGGCCGCCTACCTGAAGAAGTCCATGCCCCCGGTGGAGATGGCCTACCAGGATCCCGTCATCGACCCGGACCTCCACTTCGTGGACCCGGACAGCCTGGAGAACGTGCCCGGGGGGCTGGACGGCAAGGACTTCGAGTGGGTGGACCTCGACAGCGAGGGCCTCTCGGGCATCCTGGCCAAGCGCGGCGACGGCTGGTACTACAAGCGCAACCTCAGCGCGCTGCCGGTTTCCCCTCCCGGCGAGGACCCCGTCGTGGTGTCGGCGCGGTTCGCGCCCCTGGAGCGGGTGGCGTCCCGGGCGGGTTTGGCCGAGGCCCACACCCAGCTGTTGGACCTGGCCGGGGACGGGAAGAAGTCCCTGGTGCAGTTCCGCAAGCCGGTCCCGGGTTTCCTGGAACGCACCGACGAGGGTGGGTGGGAGGCCTTCCAGCCGTTCACCTCCAACCCGAACCTGTCCTGGGACGACCCCAACCTGAAGTGGATCGACCTGAACGGGGACGGTTTCGCCGACATCCTGGTCTCCGAGGACGACGTTTTCCGCTGGTACCCGTCCCTGGCCAAGGAAGGTTTCGGCGAGGGCCGGAGCGTCGCCCGGGCCCAGGACGAGGAGGCCGGGCCGGCCCTGGTGTTCGCCGACCGCGACCAGTCGGTTTTCCTGGCCGACATGACCGGCGACGGCCTGACGGACATCGTGCGCGTCCGCCGGGGCGAGGTCTGCTATTGGCCGAACCGGGGGTACGGCCGGTTCGGGGCCAAGGTGGCCATGGACCGGGTCCCGACCTTCGGGTCGCAGGAAGCCTTCAACCCCAAGCGCCTCCGGCTCGCGGACATCGACGGCTCCGGCACCACGGACATCCTTTACCTGGGGGACAACGAAAACACGTTCTGGTTCAACCAGGCCGGGAACGCCTTCGGACCGCCCCAAACCATCCCCCAATTCGCCGACGCGGACAGCCTGGCCTCGGTCGTGGCGGTGGACCTATTGGGCATCGGGACCTCCTGCCTGGTGTGGTCCTCCAACCTGCCGGGCGACGCGGGGCGCCCCCTGCGCTACATCGACCTCATGGGCGGGAAGAAACCGCACCTCCTGTCCTCCATCGACAACCACATGGGCCAAAAGACCCTGGTGGACTACGCGCCTTCCACGCGCTTCTACCTCATGGACAAGGCCGAGGGGAAACCCTGGGTGACCCGGCTGCCTTTCCCCGTGCAGGTGGTGGCCAAGTTCGTCCACCGGGACCTGGTGTCGGGAACGGACCTCACGACCCGTTACCGTTACCACCACGGGTATTACGACGGGACCGAACGGGAGTTCCGCGGGTTCGGCATGGTGGAGCAGTGGGACACCGAGGATTACGCCGCCTACGCGGGGGACGGGCTCTTCAAGGACCCGGCCGCGCGGGAACTTTACGTGCCCCCGGCCCACACGAAGACCTGGTTCCTGACCGGGGCCTTCTTCGGACGGGAGGGGATCGAGGACCGGCTCAGCGGGGAATTCTACCGGGGGGACCCCCAGGCCTGGGCGAGGCCCGCTTCGGTCTACCCGGACGCCATCACCCTGCCGGACGGGACCCCGCTCGCGCATCCCACGTCCGCCCTGGAGGACCAGGAGGCTCGCCGCGCCCTGAAGGGCCGCGTCCTGCGCCGTGAGGTGTACGCGGACGACGGCCCGACCCTGGGCGGCGTCCCCTACAGCGTGGAGGACTACGCCTACGAGGTGAGGCTGCTGCAGCCGATCCACGGGCGGGAACGCCCCGGGTTGGAAAACCCCCACGGCGTCTTTTACGCCTTCGAGCGTGAATCCGTCAGCACCCACTACGAGCGGAACCAGGCCGACCCCCGCGTCGGCCACCAACTCACCCTGGAAGTCGACCCCTACGGCAACGTCAAGCGGTCCGCCTCGGTCGGCTATCCCCGGAGGGTCCCCGCCTACCCCGAGCAGGGCCAAAACCCCATCCTCTACACCGAGGCGGATTTCGCCAACCAACCCGACGGGGCCGATTCCTACCGCCTGGGTGTCCCGGTGGAGAACCGAGTCTATGAGGTGACCGGGATCCTCCCGTCGCCCGTTTCCGGGCCGTTCCTGCCGGGCGACCTCGGCTCCCGGATCCAGGCCGCGGCCGGGATTCCCTATGAGGGCCCCACGGACACTTCCTTGGGACAAAAAAGGCTCCTGGGCCGGACGCGATTCCTCTACTGCGCGGACGACCTGTCGGGCCCCCTCGCCCCCGGCGACGCGGGGTCCCGGGCCCTGCCCTACCAAAGCTACAGGATGGCCTTCACCCAGGTCCTGGCCGACCAGGCCTTCGGGACCAAGGTCACCGGCACGATCCTGGCGGACGAGGGCGGATACCAGTCCTTGGACGGGGCCTGGTGGATCCCCTCGGAGCGCCAGGTCTTCGACCCGGCCAGGTTCTACCTGCCGGTCCAATTCGTCGACCCCTTCGGCCACGCGACGTCGGTGTCCTACGATGCCCATTCCCTCCTCGTGGAAACCACCCTGGACGCCGTGGGGAACCTCCTGACCGCCCAAAACCACTACCGGATCCTGAAGCCCTGGCTATTGAAGGACCCCAACCAGAACCGGTCGGGGATCCGGTTCGACGTCCTGGGGATGGTGACGGCCACGGCGGTCCTGGGGAAGGATGGCGCCGCCGAAGGGGATTTCCTCGACCTGACCACCCCGGAGGCCTCGCCCTCGGACGACCCGACCCACCGGCTCGAGTACGACCTGTTCCATTGGGACCGGAAGGGCCTGCCCGTCTACGCCCATACCTTCTCGCGCGAGAGGCACGGCGCGGCCAATCCCCGCTGGCAGGAAACGTACGAGTACTCCGACGGCTTCGGCCGGGAAATCATGGTGAAGGCCCAGGCCGAACCGGGGCCCGTGCCCCAACTGGACGCCCAGGGGAAGCCCGTCCTCTCCGGGGGGCAGCTGGTGATGGTGGAGACCGCCCCGGCCCCCCGGTGGGTGGGGACCGGCCGGAGGGTGTTCGACAATAAGGGCAACCCGGTCAAGAAATATGAGCCGTACTTCAGCCCGGTCCCGGATTTCGAAAGCGAGGAGGCCCTGGTGGAGTGGGGCGTCACCCCGGTCCTCCATTACGACCCCCTGGGGCGCCTGCGGGGAATCGACAACCCGGACGGGACCTTCACCCAGGTGGCCTTCGACCCCTGGCACCAGACCACCTCGGACGCCAACGACCTGGTCCTCGAGAGCCGTTGGTACTCCGACCGTGGATCCCCCGACCCCCTGGGGCCGGAACCGGCCGACCCCCAGGCCCGCTCGGCCTGGCTGGCCGCCCAGCACGCCCATACCCCCGCCCAGGGCCATTTCGACTCCCTGGGCCGGGCCTTCCTGACGCAGGCCGACAACGGAAGCGCCGGCCTCTACGACACCCGCCTGGCGTTGGACATCGAGGGGAACCAGAGGTCGGTGACGGACCACCGGGGTTACCTGGTGATGACCTATACCTACGACATGGCGGGCCGGAAGATCCACTGGGGAAGCATGGACGCGGGCGAGCATTGGTCCTTGGAGAACGTGGTGGGGTCCTCCCTGTATTCCTGGGACACCCTGGGCCGCCGTTTCCGCCACGCCTACGACCCGCTCCACCGATCCACCCACCTGTGGATCCAGGTGGGCGCGGGGACCGAGACCCTGGAGGAGCGGACGGTGTACGGGGAACTCAACCCCGACGCGGTTTCCCTGAACCTGCGGGGACGCACCTTCCAGGCCTACGACCCCTCGGGTGTGGCCACCAACGCCCTTTACGACTTCAAGGCCAACCTGCTTACCGGATCCCGGCAGGCCGCGCTCAACTACAAGGGTCCGGTGGACTGGTCGCCCCTGTCCTTGTTGACGGACCCCACCGCGATCGCCGCGGCGGCGGCCCCCCTGTTGGACGCCGAGGTCCTCACGAACTCCACGACCTACGACGCCCTGGACCGCGCCGTCACCCTCACCGCGCCGGACCACAGCGTGATGACGCCCACCTACAACGAGGCGAATTTCCTCGCCCGGATGGACGCGGCCGTCCGGGGCGGGGCCTCCCAGCCCTACGTCCTCAGCGTGGCCTACGACGCCAAGGGGCGGCGCACCTCCATCGCCTACGCCAACGGCGTGGCCACCGCCTACGCCTACGACCCCCTCACCTTCCGCATGACGGGCCTCACCACCACGCGCGCGGGCGACTCGGCCGTCCTGCAGGACCTGGCCTACACCTATGACCCCGTGGGGAACACCACCGAAGTGGAGGACGGGGCCCAGCAGACGGTGTACTTCAACAACGCCCAGGCGGTCCCCAAGACCCTGTACGCCTACGACCCGATCTACCGGCTGGTCCGGGCCAACGGGAGGGAACACATGGCCCAAAGCCAGCCGTCCCCCTCCCCCTACGAGTGGAACGACCTGCTCCGGGTCGGGTTGTCCCAGCCCGGGGACGGCCAGGCCCTCGGCAACTACACCGAAACCTATTCCTACGATTCGGTGGGGAACCTGACGGCCCTTCAGCACCAATCCCCGAACAACACCTGGACGCGCGCCTACACCTACCAGGAACCGAGCTTCCTGGAACCCCTGGACCCGGCCAAGACCAACAACCGCCTGTCCTACGTGCGGGTGAACGGGGGCCCGATCCAGCCCAACACCTTCGACGACCACGGCAACACCCTCACCATGCCCCACCTGCCCCTCCTGGCCTGGAACGCGAAGGACCAGTTGGCGGCCACCTCCCAGCAGTCGGTCGCCTCCGGCGCGCCCGAGACGACCTACTACACCTACGACGCGCACGGTGAGAGGGTCCGCAAGGCCACGGAAGGCCAGGCGGCCGCGAAGGCCACGGCGGTCCGGACGAAACAGCGGATCTACGTCGGGGCCTATGAGGTTTACCGGGAGTACGCCTCCGACGGGGTGGGCGTGGTGCTGGAGCGGCAGACCCTGCACGTCAAGGACGGGACGCGCCGCGTCGCGATCGTGGAGACCCAGACCTGGGCCGACGGGGTCGAGGTGGCGTCCCCCACGACCCTGGTCCGGTACCAGATGACCAACCAACTGGGCTCGGCGTCGCTGGAACTGGACCCGGACGGGGCGGTCCTCACGTACGAGGAGTACTACCCCTTCGGTTCCACCTCCTACCAGGCGGGCCGCGGCGCGGCCGAAGTCGGGTTGAAAAGGTACCGGTACACCGACAAGGAGAAGGACGAGGAGAACGGTTTTTATTACCACGGGGCGCGGTATTACGCCTCCTGGCTGGGACGGTGGACCACGGTGGACCCGGGCGGGCTGGTGGACGGTTTGAACGTCTACGCCTACGGCCGGAACAACCCGGTCAACCATACGGACCCGTCCGGGCACCTGAGTTGGGGCCAGTGGGCGGGGATCGCGGCGGCGGTCGTCGTGGGGACCGTGGTGACGGTGGCCACCGCCGGGCTGGCGGGGCCCGTGGTGGGGGCCGCGGCGGCCGCGATCATCGGCGGCATCGCGGGAGGGGCCATCGGGGGCGGCGTGGCGGAGGCCGTGGAGGCGCATATCGACCACCGGGAGGCCCACATCGGCCGGGCCATGCTCATCGGCGGGGTCACCGGCGGTGTTTTCGCCGGGGCGGGTGTGGCCGTCGGGGCCATCGCCCGTTCGGCGGGCGGGCAGGCCGCCGCGACCGTGGCCCGCTCGGTGGGCTCCCGCGTGGCCGGCAGCGCCGTGGGCCAGGCGGTCCGGTCCGCGGGCACGAGGGTGGCCTCCTCGGCCGCCGGACAGGCGGTCCGCTCGGTCGCGGCCCGCGCGACCACCCGGGTGGCGGGTTCGCTGGTGGGCCGGGGTGCCACCGGGGCCGCCCGGATCGTGACGGGGGCCCTGCAGTCCACCCACACCGCCTTCGAGGGCCTGGGGTACCGGGCCGCCGCGAGGATCTCCGGGCGCGCGGCATCCTCCCTCAGCACCGAGGGCTTCGGCGCGGTGGGCCAACGGTTGGGGCAAATCCTCCGGACCGGTCCCTTGCCCGCGCGCACCGTGGGGGTGGGGGCGGCCATCGTGGATGTCCCGGGCTATACGGGTCCCACCGAAATCCGGGCCCTGAGCGGCGCGGGAACCGACGCCTTGGGCAAGGGGGCCGAGA
>Ga0265334_10001250_pt1 | contig 12400 bp, 12 predicted proteins | sample 42023metaG_FD_192442 | JGI IMG/M metagenome (GOLD analysis project Ga0265334, IMG submission 192442) | Rhizosphere microbial communities from Carex aquatilis grown in University of Washington, Seatle, WA, United States - 4-20-23 metaG | ecosystem: Host-associated > Plants > Roots > Rhizosphere... | reverse complement strand
GGCGCCAGTAGTGGATACTCCTCATGGCCGCTAATTATACCCTAAAAGCTAGGCAGCTACCTTTTCTTTAGGCTTGGACTCTGCCTTGAGCGATTCCTCAAAATCTTTCTGGGCGGTTTTAACGTCCCAGCCGATGGAGTCCGCCAGTTCGCCTTCTACGTAGTGTTTAATCTGCGCCCACTGCTGCGGAGCGTAGAGCCTGAGCTTTTGCATGTAGTTTTCGCCGTCGGTGTTGGGCTTGGGCCCAAACTTGGAAAACTCAATGTATTCGCGGCCGTCGCTGGTCTTGCCGTGGCGGGCATAGAATTTATTGGCTGATTTTTTGTGCAGCGGAATCTCGGTGTAGATTTCTTCGCCCCAGGGCAGTGTGCGGATGATTTTAGTTGTTTGGCTCATGATATTTCTCCTTTAGTACATTAAAATTGGCGAACAAAAAACCCGCCCGGTGGCGGATTTAAAACTCTTCTAAATTCATCGTTCCTCCTTGCTGCGGCCTTCACGGGGTGACAGTCATGCCGCAAACTTAAATACAATTTGAATATATACCCAAGCCCAAAACTAAGGCAAATGCTTATGCTTAAAAAAGCTGTGGAAAAATGCTAAAAATCTATGCCCTTGTTGGCCAGGAATTTATCGTCAAAGTGGTGGCGGAGTTTGGCCATGTTGGTGGCGATATCTGCCAGGGGCAAAAACTCCTCTGGAAAGTCCCTACCCGTCAGGCATAGGTTGGTCTTTGGCGCCCTGGTTTTGATGAGTTTTTTTAACTCGGCTTTGGTGATTAGCTTGTGGTGTACGGCGTTGTTGATTTCGTCGCATATGACAATATCAAATTTGCCGCTTTGGGCAGCCTTGAGCGCTATATCGTAGGTGTCGCGGGCGGCCCGTTTGTGCTCTTTGGCGGTGACGCCTTTGGCCGATAAGTCACCGGCGTCATAAAAGCCCTTACCGCCCTTGTAAAACAGCAGTTTTTTGCCAAAAACCGGCTCTATTTTACGGATAAAATCGTGTTCGCCGACGTTCCAGGTTTTAATGAATTGAACATAAGCTGCCCGCCAGCCGCTGCCCAATGCTCGCGCCAACAGACCGACGCTGGCGCTGGTCTTGCCCTTGCCTTCTCCGGTATAGACCACTACTACCGATTCTTTGGTCTTATAATCCTCAAACGCCATTTATTTGTTCCGCCTCTGCAGCCTGAGTTGTAATTCTATCAAAACAGGCTCTCCAAACTATAAGCTCCGTAAGCCTTTTACGATGCGGTTTTTTAAAAAAAGGATCAAGCTTGTCGTAGCCATGGATCGCCCATAAAGCCTTTATGGGCTTCGGTATATCCGTTCCGGCAGCCCGTCTGAAAGCTTGTAGCTCTTTCTTTATTTCGTTCCGCGTAAAATCCCCATAGTCCTCGTATACTGTATGACGCACTTGGGCCCACGAGAGTCTAAGCCTGCCCGTGTCGTCTCGCAACGAAGGGTCGGCCAGTTCAAAAGCATAGTTGGCTAAAGACATAGCTCCTACCCGGTCAAATGATCTGCTGGCATCTCGGTCAGGCCCAGTTACCAATTCGGTAATTCTTATCAGTTGAGCTTCACTAATGTTAAATTCTGGCTCTATTTCAGGGGAGTCCTCTGCAGGTAACGATCCCGCGTCATCGCCGATAAATAAAATTTGTGGCTCCCTTTCGAACATAGCCATACTATACACTATATGTAGTGTTTTTAATAATGCTTATAACACTAAATAGCTAATGCTTAAATCAATTTGTGATGGCGCAGGGCTAAGTCTATCTTGGGGCGGTCAAAGCCTAAGATTGTCTCTTCGCCGATTTCTATTACCGGGACGCCGGTCTGGCCGGTCTTTTGCATGATTGCCTGGGCGGCCTCTTGGTCATGGTCTACGTCAATGTCCTTATAAGGCACTTTGAGGCCGTCCAGGTACTGCTTGGCCATATGGCAAAAAGCGCACCAGGAGGCGCTATATATGGTTACTGTTGCTTGGTCTTCCATCAGTAATTAGTATAGCAAACCGCCCATTGTTTGGCATTTTGCAAAAATGGCATTATAGTAAGCATCATGATTAACCAAAGGGAGGTCTAAGGTAGATATGTTCAATTACAAACTAAATAGGGCGGTAAGCGCGAAGCTGGGTGCCGAGTTTATCGGAACCGGTATTTTGGCCATGCTGATCTTGGTAATGGCTAATACTACGGCGGTATCGTACTTTATCGCCACCAGCGCCGCTGTAACTTTGGCGGCAATTGTGATGTTGTTCGGTCCGGTATCTGGGGCGCACGTTAACCCAGCGGTCACGTTCGGTATGTGGACCGCACGCCGCATCGGAACAGTCAAAGCCGTAGGCTACATCGTGGCCCAGGCTCTAGGCGGCTTGGCCGCTTGGCAGCTTTACCAGTACTTCACTAACCATACATTGCCAGCAAAGACTGTCACTTTTGATACTCGGCTGTTTATTGCCGAGGCCGTAGGCGCAGCCATCTGGGTTTTTGCCGTCGCGGCGGTTGTTTCACGCGGTGTTGAGACTACTACCCGGGCCGTAGCTCTGGGGACAGCGGTATTTGCAGCTATTATGATAGCTGCCACGGCGTCGCTTGGTTTTGTGAACCCAGCTGTCGCTCTAGCTGCTCGCAGCTCCAGCGTAGTCTACGTTGTCGGCCCTCTGGTCGGCGGTTTGGTAGGTTACAACCTATACACGATGCTGTTTGAAACTGCCAAAGGCTCTTCTAGGAAAAAATAAATAAAAATACTTCGTAGCAAAACGCCCGGGCTAAACCGGGCGTTTTTATTTGATCAGGTCCTGCTCAAAGGCTTTGATGCCAGCTATAGTTGGCGGGTAGGTGTCGGTGTCTGGAAAATCTAGATTTTGAATCCGGCGCCAAACCGCTTGGGTAAGTTGTTTGATCTTCTCTAGCTCATCGTTATCGAATTGCAGCTCCAGCTCAACTATCTCGCCCCTGCCGTCAGGTTCTACGAATTGTAAGACTCCCTTTTCTACCCTGTAGCCGGCAAAAGTGTGCGAGCCTTCTATCAACAGCTTGTACATAAGCAACTGCTGGCGGTATTTATGCAGTTTAACGACTGCGTTTTGCCATTTGTCGTAACTTCGCCCGGTCTTGAAATCTACTACCGTAATTAGCTTGGCTTTTTTATCGATGACAAGCTTGTCAATCTTACCGGTAAGGCGGGCCTCACCGGCGAACGCTCCCTCGTTTCTGAAGTTATGCTCCAGGATGTCAGAGGCGTTTATATTGGTTGATGCCTGGTCGATATAAGCTTTCAGAGCCTCTTGGCCGCGCTCTAGGAATAGCTCGTAATCTAGATTGGCCAATCGCTGGAGTCTTAAGCGCTCCTCGAAGAAAGCCAGAACTTGTTTTGCGGTTGGGGACTTTGCGTTACGGGCGCTTACATCGTGAAGCCATTTGAGAGATTCGTGTATAACGGTGCCATATTGGGCACTGGGTGACTGGGCCTTCGGAAAGCGCAAGATAGTGTTTAAGAAAAACCGCTCGGGACCACCGTTAATCACATCAGTGAATTGATTCAAATGGGTCGGACTCAACTGATAACTGCCGAGGGTGGGTTGCAGTAAATCTTCTAGCTTGGGTTTGAGGGGCGGAATGTGGCGCAGATGCCAATAATTTTGCAAATCAGAGGCCAATAAAGGCTGTTTGAAGGGCTGGGGGGCGATGGCCCTTAGTGCCTCTTGGCCGGCTAAATACCTGAGCGGGCTTGTTCTTCGACCGTCCAGCGTCGCGGCATAGCTGGTTAAATAGAGATGGGTCTTTGCCCGCGTGATAGCCACATAGAGCAGTCTCAGGCGCTCGTCGTCGGAAGCTCCGCGGTAGCGAATAAAGCGCAGGTTGGGCGGCAGGCTAATGTTACTGCTGGCGTTTCGGCTAGCGCCTCCCCAGACCTCGTCCTGCGCCGCCAGAACAAACACCACCTTAAATTCCCGCCCCTTGGCTTGATAGGCGGTCATGACATTAATTGCTGATCTGGCTTCATAGTGGGGGCTGGAATTCAGGATGTTAAGCTCGGCCGCTCGATGCGAGTCGATAAAACTGATAAAATCGGCCAGGTTAAAGGGTTTTACTTCTTCGCGGCGCCAAGCTCGGAGCCGGCCTCGCAGTACGCTCAAATCGCTGAGCAGTTCCAGATAAACGGTGTCCTTCTGCTTGCTGCCAAAATAATATTCAAAAAATGGGCTGCGCTGCGGTAGCTTGTAGTCTTTAACGTCAGCCTCAGAAACGCCCACCAAAAGATCAAGCTGCTGCTCTAGGGTAGTAAGCGGCAGCAGGTCTTTAAGCCGCAGAAAAAACTCAACGATATTTTTAGTTTTGCTGTCTTTTAGCAAAGTTTCGGTCCAGCTAACTCGGGATTTATCGGCTTCCCAGCTGACGTCCCAGATTTGCGCGGTAGATAGACCCCAGAAATCGTAGCTCAAAACTTCCGGCCAGAGCGCATCTGCTGTGGGTTGGTCGCGGACGGCCAGTGCCAGCACTAGCCGGCTCATCTGCTCCAAAACATGTACCACCGGCTTATCCAGCACATTCTCGCGTTTTTCGTAGCGTACAGCCAAACCTTTCTCGGCTAGGAACGGCAAGACAGGGATAAGATAACGGTGCTTGGGGGTCAGAATGGCAATTTCCTCCGGCGCAATTCGGCCCTTAGCGACCAGCTCTTTAGCTTGGTTAGCGACCCAGGCGTATTGGGCGGCATCACTAATAAATTCATAATGAGCAACCGTCGCGCGTTCCGGCAGGCTGGCCGAAGCGGCTTTGAGGATTTTGCTAATGCCCCTGAACTGCTCATGCAGACGCTCTTTTATTTGGCTGCTAAGGATATAGGCAACATCCAAAATCTCATGGTGTGAACGGTAATTCTGGCGTAACGAAATTACCCGAACGTCTCGGTACATACGGGCAAAACTATACATATTGGCGTGGTTGGCCCCCTGGAAAGCGTAAATCGCCTGGTCGTCATCGCCAACTGCCATAATATTCGGGCGGCCCTCGTTGACGGGGTTATCAGTTAGTAGTTCAACTATCTTTAGCTGTGCCGGGTTGGTGTCTTGGAACTCATCTAACAGGATGTATTGGTACTGTTCCGCCAGGCTGAATTTTAAATCCGGGTGAGTCTGGAGCGCACTAATTGCCCGTAGGATCATATCGTCATAATCGTAAAGTTTGCGCTTGGCCAGCAGCTCCTGGTACAGGCTGTATATCTCGCCGGCTGCGGCTATTTTTTGGTTAGTTCCCTCGCCCGCCAGGATAAACTGCCCGCTGCCGTCTTTGGCCAGCCAATCATTCTTCCAAGCAGTAATCGCTGAAGTCTTGCCCGACTCCGATGCCCGCTCAAGCGCCTCAGATAGTTCTTCCAAGCAGGTCTGCTTTAAGCCGGCGACCTTGCGGTTGGCCTTGGTTGGCAAGACTTCCAACTTGGCGCGCAAGCGTTCAAATAAAGCCAAGCTATTCTTATCGATTCGGATGAAACTACTCAAGGTCGTAGATATAACCTCGGAGGCTTTTGTAATGAACGCTTGGTTATCTCTGGCAATAGCCTGGACATCTTTGGGCGTCAACAGCGCTCGCTTACACTCACCCATAAAGGTTCTTAGATCGGAGGCGTAGGTACCGGACGATTTTAAGGGGTTGGCGTAGCTTGCCGCCGCCAGAATCTCCCGCACTAAGCTGTCGGCCCCTAGCTCGTCTACCGGTTCAAAGTCGTAACTGCCAGCGTATTCCGGGTAGCGCCGCAGTAAGTCACTGCCGAAAGCGTGGTAAGTGCTGAGGGCGACATCATAGGCGGCCTGGCCTAAAAAACTGCTTAGGCGTTCGCGCATAGCATCCACGCCAGACTCGGTGAACGATAGGCACAAAATATTTTGCGGCAAAGCGTCAGTCTGGTTCAGGATATAGCCCACGCGGGTGCTCAGTAGTTGGGTTTTGCCGGTGCCCGGTCCGGCAATCACCAAAACCGGGCCGTCAATTTGGTCTACGGCCTGTTTTTGCTTGGGGTTAAGCTGTTTGTAAGCTCTGGCAAACTCTTTATTCACCCCTACATTATCGCACGAGAGTGACTACTGTTTGCGTTCTAACAGCACGAATTCGTATGGATATTGGTTCTTGTCGTCTGCCGGGTGTTTCTCGACCGATGTTTCCTGCCATTGGGCCGGTTCATACAGGAAGTATTTATCGCCGGGGATATCCGCATCCACCTTTGTCAGGTAAATTTTGTCGGTTTTGGGCATAGCTAGTGTATATATTGTTTGGCCGCCGATAATAAATACCTCATCCGTGCCGCTAACTAACCGCAAAGCTTCATCAAGGGATGGGGCTATCTCACAGCCTTGGGCCTGATAATTCTTGTTGTGAGTGATAATTATATTTTGCCGTCCAGGCAAAGCTCTGCCGATGGATTCGTGAGTTTTGCGCCCCATAATTACCGGGTGCCCCGCGGTTGTCTGCCTAAAGTGCGCTAAATCAGCCGGCAGGTACCAGGGCAAGCCGCCTTCTTTGCCAATCACACCGTTATTAGCGGTTGCCACTATTGCTGATATAATCATCTGCCCTCTTCTAGACCGCTATCGGCGCCCAAATGGCGGCGTCGGGGTCATAGCCAGTTAGTTCAAAGTCTTCAAACTTGAAGTCGGAGATATCTTTGACCTTCGGATTAATTTTCATTTTTGGCAATGGTTTTGGCTTACGTGACAACTGCAAATCTACCTGCTCCAGGTGGTTTATGTATAGGTGCGTGTCACCGAAAGTATGGACAAAGTCGCCAGGTTTCAGGCCGGTAACTTGGGCAACCATCATTGTCAGCAGCGAGTACGAGGCGATGTTAAACGGCACCCCCAGGAAGGAATCGGCGCTACGCTGGTACATCTGGCAGCTGAGTTTGCCATCGGCCACATAAAACTGGAATAACAGATGGCATGGTGGAATACCGGCTTTGGCCATCTCGTCTATGTCGGCAACGTTCCAAGCCGAGACTATCATGCGCCGCGAGTCGGGGTTGTTCTTGATTGTGTCTATAACTTTTTTGATTTGGTCAATGTGCTTATCGTCGGGTGTCGGCCAATTGCGCCACTGATAGCCGTAGACCGGGCCCAGCTCCCCCCACTTTTCTGCGAACTTGGCGTCGGTTCTGATTTTCTCGGTGAACTCCTTAATACCGCTTTTCCATTCATCGCTGCTGCTTTCCGGTACTTTCCCGCCATTTTCCATAAGATAATGTCGATATGGCCACTCGTCCCAAATGTGCACGTCATTATCTACTAAATATTTGATGTTGGTTGCGCCTTGCAAAAACCAAATCAACTCGTGAATAATCCCGCGCATAAATAGTTTTTTGGTGGTCACGGCTGGAAAGCCTTGGCTCAAATCAAAGCGTAGCTGGCGGCCAAAAACTGTAATCTGATCTGTACCAGTACGATTGGCTTTTTTGACGCCATTATCTTTAATATCTTGTAACAAATCCAAGTACTGCCTCATAGCCTATTAATATTAACATGTGATTCTCTGGCTATTGCCTCAAGCAGATTCTTAGACTATGCTGAAAAGCATAATCTTAAGGAGGGTTCCTGGAATGGATATATTAAATAAACTCGAGGCCTGGTTGGCGGGTGTCTATAAAGGTGCCCCCAAACTCAGCCAGAGTGCTAAGAAATCAATCATCGGCGTATGGCCGGTTGTGGCGTTAGTTTTCGGTGTTTTGCAGCTGTTTGCAGCCTACGAACTGTGGCACTGGGGCCACCAAGTTAACCAGGTGGCTAATTTGGTCAATTCATTCGCGCAGTACACCGGCGCCACCAATTTGGCGGTACATCTTAACGTTTTCTATTGGCTCAGCCTGATAGTCGTGGTTGTTGAAGGAGTGATTTTGCTGATGGCCTACCCCGGCCTGAAAAAGCGCGTCAAATCCGGCTGGAACTTTCTATTCTACGGCGCCATTCTTAACCTGGTCTACGGCGTATTTTCGGCCTTTAACAACTACGGCGGAGCCGGTTCGCTAGTCATGCAGGTTATTGTCAGTGCCATAGTGCTTTACTTCCTGTTCCAGATCCGCGACCAGTACACTGGCGCCAAATCAGCCTAAGCCTTACTTGCGCTTAACGCCCCTTAGCCAGTAAGCTTGAGTGTAATGGATGATTTTGTTAGCCTGCTTAGACAGAGTGGCTTTGAAGGCGATATAGATCAGACCGACGAGACCCGGCAAGCCTACAGCCACGATGCCTCCTTATTCGAATTAGTCCCCCAGTTGGTGGTCTTTCCTAAAAATGACCAAGCTCTGCAGCGTTTAGTAGCAGTTGTTAACGACTGCCGGTCTAAGATACCGGGCCTGTCGCTCACAGCGCGTAGTGCCGCTACCGATATGTCCGGCGGCGCTATCAGCGATTCGGTTCTGGTGGATTTTAGGCGCTATTTTACGACAATTACGGAGGTCACTCCACAGTCGGCGCATGTACAGCCCGGTGTGCTATATAAAGATTTTGAAAAACAGACACTGGCGCAAAACAACGCGCTGCTGCCCAGTTTTCCGGCCAGCCGCGATTTAGCCAGTGTAGGTGGCATGGTGGCTAATAACGCCGGCGGCGAAAAATCGTTGGAATTTGGCAAAACCGAGAATTTTGTGACCGAACTGCGCGTGGTGCTGGCCGACGGCAAGCCCTACATCCTGAGAGCCTTAAGCAAAGAAGAGCTGGATCTAAAACGTAAGCAGCCGGATTTTGAGGGCGGACTATATAGCAAGCTGTTTGATTTGCTGGATGGTAATTATGACCAAATCAAACTGGCTAAGCCCAAAGTCAGTAAGAATTCGACCGGTTACAACCTGTGGGACGTCTGGGACCGCACCAGCGGCACGTTTGATTTGACCAAGCTGTTTGTCGGCTCCCAGGGCACTCTGGGACTGGTCAGCGACATCCGCTTCCGCCTCATTCACGACAAACCGCACTCGGGGGTCCTGGTGGTCTTTATGAAGAATCTGGATAACCTAGGTGAACTGATAAACGCAGTAGTGGTTACCAAACCGGCCAGCTTTGAGGCCTTTGATAACTACACACTGGAACTGTCTATAAAATTCTTCCCGTACTTTCGCAAGGCCCTGGGCTGGGGCGGCCTGTTAAAACTGGGCTTGCAGCTGATACCTGATGCCTTCCTGCTCTTCCGCGGTATTCCCAAGATGGTTCTACTAGTGGAATACACTGGCGAAACGCCCGAAGAGGTTAAAACTAAAGTCCACGCCATGCGTCAAGGGCTAAAAGACTTTAAGCTGGAGGCCATGGAAGAAGATGCTACCGAAGCCAAAGCCTGGAAATTCCGGATTATGCGCCGCGAAAGCTTTAATTTGCTGCGTAAAAAAGTCAAAGACAAGCACACCGCGCCGTTTATTGACGACTTGGTAGTACCTCCGGCCAAATTGGTAGAGTTTCTGCCTCAGCTTAGGGCGATTATCAAAAAATATAATCTCATGGCCACTATTGCCGGGCATATGGGCGACGGCAACTTCCACGTCATTCCACTGATGAAAATAGAAGAGTCATCCGAACGGGCCAAACTGGCTCCGGCCATGAAAGAAGTTAATGACCTAGTACTGAGCTATAAGGGCTCGCTTTCCGGCGAGCACAACGACGGCATGATCCGCGGCCCGTGGCTAGAGACGATGTACGGCAAAGAAGTCACCGACTTTTTTCGCCAGACAAAGACCATTTTTGATCCGCAAAACATCTTTAACCCGCACAAAAAGACCGATGCTACCTGGGACTACAGCATGAGCCATATCAGAGAACACTTTTAGCGCACGCTTAATAACTAATTACTCTAATTGCACTAATTATTCTAAGTAAATCCCAAGCACTAATGATCGAAAAGTTTAGAAATTAGGTCAATTAGAAATTAGAATAATTTCTTCTTGTCCCACATCCGCGAAAAATTCTAGGAACTATTTCAGGAACGGCAAGGATCTAACGAAGGATATTTTAGTCCAGCGGGAGCGCATGCCCCAGACCTGATTTTCGTCAACTAAGGCTATGCCAAAAAGCGCCAAGGCGTAAACGATGTGCTCATCTACTCCAGGGGCGGTGGCTGGCCAGAGTAAAGCACTCCACATCAACAGCACCATGACTATGCCAAACAAGGAGGCGAGCCTAACGTATATCCCGAGCAACAGTCCGACGCCAACAACTAACAGGCCAAGCATAAACGCCCAGTCAACCAGCGCATGTCCGGCCAGGTGGTGATAGAAACCGGCAAACGGGCCGGTTGTGGCGTGGCCTAAAAAGCCCGCCGTCGGCGAACCGCCGTGTATCCAAGCTTGTGAGCAGCCAACATTTATCTTACCGGAAACCGCATCCTTACAGGTCGAAAAACCCAGACCGAATAATTTATCAATAAATGCCCACAGAAATATGTAGCCCAGAACCATTCTAAGTAGCGCCCAGGCGTACATACTTCCGCCAGCTACGTGTTTTGTCACTGCCATTAGTTTCCCTTTCTTAATGCTTATGGTTGCATGGTAGGGTTTTTTACAACCGTTGGCAATAGGCGGGCGTGATAGCGGTGGAAAACTAGGATATACTAAGCATCAAGCTTATGGATGTGGTAACAGCGGCACGGAGTTTGATAGCGGACACGCTGGCTTTTCATATTATTTTCGCGGCACTGGGCGTGGGGCTGCCGCTACTTATATCCGCGACCGAACTTTTTGGCCTGATTAAAAAACGCCCGCGGGCGATTGCTCTAGCCCATACCTGGAGCCGGGCGTTAGTAATTTTATTTATCGCCGGCGCGGTTTCCGGGACTATCGTCAGCCTGCAATTCAGCCTGTTATGGCCGACCTTTATGGCGCTAGCCAGCAAAGTGGTCGGCGTGGCCTTTGCGCTGGAGGGTTTTGCCTTTTTAGTGGAGGTTTTGTTCCTGGCGATTTATATGCTTTCGTGGGACAAGTTTAAGCCGTGGGCCCACTGGCTGTGCTCCCTGCCGGTGGTGCTTGGTTCGATGATGTCAGCCTTCTTTATAACTACCGTTAACGGCTGGATGAACACGCCACGCGGCTTCCAACTGGACGCGCACGGTAACCCGGTAAATATCAACGTAAGGCAGGCGGTTTTTAACCCGGCAGCCGGTACCGAGATTCGCCATTCAATCGTAGCTTACGTTTTTGCTACGGTTCTTGTGGTAATGGCGGTCTACGCCTGGATCGCTTGGCACCACAAGCTCAACTCGTCCGTAAAAGCCGATTTGCAACGGCTTTTAATGGGCCTGGCTGTCGTGGCCGTACTGGCCGGCGCCGTTTTAGGCCTGGCCGGTGACCAAGCCGCTAAGTTTGATGTCAAAAATGAGCCCTATAAATTGGCGGCTGCCGAAGGCCTGCAGGATACACAAAGCGGCGCACCGCTGCAAATTGGTGGCATCATTAAAAATGATAAATTGGAGTACGCCATCAAAGTACCGCATTTGCTTAGCTGGCTGGCCACCGGACACATTAACGGCCAGGTACAAGGCCTAAACGCCACTCCCAAAGCCGATCAGCCTTCTCTGGTGGTTCATTATTTCTTTGACGCTATGGTGCTGATTGGCATTGTTGGCGTCTCGGTTCCGGCGGCCTATTTCTTGGGCGGCACGTGGCGGCGCTCGCTGCGCGGCAACAGGCTTTTGCTCGGCTTGGTGGTAGTCTGCGGCTTTTTGGGCTTTGCCGGCATAGAATTTGGCTGGATGCTGACCGAGTTTGGCCGCCAACCGTACGTCATCCGCGGCGTTATGCTCACCAAACACGCGTCTACATCCTCGCGGGCGGCCGTAGAGTTTGCCTATCTGTTCCCGTTGTTTTATCTGGCTTTGTTCTGGCTAACCTGGAAGGCGCTGCGCCGCAATGTTAAGCCTATGGAGGCTCTGGAATCATGAATACTACAGACATCTGTCTACTGGCGGTGGTGGCGCTGTTTAGCATTTACGGGTTGGCCTGCTCTATTGAGTGCGGCATATCGCTGAGCTTGCTAAGAAATAAGGATCATGCCGCAAAAAACCTTTTTACACCGCTGTGGGAGGTCACTAATGTGTTTTTGGTGTTCGGACTAGTCGGTGTCGCCACCCTGTTCAACAGCGCGCTGCAGACGATTAGCCACAAGCTGCTAACAACTCTGGCCGTGGCCATATTCGCCCTGCTGCTGCGCGCCTGCGTTGTTCTGGCGATGTTCTACGGCGGCCATGACAAGCTCCCGCGCTCCCTGTTCTGGGTCTTCGCCTTGTGCAACTTTGCTATTCCGCTGAGCCTGTCTGCGGCTGGCGCCTATCTGCTCACGGGCCAGCTGTTCTGGCGAACCAGTTTGGGGCTGGTCGTTATGCTGATAGCGCTACTCGGCCTTATCTCGTTTGGTTTGTTGTTTGTGGAGC